>Ga0233431_1000282_pt1 | contig 118745 bp, 233 predicted proteins | sample SI_118_April2016_FD_179867 | JGI IMG/M metagenome (GOLD analysis project Ga0233431, IMG submission 179867) | Seawater microbial communities from Saanich Inlet, British Columbia, Canada - SI_118_April2016_200_MG | ecosystem: Environmental > Aquatic > Marine > Inlet | place: Canada: British... | reverse complement strand
AACACAAAATACTACAACAGCAAGTGCTATTAGTTTTTCTTTTAGATCAGTCATTTTTTTCCTTTTTATTTGAGCTGACAGTAGGATTCGAACCTACGTGGGAGAACTTATCTATCCACCTGATTACTCCAACTCATATCTTTTTATTGTTTTAATATCATCCCAAATTTCAATTTGATATCCAGCTTTTAATGTTGATTTTGTTTTTAAATCAACATCATCACGCTTCAATCCCTTTATTTCAAGAATACTAACTGTACCATCAACATTATAAATCGCAAAATCTGGTATATATGTATGTTGTCCAGTATCATTTACATATTGAAATCTATGTAGTGTTGATTCATATTCCCAATTTATAATTTTACCAATTCGTTTCCACTTATCTAAAATTTTACAAGTTCGCAATTCCCACGTACCGTGCACTTTAATTCCATTATATTCATACCACTTAACATTGTCGTGCCCACCATATATTTTACGACCATTTTTATATTGTAATTTCATTTGTTCACTCATCATTTTTTTATACGATTTATTTGCACGTCTAAAATCATTCGAACATGGCTGTGAACAAAACTTTTGAATTGATTTATTATATACTTCAAATTTAACATTACAATGTTTACAATATACAATACGTCTCACGGCTCGCATAGGTCCAGGCTTTTTAGGATTTTTAACCTTAATATATGAACTAGCCCTTACCTTTTTTACTTTCTTTTTATAGTCTTTCCATCTATTTTCTCGTGATTCTCGTACAAAATTAGATGTTTTACTACTTATACTTTTTTTAACTTTATCTTCATCTGACCAGGTTCTACTATTCGCACACGCTCTGCTACAGTGCTTTTTAAATTGATTTTTCTTTAATTGATTTTCAGTTAATTCTACGCTATATATTTTATTACATTTTTTACACTCAAATTCATATTCATTTCGTTCGTGTGTTTTTGCTTTATTAGCTTTTTTTATATACTCATCTTTTTTCGGATTATCATTACATTTGACTGTATGACCACCTAACGACTGATACGTTTTACATTCTTTATTACAATATTTACATTTATACATATTCAATTCTCCGTTCTTATATATATATATAAATATAAGCCAACAATGAAAATCGAACTACTTTTTTCAATTTTTTTTTGTTGGGCTTCTACGAGGAACCGAACCCCGAACTTCTGCTTACAAGGCAGTTGCTTTTCCAGTTAAGCATATAGAAGCATTATATAAATCCTGCTGTCGACCGCTTAGGTAATGTCAGCATAATTTTTTATTTTATTCAGATAATAACACATCATCTAGCTTTCCATCCATAGGAAATATTAAAGTCATTGGAATTGACTACTAGACAATATATTATTATATACGTAATTCGCAATTACTTGTACCCCAGAAAGGATTCGAACCTTTATGTGTCCGTTACGCTTTCTACGGGTTAGAAATCCGAGGCGATACTGAGGCATATGTTTTCATGTAGCTGATAAGAGACTCGAACTCTTACACCCTTTCGGATACTGGGACCTAAGGCCAGCGTGTATACCAATTCCACCAATCAGCCATTTTTATTTTTTCTTTATCAATATCAAATGTACATTCTTTCCAGTCACATCACAATAACTTTTAATCCATTGTTTATCACTATCACGTTCTACTATTTTTTTACAATGTTTACATTTATATTTATTAGTTTTTCCTATATAATGATCAACACTCTTTTGTAATTTTTTAATAAGTTTTAATGATTTCTCTTTATCATCGAAAATATCTTTCGATTTCATAAAAAAACTACCATTGGATTTAATATGAATTTTCTTGATATCAGTTTTCTTCTTCATAATATTTTAACTATATATTCTGCATCTGTCATTTCGATTATACGCTCCGTCACACCAGCTTCAGATTCAGCATCTTCTTTTAAATCAAATACTATAGCATCTCTCATTTTAGATACATAAGTATCACAATCTTTACTTACATATTCACCATCTATAGTATATTTTAAAACATATTTCATAACAAATATGCCACTGCTTCATTTTCATCAACGATTTCAAAATCATCTGATGTAGCATCTGGAAAAATTATACTCCCAGTAAAAGCATCCATAATTTCAGCTAATAAATCTTTTGCTTCATTTAAATCAATTGCATCAGATATTAGAGGATCACCTTTATCATCTTCTCTATGTGATATTATATAGTACTTCATATTTGTAGGTGCGGTGGGATTTGAACCCGACGACCAATGGTTTAAAAGACCTTATTTATTAAAATTATCAATTTCATCTTCATCTAATAACAATACAAATTCATACCCTGAATCTAACACTGCTTGCCTTTGTATTCCAATCTTTTTTTTATCTTTTTCATAATAGTATCTACTTTTTGTTTCAACCACAAGATTCCAATCTGGAATAAAAAAATCAGCTCTATATGTTCTATATAAATCATCAAAGTAATATTCAAATTGTTTCTCATATTGGTAAAAAACTTTCTGTTTATCTAAATGTGTTGCAAATCTAAATTCATATGAACTACGCATAAAGATATCTTTATTAAACCATGTCGTATGTATACCTGACTTATATTGTTTATTTACTGGTGTTATTATCTTTCCAGATGCAATAGCTAATCTAACTCCATCACGTACTGTCCGTAGTGGTATTCCGTTTTTCTTTAAAAAATAATATATGGTATTACCACGTATATTATATTCTTCATATATCTCACTTAATGATTTATTGTTAGAATAATATAAATCAATTAATTTATCACATGCTAATATGTTAGCTTTACCTAAATCAGTTTCATGTATATTTAATTTTTCAAATAATTTTATATTAAGAACATACGGTTTACAACCATTACAAGTATTTGCTTTGCGTAAATAATCTACTAATACTTTTTCACAATATTTACATTTTTTTGGTAATGCATATGTTCCAAAATATTTACCAGAATTCGTATCTGATATTTTCTTTTTAGTTTCTTCTGAATGTACTCTTGTGTTTCTACATGACAAAGAACAATAACTTATCAATCCTTTTCGTGGTTCAAATTCATCACCACATTTTTTACATTTCTTCATTTATAAATTCTCCTATACTAATAAATATAGTCGAACCTATGTTTTTTGATTAAAAATTTATTTAAGTTGGCCCACTCAGACTCGAACTGAGAATTAATGATTAAAAGTCATTTGGTTTACCAGTTAACCTATGGACCATTTTAATATTTCAAAAAACTAAAAACAATAATGCTCTACCAAGCTGAGCTACGCACCCATTGTTTTTTTAAGCATTTATATAATTTTGTATTGAAATTCTAATAGTTTCAATATCTTTTCTAGAACCTTTGACAATAAAGTCTCGTTCAATCCATCCAGAAGATTCTATAAATGTAATATCCATTCCTTGAAACTTACATTTATTTAAAAAGTCTCTTACTGTACCACATAATAATCTACCAACTGTTAGTGGCATGGTTACTTTCATATCATTAATCCTTTATTTTTCTAATTGATTAAACAATTCTTCTGGAGAAACGTGTTTATTCTTTCTCCACAACTTACCATTTGATTCAACATAAACACCACCTCTATCATCATTTTTTGCTAACTCAACTGTAAGACGTTGCATAGCTTTTATTGGATTCAACTGATGTTTACGTAGTTCTCGTTCACCATGTTTAGAAACATGAAATCTTGTTCCTAAAAATCTTTTGATATTTTGTTTAGACATTGTTTTCAACCTCTCCAACGTATTCAAAATAGTCACTATCATCAAAATTAATCGTTGCTCCACTCTTAGTTGATATACCTCGTACATTTCCACCACAGCAATCAAACTCAGTATCAGCTTTATGATCACCAAAATCTTTCAACAATCTAAACATATATTTTGGATAATTCTCTGGTGGAAACATTCTATCAAATAAATTACTCATGTGTGATTTCCTTACTTTTGTTATCAATTAACTATGTAAATATATTACATTTTATTAATATAAAAAAACATTTATTTTTTTTATTTTTGTAGTCCTGGAGAGACTTGAACTCTCACGCCCATAAAGAGCCACAGATTTTAAATCTGATGTGTCTACCATTCCACCACAGGACCAATTCTTTATTGTAGTTCTGGAGAGATTTGAACTCTCACGACCTTTCGATCACTGCATTTTGAGTACAGCGTGTATACGTTCCACCACAGAACCATTTATTTTATAATTTTGTTATTACAGCTTCTTCATCTGATATTGATTTTATCACATAGCAACCATTCCCATGTATGATCCCATTATAAAAGATATGATGCACAACATTAAGATTCAATGTAATATATTTTTTTGCATAATATCTAGTTGTAAATAATTTTATATTATTACTTAATGTAGAATACCAACGATGGTTTCCTATATAATATATTGAAGTTACATCCTCATACTTATCCACTATATAATATTTCATAATATGGTTGCCACAAACGCTGATTCTGATATTGATCTTATTTCTAAATCACGATACCATATATTATCAGACCATTGTTGTGAGTAGTTAAAAGCATCTTCATATGAATCAAATAATCTAAGTTCACTTGTAATTTTATTGGACCACCTTGAGGGGAACATTGAATTACGATCATCGATATCACACTTATTATAATATACTTCCTCAGGATCATCTCGATCATATATATAATATTTCATATAATATTTCATAATATTCTTACAATATATTCTGCATCTGATATTGATTTCACTTCTAGATGTTTGTACCATTTATATTCCAACCACGTAAACATGTAATTTCGAGCCTCAATGTTAGAATTAAAGAATCTAACACGTATTGATAAATCATACGACCATTCACCTTCTTCATAATATCCAATTTCTTTAAAATATAATTTTACTTTGTTATCATATATATAATATTTCATAATAACATTATCACCGCTTCTGCATCTGTTACTTCTTTTATCATTGTTACTATATCATCCATATCACAATGATTTAAATGATCAAATGCATCTTCATATGAATCAAACAATTGTACATCACTCGTCAATTCATCATGCCAATGTTTATAATTAAACATTTTACCATATTTGGTATGATATTTCTCATTGACTATATCGTAAATACAATATTTCATAAATACAACGCAATCATACCTTTTGTAATTGGCTCCCAACTATCAATATAACTAGCATAATTCACAGAATCAATAATATATCTACCTTTATATACTGTACCAGTAGATGTTAAATGTACTCTTGTACTTGGTAAATATGGATTAGCAAACCAATTATCATCGATAGAATACGCACGTCTAATTAAATCTGGTTGATTCATACGATAATCATGTATCAATCTTACATATTGCCATTTAAAGACATAAGCCATAAATTTTTGTGCTATGTTCATAATGTAATATCCTTTTTTTGTAGGCGATAGGAGAATCGAACTCCTGTCCCAAGTCTGTAGACGGTACGAGATTCGAACTCGCATTCCCAAAATTGAAAGTTTTGTGTACTAGTCCATTTATACTAACCGCCCATAATTTTTAAATCATTTTTATTTATTTTTGCAGAAGTAGTGAGAATCGAACTCGACATTCCCGGATTCAAAGTCCAGTGTGCTACCGTTACACCATACTCCTATTGCGGTTTGATAAGGAATCGAACCTTAGTCACGAGGTTAACAGCCCCACGCTCTACCATTGAGCTACCAAACCAAATTAAGTGAAGTCTAGTTAAATACATTATTTAATTAAATATACAGCGTAATTATAAAAATTCAATAAAATAAATACACTCTCAGTATATTACAAATAAGCATTAAAGAATCAATTTATTAATCAGACTTCACTTTGTGGATGTTGAGAGATTCGAACTCATCTTGATGGTTAAGAAATTTTACAGATTCCCCCCTTACCAGTCGGGCTAAACATCCAAAATATAGGAGTAATTGGCTTACAAGTTTCTATGAGTTTGAGGTCCCTATCTCAAAACATCTTTCCACTCAGGCTACCACGCCATCCTATAGGGTGTAGGACGGGATTTGAACCCGCATGAGGAACATCTTCCAACTCGATTCACAGTCGAGTGTATTACCAATCTAACCACCTACACAGTAGCGACAACCAGTTTCGAACTGATCAATGAATACGTATGAAGCATTCACGTGAACCATCACATATCGCCAAACTTATGCTATGTTCACTACTTTTGATGTGTAGCGAACTACTGTACCGTGTTTCATGAACATAGCAATTATTAAAACAGTTACCAACAATGTCAAATAGCATCTCAATTATGTTATGTAATCTATAACATATAATCTATATAAAAAAACAATTATTTTAAATTATTTTTTCATTTGAGCGAATAGAGAGAATCGAACTCTCATACCAACGTTGGCAACGTTGTGTTCTTCCACTGAACTATATTCGCAGTGTGCAGTAGATGGGACTCGAACCCATAAGCATCAAGATTGGAAATCTCACGTTCTAGCCAATTGGAACTACTACTGCAATATTTTTCTTATGTCAAATTTAAAGTTTTTTAAGTGTCTTTAAAACTACACTGTTTAAAGTTTAAGGATTATGAGTTATATTTTATGTTTAGTATTTTATAGTTTATTAGTTTATTATTAGTTTGATGATATAATCGGTTTCATTAAATTTTCAGTTCTTGGTAGTCTCGCTTGATGTTCCATATAATGGTCACGACAATCCGTACCAATCACACCAAGACTTATATCCCAAGTCCCAATAAATCTAATATTCGATTCATTCAAATTAATTTTACTATTTACTACTAACATTCTCATAATTTTACAATATAAGTTATTGTTCTCCTTAATTCAACAGTTATTATCTGTTAAAACGTTTATGTAAGTTACATCACTTACTATATATAAATATAGGGTAAAATCAGTAAGTCAACAACTTTTTTCATTTTTTTTTATTTTTTTATTTCTTGACCACATTTTTTGCAATGTTTGATACTAGCTATTCTAGCCTGCTCTAACATTAACAATACTTTAGGAGTATCCACACCTTCTAATATCAGTCTTATATTTTCTAAATGTTTTATGTGTCGCTGTCCATATTGTGCTTTTTCACAAAGTTCAATTGCTAAATCAATAGCTTCTCGTTCTTGTTTGATCATAATATTATCATTCTCTTAGTATTAAAAAAATGGACTGGTTCTTATGTTGCAGTCCATTTTCAATGTAATAAATAAACTACTTATCTATCTATTTGTTATTTACTCTAGCACTAGATGTGCCACTGTCACTCATCTCTTTTGACAAGTCCCAAATAGCTTTAACACCAACGGCCGTAAATGGATCAACTGGAGTTCCACCTTGACCATCACCACCAATTATCATCATACCAGGTAGATTCACTTTTGCAATCTCTCGTGCAACACCAATTGCAGTATCTTTATCAATGTTAGCACGTTCAAGTGGAGTTAAACCAGCCGCAACCAGAGCTCTATTTGCATTAGCTTTCGCCATACCTTCAGCTTCGATTTTCTTTGCAGTTTCAAGAGCTTTCAAAGCCGCAAGTCTTTCAGTTTCAAATGCTTTTTCAGCAAGTCTAACTTCAACTTCATATTTCCTATTGGCATCTAAAACAGCAACTTCTTTATTTTTTTGAGCGATTGTAACTTGTTTGATTTTCTCAATTTCTTGAGTAGCACGTTCTGTTGCAATCTTAGCATCACCAGCCGCTTTAGCTGTAATAGCATCTTGTTCGGCTTTCTGAGCATCTTTCTTTGCATCAATTAATGCCATCAATTTTGGATCAAATTTCATATCTTTAACATTAAATTGAGTAAACGTAATGCCAAAGCTAGCAATTGTTGATTCTTTTTTGATTATTGGGAAACCGTTATTATCTAACTTAACCGTATAATGCTTTTTCGTTCTGGTTGTATTATCTTTATTTGTGATAGTTTCAACTGTTACCATAGGCATATACAGCCCATCAACTACTTGATCTTTTGCAGTTGATATGAAATCAGATCGTCTATCAGCGTATGCATCACCAGAATTAAATAATGAGCCTGTATTTTGAAAGGCTTCAATTATTTGCTGTCTGATCATACTTTTTACCGCAACATTTGATCCATATAATCTATGCAACTCTTGCTGATTTGTACTTTCAGTTGACAATATATATTGAACTACAATATCAATATCGGCATATCCATCTGGAAATTGAACTCGTACAGCTTGAGCTTCAGCACCATCTCCACCATCCAAATCGTCAGATGATAAGGCAATTTCTTCTGATATTTTATATGTTGTCAACTTATCAAGCCATTGACCATAATATCCTGGAGCATTACGTTCTGACATAATACCTTTAGGAAATGATTGTTTGATTTGATAGTAACCAGCTTGATTTTCTTCTACTAGATTCTTACCTAAGAATATAGCTAATAGCAAGCATAGTGCACCTAAGATCATTGTGATCGTTTTGAATACAGGAAGTCCCTGTCTTTGTGTTGAACTCATTTATAACTCCTTTATTTTGTTATTTTTTGTTCATTGTTTATTATTACGTTTTTTACGTTTTTTCTTTTCTTACTTGTTTTTCAGATTGTCAAAATCTTTTAACTTTTTCCTAGCATTCTTCATTTCTTCTTTATTGATACCTTTCGTTGGAACGCTATCACTTGCATCAATTTCGTTTTGAAGATCAGCTTTAGCATCTAATATCTCAGCTTTAGCTATTGCAGGTCTAAATGCTTTATACACTAGAAGTGCAAATATACATATTAGTATTCCTGGAAATATAAATTGTAACATATTTTATCATCCTTTTCTTTTTTTTTATTTAATCTAATTCTTTAATTTTTTCAATTGTAGATTTGATATTGTTGATGAGCTTTTTAATACCCTTAATAATATCACCAATAGTATCTTCTTTTTTATCTTCAAATATCCACGCACATAGACCAACAAATAATAAAACACTCAATAACATACCAACCAATACTAAAATTGCAAATACTGTCGTCAGGGCACATTTAACTGAAAATAAACTTATTATCAAAAATATAACAAACAGTACAACAATCGGACGAGTCCATCTAAGTTCATCAACCATTAATTTTAATATCTTAAATATTTTTATCATATTTTATTTACCTTTTCTCTCAGTTTTTAAGATACACCAATGAAAATGACATGTCTAAAATTAAAATTATCTCATGTACTCTATCTATGATTAATCGTGGTTCACCATCTACATAATAGAATTCATTATTCTCAGCATCAACATCCACATAATCATAATACAAAGTATCAACATCACCATCCCATTTATCATCAATTATGATTCGTCGATCACTATCATCAATATCAAAGAATGTATATGACGGTGCTGATACATATACTTCACCATTAGAATCTACAATATCAAGTTGAACAAATGGTCCGTATGCCATTGCAATATTAAAGAATATGATATATAATAAGAATCTCATTTTACGTAAATATCCGTAACACTATATAACATAACATACTGTACATATTCCTTATTTAATTCATATTTATCTACAATGACTTTAACTGGCGCAATCAACTCAGATTCTAATCCAATTAATACACCAGATGAATGTTCAATATCAGTTTTCAATGAAATATACTTTTCATCACGAATATCAACATGCCGACCAATTAGATGTTCAGAGTTACCAAATATACATAAGTGTTTATTTGGTTCTTTGTACAATACCATTTTTAATCGTTTGTTCATCATTAGATTATATTATCCGTTTAATCGTTCTCTTATTTCGCTTAACGTATATTCTTTTTCGAATTTACCATTAGCATATACTTCAATTAATTCACCTGTATTTTCAGTCACCCAACTACATTCATCATGGGCAACATATTTTCCATTTTCAAGTTCAACACGAATCAAACCTTTTAATGATTTTTTTGCACCACCTAAATCTGTCACTGGATTCTTGTAGATTGCTCTACCATTATGATTAACTTCACCATATGTCGCTTTCATAGCGAATCCATATGTATCTCGTGTATTATACTGATATGTATAACTACCAACACCAAATACGATATTTGAGCTTGCAAACCCTTTAATTTCTAATCGTCTGAGTATTTCATCAGCTCGTGCTAATGTGATTGCATCACCATATATAGCACCAATGTGTTCATCCAATACACGATATGTTTTATCATTCACAGTTCCACCAAAAATATCCCAAAGTAATTCAATTACACCTTTACTTTGTGGAGTGCCATATTCAGCATGAGAATCACCACAAATAATATCAACTGGATTTCCACTATCTGGTCTGATTACAATTTTACCATCTCGTGCCATGATTTCGTTTTTTAATGCTGGTACATATTCTGTTAACACTTTCCACAGGTCCCAGGTGTCTGAAACTATCGATAGAAGACCGTTTGGGTATGTTTCTGTGATAAGTCTTCGAAACGTGCCCAACTCGTCAGTTTGCGTGCCCATACTCATTACAGAATGTTCCGTAGCTGGAATACTTACACCAATTAATTCTTTTGATGCGTCTGCATGATAATACTCTTTTAAGTAATAAACAGCAGGAATTGTATCACTTCCAGATGAAGATAACAAATGTCCAGCTCCACTTGCTGATGCTGATTCTAATCCACTCATACCTCTCATCGAAAAGTCATGAGCTTGAAATGGAATGTGATCATAATTATCACAAGTCCAAGTCGCCCAGCCCATCAATATGTTATTATATTCTTTTGCAATTGTTGCTGATGTCATTGGTAACCATAATTCAGTTGACATGATCGTTTCTAAAAAATTGGTAATCCAGAAGAACTTTGGTATTGAATTCCATATCGTCAACATTGGAACACCAATTGGACAAATAGAACCTTCTGGTAATGCTTTCACACAAATTGGTAAATACCCTAAGTCATGTAAATCTTTAACATGTTGAGCATCAGTTTCAGTTCCAAAATATTCAAGATATCCTTGTTTATACGAATCAACCACAATATCATGAGGCATTGAAAAGAAATTATCATTAAACTCTTTTGTTATTTTTTTCAAAAATGCTTGTATTCCAAATACGACAACTCCACCTTTCGTTACTGAATGTCGATCACTTCTTGGTGTCCAGTTTGAATATACCAATGTTGTTCCTTCTGGATATTGAATTCTGTGTGATTGTTTATATGCATCACTGATTAGTAAACTGTTAATATTCATTTTTATTTATCCTTTTTATTTTTATCATTATTAATTGGTACAAAAACTTTTGCTAGAAATTCTGATACATGCATACTATTCATTCCACGGCTTTTCACTTTATATAACGTATCATGTATATCATCTAACATCGTAACGTCTTTTCTATCTAATTTTAATTTATCAGCTAGGTTACATAACATCTCAACTTTATGTCTACCTTGATTTACAAAAAATCGTCGATCAATTGGAATATTGAAATGTCGATCTAACCACTCATTCTTTTCTGTATATGCAAATGAATTTGGTATGGCTGATAATATATATAACTCATGACCTTTAAATTGTAATTCTCTTAATTTACTAATTACTTGATGTACTGGTTTTAAGTATTTATGAACTTCAGCATTTACAAAATCAATCTCACCATTTATTATTGGTAGTGTAGATAATGCGGCAATCACTCCATCCATATCAACAAAGATATGTTTGTTTGAAAAATAATCAACAACATGTATTTTATCAACATACATCGATAATTTATGTCGCTGTGCATTTTCTCGTATTGCTTTATATATTATATCTTCATCTGGAACTTTTCTCGTTCTATTTTTATTTCGTTCAATACACACAGTATATGGTGTTTTTATATGTACCAGTCCTATAGTATATCGTTTCTTTCGTAACATTTTTATTATTTCAATAGTATAATTATTATTTATACCACCACCATCCATTACAATATCAAGCTTCTTATCTGAATATTCATCCATCAATTTTCTAGCTTCTTTTACACTATACTGATGTAAATCACATGCACGATTTGGATCATAATCAGGATGAGCTTCTTTTATATCATCTGCTGATACTAATTTTATATTATCATCAAATGTTACATTATCTTCTATCCACGTACTCTTACCAGATAATGGTAAACCCATCAATATCATTGCTTGATGCTTATCTTTAGGTGTAAAAACAATACTACTCATATATTATATATTTCAACCTTATATTGTATAACATTATCATTGTCACTCAAATCACTGAATGAATCAGTACAAAAAATCAATTTAAAATGTTTCTTTAATTCATCAAATCCATTTGAGAAAATCCCATGTGTAACAAACAAATATAAATTACCAGCATTTTTCTTTTTCAATTCTACTGCTAATCCCATAAAAGTTCCACCACCATCACAAACATCATCAGCAATCAAACACGGTAATCCACCAAGATCATCAGCAAGTACTTTGAATCCTGTTAATTTTCCAGTCTTTGGATCACGAGTCTTATCACATTGAATCATTTCTTTGAAATCAGAATCTCTCATTAATTTTTCAGACTTCTTATTAGCTCCCATATCTGGTGATATTAATAATAATTCTTTTGTTTCATCTTGTAAAATTCTCCAAGTAGCATGTCCCGAATTTAATATGTATGATTCATTACTACCATCAACACAATTGTTTAATAATGCAGGAGCCACTAATGAATGTGCATCTAATGTTATCACTTTATCAAATTCAGCTGAATTAATTATATTAGCAAATACTTTCAATGAAAACGATTCACCTTCATCGCATACTCTATCTTGACGAGCATATGGGATATATGGCATTATCAATTCAAATGATTTAACACCAGTACGTTCTAATGCATCTTTAGCAATTAATATTCTCATGATATCATCACTACATGATGCTCTAGATGTGATTATGACTTTATCATATGCTGGATAGCCCATATTATGAAGATCAAGTTTAAAATGAACTTCTCCCCCATTAAATATGAATGAATCATAATTAAACTCTGGTAGAGATGTTTCAAAATATGGTTCAAATCCATCTGTTAGATTTAATATAGCTGTACTCATCTTGTATACCATCTCCACATAGGTTTCATTGTATTTTTTATTGAATTGAATAAAAATTCCAAACTTGATTTTTTATCATCCTTGGTTCGTTTTAGTTTTTTATTTTCTTTAACTAAATCTCTTAATTTATCACTTTGGCTACTTAACTTAGCCGCAAGATGCATCCAACACTTACCATCTGATTTCCAGGATATATCTGATGAAACCCATTTTCTATTATCATGCCCCATATATTCAGTTTTATTAATAATTTTAACCATCTTTTCATGTTCTTTAAGTTCATTAAATTCCATAAATTCAGCTACTGTTATTTCTACTTTTTGTTTGTCTGCTGATGATTTCATTTTTTTATGTTCCCCTCTAAGAATAAAGTGTAAGCAAAATATGCTTCAATATGATGTGTCACAATAAACGCACCAAGTAATATGAATATATATAATTTTATTGGTAATTGAAATACCACACCAAATACAACTAATAACAATACAACAATTAATTTTATCATAAAGATTTTACCAATCAATATATGTAGAAACTTATTTAAATCTCCACTGACTTTATACATATATCTCAATAACATTGTAGTTAATACAAATAATGGGCCAATTCCTAATAATATAGCATTTACCAATTTTAAAGTATCATCAGTCTTATTTAATGCCATTGCTATAACAAAACCTGTCAATAGTGTAAATCCAACTATCACCGTGCATATTATATCCAATATTTCTAATCTGTTATTTATCGGTTTCATTATCTAACTCCTCAATTTGTTTATTAGCGTTTTCATACGAGTCTTTAACATTACCATAAGTCTTATCTATTATAACTAATATATCATTATATAATTGAACTGGGTCTTCTATCCAACAAATAGCAACCCATATCTCACTAACTATCATAAACAAACTAATCCCAATAAAAAGTGCTGGCATTATTACACTGTAATCTGGAAACATGAATAAGAAATATATACCAACAATAAAATGTAATATGATTAATATAGCTGATATTAACAGTCTTAATATTGGCATATTATTAATATATATAATACTGTTGCGCACATAAATAGAATCGTATAACGATTTTAATGAAATCATTCGTCTAAATCCTCAATTTCCTGATTTGTTTTATGTGGTGAATCTTTAACTTCTCGATTAGCATTATCTATTGAAGTTTTCACTTTATTGAGATTATCATAAACTTTACATTTTAATATGAACCACATTTTCAATAAATCAACTCGTACTTCATGATAAAACGATTTTGAATCTTTTGCCCATTCTATACCAATAGCAATCACCATAATCATACCAAAACATGTAAATATAATGGAGAAAAATCCAACCATTGACATAAATATCTCACCAGACCCCATACAATTTTTACTGGCACCCCACAAAAATATGTTTACTATCAAATATCGAAATAATATCAAGATCGTTGTCCATAATATTATAAATCGGAGTGCTTTAATATTATTAACATAGATACTTATCTTACGTAGTATTGATTTAAATTTGTTTAAATTCATGTTGTCCTTTAACTGTTAATTAGAAATTATAATGAATGTAGCATTAAGTAACATGATACTATTGCAAACCATATCATCATTGTCTGATATGTGGACTCTACATTCATTATAATTATTCATCATACGTTATATTATTATATTATAATGAGTTATAATAATTAAATACTCGTAATCTAGTTTCTAACCTAGAACCACCATCACATTCAAGTCTACTTAATGTTGGAGCTGATATTTGAATTGCATTACATACTTCCAATTGTGTAAGTTTACGTTTCAGTCTCATCAATCTCAATTGTATTCCTGATAAATCATCTGATGCGTTGTTAAGTATAGTCTGGTTTGATTTAACTTTAGACGGTTTAATTTCTTCACTCATTTTCTTATAAACAGTAGAATTAAAAAAATACGTTATGCGTTTAATCATTATATTTGACACGGTATCGTTATCAACATTCTCAGCTTTATATATCGTCTTTTGAGAAATTCCTATAAGCATACCCATTTTAACAGCAGATAAGTTTTTTAAATTTCTGAGTAATTTAAAATTATCTCTACATACTTCAATCATATTCAATTTTGGAAACATATTAATAGTTTTATTGTTAGATTGAATATTGATATTTTTATAATAATCAGACATATAAAATTTAGATATTCGATTAATCATATCCTTAGATACTGCATATTTTTTAACATTTTCAGCAGAATATATCGAACAATCACTAACACCCACAATTTCAGCGACTTTATATCCAGATATATTTTTTCTAAGTCTAAGTTTTTTGAAATTGGCTCTACAAACTTTAATGTTATCAATTGAATCATTTGATTTATCACGAGTTGCAATTTTATTATAATCATCAGATGCATAGTAAGTTTGTAATATACTAATATATTCATCCTTAACGTTAAGATTGAGATTTTCAGACGTATAGACCGCATGCATTGGAACTCCTGTATTAGCTTCCACATATTTAGCAGTGAGATTTTTAGCATTTCTCATAGCTTTAAATGACTCCCGTGTAATCAATTCAATTTTTGCATTACCATTACCACCATTGGACTTTGAAGTATCCGTTGGTTCAAGTACATCATCTGATTTTACAATATCACATTGTTGCTCAATACTCAATTTAGACTTTTTCATTTTAACAGAAATCATTTGCATACTTAGCACATCCTCCTGCATCTCCAATATCATATGTTGCAGTTTCTCGCTATATATAACATCGTCAATCTTATTACTCAATGCCATTAATTTAGCATTTAGTTCTTGAAGTTTTACTTCCATATTTTTCCTTTTTTTTTGTTTCATTTTTTATTTCTCATTTACAGTGTAATTTAAAACATATTATATATATTAAACTACTTTTTTTATTTTTTTCACAATATCATCAAAATATTTTTCAATTGCTAATTCGAACACCTCTTTAGCTGTTTCTGCGTCAACATCTCCAGTATATCTATCATGTCCTGATCCAAATCTAAAAAAATACACCGTAATTTTTCATAATAGATATGGTATAATTTCATTTTCATCTAATATTATGTAATGATATTTCATTTCCTGCATCCCATTTTCTGTCTCCATCTCACCCCAATCTGCCCCGTCAAAATACTCTTTAGCTTCTTCATATGAATTATATGGTTTTGCACCTACTGTATCCACCGTCCATCCATTTTTACTATAAACAAATTTTCCATAATATCCATGTGGATCATATATGTAATATTTCATAACATCATTGCTACAATAAATGCTTCAGCAGTATCAACTGGAACAATAGACATTCCTAAAAGTCCAACAGTTTCTTCTTTCTGTGCTGGATCATGTAATGCTTGCTCTTTTGATTTAAATATTTTAGCATAAGTTTTATCTTCACACCACCACCCATCACCACACCAATCGTCTCTAGCTCGATATGAAACAACAGACATAAAATCTTCTGTTATTGACTCTGCAAATCTCCCAATTGGATATAATATTAAATGATATTTACTCATTAAAATATTTTAATATAGACATATCTGAAAAAAGCATTCGTCTTTCTTCACTTGTGCTCGTTGGTGCATATTCTCTTTTCACACCATCAACGTACATTGAAAATGTAAAATCATCACCCATGTAAAATTGATCCCAAGCTTCAACCGTTAATAACTTTTTGATCTCCAATTGCTCAAGTGCTAAATTGTCAAATGATATCACACCACTTGTAATATATTTACGCATATTATGTTTCCATGCATGTAGATTACAATGTGTTTTAACATTCCAATATTGATCACCACGACCAAATCTTTTATATCCTAATATTAATATTTTACAATTATCATCCATCCGATTTAAATCATCGATGATAGTGATCTCATTAATACCAGCAATCACATGATATACAATATTATTTGTTAACTGCAACAATCGATGTATGCTATTGATGAAATTATTATTAACCACTGATATACCAATTCCATGTACCAATTTATGATTAATCAAATCTGATATCAATTCAAAATTGCTGGTGATATGATTTTGGTTGATTGTAATATTAGCAATGAAACCATGATCTTTTAATTTAACAAGAAACTCAAATAGATTCGGATGTGATAATGGATTGCCACCACCAAGAGCTAATTCAACCCCAGACGGGAGTATCTTTAACGTTTCATACAATGTAGTCAAATCAGCATGTGCTCCTGTTACCGACGATCCTTCGTGACAATATTCACATCCCATATCACAATAATCTGTGATCTTAACATCAATGCTTTCTGGATGTTCTACAATAGGATCACCTTCATACTCACGTATTTTTGTGCCATCTTCCATTATTGTAACAGTAGTATTACCATTAATATATTTTACTAATTGATTCACATCAACCTTTTTTTTTATTTATTTAATTGTGTTTGTAATATTCATCATGATCATAATCAACATGAATGCCCGTATCACTTTCGTCATTATCATTTCCAGTTATTACGAAACTGAGTGGTGAAAATAAATATGATTTTAATTTATCTTTATCAGTAACAAGAGCAGTTAAAAAGTTACCCATGTCATGCATATGATCAACATAACCAGAATCATAATCCCACCAATCAGCAGATTTGTTTTTTTGATCTCTACTTTCATACGTGATTTCAATACCATCAGCTTCCAATATACCAATTACTTTTTTAATTTCTTCAATCCGATTTAAATTATATAAACCAGTGAACATATAACTAGCTTTCTCACCAACGGAAGTTAAAGTTTCATACTCCCAACCAAATTCACCAAATGCAAAATGTAATTTATCTGGTACAGTCAATGTTGCATTTTTTGCAATGCACATACTGTGAGTACTTGAGCTGTTTGTTTCAAATACAGATGTTCTAATTTTTGTATGTTTCATCTTTTCCTTTTCCTTATAATTTTGTTATAATAATGTTGCTATTGTAAGTGAATCTAATTCTTTTTCTGATACCACTACATCAAACCAATCTGTTTTAATTTTCGAATCATGTATTGTACTAACATCTTCAATAAATGTTGATTCGAAATCACTAGTGACTAAATTAATTTCATCAACACTTCCAAGATAATGATCATTGGCAGATTTGCGAGATTCGAATATGTGACTGTTAATAATTTCTTTTGCACGTATCCAATTATCATTCACATCTAATATAACATATCCATCAAATTTGCAATTAACGGATACGATATAATATTTTTCATTGTTATCTTTTTTCATTTTAAATTATTACTTTCTCTTTTTTCGAATAGTGGTGGCAGTTCAGTACCATTTGCTTCCAATGAAGCCTTTACTAACATTTCTGCATCTTTAAGTGTGCATTTAAATTCAATCATATCTGAGGATTCGTAACAAAATGCATTTGGGACAATCGATAATATATCAGTTTTAACATCAAATGAAAAATGAACTGTTCTATGTTCTTTATCATATATTGACATACTAAGTGATTTTTCATCTGATCGATCATCATATGAATATTCCCATGAATAATTATAACCATCAACCATACTGATATTATTAACACTATTAAAATGTTTTATATTATTAATATTCATTTTAAATTATATATCTTTCTTTATTTTAATCTACATATCTTTCTTTATTTTAATCTACATATAGAATTAAAATCTTTTGTTTAGTTATTATTATCTTTTTTATAATAAATATAGGGTAAAAGTCGCAAGTCAACAACTTTTCTTCATTTATTTTCATTTATTTTATTTTTTTCATTTATTTTCATCTTTTTTCAAAAAACTTGTTGACTTGGTGATTCTATCCTATATTTATATATAGTACTTAACTAATTAATCATTTTTTTCTTTTATGTTTTCTTTTCTGATAGCTTTTTGACATTTTTAACTGAATTTTTTGCAGTATACATTAATATTTCTCCTGGGTGATGCACTTCCACTTCAATTACTTTACCCGATTGATATGTTACTTGATACTTTATCATTTAATTCTCCATTTATTCTTTTCCATAAATTCCAGCTGGAACACCTTCTAATTTGAAATGTAATTCTATATTATATTCAACATTGTCGATCATTATATTTCTACCCGTTAATCTCTTGAGAAAGAGGAAATCAGCCTCATAATAATATAATGCATGTGAGCCAACGAAAACGGGTTTGTTATTATAACTACTAATAACTTCTCTGAATCCATTATCGAGTAATTCTTGAGTTTTTATTTTTCTATCCATTTGATTATTATTTAATATGTTTTAGATATGAAGCTAATATTGCTACATATTCTTTTGGAGTTTGTTTATATGCTGATATTGAATCATCTCTAAATTTCTGTGTATATTTCATTCCAACTATTGTGATTCGATCCAATTGAGTGATAGCAATTATAATTCCAAACACTCCATATGTTATTGATTTATACGTGATACATAAATAAGCTACACCAATAATGCTGATCATTGTTAATACGAACATTCGCATCAAATCAGCATTTGACAGTGATTTTGATATGAATATGCGTGTCATTTTAACTTTCTGTGCTAATGCACCAATTGTTAATAATGTGTAACTTAAATAAAGAGACGTGACTAACATATATCCAGATTCATATATAGATTGAACATCTGGATCAATACTATTGAAATACATTTTTAAAGGTATTCCAATTGCGACCAATGCTAAAGTTATACCGATTGATATGAAAGATGCATATCTAAAAAACTTACGTAATATTGCTAATTGTTTATTTGTTGATGTGTGTGGATTGCTCATATTATTCCTTTTATATTAATCCAACTTGATTGAAATCTTCATATTGGATGAAATGTTCATGTCGTTTAATGTAATATTTATCTTCATTTTTATCTAATACAGGATAATCAATATATGCAACTACATTACCAGTATCTTCACTTTGAGTAGTTACACATAAGAAACATCTATATAAATGATGCTCAGTATTTGTTATTTGAATGATTGCGTTAATTGGTATTACGTTAGTCATTGTTCAATTCCAATAATCTTCATTGTTTATTATTTCCTTTTTATTTTATAATTCACACAAAACTAATAGTGCATCAAATTTTTGGCGTGCAATTTTACTCGATGGTGCACGTAAAGATGTCACAATTGATTTAACAATCTTTGGTTGGCTTGATATTGCTCGTTCTAATAATTGTATTGAAAGAAATTTAACAACTTGATCATCGATAGTATATATAGTCGGCATCAAGAATAATCCAACATTACCAATTAATTTAACATTAGTTTTTAACAATATATCTATTATCACTAAAATATGATCTATATTATTTGAGGCTATTAACTTTATAATTGCAGACATTAACATTTCTTGTGCTTCTGATTTATTTTGAAGTGCAATATGTTCTACGTATTCAAGTGATGATAATATGACACCTCTACCTAATTTTTTTGAAATTGTAATTTCATTCTCAATTGTCTCAATGAAATCATCAACCAAAGATGTGTAGGTATTTGTTGACATCTATTTATTCAGTCACACAAGAGTTCACGATTATCAACACCTTCATCCACAGTAGCATCTTTGACTTTCATTTCCCAATCGTGCTTACATGTCCTACAAGTACAAAGAATATATTCAATTTCATCTTTATGATGAGGTTCAAGAGTATGACTTTTATACTGTATATTGATTCTTTTACTTCCACATTTGTCACAGTTCGGATTTTCCATAAAATGTCGCATTTATTATTTCACTTTCTTTCTTTTTTTATTAATATTTAAATTCGATGAATTTCCATTAAGACATCAACTATTTCTTTTTTATTTCCATGCAATGTCACATATGCAGTTTGGGCTGTGTGATATTTCACCATTTTGATTTCAGCTTTAACATGATGCTTGGTTGCAATCTTATCAATTTCCCATTCCAGATCAACATGAAGCATACGTGTTACTAATGTTTTTCTCATTTGTATTATTATCTCCAGTATTTAGTGTGTTTATTAAATTTTTGATACAATCTTTTGATGTGGTAAATCCACATGATATACTTTTTAAATTAGCATCGTTTAATTGAGCTTTCCAATAATATGCTTTGATTTTATCACCATTGATTTTAGTTCTATATTTTGAATAAAATAAAACATTCCAATCACTTGATAATATATCTGCAAGCTCTATATAATAATGATAAGTTGTCATATTGTTATAATCTCTTTACCCAAGTGCTACCACATAATTCACATTTGTATGACTCATGTGTTAAGTTTCTACGCAATCTAATACCAAATCCACCACATTTTAAACATTTTTCAGTAAACATATTTTCTAATACCTTGATGAATGAATTGAAGATAAACGTGCCTACTGATTTAAGTGTTTTTTTAATTTTCATAATTGATCTTTATTCTTATAATGACACATCATAATATTCAGAGATAGTATCACCAGTGTCATATTCTGTATCTGAAACATAACCACCAACATCACCATCATTGTCTACAACATATTCAAATGAAGTATTACCATTAACTGTATTTGGTAGAAATACCTTTTGAACGGTGATAGTTTTTAATTCAACTGGAACAAAACTAGTGTTCAAAAGACCTATGATTATTATTAGTATTAACTTAATAAGAACAATCCCACTTAACACTTTTACCAGTATTTTTATTAATAATACCAACACCCTCACTATTATCAATATAATGTGTTTCGGAACATTCATGACATAAAAATGCATCTTCACACCCATCACAATAACCGTGATTGCTACAAACATCTTTACCACATAAATTACATCGAGCTATCCAATCAAATGGAACGGTGTTGACATGTACATCATTTTTGTTAAATGAACCAATTGTATGTGGTTGCTGTACAGAAACGGCATCACAGAAATCACAATGAATTATATCAAAGTTAACTGTTTGTTTAATTTCTACTTCTTTATGTTTTAACATGTATGTTTCCTTTATTTTTGTCTTCTCATAACTACTGAAAGTTACAAACAAAATATGATACAATGAAACAATTTTTATTTTTTATTGACTATTTCTTTACTTATAACTGTGAAATTTCGCACATAACATGCTAATTTGATATCTCTTATATTTTCTGCTTTAGTTCCAATTAAACACATGATACCATCACTATTTTTTAAAAATAAAGATGATGATCTATCTTTATATTTCCAATTACTTTTATATACTATTGTATCTATATCACCAGATGTATATTGAACTTCAATAGTGTATTTGTCTATAGTTGTTCGGTCATCTGGATGAATATAACCATCATCACTATCATCATCGATAAGACCATCGGAATTATCATCTTCAATAGTTATAGTAGGTTCTTCAATTGGTGTTCCATTTGATACATCCTCGGACGTAGAATGACGTGATGTGACAATAGTATCCACATCATCATCGTAGTAATTATCAGTTGGTGCATGATTATCAATCCAACAACTACCAATAAAAAACACTGAAACTAATACTATTATTATCCAACCTGTTCCTGATCTCATTTCATGTATCCTTTATCTTATTTTATAATGTGATTCGTTCAGCTTTGACAACTTTTATAATGTCAAACGAAAGAACGTTATTTGCAATAGCTTGACGTTTATTATTTTTATCATATCCAAATAGATAACATGGTTGAGTACTTGTATTACGACGCAATCCACAAATAACATCTTTACTGCTTTGAGTCCTAAATGTTATTGTATCAGATTCACAAGTTTCATAATGAACCACAATTGTTAATACCTTTTCATATTCAATTTTCGGTCTACTCTTTGATTTTTTTGGAGCATCATTATAATTATCACTTGAACAATCCGTGAATATAAACAATGCCATCACAATTAATACTAATGCAACTACCCATTCTATTTTTATTTTATTGAATTTCATTTTATTATTCCTTTAATTATTATTCTTGATTGTGTATTCATTGATTGTTCTAAGCTCAATCTTACCACACGAGCTACAATATCGTTTTTGCCGATACCAAACCCCAACAGTAGGCCAATCCTTACTAGGTTGTGAATGATGTTCTCGCTGATAAACTTTACCATCTTTAACATCTTCCCACTTGTCCCAAGAATGAACACCAATTTTGCAGAATGATATTCTAAATTTCAAACTTGATTTAATTTTTTTAATTTTTGCAATGATCGCTTTAAGATCAATGTTAAAATATAATTTTTCATTTTGTTCTGACATTTCATTTTCCTTTTTTTACAATTCTCTAATTATTAATTCTGCACCAGACATAACAACCCGTTTAGTAAAATAGTGATTATGAATTTGTCGATTCCATTTATGATTACCCTCACCTCTATCCGCTTGTTCTGTAAACTTCCATCCATCACGAGCAGTTTTAAATGATATAGCATCTTTAATATCGTCAACCCAAACGAATCTGTGATTAATAATACCACGCACATACCATAGTCTACAACCAGGTGGAGTTACTACATAATATTTCATAATATATATGCAACTTTATATGCTGATAGTTCATCCATACATATCACTTTTAAGTTTGGAATTTTAACACAACGATGCGTTTTATCTCGATTTCGATTTCTTTTCTTTTGTCTAAATACAGATCGTCGTATAATTCTGGATTTTCGCTCTTCAGCATATTCAGCTGTATAAAACGTTCTTATGGCATAATCAACCGTTCCATCGGTAGTAACCTGCCTAAATCTCCAATGCATATCTAAATATGATAATCGTTTTGGTCCCAATCGTATAATACAATAATATTTCATATGATCGTCACAATATAAGTGCAATCAATTCTGTTTCTGTTATTACAATACATTTAGTCTTACGAGTTATACCATGTTCTAGGTTGTCTGCATTTATTTCATCTGATAGATGTTGTGCTTTCCATTTTAATGTGAATGCTTCAGCAAATTTAGGATCATCTGATATGCCCCTATGAATGGGAATATCCTCTAACTTTCCTGGCATTACAAAACCAGATAGTAAATTATTTTCCATAAATTTTATATAATATTTCACTTATTTTGTTAACGATTATATAGTTATTAATGTTTGATTATTTTTTATAATTATTCTTAGACTATCCATTTCACGTACTATTGAACTTTCAAGCTTTTCTGCCTCAACCGATAAACTGTCAAGTCTATTCTCAAAATATGCAACTTTACCGTTGTGAGCATTTATTGATTGCATTTCTAATGCTTTAAATGTTAAAAATAAAAGGATTATCATAAAAGTTCCACTTACCAATATCTCAACCCATTCAAATATTTCCTTTTTATCAATTGTGGTTTTACCAAGTGTAGCGTATGTAGTATTTGGTGTACAGATACGAATTCTAAAATTATCATAAAACTTTTTTATCTTATTCATTTTTTCTTCTTACCTTTTTTAATTTTTTTAGATTCGATTGGTTTGATAAAATTCCAAACTGCTTGATTGATAAACATTGGAGTAACTGCCATTTCAGATTGTCTAACTGGAATAACTTTGATTCCACTTTTTGTCATTACTTCGTTATTCATTTAATTTCCCTGTATGTTAATGTATTCTTCAATATCTTCAATACATTTTTTAATATATTTCTCCCGAGCATTATTATCTGATACTATTATTTCTGGCATTTCTGGTACAGAGAAATTAGATATATTATTTAATAATGCTTTCTGATACGCTCTATAAGCAACGGCACGATCAGCAATTCTAATAGAATCAACCTTCATTTTTTGTTGCATAATAAATGAAGTTCGTCGCTGAGCTTCTTCAATAAAAACTGATATTAAACTATCTGTAAGAACGATATCATTATCCAACTCTATTCTAAGCACTGATCCATCTGGGAGAATTTCAATTATTGTGGATGTTGGTGGTGGTGTTTCATCAACCATAGAGATTTCAATAACATCAAAAAATAATAATGTTCCCATAACACCCTTAAAAAATATTAAAAGACCTATCATTATTCCACCAGCTATCATCAATATTTTCATATATTTTGGTATATCTGTTTTCATATTAATTTATCCCTTATTAATAACTATCATGTCTTAATTTATCTAGTCGTTCATTTTCATACACCGTTGTATTCACATTATATGTAAGTCCATCGGCAATCATCTGCTCCAATCTATTTACTTCAGCATAATATACACTATCTATATTAGATGTTGTGATATTAAAAACGGTATTATATGGAATAGAATTAGCACCCCGTATATATCGACCTCTTTCATCTACTATATATATATGTGACTGAACTTCATAGCTATGTGTATCGAAATTTAAACATTCTATGTCAACCATAGTACGCAACATCTTTCCGTCATAACCGTCAACTGTAGTAAATGTTGGTTCAGTACGGTCGAATGATAACATGTCCATTACAAGACCATATATTACAACAAAACCAATAATTGCAAATGCACCAATTCCTAATACTTTATCTTTTTTTGTTAGTTTCATTTTTCATTTCTCCTGTGTGTTTTTGTATCTTTCATGTAACTTTAAATAAAGTTCATGTTCTCTTTTATCTTTTCTAATTTGTTCTTCTTTAGCTTTTTTATCTCTAGCTATTTTATCTAATCGGTGTTTTTCAATTTTAGCTTCTTCTTCTTTTTTTATTACTTCTACTTGTTCAGCTTGTAATTGATCCATCGATTTATTCAAATCAGCTAATGATATTGATACTATTCTTTCTGAACAACATCCACACTCATTATTTTTGATAAATTTTGCGCCTATTTCACCATCATAATATATGGTAATTCCATCAAAATTAGATTCAGTGACTGTACTATCAGAGCCACCAAATTCAATTATACCTATACATTTTGCCTTATCACATAATTCTTTTAACATTTTTTCTGTAAATTCCATTTCATTTCTCCCAATTTAAATTTTTTAAAAAGACTGGGTGGGTGACCAAACCACACCCAGTCCACACACACATGACTTTCATCAATTCTTAAAATAACGTAGCATCTGACCCGTCACTATTGAACTTCTGCAACATGACTTTGACGAAGTTACGTTCACTCTCAACACCACCATCATTATCATACTGAGGGTAGATCATGATTTCTGCCGCATCCATGAATGAAAATCCATCGGCAATCAAGTGACCCATTTCAACTGATGTTCTAGTTGAAATTCCAACATCAATGATAACTGAATCTAACAATGCTTGTGTTCTACTCAGTGCCGCAAACTTTGCAATCTTTTTATAATCATCATGTAATCCATCACTGTTACCAAATAACATATTCATTAATTTCATTTCACCACTAACATCAAGTAAATCAAGTTCGAGAATTCCGAACCTATCAATCAATGCATCATCCATAATATTTGTTGATGTATATTTAGTTCCAACATTTGCAGTTGCGATGAATGAAACACCATCTGCAACTTTAACTGTATCACAATCAACAGCATCATCAAGTCTTAAATATCTTTGTTTCAAATCTAAAACTGACATCAAGATATTCCATGCTTCTGGATTAGCTCTCGATAATTCATCTAATAGAATCACAGCATTTGGTGTTTGAATAGCTTGAACAAAATAACTTGGTTTGAAATATGTACCTGAGTCAGTATCATAATGAGTGTTACCAATCAATGTTGATTTTGGGTCTTGAGTAGAACCAAGATTGATATTAAAAAATGGTCTGTTGGTTGCGATTGCAATTGCTTCAGCACCCATTGTTTTACCACAACCACGATCACCACGCAACATAGCATTTCTACCAGTGAGAACAGTACGTGCTAAAAATTTCCATTTCAAATCATTGATTATATAATGTTTTGGTTTTGGTACATTGTTAAAATTAACAGTAGATAATACTTTTTTTACTGGTGAAAGTTTTGTAGGTTCGTTCGATGTTGGAGTCACAAATGATGGGGCGTCTGCATTTGGAATGTATGCAAATCGTTTTTCTTTATTGAATTTACCATTCCAATCAATCAACATATTACTTTTATATGCACGTCTTTTTTGGTAAGTAAACAGTGCAGTTTTCTTTACAATTTCGTTAGTATCTACATCAACTAATACTGTTGTGTTGGTTCCTCTTAATTCTGGTCGTAAAATCATGTGTGTTCTCCTAGTTGTTAATTGTTTCGTTTCTCATCTACTGAAAGTTAAGAAATAAATATATTGCGAAACAAGAACTTTTTAATCTCTTTTTTATTTTCTTATAATTTTTGGTATTCACATTACCATTTATTGATTCATCTATAATCACAGAATAGTCAAATTTCGAACAAAACACTACCAAATCACGAGGTAAATTACAATGTGAGTTCATACTATCAACATTGTGTTTATCGGTGAAATGAATAGTGTTGTGTTCATCGTTATGAGATAATTACTTATTTATTACCAATGATCATGTTGTTAAGACTTTTAGCAAGAATAATGGTAGATTTGACATCACCAAAAAATGCATCTTTACCATACATATGAGTGAACATATCTTTCATATCATCAACACCACCATCCGATTTCCCACTAGTCACAAAATAACTCAGTACTTTAAATCCATGACTTTTAATTGTGTCAACTTGTTTTTTTGTAAAATCTAAAGCATTTCTTCCATTAAATACTGAAGTTGTAGAATCCATATTTGATCTGCTAGTTGCAGTTCGTTTCATTAGAGATAGTGTATTTGTACGATAACAACCATAAGGTTCACCATCAGATACATTAATAAAATATGAATTGTGAGATTTTTTAGAATTTAACATCATTCTATTCATTGATGATTCGAAACATAATCCTTCTGGAGTATAACTATCAAGAGTAATCATTGGAAGTATATTTTTAAGTTTTGAAATCTTATCTACGTTTGAATTATATACGATAGCACTTACTGGTGAATTATCCATTTGCGTTCGTATTGCGATTTCAACATGAGATTTACCAACTATATCACATGCAACTGCAATTGCTGTTGCTGTAGTCAAAGCACTGACCCATCTTGAACCAGACATTGAACCACTACCATCAAGTGATATGTGAATATAACTATTACCATATACTTGTGTAACTTTCTGATCAAATATATTAGAGTTGAATGATGCACTTGATAATAATCTTCGACTGATATTTCCGTGTTTTGTTCTCATTCTAATAGTAGTTTTATCATCATTGATTATTGATAATTTTTTTGATAGTTGTTTTCCAGATATAAATCCCTGTGCAACTGCATCAACATATCTTGATGGTTTATGTTGAGATAGAAATGGAAATACTTTTGACATTTCTGATGTAGCTTTTATATCATCAATCTCAAGTATCTGAATATCTGAAAATGAAGATATTAACTCAGTAGATTTTGTTTTTGAAAATGCTGTTATTGCTGTTGCATTTCCTTCTGACATTGTTGGTTTTTGAAGTGTATCATGTACAAACCCAGCCATTTTTTTCATTGATCTGTATAAACTCTTTTCCTCTTTTGGAGTTAAATCTTCAAGTTCATCATCACCATCATCATCTGATTCATTTTCATCTGATTCATTTTCATCTGATTCAGTTCCATCATCATCATCATCATCATCATTTTCATCATCATCATCATCATCATTTTCATCATCATCATCATTTTCATCATCATCATTTTCATCATCATCATTTTCATCATCATCATCATTTTCATCATCATCATTTTCATCATCATCATTTTCATCATCATCATTTTCATCTGATTCGTTTTCATCTGATTCATTTTCATCTGATTCGTTTTCATCTGATTCATTTTCATCTGATTCATTTTCATCATCATCATCATTTTCATCTGATTCATTTTCATCTGATTCGTTTTCATCTGATTCGTTTTCATCTGATTCATTTTCATCTGATTCATTTTCATCTGATTCATTTTCATCTGATTCGTTTTCATCTGATTCATTTTCATCTGATTCGTTATTCAACTCTGCTTCTTTTTTTTCTTCCTCTTCTTTAGTTGTGAATAATGAAGTTAATATATGATTTAAAATATCAGTACCAAGTTTAAATAATTTTTCTGGAGTATCAAGTCTAGTGATGTTTGATATATCAAGCATATCATTTATTGTACTTAATTCTTTCAATGCACTTAGATCAGTATTTTTATTAATCAAATAACAAAATCTACCGACATAACTTTGAAGTGTTTCATCTCGATATTTTGATGATTTTAACATAGTGTTCACTATTGCACTTCTATAAAACTTTTTATATAATGCTTCATAGTACATTCGATATCCTGGAGCATCTTCAAATGTTAACGTGTCGATTCTACGATCTTCAATTATATTAACAATTGATTTATATGCACCAGTTAATTGTGATCTACGAACACCTAGTTTGATAAGTGCATCAGTGTACATTTCTGATGTTATGTATTGTGGATCAAGTTCCTTATATCGTGCATGTGCCATTACTTTTTTAAGATAATCCATATCTGAGTATCTTAGATGTGATGCTTCATGTAGTGCAAGACCAACATGATGATCAAAAGTAGATTTTGTTAGTTTACCACTTATATATACTTGATATTCACCATTATCTGTTATTGATGCACGACCACCACCAGCTCCATCAGTAGTATTGAACTTTACAATGGCAGTTTTATCTGATATAACATTTACAAAATTTTTGATTAGTTTCAATGCATTAGCTTTGTACATGATATCTTGTAGTTTTGAATCTGTACCTAATGTATTGTCGAATTGTGGGATTAAGTTCGAAATAAAATTTGTTCTTCTCATGTGTTTGTGTCCTCTCATAACTGCTTAAAGTTAAGAAAAAAATATAACGTGAAACAACAATTATTTTAAATTTATAATATTTTTATTAAATACTCTGCTAATAACATTTTTTTAACTGATATATTATCACGTAATCTACCAACACTTAAAATATATGATCGAGTATTCCAAGCATCCACCCACGTATCAAATATCATAGAATCATTAAAACGCATGCTTATAGTTATATCATTATTTTCACGATTTATATCGGATATATATTTATGTCTGTGTAGCGTACCTGAATCATAATATAGATAGAATATATATTCTGGACTCATAATATACGAGCTATCAATTCAGCTTCTGATTGTATTATATATTCACTATAATTAACTTTTTTATGTTTACTAGAGCGATTATGATTATAAAATAAAATAAATAAATTTGCATCATGTGCTGATTTAAAATGTAGTGCATTTGTCATAAATGTTGACCAAAAATGTTCACCATTTACATATACTAAATAAAGTGTAGCTGGTTCACCATGAACGGTATTAATATTTGTGATATAATATTTCATAAATGCAATGCAACCAATTCAACATCTGATATTGATTTAATTGTACATCTACATCTTTCAACCATATCATTTCGATATAATACAAGTCGATATGCAATAGCTTGTAATTCAGTATCAAACATACGAGCATCGGTTATACGATCAGACATTACAGCAGTACTACGTATATACATTGGTTGTGTATAACTAAGCGTATTTATATCCAAATATTCGATATAATAATTTAGATTATTACTCACTGAATTTATTTTTCAATTTTAAATATAGTCTATATTCTTCTGTATCAACTTTTGTTTTACTTTGAATATGATTATAATATTCTTGTATGTCAGTAATTGGTTGATCACAAATACATACATCAATGATTTTATTACAATTGAAACACATATCTTTTATTTGTATTTTGTTTTTCATAACACTAATGCAACAAATTCGGCCTCAGTAAGTATTGTGGATTCCTGCACAGCGTATGCTTCTTTGCGTACTGCACAAACGCTACTATATGATGTAAATGGTACGATTTCATCTAAGGTGTCTTTATCCCTATCTAGATTAAAAAACTGTCCATCGGCATCCAGTATATCATTCCATTCTTCAATGTAGATATAATAATTATTTTCATTGTTTTCATTATTTTCCATGTGTGTTTATTCTTTATTTATGCTGATAATAATAATTTAACGATGTTTAGTGCTTCGTTTAATTTTGGGTGTGATTTGTTTTTAAGTTTTAAATTGTCTCTCAACCATATGAGAGTGGAAGGTGAATCAACATTTTTTCGTACTCTTGGTACATGCATTGAGTTGATTGTTTTATGCAGTTTAACTGCCATCATTGTATTCATTATCATAAGTTTTCTCCAATTGTGTGATTTGTGTGTCTCATAACTATTGAAAATTAGATATTAAATATAATACGATGCAACCATTATATTTAGTATTTATAATGCCAGTGCTACTAACTCAGCTTCCGATACAATGGTATGATCTACCATATTATAATAAGCATATTCTTTACGCAATTTACGTAATACTTCTTCAGCTGAGTGCTTCGATACGAATTCATACGCATCTTCTATAATGTCAGTATAAGTTAAATAGCTCTGCCCTGGTCTAACGTCATATCCAGATACAAATGCGTATTGTTCATACTCCTCATCAATTATTATATAATAAGGATTCATAGTTCCTCTATGACTTTAATTGCCATTAATTGTTCTTCTGTTATAATTTCAACACGATTTATCCATTCAACGTTTGGAAAAACAATATGCAATCTCTCTACATGTAGATCAGCCCCTAGTTTAGTGTTATATGGTTTTACTAAATTATAATCACTTCGCCAACCACCATCTTTACCAGTTATGTGTTTATCTACTGGGTCATATAAATAATAACGTGTCATAACAGCATCACCACTAATTCTGATTCAGTTATAACGTATGATTCACCATATAACTCTACTGCTTCACGAAGTCGTATCTCTGCTTCATTATGAGTATCAAATGGTGTTAATCCTCTTCTACCAATCGTCTCAATCAATGACCACCTATGTTTATCTAAAATCCATTGATCACCAAAACTATCAGCTTTATAATATATATAGTATTTCATATGTTCATCACAATATCGTTGCAATATATTCTGATTCAGTTACAATTTTTATTCTCTTACTTCTAAATAATGATTTCCATTTTGATTGCACAACATGAAACGCTTCAGCGTGAGTTGTGAATGAATCATCTTCATTACATTTGTAATTATTCTCATTCTCGTTCTTCCAATCATACATTGGCAATCTTTCCCAACATTCATCAAATGCATATATTATATAATATTTTTCTTTCATAATACCATCACCAACAATTCTGTTTCTGTTATAATTTTAAATTGGTGCCGAGCCGCATCATCATCATTTCCTAGATATATGTCCGAATACCACTTCACAAACTCATTTGCATCTTTATATGAATTGAATGGTGTTAATTTATCAACATGTTTTATATGACACCAAGATACCATTTCTGAATCATGAGATATATATTTAGATAATATATTTTCATCATATATACCAGCAAAATCTTTATCTTGTTTATCGTATATATAAAATTTCATAATAGTGTTGCAATTTTCAATGATGGGTCTCTATAGAGGCCAATTGCGATACTAATCCAACGACTGTGTGATCCAATATGACCATAATAAAGTACTCTATTATTAACACGTTCTTTTGATCTTATAATCCACTTCATAACAACAATGCCATCAACTCTGCTTCAGTTACAATCTTTATTTCATGTACTGGTACGGATGAATATTGTTTACTCACCTGATGTAACTCACCGTCTGTCATATTTGTATTATCCAACATTATAGTAGTTACATCTCGTGCAACCACCCAACCTTGTGGTAGTTTAATTTTTTTACAACCATCGGATTGAATAAAAACACATAATACGTTGTTGTTATAATTTTTTGGTATTGCTACTAAATAGTGTTTCATAAGAGTATTGCAATTATTTCTGCTTCTGATATTACTCTGGCGTTTGCTGACCAACCATATTTATATTCAGCCTGTGGACCACCATTTATTACATTTCTTTTATATCGATTAAGTGCTTTTTGTGCATGTTTCTTTTTTGAAAACGGTTCAATTAGATTATCAGAATAACAACCAACTAACCATTTACCATGCATTCCACAATATCGATGTTGTGGATATGCTCCTGGTGCATTCCATTGATAATATATATAATAATTTTTACGTGTCATAATAATAACGTGAGTAAGCACCTACAATGACCACTAAATTCAATGTAGGTATTTCTTGCCTACTCACTATCTCCTTGTGTTGTTATTAAGGTAATTTTAATTGTTAGTACGAGCTTTTAACATTATATCTGCCATCTTATAACTATCTTTGGCTAAAGCTTCCTCAATTGGAATATTACCAAATTCATTCGTTAGTGCATCTTCCCAAAATTTTCGTTGATCATCCCTTAACTGAGAATTCCAAACGGTCACATTAGTATGCATTGCAGACATTGCTAATTTATCTCGTAGTGTTTCTTTTGGTAGTTGATTAGCATAATCATTCAATAGATCGACAACTTTTACTTCATCGATACCAATAAATCCACCTTCATCATATTCAGCAAGTGAATAATAATTGTTTTCAAAAAACTCTTTTGCATTCATGGACTTCATATGTGATTCCTTTTATTTAACATTAAAAATTCGTTGTAGTTTAGTTTCTGATGTACCATTGTAATCACTATGTTTGATGGTCGCTTTAATTTTAGTAAACTCAGTACCAAGTGTATCTGGATAACCACCACCAACATATTTAACAAGATTACCATCATCAGTTTCATATGTGATAACGTTACATGATCCATAAGCACCCTCAAATGAGAATGACTCAATTTCTTTCACTAACAATTCAATTCGTTTACCATCAACATATAAGTGTCCACTATTTAGTGATTTAATCTTATCTTTAATTATAACTTTTTCATATTCTTTTTGTGTTAGATATTCATTACCACATTTCACAACTTCATTCAATTCAATTAATCGATTCAATGCATGTTGTTTTCTGACATCAGATTCTTCACTTGATCTGGCTCGATTCAACTGCCATACATCATCACATTCGCTGAACTTTACTCCAGAGAACATACCAAATGAAAACACATCTTCTGGATAGTTATTCTTAATTGAACTGTCTCTGTAGAATGATTGTGTAGATCGTAATTCCAAGTCTACGTTATAATCATCACCAAATCTATCAACCATCTTTGCAGTTGCAGACTTTTCATTAAAACTAAGATTCTGTCTATATGTATAATCAATTCTCATAACATATAAGTGTTTATCGATATACTGTTCATATGGCTCACTTACCATCCACAGTGTGAAATATTTATTGGTGAATCCCATTGTTGGTGTTGATGTGTTTGACATGTGTGATTTCCTAATGTTGTTGTTTTGGTCTTTCATAACTAATTAAAGTTAAGAATAAAACATGACACAATCAAACTGTTTTCTATAATAAGTGTGCAACTAAATCTTGATCTGACATTAATAAAATTCTCATTTCATCACATTTACATGGGCATAGCAACTCTTTTACCATACCCTGACCCATAGCCCGATCATCAATATTCAATGCTTCATCATAATTGGGTGTCCACTCACACACATCATCAATATCTACATTAAAATGTCTTAGATAGTGTTTATCGGACGTATTATATATAACATATTTTTTCATAACATTAACGCAACAAGTTCAGTTTCAGTTATCACCCTACTTTTAGTTGCCCAACGATATGAAGTAAATGGTTTATTTTCATTATAAAGTCTTATATAACGATACAATGCACGTTGTGCTTTTTCTCTCGAATTAAATGGTGTCACTTTTGGCATATATATTTCTTTACTAGCCCAACTTTTAACTCTAGGAAGTGCCCACACTCCATACATACCAATATAGTATGGTGCATTATCACCTGTCAATTCATATGCATATAAATAATATTTCATAACATCAATGCAATCAATTTTAATTCATTCACAACAATAAAATAATCATCATCTAGATATAAACCACTAGTATCGTGTAAATAATGTAATGCATCTTTTTTTGTTTTGAATGGTATGATGTCTTCGTGTGTAGTAAGAGTTCCATCGAATTCACCCAACCATTTTGTATTCCTTCCCATATATGGTAGGTCTTTATCATTTGGATCGTATATATACCATTTCATATCAGTAGTGCTACCAACTCATTTTCATTAACAACCATACAGTCTTCACTACAAGCAGATAAATCTGCGTGGGCAATTTCATATGAACTATATGGTCTTACAGTATGTACATTGTTTATATGAACCCATCTAAAGTGTCCTCGATATGGATAGTTTTTATCATGTGGATCGTATATATAATATTTCATAACATCATAGCAACCAATTCAGATTCTGGTTGTACTTTAAAACTATAATCTTCAATGTGTAACTTACCATTGTTGATTAATTTAGTCAATACCATTTTTGCAGTTCTCTTCAATTTAAACAAATGAATATTTGTGGTTGCATCTGCAAATAAGCTATCTGGAAAATCATCTGGACATGAATCAATTCGTTTAAATCGCCTTGCTGGTGATGCACTTGATCCAACATAAATACCAATTGGTTGTGGTGTGTGTGTATTAAATTCTCGACAATACACAACAATGATATATGGTGATTGATCGTTCATAATAAATAAGCCACCAACTCATTTTCTGTTATTATTTTTGCATGTCCAGATTTAAGTTGTGATTTTAATAATATCATAGTATTAATATATTCTATAGCTTTAGCTTTTGTTGCAAATGGGTGAGGGTGGTCATCGTGTAAACCATTTCTCCACGGTATCATCTCATTACCATCTTCACGAAATATCGATTTATATACAATATACCACTTCATAACACTATCATCAATAACTCATCTCCTGATACCACTTTTGCATCTCTTGCCCAAGTATGACCACCATCCCAATAACAAGCACTCCTATATCTAGCTAGGGCATCGTATGCCAATCGCTTGCATGGGAATGGAATGATGGTTTTGTAATCTGAAGTCTTGCGTCTCCATAATTCATTAACATTTGCCCATACACCATATTTACCACAAAATGCATTTCCACTTTTTGCTTTTGGATCATATATGTAATATTTCATATCAAGAGTTTTTTCTTTATTATACTTATCATAAAGTACATCAATAGATTTTATGATATCATCTGAAAGAGATTCTTGTTTTTCAAGTTTGACATAATCCAATAAATTATTAAGTTTCCTAAGGGCTTTGTTTATTTCTTTTGTTTTTTTCATAATATCCTCGCAATTAATTCATTTTCATCTATAATCTTAAATAGAGTAGTGTCATACCTAAATGGTTTCCAAGCTTTTTTTTCATTTTTTACCGCAACTTGAGCATCCTCATATGAATCAAATGGTATAATATCATCAATATCATCAAGCCCATACCAAAAATAACGTGGAGACGCATCTGCTGGATTGTGCATCTCATTACTTAATATTTCATTATGTTCAATATTTACAATATAAAACTTCATAATAAATATGCCACCAATTCTGATTCTTTTACGATAACAATAAACCCTATTTTATAATTAGCGGGCCAATAAGTTTCTACATAACTTCTTGCTTCACGATCAGAATCAAACTTACAATCATCAGTTAGATTAGGATAGGCGGCGGCATCATGTTTAGAAATATATCTAGGTGACTTGTCAACGGGAGAATCATAATCCTTTAGCAATGCAATATATTTCATAATATCATTATCATCAATTCAGCTTCTGATATAATCTTTCTTGTAAATCCTGAGCTATACATTATTTTTAAATAATCCAATCTACGTATTGGTATATCAGTATTATCTAAATCAGCCTTCATCATACGATCCAATCTACACCAATAATTTACATTCAATGTTGAACTTGTAACCAACACCTGTATATTATCAGCATCATAATTTTGAGTTGATATTAAATAATATTTCATAACATCAAAGCTATTAATTCTTTTTCGTTTACAATACGTACATTAGTATTTATACTACACGTTTCAATTACAATACGTTCTGCATCTGCATATGATTCAAATGGTATAACATCTTTAAACGTGGTAACTCTTGGTTCATTTTTTTTATCTTCTTCATAACCCATGCCACCAACCCATATGTTTGAACCACGATATGGTCTGAGTTTATCATTGGGATCAAATATATAGTAACCACTCATAATATATATGCCACTAAATCAGATTCTGGTATTATTGTTATCCAACCTTCTGCATATGAATGGGGCCATTTTAACTTAACTATATCCATTGCTTCTGCATATGAATCGAATTTACAATCGTCAGTGAATGAAAAGTAAGCATTAGCGTGATTGCTTATATAACTATATGACTGTTTGTTTCCAGCACCGCTTTTTATTAATGCTACATATTTCATAACAAATATGCTACCATTTTATTTTCAGTTAATACTAGAACTTTTATTGATTGTGGATAATTTCTTGAACATGTGTTATATCGATCACATTCCATTTGAGTTTCTTCTTTTGAGTCGAATGGTATCACCTCCTCTATACACACTTTCCACGGACCATCCTTACTGGCAAATGGCATAGAATCATCAATTGGATCATATACATAATATCTTTTAGAGGTCATATCATCATTACCACTAGTTCTGGCTCACTTACTATTTTAAATTTGTATACAGTTGTATTCAATTTATCTATATTATCAATCACATCTTTAAGCGTCTGTAATGGTATCTCTGTATCCACTTCATTGATATATCTTATATGTGTCCAATTAGCATAATCTACACGCTTATGTTGTGTACTATTGGTAGTATATACATATACACTATCTATATGTTCTTTATCAATTCCTAGTAGGTAGTATTTCATATGTTTCACAATAGATATGCAACTACTTCATTTTCATTTAACACTTTAGTATTTGTCCAAAATGCATCATAATGTGGTTTAGCATCAATTATATTTTGAGCGTCTGTTCTTGATTTAAATATTGTCGCTTTTGATATTCTCACTGTTCTATAATGTAGCACTCTCAACTCATCGTAATGTTGTTGTATAAATCCATATTCATTAAAAAAGTTATCTTTACTCAATCGTATTATGTAGTATTTCATATGTTTCACAATATATAAGCTACCACTTCATTTTCATTTACTATTTTTATATATCCCTTTTTATAATGTCTACTCAATGGTATACTATGATTAATATACTTCATTGCTTTATTTCTAGTTTTAAACGATTGAGGTTTATCAGTACCAAGATGAGTCCATATACGCCAGTTTGACGGTTCACTTGCCCACATATATATTATATAGTATTTCATATATTTCATAATACCATCACCATTAATTCTATTTCTGATATGATCTTAAAAGTATAAGTTGGAACGTGTCTTAATGACTTCACTTTATCATCCATCTCTGATTGACTTGTATTTATATCGTTGAATATATCCATAGTTAATTCTGATATAGCTGTCCATGTACCCATACCACTTGGGCGTGTTGGAGTATATAAATATGAGGTATCATCAATTATATATGTTGCTATTAAATATTGTTTCACAATAATCTAGCCATATATTCTGATTCAGACATTATTAAAATTCTTTCATGTTTTCTTGGAATTTCACCAAAACCAACCATATCCAATTCTGCAATTTTTTTTGATTCATATATTCTAGCATATCTTATATCTGATGTATATGCACCTGCATCAAAATACATTGATTCAGTTGTAACATATTGATCTTCTCCTCTAAGCTTTATAAAAATGTAATGTTTTTTTTTCATATATGTTTTATAATAAGTAAGCTATTAATTCACTCTCAGTTAATAACTTTATACATTTTGATTTATAGACATGAGGCCAGTGAAAGTCTATTATTTTCATTGCTTGTTCTTTTGATTCAAATAAGCAGAACTTTGGATCATAATCATATTGCCACATACCATTGGTACATATATATGAATATCTAGAAGGATCACTAATATAATCTTTCAATCTTAATGCAACATATTTCATATCACAATTTAACCATCACATCCAATGAATCTTTCATTGTAGCAAGTTCATCAGTTTGCACCACCATCATTTGTGACGTGGAATCATTTGTCTTAAAAATATGTCCATGATTTTTCAATGATTCCATTTTATCGGTAGCTTCATTGTGCGAATCAAACGATGCAATCAAACATCCACTGTCCTTCAACAATGAATATTCGACCATCCATGCATCTTCTGCTAAATAATATAACACTATTCCACATGGGGCGTGTTCCCATATCATTGAAACTGCTTGTACTATATGAAACTTCATATTATTATTATTATTATTATTCATAACATCCTCGCAATTAATTCTGGTTCTGTTATGATGTCAATTCTACCCTCATGCCAGGCGATGGACCAACGTTCTTTACAAACACTTATGGCATCATATTTTTTTGAAAATCTACAATCATCATCCAAGGTCCTATGCCACATCCCATAACGATCTAAATATGCATTGTGATATGGTGTCGCTGATAACTTTAAAACAACTACGTAATAAAATTTCATAACATCCTCACAATTAATTCTGGTTCTGTTAAAATGATATGTCTTTTCATAACAGGTTCACATTGATTTCGCACTACATATTTATATATTATTTTTTTTAAATATATTTTAGCTTCTTCTTTAGTATCAAATGAGGCGGCATCATCCACTGATCTTCCCCATATAGCACTCGTATCTTTAAGTATATATGTATTATCAAGTGGATCAATTATCAAATATCGTTTCACAATTCTAATATAACCATATATGCTTTAAGTTGTGCTTCTGATAATACTTCAGCATCATTCCACCAAGTGTCACTACCACTATATAGTTTTCCTAGTTTAATAATATTTTGTGGTTCTTGTCTATTATCATATGTGGTGGCATAATTAATATTATCATATGCTCTGAATTCATTTACTAAACCATGAATATTACGAGCACCATTATCTACTTTGCCAGTATCGTACACGTAAGTAGTGCGATTACGTTTACTTCTTTTTTTTATATTCATGTTTCGTATTATGTAATATTTCATATCAATAGTGCAATCAATTCAGATTCTGATATTTCTCTAACTTCATGTGATGCAAACACATGTGTGTGTTCCTTTTTTGTTTTCTTTCTCTTGTCTCATGATTGAAATTTAAAACCATAATATAATATAAACAAAGACTTTTTTTCACATCACAATTGGATCATCACAGACAACGCATCCTGCATTGACTCAATCTCATCAGTTCGCACCACCAATGTTTGAGCTCTACCATTTTTAACCCTATGTGTGGAATATAACGTTTTCATTTTAGTGGTAGCCTCATCTCGTGTGTCGAAGGATGCAACTGCTTGAAACCCCAACTCTCGATAAGTACGACTTAGCACCGTACTCCACGTATTGTTTTTCAAATAGAATGATAGCCTACCATGTGGCTTTCCAAAGTGTTTTGCTGTAATTAAATATACAATGTGATATTTCAATCGTTTATTGCATCCACAACTTCGTTTATGGCATTCTCAGTTGACTCAAAATTCAATGTTGTTATTTTGGCATAAAACTCAAAAGGTGTTAGTAGATATCCTAGATGTGTAACCAAAGTTATTGGAATATTAAAACAACCACCATTAGCACTGAATCTTTGTTCTTTATTATTGTAGTTGGGATTTAGTTCAAATTTAGACTCAAGCACCTTTAAGTTTTTATTGCCATTATCACAAGCACTCTTCAGATCGTCATAAACACCAATTGTTATTTTCTTTGTTTTGCTGGTAAAATCATCATCATGCTTTGGTGTAACTGAGAATCTAAACTCGATTGTTACCAAATATTTGTTCATCCGTTTTCCTTTTCTTTTGTTCATTCTTAACACATTGAAATTTAAAATCAAAATATGATATGATGCAACTGTTTTTTCTTATGGAAATTTTTTGAGCATATGGGGCATATGGGGAATATCCTCATATCTGTTTTTTGTTGGAAAATTATGGAGTGTGGTAGTCTTCATCATATCAGAAAAAAAGTTGAATCTTCGATCATATGATTTTTGGTGAAAAATTATGGAGTGTGGTAGTCTTCATCATAAAAAAAAGTTGACATATGATTTTTGGTGAAAAATTCGTGTGGAGACTCGACGCACCCAAAAACACAATAAAAAAGCTCGAACAACCAAATGAAGATGGGCATAGCCCATAAATTATGCGTTGCACGACTCTTTTGTTATGTGATGCAAGTGTTATCTTTGTGGCCCAAATATGCAAACCACCCTAGCACGTAAATTACGAATAGTTCCGTATACGATGCAACACTTATCTTTGCTTATATTAGCATATGTGCATCTGGGTTTAGCCTATAAATTACGACTCTTTCCTTATATGGAACAAGTGTTTTGTTTTCTTTCTTATAATAGTAATATTATCAGCTCATCTTCTGATACTATCTTATAATGTTTGCGATTTCTACCTACTCCATGTAATATCATTTCCAATGCATTATGTGCTTTTTTATATGACTCAAATGGTTTAATCTTTTCTTGTGCTATTATACACCATCCATTAATACCAAAATATGGAAATATATTATCATCACAATCGTATATATAATAACGTTTCATATGTACTTCATAATATCAATATTACTAGTTCATCTTCTGATATTACTCTATCAGTAGTTAGTTGTTTATCACTATTATTCATTGCAAATGTTGCCTCTACTTCTGTCTTGAATGAACAGTCCTTCTCATAGTCTATATTGAGTTCTTTATATGCTCCTCTCCATTCAGTGCCTGATGGTCTTGTATGTATATATATTTCGAATGTTTTATATTCTTTACCATTCTTCTGTGTTAAAAATTTTGTGTTGACTATGTACCACTTCATGATGATTATAAGCCCTCTATGCTACCATTATAGAAGCCTAGCTACTACTTCAGAGACTGGTACTATTCTATAATTATATCCACTTTCATTGTCTCCATGAGTTTTACTATCTTTTATTATCTTTCTAGCCATAGTCTTTGATGGTATCATTTTAGCATCGTCAACGTCTTCAATCCATCCATGTAAGTTATATGTTAGAGGACCTATATATTGTACAGCTCCACAATACCACATTGAATCTTTACCTTTTTTAAAGCTTGTCTTTGGGATTGCTAATAGATAACATTTCATAACATCATTGCCACTACTTCTGCTTCTGATAAAACTTCATCATCTCGATCTGTACCATACTTACGATTGTTTATAATTTTTTCAGCTTCTTCTCGTGATTCAAATGCCATTAGTTCATAACTCTTATAGGTATGACCACCCCTTGTAGTAGCATAATATCCACCATGAGTCCAATCTATAGATTCCCACCATTTATTATCGACTTCACTTTTATGCTGATGCAATATTAAACTCTTATCAGATGATAATATGTAGTACTTCACACCATCATCTTATATTGAAAAAAGCAAGTAGTTCATTGATGAGCCAATTAATTAACATTTTGGAAAAACTCATCGAACCACTTGCTTTCACACACATGATCATTGCCACAAAATTGTTTGTTCTTTATGAGTTCTTACCCCATAGTTTTAATAAATCTTTGTTGTCACACTCTGCATTGGCTCTTTGTTCTTTCACACCTGTGACATATCCATGTGTGGATATTACCATTGTTGCAACGTATATGATTGTGAATGACCAGAACCCAATGTTTAAATATGCTAACAACATACCATATAATAATAACATGATTCCTTGTATGATGCCATTGCGTACTTCTACTTTTTGATATGCGTTCATAATGTGTTTTCCTTATCATTTAATTTAGATTTAAATTCTTTATATTGCTTGCGTGTTTTTAGAAACATCTTACTTTTTTCATGTTCTGACAGCATCCAAAAGTATATTCCAGCGATGTAATATACAAAGAACAATATAATACCCATAACAAAAACCAACACCGAATCCAGAATAACTGAAAGTACACTAAGTATGATTATATATAGTATTAGACTAATCACAAATAATGCAATCTTAGCAGATTCAACTGTGCTAAGTAATAGTTTAAATTTATCCCAATTTGATTTCATATTAAGCATGCCTCACATATATAATTGCATCTACCATTGTTATAGGATAATTAGGATTTTTCTTCAAATCTTCTGCATGTACACCTTTCAGCGTATCAAGTGTAGGATATAATAATACTTCATTTACCACAGGACATGGTATGTAATCAAACATATCTATTCTATCACCATGTCTAGGTAAAATATTAGTATTATATATTATACGCATATTATTATATCTATCAATAAATAATATATCCATATCAATTCATCTCATCTGTTGAGAAAGATGGATAGTGGGCTCTTATGTCACGCACTGAATAAACCTTCGTAGGATCATCATTCTCGTCGATCAGATCAGTACTTGGTGGTAATGGTATATTCTTAAATGGTTCACTCAATGATATACCTTTACTACCACGGAATCTTTCCATTGTCTCTTCAACCTTCACAGCTTCTTTATACATAGCTTCCAGTTCATCTCGTGACTTGACATCAAGAAGTTCATCTACCATTATTTCTGGTACATCTACATCAGGTGGGCTTCCCATACCTTCATTGATGCGTTGAAATACTCTGTTCATTGCACCAGCAATTGTGGTAGCTAGTTCTAGTGTTGTTAGGTCTTTAACATTCATTTATTAGTACTCCATATCTTTTGGATAGTTCCACAGAGTGATCTTAACTCTGACTCTGATTGTGTTTTTATCAATACTGCAATCTTTTCTTCATCAGTTTGAGCATTACGCATTTCCACCTTTGGGCTTGATTCTACTATAAATGTAGCCATTTCCAATTTGGTAGATTCGTCATTTATTGCCCCACACCAATCTTTGATTGCTTGTTCAATTTCATCTGTATGAAATGAAACTTTATATAAGAAATTTGATATCAACAATTCACCATTATCACCTCTACGCACTTCGGGCACTGTGTCTGTATCACACACTGTGCCTGTCATAACTTGAGTCATAGCATTTGTCATAGCTTCGACTAGTTGAGGATGAGTGTTAACAGCTATAAGAGTGCCCTCACACATTCGATCAAATTCTGGTTTGTTGTTTGACATGTGGTGATCCTTAATTTATATTAAATTGTGTTTAATTGAATGTGGTGCAAACTTGAACGTTTTACCAGAATTAACATCTTTGCCCAAGATAGGATACTTTGGACTACGTGGTCTGCAACCAGTTATTTCATATAAACCACTATACGTTCTAAATTTTCTACCAAGATCACTTGGTTTGAGTCCATATCTACTGGCGTATATATTAAAGTCAGTAACTTCTGGTCTAAGTGCTACTCCACCAGAATCAATGATTGATACATTTAATTTAAAAGTTGCACTATCTGGAGTATATCTAGCATTTCCAGTTGCAAACGATACATTTAACTCTTCACCCAACGATTCAAGTGCTTGATTGATTCGTTCTCTAATAAGTCTAAGTGCTGATCCGTTCATTTTAGTGATTGACATGTGTGCTCCTATTTTCTTTATTTATGATGATGTTGAATTTAATAAAAGTGTAGAAATGAATGAAAGTCCCAATAAAAGACTAACTCCACCAACTCCAATCATAATAACTAATAGAACTAATAGTGTATTTACGATTGAATCAGTCTTGGTGTCAATTAGATCGTTAATTCTTGTGATATTCATGTGCTTAGTTCCTTTGTTTGTGTGTCTCATAACTGCTTAAAGTTAGAACTATTCCAATGTACAATGCAAGAACTTTCCTACTTTTCTTCAAAATCATTCATTTTCACTACTGGTGGGCGCGGTGTTTCTTCATAATATTGTTGATATTCCGTACCCAGGCGTTCAAATCTGGGAGCCCCCCATAAATTAAGACTATTTTGCTACATAAAACAAGTGTTTTCTTATTTATTTTATGGGAAAACTGGCTTCTACCAGTAATTTAAGACTATTTTGCTACATAAAACAAGTGTTTTCTTCCAAATCATTCATTTTCATGGGTAGAGAGATGGAATAAATTGGCTCAGATCACACCATAAGTTACGAAGAATAGTCAATATGATGCAAGAACTATTCAAAAGTATCTTCAAAACAGAATATTATGTTGTTTTGGTTGATTTCACCAAATATTCTTTGGTTTTTGGGCTGTTTCACCAAATATTCTTTGGTTGTCGATGTATTTGGTTAGTGGATTACACCAGCTCCCCCAAAAACAACATATCATTATCTCTATACACCAGTATGTATATATAGTATAATCAGTTGTACGGTTCAGTTGTACAACTGCATATACTTTAGTGCATATTCATGATATTTCATATGATATATGTTATCGAATAAGAAAATGTCACATATTATGACACCCATCATATAAAGTCTCTGATTTGGTGTCATTCTGTTCGTTCTAGGGTGCTTTGGTTAAGGACCACGTATGAAGATAATGATCATCATAATCATAACAATCATACGAATTGCATGAATCGTACTTAAAATTATACTTAAAATTGAAATCTTTTCATATGTGCTTCTTCTTCTCATAACATTATTATTATTAATTCTGATTCTGATATTACGCTTAATCTTTTTATTTCACTTCGACGTAATATTCTACTAAATGAGATATCTAATACATATGGAGCATCTTGAATATATTGTCTTGCTTCTTCGTATGAATCATATGGTAATATTTCACTTAAATGTTGATAGTCTTTATCATACCAACCAGTTTTACCTCTAAATGGAAAACTTATATCTCCTCTATCATATATATAATATTTCATATGTTTCATAATATATAGGCTATGTATTCATTTTCATCTACTACTTTTACCTGTCCTCTTTTATAATATTGTTTTAATATTACTGTCTCATCATTGATATATTTTATGGCTTTCTTTTTTGTTTTAAATATCATTGGAGTTCTAGTATATGTGAGATCACCTTCTAATATCTCAATCCAAGGAATATATGTACTCATATCACGTAAGTAAGAATATATTATATAATATTTCATAATAAACGTGCTATTAGTTCTGTTTCTGATACTACTCTATAATATTTACTTGTAAATAATACTGTATGATAATATTCAGTTGCATCTACTTTATTATTAAATGTTATAGCATTGATTATATTTGTTGTCCACCTGTTTCCTGGAGTTCCTAGTGTACCACGATTTTTATGTACATATTCATCATCTCTTTTATCTAATATATAATATTTCATAATATATAGGCTATTAGTTCATTCTCTGTTATTATTTTAAAATTAAATGAGTTTAGATTATGTTTTTGTGATTTTAATTCTTTTTTGAGATCACTCAATGATATCTCATTTTCAGTTATGATTTTACTTTCATTAATAGTTTTTATATTTATCCAATTGGTACTGCTGTAAGTACGAGTATTGTTAATGTAATATACGTATACCACTTCAGACTGTTTATCGGTTGCTATTAAATAATATTTGTGATTTTCTTTCATAATATATAAGCTATGTATTCATTTTCATTTAATATTATTACATCATCTACTGATATAATTGTTCTCCAGTCAGCCATATAATTTGTAACACCTACCATAGCTTCTTCTCTTGATAGATATATATTATTTTCAAGGACATGATATAATTCATTTGTTTTAATATGCCATACGTAATATCTCATAATAGATATGCTACTAGTTCATTCTCTGTTACTATTTTTATATGTTTATACTTATCAGTATTCCAATATCTATTATAAGTATATAATGCTTCACCATAAGTATCATATGGGGTTACATTTGATACCTCACTACTCCAATGATTATTTATTCCACCATATATATAATTGGGAGCTGTTGAATCATATAGATAATATTTCATATGTTTCATAATAGATATGTCATTAGTTCTGCTTCTGATATTCTACTAACTCTTTCAATAGTTTCATCACCATATTCTTTTATATCTTGTTTAGCTAATTTACGAGAATCAAATATTAACATATGATTATAATTTGTAGTATATGTATCATCAGACTCGTTAGTGGCCGCATATTTATTACAATTAGTATCGTCTCTATTAGTACATTGAATTATATAATAATATTTCATAAGAGATATGGTATTAGTTCGTTTTCTGATAATACTTTAATTGTATATGTTGTTAACATTCTTTTCCGTTGAAATTTAATGATATCTTCTCCAATTTGTCTTGTTTTATATGTTTCAGCATGATCTAAATTTCTAGTCCAATATCCATAAGTTGGTTTACCTTTAAAATGTATATATTTTTTATAATCTGTATATGCTATTATATAATATTTCATAACATATATGCTACTACTACATTTTCATCTACTATCTTCATTTTACCACTAGCATAATGTTGCTTTAAATAATCAAACATATTAATGTACATAAGTGCGTCCTCTTTAGAGTTGAATACTTCTGGATTATGATGTGCATTTTGCCACACATACCAGTCCATATTATCACCGTTTATTAGGTGTTTATATAATGCACAAAATACTATATAATATTTCATAAGAGATATGCTATTAATTCATTTTCATTTATAATTTTATCTGTTCCGCTTGCTTTATATATATCTTCACTATTATCATAATATTCTTTAGCTTCTTCATATGAGTTAAATGCATGTATTGGATATTCATCTTCATGTTCTAAATCCATCCATATATTACCTTTATTATTGCCATTATAGTGTATATAATATTCTAATCTATTGTTAATTATTTCTACTACGTAATATTTCATAATAGATAAGCCACAAGATGTTTCATGTTAACGATTTCCAATAAACCTTCTCGATATGTATATGGTAAATGTTCTTCAATTACTTGTTGAGCTTCATACTCTGATGTATATATACAATCATTAGTGATATTAATTTTAGTTTGACCCATCTTATTTACATACGTATATTCAACTATACTTGATTTATTTTGTGTAGTACCAAGTATATAATTAAGCGTAGGATTATTCATTAGTATAACATACCTGATAATATTTCCATCATCATTCATATCATTCATATTAGTATTCTTCATATTAACATTGCTACCAATTCTGCGTCTGATACTACTTTAGTATTAGGATATCCATGAATGTGATGTATATCATAATGCTCAGCTTCTTCTCTAGTATTAAATATCTTTGCACATTCTATACGAGTTGTCCATGTCCAACTATATTGATTTATATCTAAATATCTTTGGTGTTTATCTAATATATAATATTTCATATGTATCTCATAACATTAATGCTATTAGTTCTTCTTCTGTTACTATTTTCCATGTAGAATCACGTGGCTCTATAGCAAATAAAACGTTTTTAGCTTGATCATATGATTCATATGGAATTAATTCTTCTAAAGTTGTAGTACTATTAACCCATTTATTATATCCTCTATATGGTTGTATTTTATCAATTGGATCGTATATATAGTATTTCATTTCATTTCATTTCATTTCATAACATTTTTATTATTAGTTCTTGTTCTGATACTACCATGCAACGTTTATGCCACCTACGATCTTTTAACATAGCAAGTTCTAAACTGGCTGATTCTCTTGATTTGAATGGTATTATATCTTTATGTTCAACAATATGTAGATGTTTTCTATCATCAGGACTAAGTTGTTGAGCATCAGTCATCCATTGATCACTAACTCCTCTATATGGTTTATAAGTATCTAGTTGATCATATATATAATATTTCATCATAGTAAATATACCACTAATTCATTTTCATTTACAACAATAAGGTCTTCTATTATAAAACTATATGATGATGATGTAAATTCATCTAATTTATCTTTAGCTTCTTTATATGAAGTAAATGGATTTGCATCCGATACACGTGTAGACCACCCTTCTCTAGTAAAAATAAATTCAGTTGGATCATTTGGATCATATATATAATAACGTTTCATAATGCTTTAGCAACCAATAATACATTAAGTTCATTTTCATCATATATAACCCGATACCAATCATCATGTATTGGTTCTTTTTTATTAAGTAAATTTAAATAAATAATAGCTTCTCTTTTTGAAGTAAACCATCGTCTAACGGGTTTATTATCATACCAATATAGTATATCATGGTATTTTTTAGATATTGATAATACATAGTACTTCATAATAGTAGTGCCACTAGTTCAGTTTCTGATACTATTTTCATACCATTCCAAAAGTCTGGATTATCACAAGGTGTGGTCATAGCATTAAGTGCATCATCATATGAATTGAATGAAGTACATTTTTTAACATCATATGATTCATTATACCCCCTATATTCACCAAACTTTGATTCTCCAGTTACCATACCACCATCCACTGCATATCGTGTATGTTCAACCACATCAGCAATTCCCACTATATAGTACTTCATAATAGTAGTGCCACTAATTCAACCTCTGTCATTATTTCAAAATTATACTGAGTTCTATTTAATTTATGTATGCCTCGTTTATTATATCTTTTTTTAAGAGTTTGTAATGGCACATCAGTATTTACCTTATCAATATGTTCTAACATTGCCCAATTTCTCCATTTTACATAACCATCGATATCTGATGTATATACATATATCATATCTATATCTGTTTTATCTATTGCTATTAAATAATATTTAGTCATAACATTCTCGCCACTAATTCGTGTTCTGATATTATTATTATATCTTCAAACTCCATCCACGTTTCATCATCATAACATTTTTTTGCATCTTCATATGAATCAAATGGAATTACTTCTGAAAACATACCAGACCAGCTATTGTTTTTTCCACAATATTGATGATACGTTTCATCCGTATCAAATAGATAATATTTCATAACATATAAACCACTAATTCATTTTCTGATACTACAATGCAATCTTCAGTAAATTGTCGTCCATATCTATTACTTTTTATTAATTGATCCAACCTCTTTTGTGCATCCCCTTTTGAATTGAATGGTATGATATGTGTATTTTCCTCAATGATCATTTCCCTAGTTAATGAGTCGTATCCATCTACAGGTATTTCGCACCACCAGTCTGATATTCCTTGATATCGATGTCTCATATTTGTCGTATTATATATATAATATTTCATAATATCATTGCCACCACTTCTGCTTCAGTTTGTATATAATTGTGGTCCTGATCATCAAAAGTTAAATTCCACCATGTACTAAGAATGCGCATAGCATCTTCTGCACTCTTCTTAGTTTTAAATACTTTGGCTAGTGATATATCTGTTGACCAAGCATAACCTCGCTTATCACTTCCATTTGTTATTAAAAATTTACGTGTATTTACAATATAATATTTCATATATATTTCATAATATAAGTGCTATATATTCTGCTTCTGTCATTGACTCTATTGTCATATTTGGACATTCTGACCAACTCACCTGTTCTTCTTCAGCATCTTCATAAGAATCAAATGGTGTTATCAATGATAATTTATCATCCCACTCTTCATCAATACCACCATATGTATATCGAGTATCATCTGGATCATATAGATAATAATAGAGTTTTTTCTTTTTCGTCATATCAAATATGCCACAAATTCATTTTCTGTTAGTATTTCAATATCAAGTTCATAAGGAGTAATTTCATAATATTTTGCTAGTCTTATTTTCTCTTTAACTACATTCCTCAAAGCATCTTCATGTGAATTAAATGGTACAACCAGTTCAATGTTATCATTTCCAAACCAATCAAATTGATCTTTACCATCCGTACACATTTCAAAACTATTGCTCATGAATGGTAAATCTTCACGGTCACTTTTATCAACTACATAATATTTCATAATAACCTTGCAATCAATTCTTTTTCTGATATAATAATATCACATGTTGATGTGGCAAATAACCCAGCTTGCATATAATCTATAGCTGATTTCTCATTATTAAATACCACAGCTTTTGATACATCGTTAGTTAAAAATGAAGACGAATACCTACTATGTGTTGTATCTTCAATATACGTAACAACATCACTATTAGCATCGTCTGTGCATATAATATAATATTTCATAACAATATAACCATCAATTCTGCATCTGATACAACTTTATCGTATTTATCCTCTTTAGTATTAACATCACAATATTTATACCACTTGACAGCATCCTCTCTAGTCTTAAATGGATGAATTGAGGTGTCTTTTAAATTTGAGCCACCTATCCAAATTAATTTATTATTATCAATCTTTTTAGTAACATAAAATCGTAAATGATTACCACTCATTGATACTACATAATGCTTCATCACAATTCAATCATAACTTTGAACGTTTCAAGTTCTTGCTCACGCACAACTTGTATCCCATAGTCTTTAGTTAATGTATTCTGTGATTTAACATATTCAGCTTGAGTTGATGTATTATATACCAGTGCTTGAGATTTATTAAATGTCCAATAGTTATATTCTGGTGTTGTTTTATACCACATATTAGTTAAAGTTAATGAATATGCTATCACATAATATCCCATATCTCTACAATAAATCTGCAATTATTTTTGATTCCAGTACAACATACATCCATGAGACTTCACCATATCGTTCTTGAATAGCATCTTCTGCATCTTTTGCTGTTTTAAATGGTCTGCACTTTGGATTACCAGAACACATCATTCCTTGTTTCACATCATCCACATTATACCACAATCCATATTCCAATCCAGAATATGGATATGCTTTAAATTTTTCATTAAATATATAACATTTCATAACTCTTTCTCCAATTTATTTTTTTAGTAATTAGATTGCATACGCCACCAATTCTTCTTCTGTCAATATATGAATATCATCCATATAATCATAACCACTTCTGAACTGAGATTTATGATATAATTTATTTGCACATTTCAATGCTTCATCATACGAATTGAATGATTTAGCACAATCAAAATAATTAGACCACAATGGATCAATTGTCATAATCGTTAAATCATCATCTCGTATCTTAGCGGCGTCTGATCTCACATACACAAAATCATGTGGTCTATTGTGATATATCACATAATATTTTTCAGATTTCATAATTTCATTATTGTCAATTCTGCATCAGCTACGATTTTTCTTTTAAAATATGGATCAATTTTAATTAAATTATCACTGTAATAATCTCGTGCTTTCTTACGGGTGGGAAATGATAAAGACTTACTAAAATCTAGCGACCATGTAATTCGTGCAGTCGCATATCGTATTCCAAACTTCTCACTAACATGTATAATATAAAATTTCATTTAATCAATAATGATGCTTGAACACATTGGGCAGTCTACCATATCATAAATTGGTTCGTCATGTCCAGTATGTCCACAATTTGTAATATATTCAACAACACGCTCACCATGACAAGATTCACATTCCATTTCAACAACAACATATTCATCATGAACAGACTTCCCTTGAAAATCAAGTGTTTCCAACAATGACTCTACTTCATTTTCTGAAAGACCTGATTCAATAACTTCATTATCGTTTATTGTTTCGATCTGATATAATTTTGGCATGTGTGTTTCCTTTGTTTTTGTCATTTCTTAACTACTTAAATTTAAGAATAAAACATAATACAATGAAACATTTTTATTATCATTCATAATAAATAAAACATTAATTCTTTTTCTGATATGATTTTATCGTTCATTAATTTATTTTCATTTTTACTTCTATCATTATACCATAATTTAGCTTCAGCTTTGGTTTTAAATAAATATGGCCTTGGATTAATACTATGTTTAGCTCCTGACCCTATATATGCTTCCCATTGTAAGACATTCTTATATTCGCTATTATTATTATAAGAAACAATATCTAACGTAGTAGGTGAGTAATATATGATATAACATTTCATAATAAAAATGCAACCAATCCATATTCATTAACGACAAGATCACTTGATTGTTTATATGTATTGGTTGCTTTAGCATTAGTTGCTTCAGCTTTTGTTTTAAAAGCACACTCATCAAAATCAACTATATCTTCAATCTCTTGCCAACCAATTTCAGTTCCATTCCTAATATTGAAAGTGTGTACAAGTATTTCAATCTTTGGCTTCCCCTTGTAAGTAAAATAACGCCCAGAATTAACTACATACCACTTCATAACATCATAGCAATCAATTTAGTTTCAGATACTACTTCATATCCAATTGTATTTTTATCATCGCACATTATCTCTAAATTATCAAGAGCATCATTCTCAGTATCAAATACTAGAGCGTCTTCAATTTCCATAGTTATTGAATATAGATTATTTCTTTTATTGAAGTCTTCAACTTTGCGAACGAAAACTGTTATATCACTCGCATCATGTTTCCATAAAATATACCATTTCATAATACATATACCATTAACTCTGACCCATTAATAACTATATCACTTGGTAGTTTGTCTGTGGCATTTTCCATTGCCTCAATTGCGTCTTCTTTTGTTTTAAATTCACAGTGATAAATGCCATCCACATCAATTACAGATTGTAGACATCTCCATCCACTACTAAGATTAACATTGCCAGTATGTAGAAATATTTCACGATAAGTATCTTCTTCACCATATTCTCCCGTATTGAATACATACCATTTCATAATTCTACAGCTATTTTAAGGGCTTCAATTTCATCTGTATTTAATATATGATCAATATATCCATCTGGCATTGTTATAACATCATCATAATATTTTTGAGCCTCATCTTTCGAATTGAAATGTTTAGCGTCCTTTAGCTTACCAGTCCAAGTTGCTGTTGTATTAACGTAACAAGCTATACGATCAAATTCGCCATTAAATCCCATAGCAGACGCATCACCAATAAATTGAGATACAATATAATATTTTTCAGATTTCATAATTCGTCTATCACCAATCTAAGTTCAATGTCCTCTCTTGACATTGCAACAATATTCTTACCAAAATTCTCTTGTAATTTTTTCAATTCGTTTATTAAAAACTCAGCTTTCTTTTTTGAATCCAATTCCATCGATCTATTAAATATGTCTGATTTATTTATACGATAACCATATTGCCAACTACTCCATGTACTACTGTATAATATTGGAGTGTTCTTATTTGTAGGGAATGGTAATTTCTTATAATAATATACTTCATACAACATACTCATATCAGTCATATTTGCTTCATTATCAACGTCTACGATATAATATTTTTTAGATTTCATAATATTAATGCTACCATCTCTGAGTCTGAAATAACTTTAAAACTATAAGCATCTATATTCAACTTTTTTTGTTTTAATAACATATTTAATTTTTGTTGTGCTGTATGTTCATTTTTAAATATATGATATGATCCAGCACTAAATGATACATCACCTACAGTAGATGGGCATGTTGATAATTTACTCCATCTTATTCCATTACCATATGTATCTCTTGAAAAGTTATCACCAAGATATATACCAGCAGGAGCATTACCATTAATATGGGTTCCTAAAATATAATAACGTATCATTCAGCTGATAGAATCCTATATGATTTAACATCATATGATACTACTCGATCATAATATAAAGTATCAGTTTTACCATTTTCATCAGTATTGTATTTAATGTTAATTTCTGATTCTGGATATGATGTCATTAAATATGTACGATCACCTTTTCCATCAATCCATAATTTATTAGTACTATGTGAATATGATAATGTATCAACATCACCATTATGTCTTGTCACTTCAATTGACATATCATATGTGACCACATTTACATCTGTTGGTGTTGTTGGTTGTAAAATGGTTTCAGGACTATTAGCATATACAGAATCATCTGGATCACCAGCAAACATTGATATCACAAATGCACCAATTAATGTTATTAATAATGCAGTTAATATAAAATCTACAGCGTGATTTGTTACTAAGCGAGCTTTCATAATATCATTTACCTTTATTTGTTTTTGTGACATATTTTTCAATTGCAGTATTTCGAACTTCAGTATGCACCCATCCAATGATTAACCATAGAACAGCATAAAAATACCAACCAGCAAATAGAAGTATAAATACTTTACTCCAAGTCATAACCCAAAATGTATTATTAGATATGCCTGTAGTATAACAGTCTCTAACTCTATCATCAAATATATTTTTAGAATGTGATGGAGTTGTTTTATTTTGAGATATTGCATTAATGATTATTACCAATGCATCGAACGCCATATACACACTTATTGCACCAAATATAACAGTAAAAATACCAGATATTTTAAATATAACAAGCATCAATAATCCGATAATACCAAGTTGAGTATATAGCACCAGTTTAATCTCTGATGGTGTTCCTCTTGTGGCATTTCTTATATCGTTTTTCATAATCTACCTCTGCCTAAACATACCATCATCAATCCATATCTGTAAGCTATCACCAGATGGTCTTAACATGATTGATTTTCCAGCATTTTGAACTGCATTAATAATTTGATTTCGTTTGCGAACTGTATACGGAAACACTGCTCCATGATTAAAATTGATATCTTCATATTTTGTACCATGCCAATAATGTACTGTGATTTCATTCATTTTATTTTTATCCTTTGTTTAATTCTTATCTGTCATAACTACTTAAAATTACGATTAAATCATAACATCTATCAAGTAATTTTATATTATAATTTATCAGTCACTGCACCTGCTGTTAATTTTTGTTGAATTTGTTTGTTGAATTTGTTTGCATCAACACCTTTAAAACTAATATTGACTACATTATTTGATGTATCATATGTTATTTGTAATGTCTCTTTTATCATGACTAAAATTTCATCAAGTGTAAATTGTTCTACATTAATATCCGACACAGTAAAGAATTCATCATCATCTTTCATTTTTCCAGTGCCCAGTAATTGCAGGATAATATCATCCAATTCTGTAGTTTTAGAATTTAATATATGTTGAAGAAGATCATCAGGTGGTGTTCCTGATGATCTTGTTTTATTATCATTTTTGTTTTTATCTGACTTGCTCATTTTAACTTGGTTATGACTCCAAGACCTTTAAGCTGTTCATCTGAGCTATCTTTTGATAGCACAAACAGATGTTGTACACCCATTGGTAATTTAGGATTACATTCAACATATCCGTCTGTTAGGGTGACAATCAATTTTGGTAATTGTTTACCTTCATAGTATTTACCAAGACATGACATTGTAGTTCCACCACCACCTTTTGGTGTCATTTTTAACAAATGCTCTTTGTTTCCCATTGTAACTTTTTCAATTGGTTCTCTAACTTGAGTATCCCAAAAGATAATGTTCATTTTGATACTTTCAAATGCATTTGCAATACCAATCACTTCACTCATGAATGACTTATATTCTTCTGCACCAATTGAACCAGATGTATCAATTGTAATATCAATATCAAGATTTTCTCTCAATACGGTTGGTAGATATACTCCTGCCGCAAAGCTTCTTCTACCTGGGCGTTTCATTGTGAAATCATATATTATATCTTTTGTGATATAATTATATAATAATGTTTTCCAATCAAGTTGAGGGTTTAACAAATCATCTAAGATTCGTTTCATTGATCCTGGCATGTTGCCTCTACTTTTTGCATGGGTAGCGGCTTCAACCATTTGTCTTCTGAACTCCTCTTTGGCTTCATCGATTTCATCTTGTGACATTCCTGATTCTCTCATGTGTTCATCAAATTGATCAACATCACCAAATTCATTACCACAAGTACATTCACCACCACCTTTACACTGACCATCACCATCACCAGGTTGACAATTACCATCACATTTATAATGTGCATCTCGTTCATCCATATCTTCAGAAATCTTTTGAAGTTCATCATATACTTCTTCTGATGATTTTTCTGAGCACTTGTCAATGTAATGTTTTTTGCCTTTTGCGTCTTTGTATTCCCATCTGTTATCAACAATTTGAATTACGTCTGGTGGTGTAGAAAATCCATCTTCAACCAACATAGCATTTATAACTATATCAGCCGCAATATTAAATAAACGATGTTTTCTAGTTCCACCACGAATCAAATGACACAACACAACATGTAAGATTTCATGACATAGGACAAACTTTAAATGTTCATCAGATAAGTTTTGAACCCACTTCTCATTGTAATACATGTGTCTTCCCATATCAACACCAGCAGTTGGAATTTTATTGTTTTTAACACATTCCAACCCCAGTAATAGATATGCATAAAATGGCTGTTCACGTTGTAGTTTAATTTTACCACGAAGCAATCTGTCTTCAGCATTTAACGTGTGACTTGTATTATTACTACTCACTCACTTCTCCTTTTTGCTTTTTGATATTAAAATTTATAGTAAGTATTTTTTAATATCGTCAGTGATTTCAGAGATGAAAGTTTTATTCTTCAATGCAACTTTCATAAATTTAGCTTCATCAGTATCTTTAATCATTCGTAGTGTCATGATTGAGAATTCTGATCCCAAGTACTTAATGACATTGATGATTTGATCAGTGCTGTATTTAGTTCCCATGTAATGTTCAATCAATCCACCAGTAACAGCAAAGATTTCATTTCGTTCAAGTTTAGCAAGTGCTTCTTTTGGGTTTTTGTAAATAGTATCCCATTTGAGTTTTTTGTAATATTTGATGTAAGCCATGAACTCTTGTGAGAATCCTTCACCAACAGAAATATCAAGATACAATCTTGCTTTCTTTGTATTCGATACACTTCCCAAGAAATTCAAATCACCAAGCAAATGTGATGCCCGAACAATACCACGAGGAGTTACACTTTTATTTGATGCGTTTTGATCAACTTTGTATAGATAACTTTCTTTCCAGTTAATGAATGCAATCAAGTGAGGATTCACACCATTTTTAGATGCCCAACTAACCCAAGATTTCTTATCAGGTCGTATTTCAATTTCATTAAATCGGTCACGTAGTGGCAATGGCATTTGATGTGTGAACGCTTGATCTTCTGATCTATTTCCAGCAGCCATCACATAAACATTATCGGATAATTTCATGTCAGACATTGATCTATCAAGAATGATCTGATATGCTGATCCAGTAACAACAGGTGGTGCTAAGTTAATTTCATCAAAGAAAATAACACCATTTGATTTTTGATCACAAAAATAAACAATCCACGCTTGTGGAATTTTCAACAGTCGATCTTTTGCTTCACTTGGCATTGGTAGCCCACCTAAATCAGTCGTATCCATTTGTGATAATCTCTGATCACAAAATACAAAATATTTATCTGGATTAACAAATAAATTAGCCTTCTTCTCATTTGAGCATTTGTCCCATTCGACAAATTCAAGTTTATCTCGTTTAGCGATTTCAGAAAATACTTGTCGTGGAATTTCACTCTTACCAACTCCAGGTCCACCTTGTATAAATAGTGGCTGTTTTGCAGTGTAGCACAATTCCAGTATGGTAGCATATTCAGTCGTTTTGATTATTCTCATTTACGGTTCCTTTTTTGTTTAAAACTCTATTTTATCTTTATTCAATTTTTCATGCAATGAAAGTTATAACATATTTACTCAATAAAAAAACAACTTTTTTATTTTTTTTAAATTATCTTTTGCAAACTTGTTGGCAATCTTCTCATATTTATTATTTTTATATGCTTTTTCATGAGAGTATCCTTTTTGCATTAACACTTCCATTTCCAATTCATAATCAATTTTATATTTTTCTTTACCAAGTTCTTTAGCAGTGATTGCATGTTGAATTTCATGCAATAGTGATTTCACTAATCTGGCTATTGAGTTATTATCATCTCTCGATATCGTAATAGTGTTTGTGTCCACATTGTACATAGCATAGAAATCTGCATTGGATGTGATGATCACAGAACATTCCACATCATAATGTTGAATTATATTTCTAATAGTCTCTAATTGTAACTTTATCATTTTTCTTTCTCATTCTTCTTCTACTTGGTAATCATCAATATAATATATTCTATCGTCACTGGTACCCACACATAAATCTTTATCTGGATATCCCATACCTAATATTACAACTAAATCACCATACTTTAAAACTCTTTTCTTATTTATATATACATCAATTTTAATTCGCACCATATCATTGATTTTAAACATTTACCAACCACAAAATATCTTTAATGGTGATGCTGGTAAATATCCATTATTTGACACGTAGCAATTAAGACATAATAATCTTACATTATCATATGCTAAATCAGTACGATCACCATTCACAGTATCAACATGAAGACACACTCTACCTGAATTTAAATTGATCTCATTGAATCCACATATACCACATTCTTCTTTGAAATATCCTTCTTCAACCAATCTACGTTTAAAATATCTCCAATTAAATCTATGTGGTCGTTCACCATCGAATATTCTACTCATTTCAAATTTTGGTGCGGCTCTACCTTTTCTAATTCCAAATCCACTTTGATTTTTATGTGATTCATATATTCCATATATTCTTGCATATTTTGTATATGTGACAATATGAACACCAAGAAATCTAGCGGCTGCTCCACCAGATTTTGTATGCCTTTGAGCTTCTAATATTAACTCTTTGGTTAATGGTAGATGCTTATTTGGTAATTTTATTGGTAATAACGTTGGTTTTAATTTTTCTCCATTATCACACATTGTTTAATATTCTTTCAGATATATTGTAGAATCATACTGTAATAGTATCGTAGCTCTACTCCTTAAATTCATTGCATGATTATCATCTAATTTTCTAAATGATGGTTCTAAGTGCCCAACTCTTGGTTTTAACCAAAATATTGTTGATTCATCCACCATTCCAAATCTCTCTTTTTCCCAGTCTACTTGACCGACATCTACTGCATCATTTTCCATATAATTATATATCCTTTTTTTGTTTTATTTAAGAAAGTTCTATTCTAAGTTTTACTATACCACATTTTGGGCATTCTTTTTTTTGTTCTATATATCTGCCAATTGGTGCTTTTGATATATTATTAATACGATCACCTTCGTCCACAATTTCCCACTTTGAAAATTTATGAATTCCAATTACGCATAATTTTGGTAATTTTATCTTCTTTACACCATTTTCAACAAATGCTATCATTCTTGAAAAATCCAACATGTAACTTACCTCTTTGGTTTGTTTTTTCTGTGATCTGATGATTTCTTATCATAGCCACTTTTTCGTTTTTTTATTCGTTTGATGCGCTTCTTGCTTTTTTTAAAGCCGTCATTCTTATCATCATCAAAGGCATTGTAATCCACCTTTGTCATTTTAATTTTCCTTATTCATATGTTATTCTCTTACACTATAATAAATATGCAACTAATTCAGTTTCTGATACAATTTTAAGATCACTCATAGATGGTACACCAACTGTATATTTATAGCTATGAGTTTTTGTAAACTTAGTTGCTTCATCCCTAGATATAAATTCTATTGCTTTTTTAAATTTTATTGACCAGTATGAATATATATCTTCATGTCTCCTTAAGAAATATGATCTGTAATATGTTGTATCACCCTTTATTGCTATAATATAATATTTCATAATAAATATGCAACCAATTCACTTTCTGTCACTATTGTTACATAACTCCAGAAGTGATAATTATACCCACGCTTAATACAATAATTAATTCTCTCTGTAATCATAAATTGTGCTTTTCTTTTGGAATCAAATCCAATAATATTATTAATATTTTTAGTTAATTCATAAGAATTTGCCGTAATATCATATTGAACATATCCACTATCTCTTTCATCTTTATATATTATATAATGTTTCATAATAAATATACCATTTCACATGCTTCATCTGATATTTTAATTATATCATATAAACTATCTTCATTGGTCCATTTCACACTAATATTGCACATAGCATATGCTTCAATAAAGGTTTTAAATTTATGAGCTTCCAACATATCCACTGAATGTATTATCTTAGGTCGCTTGACTGTTTGTTTAAATGATCCAAATTGTCGTCTAAATATGTGAGATGTTTTACGATGATGTACTTGAGATGCATATCCTTTTTTACCATCTTTTAATCTTAATACATAATATGGATATATTCTTGGTTTGAGCGTTTTGTTCATAATAATTTAGCAAGCAATTCAATTTCATCCATTATTGATGTGTTATCCGCTATATCCCAATGCAACCCAACATAATCCACCATAGCATGTTCATATGATTCATATGGTATAATTTTTCTATCATTTGTTGTACTCAACCACCCATTCGATCCTCTATATACGTACTCATTTGAGCTACTAACACGATATACAATATAATATTTGTTCATAATAATTTCAATACTAATTCTTGTTCTGATAATATACACATATGAGCTGTTCGTTTTCGACTCCACATGTACCATTTAGCATAAAGTTTATAATTAAAAACCCGTGCTTCATTTATATTAAATGTCCAATAAAAAACATCATGTTCATCATCAATTACATACTTACGCATGTAAGCATAATGCCAGAGCCAATTTCCAACTGAACTCTTATCAATATCAACATATTTCCATACAATATAATAACGTTTCATAAAATATGTGCAACCAATTCATTCTCATTTACTACCACCATATCATGCCAAAAATTCATATCACGTTTACAGCCTGCAGTTATTATGTTTTGTGCTTGTGTTTTGGACTTGAATGCTGTTATCCTTGTATAGTCTGGTGATGCCCCATAATGTAACCCTGATCCACTTGTCATAACATATTTGTAATGGTTTTCATTATCACTTATTCGTATAATATAATATTTCATAACAGATGGGGTATCAGTTCATTTTCATCTATCACATAAGCATCACACCAGAACTCAGGATACCTCATACTTTCATGTGCTATCACTCTTTGAGCTTCAGACTTGGTTTTAAATGATACAATGTCTTCAACATTACGGGTAGCATAATAATCATTCTTAGACATTTGGGCAATATATGGATTTTTTATATCTGTCTTGGGTCTTATAATATAATATTTCATATGTTTTACAATATATATGGTATAATTTCATTTTCAGAAAATACTTTAACATTTCCCCAACGTTTACCACTATTACTATTTAATTTATCTCTAGAATCTGATACTACAATATCACTATTGCTAAAGTCAGTTGTATATTTATAAACAGTCAATGCTCTATTATAAAAAACAAATTTTAATTCGGTGGCACTCATACCTGGATCATATATCATATAATATTTCATAACATCATTGCTACCCATTCAGCTTCTGAATTTATTTTCATTGGTTCGCCATATTTAGCCACTAATATTGATAAATTAATTGGAATTTCATGTTTATGTAAGTTTTTTATATCTACGTTTCTTTCAAATCTAATAGCATCATTAATATTAGAATCTATCCATATTTTACCAGTCACAACACCTGTTGATGCTTTGGTTAAATATGCTGGACTACAACTAAACGCCATATTGTTGGTTGACTTCATCTTGACTATATAACATGGATATTTCATTAAAACGCTCTTTTATTGATTATATTGTTATCATAATATAATAAATCTTTTTGATATGATGAAACACTTTTTATTTTTATTTTAAATATCTCATATTCGAACTCACCAATTTCACCAGAATCTGCAATCACATCTGATAATTTTATCAAGAATTCATTGAGCAATTCATTTGTTAATTTTGATGCATCGAATTCTACAACAATATCATTATGTGGTGTAACATCAATATTCTGTACTCTATCCATCATTGAATATAATGTGTTTGGTTGTTCATTGTCAACATATATTTTAAAATCACAATCTACATATAATGTTGCAAAGAATGGTTCAAGTATTTCAATTAATTCATAGTTAGCATTTGATATTACTAATCCAATATTATATTTATTCTTTACTATTGGTTTCAAATATGCATCATGTAATACCGTTGAGCTCCATTTACGAATGAAGTTTCTATGTGATTTTTTATTCTGAGTCAACCATTCATCAGTCTCACGATTTTTCATAAATACTTCACCATTTGGATTTCTCTTTGCACCATCAGCAAATCTACTTCCACGACATGTCATATGATATACAAAACCATTCCAAGTCTGAATAAAATCATATCCAGCAAGATGCATCTTATTAAAGATGTCCGAATCTTCTTTTGATTGTGGGGCATATAATGGATCGTGTCCATGAATTGATTGAAAGTCATCTTTATACATAGCCCAGGGTGCAAATATACCATTTGTTAATTTGGTTCTATGTTGATTTTTTAAATTTTCAACAAAATCGTTTAATTCACTTTCTTTAAATTCTTCTGGTTCTATTCCAAAATCTTTTATTATCTTTTCAGGACCGTCTGGATGTAATGGTGGTTCAATTCGAGTACCTGACACAACTACACTTGGCTTTAGATATTTAATAAACTCATCATCTAATCCTTTACATGCATACATATCAGCATGAAATATACAGATAATATCCTTTGTTGATATTTCATTCACCAATGTATCATATAATATTGTGTGACCTAATCTATCTGGACCTTCATTTTTATATAATTTTAAATTAACATCTGTTTTGACTTTTTCAGTCAACCACTTCCAAGTATCATCTGTTGAAGCATCATCGGCAATACAAATTTCATGCATTGGATGTAGATTTTGTCTTATTGAATTATATGCTTGTTTTAAATATTTTAGATTTGTTCTGCTTGGTATTATAAAACTAATTGGCTTCATATATTTATCACTCCATTTTTGTTGTATATATTTTTTTAATGTATTTGGTTTGATTTCTGCATTATGTGAATTCATCAAACTGTAATCTGAAATATCATATACACCATCCAAATCAATTAAGCTTAACTCACCATTTGGTAATTGTATTACATTTTCTGGAACTAAATCATAATAAAATAATCCACTTGCATCACATACATCAATTATTTTATTTTCATATTCTTTTAATAGATTTAAATCATTTAACACTTTACCAGCATTCGTTATATAACCAATTATATTGCCATTATCAAATATGACCGATGATAGTGCTGGAGCTAATGTATCATAATATCCACATTTAATAGCGTTCTTAAAATATGATAGTCTACAGTAGTCCTCATCAAATATCTTTATATATCGATCCCTTATACGATCATAGTAAGTAATTCTACCATGATTCACTCCATCAATTACTCTATTTGATTTATCCTTTATGATTTCTAATAAATCAAAGTCTAATGTATTCACTGTTGTTATTTTCATAATAATTGAGCTACATGTGTAGATTCTATTGTCTCTACAGTATGCTCTATAATTGTAAACAAGTCTCTCGCATCATCTATGTCGAACATTTCTTCATATACAATATTAAGTATTTCTTTGGCTGCTAATTCTTTTGTTGCAAATTTTCGTGCTTCTCTAATATCTGAATCATCCACTTGAGTTAAATCAATAACAACATATACTGGATTTACAGAAAATCCCATTGGTTTATATTGAATAATATAAAATGGATTAGATATAGGTATATTTTTCACGTTCATCGTTGTACTCCACTAATATATTCTGTTTCGGTATGTAACATTTCACTCCACTAAATCTTGCTGTTCCATTATAAAAGTCATAATAACCTTCATAAAAATTTGGTAAGTTTATCTGTCTAAATGGTATATCATGTGTACACTTATCATGATTCAATATGAACTCTTCCAATCGTTCTTTGAAAAAATCAGTTCTATATATTGCATCTAATGATAATCTCTTATGTGGTGCATTTTCACATAAATACGAATATCCATATTTATGTTCAGTGTAATTTTTAGTATATATATCTTCTGTATATTTACCTATTCTTGTTAACAACATATAATCCATATCCAGCTCATCTGAAAATTCATTTATAATATTATCAAAATCTAATTTGGTCATATTCGGAACTTGATCTTCACATAGATATAATACATATGGAGTATTAACATATTCCATCATTGATAATGTAGTCAATGCCCAATCTCGTATTAGATTATTGAATAGAAATACATCACCATTTATATCAAGTTCAGTTGAATATAAATGATTTATTATGTCAAAATTAACTGTATCATTAAAATTAACAACAAAATTACAATCAGTGAATACTTCAGAATATTTAGATATATTGTCTTGTAGTATTTTCAACCGAGTGTCCAATGTGCATATGAAATTCTGTACTATACTAATCTTCATATTTAATCATCCAATGATCGACCATCTCATCTAACAACGTTTCGAATGTATAGTCTGGTTTCCAACCCAATGTTTCTCTAACTTTAGTTGAATCCCCTCTTAGATATTTCAACTCATCAGGTCTTAAAAACTTTTGATTTTGAACTACATAATCTCTATAATCCATCCCAAGTCTACTAAACACATGATCACATAATTCTCTAACTGAATGTGTAATTCCAGTAGCAACAACAAAATCATCTGGTTCCGTATGATTTAATATCATATGCATTGCTCGTACATAATCTTTTGAATGTCCCCAATCTCTATATGCATCCATGTTACCAAGTTCCAATTGATCTTGCAATCCAACCTTTATTTTAACAGCCGCTTGAACAACTTTATTTGTTACAAAATTAGAACCACGTCTTGGTGATTCATGATTGAATAATATACCATTACATGCAAATAGATTATATGCTTTTCGATATGTTCTTACAATATTATATCCAAATATTTTACTACATCCATATGGACTTACTGGTAACATCTTTGTAGTTTCTCTTTGATAATGATCACCATCAAATGAATTACCAAACATCTCACTACTACTTGCTTGATAAAATTTAGCTGTTGGGCAATGTGATCTGTATGATTCCAACATATTCAACACACCTAATGCATTTGTCTGTGCTGTAAATTGTGGTATATCAAAACTAATTCTAACATGTGACTGTGCCGCTATATTATATATCTCATCGGGTTGTACTGCTTTTATCATTCTGTCGATTGAACCAACATCTAATAAGTCACCATATTCAGTGTGAACACCATTACCTATTAAATGGTCAATTCTACTTTCTTGATGTTCTGCTACTGAATTTCTACGTACAATCCCATACACATCATAATCTTTACTTAACAGGTGCTCTGCTAAAAAACTTCCATCCTGCCCATTAATTCCTGTAATCATAGCTTTTCGTTTTTTCATTATATTTATATTTCCTTTTTTTCCATTATTAATTTAAAAAACACTTGCCAAGATTCTCTATTGAATCCCGTTTTTCCATGATCTGAACTGCATAGTGTTATTAAATTATTTTTATTGTTATTATGTTTATTATAATCTATATGGTGTACTATATATCCATTTTTTTCACAAACTCCACATGTAAACTTATCACGTTTTCTAATTTCAGTCTTCAATTCATTATTAAACTCTTCACCATATAATAATGATATTCCACCTTTCCAAGCTCCATTTTTATCACCCTTTAATAAATAACCTTTACCATACATTGGATTATTTTCACCATTCATATCTCTACCTAATTTTGCTCTACTTTCACTCGTATGTGTTTTACCATAAAAATGATTCTTTTCACCAATCTGTGATTCACTTATTTTTGCTCGTATTAAATTCGCTTTCTCTTCTCCATATTTTTCCTCATATGTACCACTATTCTTTTTTCCAATCTGAGCTTTTGTTTTATCTGAATGTGTTCTACCATAGAAATGATTCTTTTCCCCTAATTGCCCTTCACTAATCATTTTTTTCCATTCTTCAGTGTGCCTTTTACCAGTATTATTTAATCTGCTAGCACATGATTGTGAACAACACATTTTACTTCTACCTCGTTTTGTATCTGGTACTTCAAATTCTTTATCACATTTTATACCCTTGCATGTTAATTTAATTGTACGTTTCACTTTCATTATATTCTCCCATTATATTTGCATATATATATAAATATATATGAAAGAACATTTATTAGTGAAATAACTCACATTATATTAGTCCACTACTAACTGACCTGCTATCCCTGATATTACCGCTTTTCGTTTTTTATTCATTTAAATACATCCATTTTTGTTAAATCAGGCCAATCGTTTATTGTCCATTGTCTTGGTTTCTCCATAATAGCTAATGGTAACTTTTTCAATCCCATTTGTGCTGTCTCAGGTGTAAGATAATAATGATATCCCATTGTACTAATGTTTTGATCTCTCCACGGTACATTTGGTAATCTACCATCATATGACATTTTTCTAAGATTATCACTTACAAATTTATTATCAGTTAGAATCATACCACCTCTACCTAAACTCAAATGCTTTTGAAATTGAAAACTCAAACACATATGAGTATTTGGTATATATCCACCTCGCTTCCAATATACAGCCGCATCAATTATATTAGCACCAAATGCAAGATGATAATAATCAGTCCAATTTTCATCTTTCCACATTAATTCAATTCCTAATTTATTTGCTAACATTGGAATTGATGCATATGTTCTTTTTGGTACATGAATAATCCTTAGATCATAATATCTTAAACACAATTCAATTCCATGTGTACAACAATCTACTGCAACAGCATATGGTGCATTGAAATATTTTGCTATTTCATTTTCAAATTTAGTTACTATTTCAAAGCTCATTCAATCACCCTATCTTTTATACTCTCAAATACTGTATTGATATATTCTGAATCAATTTCAACGTTTGTATATTTATTCACAATATCTATAAACTCAGCTCCATTTTTAAAATTATCTCTCACCGTTAATATGTGTCTTGTTTTATGTGGTTGCCATACCCATTCAAGAAAACTAATAACTAAATCATCCATTTCATGTGGAAAATATATATCAAATTCTTCTTCATCAAATGCAACTGGTGTTTTTACTACACGCTTAACTTTTCGATCAAATATTAATGATAAATATTCTTCTTCCACTTTAACTATATTATGTTCATGATCCAATGCTAATTCATATGGAAATTTACTTAATAAGTCATATCTAAAATTCAACTTGGTGAAATTAGGTGGTATCAAATCTAAATGAACTCGTATACCTTTATTAGTATATGTACATTTGAATTCTGGATAGTTTATTTTGAATGCATCTTGTAACTGTATTGCAGATTTAGTTACATCTTTACACATAATATCCAAATCATCATAATCATAATAATCTGGAAAAAAACTATTCGATTTTATAACAACATAATCTTCAAGCTCATGAACATCTCTTGCAATATTAATTAAATTCGAATAGCTGGTATGTTTACAATCACCACCAATGATATTCACTTGAACATATTTATATTTTTGTTTTTTTAATATACACAATCGATGATCACCATCCACCGATTCAAATCGATTACCAATTAATTTTACTTGAATATAATCAGATTCATATGGTGCATCCAAATATCTAAAATATTGACAAAATTCTAAATACTCAGCATCATTCATATAATTACGCTTTGCTTTTTTGAAGGTATGCATTCTATCATAATAATTATTATATGGTTCATGCTCTCCACATAACAATTTATAATGTGGTGTATTTTCAATTTTATGTGGTATAATTATTTGATCTTCATTAAATAATCTAATTTTTATATTATCTATATTCACTGTTAAAATCATTTTATAGCTTCTATATTTAATGATATCAATGTGCCACGTTCTTTATCCATATGTGGTAAATAGGCTTGAGAATGATCATCAAAGTGACCATGAGATACATCTTGCCAATTCCATAAATCACATGATTTAAATTGTAGATCAGTTAACAATAAATATCTCAACGACTCTTCATCATATACCATTTTGTGATATATTGTTTTACTATACATTTGCATCTTCCCATATAACGGTCCAATAAATCTATCAAGCATATGCCCTTGTATATAATATAGTTTAGCAATTGCTCTAAAATCTGGTACGGCTAATCTTAAAATTCCACCTGGTTTTAATACTCTTTTCCATTCTTGTAATACATCCAATACTTCAGTTGCATCAAAGTAAGATATGACATGTGAGGCGTAAATCAAATCGACTGTATCACTACCAAATTTCAATTTAGTAATATCATGATGATCTATATGATCAAAGTTCTCAGCGTCTCCATCAATATGAATCCAATCATCACCAAAATCTCGTTTACCACATCCAATATGTAATTTAATTTTATTCATCTTTATTTACTCCAAAGTGTTTGTTGTTATCATCTACGAATTGAACTTTATCATTCTCTATTCCAGTGTAAGGTCCTGTTTTATATTCATATACTACTGTATCATCTGCTAATATTTCATATGTATGACCTCCACTATATGTCAATGAACAATCTCCCTGATATAAAATATCAGATTCAATAAATGAATTATCAGTATCATAAAAATATACTCTTACCTTACCACTAATTATAACCCAAGATTCTTGAGCAATGATTTGTGGTTCACCCTGTTTATATATATGTTTATGTGGTTTAAATGTTTTACCCTTCTCTAATCGCAACGTAGCTAATTGTAAATGTTCTTTTGCATCTGATATATCTGTTCTTCCAGTTATATCAACAAATCTATTTATTTTATGTAATAATTCACCACTTTTTGAATATATGTTTTTCATTCTTTATTCCTTATAAGTTATATTTATCCCATTTGTCAATAAATGCTTGTTCTGTATAGTATTTATTGAATCTTTTCTTTGTAGTTTCTACACATAGATTATAAAATCTATCTTCTTTTAAATTGTTTGCTAATTGTATTGCCTTTTCCATATCACCAACTTCAACTGTTGTTAAAGGATGTAGTGTTGATTGTGTATCTAATCCATTATATCCAATGCAAGGTATTCCAAGATATGAACAATTCATAGCAAATGTACCAGCCGCAAATGTTCTCATAAGATGCACAGCATATTTAAACTCTGATAGTTTTTTTATCCACGTTGTCCATGACATATAGTTTAAAAAAAATATACCTGCAATATCTGATTCATTTTCAGCACGTCTTCCCATTGATGGTGCATATATTTCCGTATCAAATTCACGAGCAACTATATATGAATCAAATCCACCATACCATGATTTCATATTACCACCAATAATAACATCTTCTTTTGTGTCACTCAATCCATCTTTAACTGTATCTAATATCATCAATGACTGCATCGTGTGAACATTATGTGTACCTAATAATCCAGAATAATATTTTCTATCATATTCATTATGGCAAAATACATAATCAACATTATTCAATTGATTATAAAACCATATCTGTTCACCCATAGGTAAATCTTGAAAATACCAATGTGGTCCTTCTTGCATGATTGCTATTTTATTTGCATGTAATCTCATATAAACTAACCAATCAAGATTTTGCATTTTTGATATATTTGATTTTGGTATTATCCATATTAACAAATCTAATTTTTCAGTTGGAATTTGTGATTTACCATACATCGGCATGTGTACAGCATCTAATGCTATCTGCCATGCATATTCTGTTCGGCAATTGTTCATCATTCTATCTACTTTACCAGAATATCCATTTTCACTTAAAAAACCTATTTTCATTTTTTGCACGACTTATCCTTTATTTGTCTTTTCAAACGTTTAACTTCTCGCAACAATGCTTCATTATTATTTTCTAAATCTTCAATTTTAACATATAATGATTTACCTTCAAATTGTATTGATTTCCAAAATACTTTTGCTGATGTTTTATAATCACCATACTGACTGACGATGACAGTTCCATTTGATTCAATTCTAGCTATTTCATCGTAATTATTATCATTTACTTTTATAATATATGATGGGCTAACAGCTAGTCCATTTGCTGGTGATTGTACTCCAACTCCTGTGCAACCAGTATTTGATGGTATTGTATATGCGTTACTCCCACCACTTGTTGTAAAATAAACTGGTGAATTGGAATTAGTTCCATATGACCCTGAAGTTATTGTAAATTGTGGCACAGTTGCGCTGTTATTGCTTATTAGCATATAATTCTCCGTATACTCGTTTTATCCAGTAGTTAGCATCTCTATTCATAGGATTCTTTGGTATAGCATTGAAATGATATACCCATCCTGATGCATAAAGATTTTCTAATGTATCACCCCACCACTGATTTGGGTGATAATATAATAAGTTCTTTCTACTCAAATCTTGTAGATTAAAGCACTCTGGTAATATTTTAACATCAATGTTATTTAATTGTAATTGATAGTTTAATATTGTTTGATCTGTACCAGCTTTAACTTGATCAATTGCTGATATTATTTCAGATGTATTATCAATATAATATTGTTTCATTATATCAAAAAATCGTCGATGTGTAGGATTTACTATTTGAAATCCACCGTTGATATATTTCCATGTATCAATCTTTTTACCTTTAAATAATAACTTACCAAAATCCCTAATTGATCGTGATAACCACTCATAATCACCATTATTAAATACTCCGCAATATCGTGTATCCATACCCAACATATCAAAAAAGTTTGGTGTATCTGGATGTACTATTGTATCAGCATCGACCATTAATATTCGATTATAATCAATATTTGATTCTTCTAATAAATCAAACAAATAATATCGTTGCCAAGTAATTTTCATCTGTTCAACTGGCACTAATAAATCTTCAAATAATACTAATTCACAATTATGTATATTGCACCAATATTTCCAACTTTTGATTGAATATTTATATGAATCATTTCTGTTATTACCTAAATCTATATTTGGTATAAATACTACATTTGGCATATGAACTCATGTCCCCACTGTTTCAATGTTATCTCATTAAATGGATATCCAATATGTGATTCATCATCAAAGAATTTACGTATTCCTGACCAATCAGACATATCCTTTGCAGTCTTATTATTCTTTCTACTAAAATAGAATCTTGGTTCTAAGAAATTAAACCCATCCACTTGTATACTGTAATTATTTATTAAATCATCTTCATCTGTAGCACCATATTTCATAAATTTACTTTTACCTAATTCAAATATTTCAAACTTACCAAATCTCATAAACTTCTTATTACCATTAAATATGCTATCTCGTGCATGTTGTGATATTATAATATCTATATCATCATTCTCTCGAATTCCCATCAATGCCAATATGCCACTTTGACAAACCGTAAACTCACTACGTGGTATTCCCAATTTATGTTCTATTTCTAATAAATATTTTACATCATATATTGGTGATTTTATTCTATGCATATTATCTTTCTCTCTAGGATTATCAAATATGTCTTCAGTTTTCATGTAAAATGGAATATATGATTTTCCACGTATCAGTCTACCAATCATCGCACATGCTCTATGATAACTATGTTTAATATATCCATTATCAAATTCAGCAGGATTCGATTTAAGCATCTCAGCTATTTCATCATCTGTCATTAATTCTTTAGATTCAAAATAATCACTAGTTAATTTATCCCATCCAATTTTATGATGGTCTTCAACTCCATGCCTGAACTCACCTACCATTGCATTAAAATATTGATAATTAGAGGGTATTAATGTTTTTTGATACTTGAGTGTCACGTTCATATTTTCCCACTGTTTTACTACATCCTCGACTGTTCTTAGGGTATAATTATCCAATATTTCTCTCTTACCACCACCACCTGGTTGTAGTTCCATGTTTAAAAAATATTGCATAGATATCGGTTGATGAGTCTTGATCACATCTGGTATTGATTCACCACGTATATGCTTACCCATATTTAAGAAATATTCATTGTCCCTAGAATCACCATCTATATAATTAAATTTCAATCCATTCTTCCACGCTATATAATTAAAGCTCAACTGTTCACGTTTACTATTATGTTTCAATTCAACCCAATGATCTTCCATTGCATTCTTCACATCAGATTCATTATGTCTACGTAATACTTCCATCTGAACTACCAAACCATGATGTGTTGGATATCCAACATTTTGATAATTAATCATCTGCTGTCGTATTAGATTTGGATTATCTTTATAACACAACATGCCACGTTTTGGATTTCGTTTAATATTCTTATCACCCAATTGTAATATTGTAGATGCTTCCTCATATATACAATCTCGTGGATCAAGTTTATTTTGATTGTGACTATATGTTGCATAATTACAATCATCCAAATAAGTCAACAATTCGTTAATATCACCTCGTGGTTTAATATTACCATCCAACCATAAACTATATGTATATTTTGGAAACCATCTATGTGGTAATAATTTATATTTACGTGCTGTTCTAGTGTTATCAGAATATAATGGTATTACATTACGAATTTCCCAAGTGTCAGATTTTAAATCTCTATCACTGAAACATACAAAATCCCAATCACTTGGTTTATTGTCAATTTCTACCAATTCATCATATCCACCTATGATTGCAGTATATACTACTTTTTTATCCACGATAACCTCTCCTAATTTCACGCCACCCACCGTGTTTCATATGATAAACATAACATGTTCCAACTACAATTGAATGCTTCACTCTCTTTTGTACTTCTACATCTTGAGCACCCCAGCTGTAACTAGGTCCAGTATTGAAAAAATTACCATCTTTATCAAAATAATTATTTGCAATAGTGATCGCTGACATACCCATACAGAATCCATTTAACTCATGTCCTGGAGCTCCTGATATTTCAAATATATCACCAGTTGGTTTATCACCCAATTGATGTTTATTATTTGGATTATTACTAAGTGGTCCAAATATTGCATCATCATTAAGTTCATGTGTTAATATCGTATCGATGAAATTATTTATAGTATGATCAACCAATTGATCATCAGACATTATTATCACTGCATCATACGACTCATTCATTGCTAATTTTATACCCTCATTCCAAGTATATGTACAACCACCAGCATATTGATCTTCAACCCTAATAACTCTAATCTTATCAGATTCACCATCTATTGTATATGGTACTGGTTTTGATGCATTATCATATGCAAACAATTTGAATGGATATTTACATGATTCTCTCAATGATTTAAAATAATTATTAAACATAGTAAATCCTGTAGGTCTATGCTCAACACTTTCATGCACTGCACATACGAATGCTATCTTTTTATTATTTATCATAGTATTTATCCAATTTAGTTAAATCCATACTAATATCAGATGGCATTGCGTCATTGAATTTCTTGGTTGTTGGTTCAACTACACTTTTAGTTTTACGTGCCAATTCGACCATCGTTTTCAATTCAGTACCAACGTTGTATATTCCAATGATATTATCTTTTATTAAATCATGTATTATTTTAGCAATCACATTAACATAATCAAAATTACCAACTTGATTTATATATGCTTTTTCATATATAAATGGTGTTTCTTTATGCGTTCCTCTAATTAATAAATAATCATTTAATCTTAACTGTACATACGCATCAGATAATAATTTAGTATAACCATACCACGTATTACAATGAACTGGTACATCCTCTTCAGATGCATTTGAATCTGAATTTGAATATATATAATCAGTTGATATATGAACTAACTTCTTATCATATTTATTAACGAAGTCAACTAATGATACTACTCCAGCATAATTTACATCCCAATGTACATCTCTGTCAGTATCATATGTATTACAATAACCAATACAATTAATGATAACATCATATTTATGTAGATATTCAGAATACGAATCTATATCAGTGAAATCTACACCAACAGTTGTTCTACTTATGTAGTCCCAACCACTTTGGCTTATCAATTCATTACCAAGCAATCCATCACCTAATATTAAATATCTCACGAATTATACACCTCAGTTATGTATTTATTCACCCAGTATACAACATAACTTATATCATCGTCTGTCATGCCATTGTGACATGGTAGTGATACTAGTTTTAACCACTCTACATCTGCAACTGGATATGATCTATCAGTTTTTAAATAATCATATTGATGTAATGGTTTAAAATGTACTGATGTATGAATATTTTTATCTACCAAATATGCCATTAAACTATTTCTACCAACAGTTGAATATCCACTATTATCTGGTGCAATATCATGTATTCTATCTGATAATCTAGCACAATAATATTGTACAGTCTCTGAATGTTCTGGTCTTATTATTACACTATGTAATTCTTCATTATATCGTTTTTGAATGTGTCTTCTATTGTCCAAGAATTTAGGTAATTTCTTTAATTGTGATAATCCTAATGCCGCTACAATATCTGTCATGTAATATTTATAACCCAACTCTTCAACTTGATAATCCCATACATATTTACGATTAATATCAGATCGATTTGATGCTCTACTCCAAGTAGATGATACACCAAACCAAAGTAAATTTCTTATTTTATCTGCTAATGCATCATCATTAAGTGTTATCATACCACCATCACCAGTTGGTAATGTTTTGACTGCTTGAAATGACCAAACAGCAACGTCACCTTTAGTTCCAGCACCCTTTGCATAACAACTATGAGCACAATCTTCAATTATGAATCCACCAAATATCTTTCGTATCTCATCGATTGGTGCAGGTATTCCAGCCATATTAACTGCTACACAAACTTCACTCGATGGTTTTTTATATTTCATCACTTCATCTGCTGTTATGTTTAATGTTCTACTATCGACATCTACTATGTTGGATGTACAATTATTCCAATGTGGTATCACTGCTGTTGCAACAAATGACATTGTTGGATTTATAACATCAATACCATTAAATCCCATAGCTTTCATTACCAAATCTTGACCATGTGAATTGCTTGTAACAGCAATCGCATGTTTAGCACCAACCATTTTAGCAAACTTATCTTCGAACTCATCAACTTTTGAACCTTTACCCCACCATCCACTTTCAATAACTTCTCGTATTGCTTGAACGTCATCCTCATCACCACATGGTCCTAATACTTTCAATGGTGTTTTTCTAATTTTCATATTATATCCTATAAAGTTTTAAATTTTTTGTAATCTTCATTTTGTCGATTATTACGAATTAACCAATTGGTAGCTCGTACTGTATCAGAATCTACCCATGCTTGTATTTTATCATTACCAGAATTATTATATTTCAAATATATTTGACAATCACCAACATCCATATCAACATATGTATCTGCATATCTCCATTTTGGTGTGCCTGTTTTCGATCCTGGTGTATGATGGTGTGTATATGTTAATTCTGTTCTCCAGTTTTCATATTTTAATGCCAATAACTGTAGATTTATATCAGCATTAGGTACAGTCATCATGTGTGGATCATATATTAAATTATGCTGTCTAATTATATCAGCATCTATCAATGTTATACCATCAGACCAATATACTTCATACGTGTCTTTATCTTTGATCTTGAAGTCTTTAATCACTCTATTACGTTGACTACCATGTAATCTAACTCCCAATGCACCACAGTTATTAATCGATTCATATGTATTAATTATCTGATTCAACCAATCTTCAGTTGATATTACAAAATCATCTTCTTGATATAAAAACCAATGCTCATCTGTTAAATATCCAAGTCCTACGTTCATCGCCATTGCAATATGACCTCCAACATCTGATGTTGTTTTTATCACATTAGGTATTTCAAAATCAAAATCATTATATTCTGAATCTGAGAATGTACCATTTTTAACAACTATCGTTTTAATATCATAATCTGTATTAGAATACACTGATGTTAATACCTTTTTAAGTAATGGCAATCTACCTGCTGTTGTTGGTATTACAACCAATATCTTATTGTTTTTCATTTCTTAGTCACCACCCATAATTTTAATATGTCATTACTACCAGGATTCTTACTATTACCACGCCAATATCCATTATGCTTAATATGAGATTTAATATTAGATGCAATATATTTTCTTTCATCCTCAGTAAAATGACTTCCAACAATTTTACCTGATTGTTCATAAGTTGTTATCAAATTTCTTGTGTCTGTTGCTCTTGTTGTAAATAAGTCCTCTATGATATAACATCCATCACTATTTAAATGTTTAAATAACATACCCATACTAATTTGATGGTGAAACGTATCATGTTCACCATCGTCTATTATTATATCAAAGTCACCACCATATGTGTCAATAAATGAACTCCAATCTGTTCTACTTGTTTGATCACCAATCACTGATATTATTCTCTCATCAGTATCATCATATTTTACATCTGGAAATCGCTTATACTCCAGACCATATATTGTAGCATTTGGAAAGTAATCTTGCCACATCTTCAAACCAGCACCTAAATATGTCCCAATCTCTAATACTCGTTTAACATCATGTCTATATGTCCCGAATATCTCATCATATATTTCAGTGTAATTATGTTTACATCCAACCACACTAGCTCTGTCAGTACCATACTTATTTCCAAGCTCTGTCAAATATCTCATCTTCATCTCCAATTATTATACGAATTTATTAGAATATACTGATTCATAATCAATATCATTGATTTCCAATGCCGCATATAATTTATTATTGTTTAGTCCACCCAATTTACCAATGTGATAACAAAAACTTTGTCCATTTAAATAACCAACTTCTTTTTTATTTTCCCATTCTCTCCACCAATGTGTTTCAAATGTTCCTGGTGTTTTAAAGTTTAAATTCTGACTAAAATATGGTAACACTGTACTCAATTTAAATATTGATGGATTTGTTGAAAATGTTTCATGTTCAGTTCCCTTACCAGTCCACCCAACATTATTATCATCAATAACATGCCTATTCAAAATAGTATTATCTGGTGTTATTAATTTATCATCTCGCATATATAGTTTCTTAAATGCACTACGACCTTTATTATTATGTATACCATGTCTGAGATATACTTGATGTAATTCTGGTCTAATCTCATACAATTTCAAGATTGGTGTAATATAATCATAATTCAAATAAAAATGATAATCTGGTTCTAAATACAAATAATATTCTGTATCAACTGATGATAATAATATTTTAATAACATCAGAAAAATACTCTCTATTTGAAGGCATAGTATGTATAATGTTTATATTATAATCTTCACATATTTCTTGAATGTCTTCAGTATATTTATCGTCTGATCTATCATTTACTAAATTATGTATTATATCTTGATCATATTCTAAATGTTCATAAAATGACTCAATCGTTTCTCTAAAATATCTAAGTCTATCATCCGTGTTGATATATATTGGAGTCACTACTGTTATCATATCTTACTCACATTAGATAAAAACCACTCAACGGTCATTCTTATCCCATCTTCTATATCAGTGAATTTTAAATCTGGATACATACTCATCAACTTTGAATTGTTAGATACTTTAATTGATTGACCAACATTGGCATTTGGTTGCCATATAATCTTACCTTTAAAGTCCATAGCATCTGATATGATATTAACTAATTGTTTAATCGATACTGGATGGCTATTTGATATTATTACACTTCCACCTGTATCATCATCAAAATTATCTATCACTCGATCTACCACATCATTAATATCATTCACATACATAAAATCACGCTCTGGTGTACCATCACCATATACAGTTAGATTTTCATTCTTAATTTTAGCTGTGTGACATTTACGTATTAAATTTGATACAACTGTAGACGTTTCTACATTAAAATCATTATGAGGACCATATACATTTGACATAAACATACACACATAATTCAATCCATACTGTTCTCTATATGCCCGAACCAACACTTCAATCATACGTTTAGCATACCCATGACCATACGATTCAGCATGTGGTTCACCTAAATGTAACAATGACTCTTCACACGCCCAAACTGAATGTGGAAAAGCTGTAACTGATGAAAACATTATAACTTTATCAATATCCAATTCCATAGCTGATCTTAATACATTCATATTTATAGCCATATTTTCAGTGAAATGATCTACAGGATTATTCTTCATATTAAGATAATTTCCATGTTTAGCGGCACAGTGTATTATAACATCTGGTGAATGAAATCTAAAACAATTAATCGTATTATCATAATTAGTTAAATCTATATTTGCACTTGATAGCTTAATATCACCAATTAAATTCTTACCAATGAATCCACTACCACCAGTTATTAAACGTTTCATAATGGGCATCCAATCATATTAAATATATATTCAACTCTATATTTAGCTGTATGATATTTCATCATGTGATCATAACCAGCTTCTGCTATTGCTAATGTTTTTTCTCTATTGTATAAATAATATCTCAATTTATCCTCAAAGTTATTGATGGTATCAAATTCTACAAAACTCACACCATCAATGAATTTGTCTGGAAATTCTATATTATATCTCTGTGAAAATGCACATGACTTATTGGCAAATATTTCCCACAATCTAGCACAACAATCACCACCACCCCATGAATCAATTGATATGTATGATTTTGATAATTTCATCTTATATTCATCATATTCCATACCACTATCTACTATGACATTATATCCATCTGATTTTATTTTACGACACACTTCCGTTATTTCAGATCGCAAACCATCATTCAATTGCCCAAATGCACAGAATACATCATATTCTTTATCAGTAGTTTCATTATAGAAATTCCTATCAAGTGTCCCAAATAACAATGGTATAATTCCAAGCTCCACATCAGCTGGATAACATTCTCTCTTGAAATACCAATTGCATGATGTTAGCATCTTCTCATTAATCCACGGCATTCCTCTACGAAGAGTCTGATCAGCTTTTGCTAGTTTAACTTGGTTATGTTTTGGATGTCCTGTTTGTGTCCACTCACTACCATCAATATATATTGTCTTATGTGGTAAATTTATCATATCATGTAAATAATATTTAGGTCCAGTATATCCACCAATAACTTTTCCCCAAATCACAAAAATGAAATCACACGTTTTCGAATGTTTCAATATATCAAAATCACTATATACATCATTTGGTTTTATACCATTGCCTGCGTCTGATGCATATATTTCAACATCATTTGCATACAACCCTTCAATTATAGTTTCAGCTAAATAATCCATCTTGTCTTTGGGTGATATAACAACTATTTTCATATATATATTTCACCTTTAACATAATTACTTCCAATTGGAAACTGTCTCTGTATTGTTAATAAATTTGAATAACGTGCAACTGTTTGAGTCATTCCTGTTTGACTTCCTAAATTTAACGTAGCTTTAGATTTAATGTATAGTTGAACTCTAATATCAATATGTCTCATATCCAATACAAATTCTGGTTTATATATATCAATTTCAGATAATGGTTTTGATGTCCAATATAACCATTTAATATCTCTATGTAATCTTAAATATTTTGATATCATATCATTTCGTTTATAGTCATATCTATCTGATAATAATAAACATCCAAACTTACCACCACCCACATATTCATCTATTATATCATTACCTAATTTCTTTTCATCACTAGTCCAATATATTTCTGGTTGATTATCTACATACTCATTAGCATCGAATTGCCAGAATTTAAGTATTTGATTGATGAGTGGTGTATTAGCATTATTATCATCATAAATTCTATAATGGTCATGATATACATCACCATCTACTGAATCAATAAAGTCATCAACATATGGATTGTTTTTAAATATCACATTGGACATTTTATGTTTAGTATTATTATCACCAAATATAGTATTCATCATCATTTCACTTGGAACTTGCACTGTACATTTTGGATACTTCTCTTTTAACAATCTAGGCATTGCCGATATGATTCCCCAATCTCCAATACCATGACAAGTTCTCATAATGCAAAACTTTTGATCATCTAAATATTCATCTGGTATGTATGACGGATCATTAATTGTGAATCCCAAATTGTCAGTATCATTGACTTTATATAGAACATTATCTACTATTCTCCAAAAATGCATATTATCTCTTATATTGTATCGTAGAATTCGTTCTGTGTAACTTGTTTTGCTATTTCCTTGACGTGTATAATTGAATATTGCATATCATCTGGAAATCTTGAGTATTTTGTGTATCCAACTATTCGTTCATGCACATACCCTTCCCATCTTATATTTGGTATGTTTTTCCATATCCTACCTTGTCTATCAGGCCAATTAACTATTGGTGCTTTATATACTACAACTTGTTTAGTTCCATCTACTTCAGCCATGAACTCACCTAAATTTTTGTTATTATATTTACTCTTATATAATCCAGTTAATAATTTAGTATCACCAGCTAATTTGGTACTCAATTCAGATGGTAAATATTCATTTATAATTAAGTCTGATTTCTTTAATAATTCATATTGATCTGTGTCAGTATCAAAAACTTCATATTTAATATGACGTGGATGTGCTGATATATTCCAACCCCATTTATTCACATGAGACATACCAATGCCATGTACCACATTAAGTCTAGGCAATAAATATAAATCTACATTATCATTTAATGACAACACTTCTTTTATATTAGCTAATAACCATTTATGTGGAACTTCATCGGCATCTAAATTAAAAATATAATCACCTGAACACATCTTTCTTAAATGATTCTTTTGTCCAGCGAAGTCACTATATAAATGACGTTGTTCATATACGATATTATGTATTGGAACATAAGTATCTATTAATAATTTTGTCTCTTTGTTTGTTGAATAATCATCCAATAATACTATCTCATCTTCGTCTGTAATATGTTCTACAATAGTATCTATTAATGTTCTCAACTCATCACCCTCATTATGGCACATAATGGCGTATGATATTTTCATGTCTACCTCTTATAATTTTTGTTTAGTGATCTTGCCTCTACCTAATTTATATGTAACCAATTTAATTCTTCTAATTTTAGCTGGTTTATACGTTCGATATATATCATATTCAATCAGAGTTGGTTTAATTATATTCTCATATAACTTCTTGGTTGTTTGCTCTGATCTACTTCTTGGAATAAGTATTCTTGTATATTCTTTCTCTGATAATATTGATTCATTTTCCATTTTAACTTTTGTTATTTTAGCCGCATTATCAAATATTTGTTGCACTTCATAATCATATATATAATTTAAATTAATACCATGTACTAGTTTTTTCGTTCTATCATGATATAAAAATAATATCAATGGTCGCTTATCAACCCGTTCCTCACCATAATATGAAAATTGAATTATCATACCAGGTAATAGTTTATTTATATGATAAACTGATTGCCTAAGTGTTATCTTACGTCTATGATCTATTATCTGCAATTCTATTGTTCAAATCTATTAATGAATTTAATGCACCTTTGAACGTGTCAAAAATAACATAATGTTCTACATCATACCTCTGTTGATAAAAACCACCCGTACTATCTGGATAAGCAAACTGTTCTTCTTCTGGAATATCTACCAATAGAGATACATTCCATTTTAATGAATCATCTTTACTAGCAGATGGTGTAATAGCTCCACTTGGTAACATCATAACAATTGGAATCCAAAAGGTATCATTTTTAATCTTGATATGTTGTTTTAATTTCTCTTCAATATTAATATATGCAGTATGAAATTCCATATTTGTTGCATCATAATCTGTTGAAGTTGTATACCCACATGATATACATTGCATATTCTGTATTGTACTTGGTAATGTCACTACATCTAATGTTCCCAATGAATCACACAGTGGGCAATTTGTTGTTATTCTATTTTGTTCCATGTTTTCCTTATTTTTTCACAATTCGCTTTAATTTAGGTAATTCAATTTTTTGTGGTTTTTCAACTTTTTTCAATTTTGGTAATTTTATCTTTTCTGGTAATTTTATTTGTTGTTCACCAAAGGAATTAAAAATACTATCAAGATATTTATCAAACTGAACTGCCATCTTCTTCAATGTGAACTTGTCTCTATTCATTCGCATTAATGTTTCAGCCTTACGTTTCATAATCATATAGTTCGAAAACATGTATGATAGTGATTGTCGTGCTTGATCTATATTGATATTAAACCATGCACTTTCAGGAATTAGAATATCTTTCCACACAATATTTTGTGGTATTTGTTGCAATTCTCCACCCAACAATATTGAATGTTCACCAGTTAAGAAATCCTTTTGTCCACTCCAATCAGATGCAATGACAGGTAATCCAACCATAGTCGCTTCCAATAATGGTCTTCCATATCCTTCACCATGTGTAAATGATACCATCGCTTTAACTTTTGGATGATTATATAAACTATTCATTTCATCATCTGTTAGATCACCATGCAATAAATATATATTTGGCATTTTCACAGTATCTGGAAACATTGCTTTAATTAAATTTATATTATTGATTATATTTGATTCTTCACCACATGAATATCCAGCACCATTTGTTTTCAAAATCAAGGCAGGTTGTTTGCTTCTATTAGCAAATGTTTCAATGAATGTTTTAATTAATGTGCCAATATCTTTTCGATCTTCACCCATATTACCTTTACCCCATTGACCAACAAATAAGAAACAAAACTGTTCTGATATTGTATCATTCAACAATTTCAATATATTAGTATCCATCTCATTCACTTTAAGTGGTTTATATATATTTGCATCAGCACCCTCGAAAATAACATGCATTGGCTTTTCAACTTTAAGTGATCCAATCTTTTTATTATTATCTTTGGTATCTAACATATCATATGATGTATTAAGAAATGAATTAGCAGAATGCACTGATGGAACTATAATTGATGTCATTTTATTACAACCTTCAATCCATTTAGTTGATACTGATGTTGTTTCAATCCCAGCTGTTATTCCAATATTTATATCACATATCTGTTCAAATTCATTTGGTATTCTAATATCAATATATGCATCTGGTTTTCTTGTTAATTGATCAGAAAAACAATCAATGATATTCTTATCTTTAATTTCATCTAATGCATTTCTTTGACAACTACCCCATCTAACATCAAGTATCTTTAACTCATATTTATTTAGACTTAATATTGCTCTTACTATATCTCTTGAGTGTGCCCCATATCCAGATTTTGATGTGACTGGAGCACATATTGCAATTTGTTTTTTCATATTATCCTTATAATTTTTTAGCTACCCATTCAGCATCTGTAAATTCACACCATCTTCTTAAAAAGTTATCTGATGCCTCATTTACTAATCTATGCATATCTTTTACTTCTATATGAGATTTTCTTTCTTGATAAGCATCATCAAGAACAGTATCATAGAACATCATAGCTATATTTGATTGATAGCTTATATATAATCCAGGGTCTTTTTTTATTTCATCAGTTACAATTTTTAATGCATCTGCAAATTTCTTATTTTTATTCATTCATTATACCTTATACAATTCAAATCTAGTTCTTGGTTTCCAATTAGCAAATAAATCTTCATATGCATTAATGAATCTTGCACACATATCATCCACTCCCATACACGCATCGGGTCCATATAAGAACTCTCTACCATGTTTACCAGCTTCAGCACGTTCTTCTTCAGTCTTATTATACCACTTAAATAATCCATCACCAAAGTCTTTGTAATCAGCTTTATCATCGTAGATATACGGTGTTGGTGGAGAACCTTGAAGTGTTAACACTTTTGGGAACACAGCCTCACACCAATCACCATAATCTAAATATCGTTTTTCATGATTTGATCCAAGTTCAATATAATCATCTGCTGTCAATAATTTACCATTATCATCTCTAAATCCACACTGATCTTGTAATCCACCTGTGACATTCACTATGATTGGAGTTTCAACTGCCAACGCTTCTGCACTACCCAATCCAAATCCTTCATTTGATGCCATGTTGATATACATATCAGCTGAATTAAAAATGTAGTTCATCTCTTCATCGGTGAATGGTCTACCAAACACATCATGTGTAAATAATACATTATATTCTTTAGGTAATAAATCTTTACATACAGCACGTAAATCTGTTCCATTATTATCAACTGGTGCAGTATGAAATATTAACAATGCTTCTTTAACCTTATCTTTTGGTAGTTTATCTACAAAATGTTTATATGCTAATATTACATCACCTGGATTTTTACGTCTGATATTTCTATTTGAATATAATATTTTAAATTTATAATCATCTAACTTAAATATATTTTTAAATTCAACATATTTTTCATCTGCATCATCTACTTTAAAGAATCGTTTTGGATTTATACCATGTGGTATATATTGAATAGCCCAGTCTGGTAGATTCTCATCTTTTAAAATTCTATGCAATAATCCATGTGTTTGCTTACTAATTGGTAGTAGTAGATCACATGATTTATAATATTGTTTATTGTATAGTGGATCAGGTAAGTCATCCCATATTGTATAATATGAAATTGGAACAGTCTGTCTCACTTCATGTTCCATAGTAAACAACCATTCAAAATATCTTGGATCAGTATAAATTAATATAGCATCTGGTTTTTCCATTGATATTATTTCTCTCAATAAATCAGGATTACCATATCCTTTGTTTGCATATATTTTTAAATATGCATCATTGAGATTTAAATCTTTTTTCACAGCATCACTTAAATCTGAAATCTCACCACTATTTGGATGATTCAAAGCACTTCCAATTTGACATATTTTATATTGATGTAACATTCCCATAACAATCTCTTTTGTCATAACTCCTACACCAGAATGTGTTCGTAAATCATCTGCTAATATTAATATCTTTTTTCTATCTTTGAATGGAATTTCAGAATTTGTGTTAACTTTCTTTGTCATAATTTCCCTTTATCTGCAACATTGTTTTTTTATTTGTTTATATATATAAATATAGGCTAAAAGTCGCAAGTCAACAACTTTTCTTGATTTATTTTCATTTTAATAATAATGTGGTTTTTCTACCTTTTGGATCACACAGTTTTGGTTTATTTTTGAATTCACAATATGTACAATTCTTATTACCAACACCCTTGCAACTACCATACTTTGCAGACATATTATATTCACTTGTTAATAGAAATGCTTCTGTGACAAACTTCTGTAATGATCTAACAACACCTCCCACTGTAACATGACCACTCGCTGGTGTAAACTTTTGCATTCTATTTATTTTAAATTTAGCATTTTCATATAGTTTTCTCTTTAATATTAAATACTCAATATCGATGGTTGTTATATCAATATTATATTGAGTTGCATATAGATATTTATATAGAACAAGTTGATTCACTTTTGCTTTATCTGTTTTCGCATATTTATTCCATCCATATGTTGCAGTTTTTAGATCAATTATTTTAATCATACCATTCTTTTTATTACACAACACCACATCTAAATATGCAATACACTTAACTCCATTTGATATTTCAACATCTAATGGAATTTCACATCCTATTAAGTCATATTCATCAGTATTAAATAACGATGTTCGCTGTGCCTTAAATTCTTTTATTATCTCAACACCATCATTATAAAATTCAACCAAATCTTCTTTAGTACAAATATGAACATTATGAGTATCTTTTATCTTAGTAAATTCCTCTACCATATTATCCAATAACATTTTATACAAATCTAATGACTCTGCTTCTTTTATTGATTTATTAAATAAAATGGTCAAATAATCTTGAAGGGTATTGTGCATTGCTGTACCAAATAAAGTATGAATGCTCCCATGATTAATAGATAATCTATCTATATATCTCAATTTCCAATGTAATGGACATTGACTATATAATGTTAATTGTGAATTTGATACATGCATTTAGGTAGTACTTCCTTTAAAAAGTGTATTAACGTGACCGCACTTTTCACACATGAACGTTTGTATCGGTATTAACTTATTCTTACCATCTGGTGACATTATTTTAGATTGTGATTTAAATCTTATAGTTTCTTTAAATGTATCATTTTTACACTCATCACATAATACATCATCCATACTGCTTAAATTTATATTTTTACTCATCTTTAATCCTTGTTGTTTAACACACCCAGTATTTAACTGGGTGTGCTTATTATTATTTATCTATCCAGTTCAGTTAAAACATATTTAGAAAAATATTGACTGGTACAATCATATTGCAACTTATCAGTTTCTTTCATCCAACGTAATGTTCTCATCACACTTGCTGGATTTTCATTAATCAATGTTTTTGAATTCATTAATTCCTTACCAGAAAATTGTTTATCTTTACGTCTATTGATTGAGATTTTCATAAAATTATGAATTCTGTTACTGATACTCTTTTGTGTTCTTTTCATAGAACCTCCTGTTTTGTTTTTATATTACTACTTTTACTATTGTTGTTTGTTTGAACAATTTTTTATGTGCCTGTGGATTATATTCCTCAAGTGACTCATCTATATTATAACCCTTTATATGATCTACATTTTGTAAGTCTATTTTTAAACTATTAATGTGTCCCACATCATCGATTGTGTGAATGCATTGTGTTGCTCGACTTATGAATTGTAAATCTTTATCTGAATATTCATTTGCACCAACCATACTACCACCTCGTGCAAAGAATGGTCCTATTTCAACTTCATGTTTATGCCCTAATAGAACAAATGATATCTGTGTACCTTTAGATGCATATTTACCAATTACATTTTGAACATTACGTGTTGTATTAGCACCTTTTAAACTTTTTGAATCACCGTGTATTAATAGTACATTCTGACCTTGGACTTCAACCACAACTTCTTTAGCATGACCAGTTACAAATTTAACACCCTTCGAACCCTTAAATAATAATGATAACGTATTACATATAACCCAATCATAATTATCAGATGCCATTATTTCACTAAATGAATTATCATCATGTGTTCTACCTTCATTACCAGTTACATATGCAACTGTTACATTAAATTCTTTATTTAAATCCAATATCACTTGTTGTAATATGTCCACTGATAGAAATATGGCTTTACTTCTATTTGTTGCCAAATGTAATATCTCATCCATTCTTCTATCTGATGTTAATAGATCACCAGTAAACGCCAATAACACAGCCTTAACGCCTATAAACTTTAAATATCGAACTGATTCATCAATATACAATTTAAACCTCTTAGCGGCTACTTTAAAGTCGTAGGAATTACTTCCATCACCACAAGCATGTACTAATTCATTGAAATGTACATCGGTTACTTGTATTATACCAGTCACCTTTGCACGTTTAGCACTGCGAACTTTTGTTACTTTTGACAATGAATTATCAGATATCACCTTAACCAACTCATTATTTAACTCAACTAATGCATTCTCTTGTCTAACATAATCCCTTACAGCTTTTCTCTCAATACGTTGGGTATCCGTCAGTTTTTGTATCTTCTTATGTAGTTTCACATTGACATCTGTTATTTCATCCATATCAATATCCATCTCATTATCATCATATTTTTCTACACTACAATGTGTACATTTATATCGCTGATCACCATTTACTTTATAACCATTTCTAGCTTTAGGTTTTCCACAATTATTACATTCCATTATTTATTCTCCAGTTTTAATGTTTTAATCTTTTTAGAGTCTGTACCATATCTAATAAGTATATCCTTAAGGACACATTTACCATCAATAGTCTTATATAATATATCTAAATAATCAATAACATCATTACTACCCAATTCATAATGCTTTGTCAACAATTCAACTAACCATTTTGGGTATTTATTTTCATTTTTTCTTTTTATATATTTATTGTACCTTTTACCTGTTGGTAATACAGCACAATACCATTTATACACTTCTCTACGTTCAAGTGTACCAATTGCATATTTTTGAAATAAATTCACTATATCTAAGAATTCCATATCCATAGATAATATTCTATTCACCATATATGATGAGAATGATTTCTGTTCTGCTTCAGAGAACGATTCCCACGGTTTTCTATACACCAATATCTGATTGATCCAATCAAATGGGCTCACATTAAATCCTAATAACTTCTAACAACTTCACCATCGTTGCCATAAAATTAATTTCATGATCAGCTACAAAACTATCATGATATTGACCATCTGCTAATGCTAATATGCAACCAACATCCTGACCATTTGAAAACTCATCTAACTTGTCATATAAGAATCTATATAAATCTGTATAATCTGATAGATTGGTATCAACAATCAATTGTCGTATTTCTGATAGTTTTGCATTTGATTTAATCAAATCTAATAGCTTATTTTTATAATCATTTTGAATGATTGATGTTTTATCTATAATTAACCCACCATCTATTACTTGTCGTTGTGTTGAGTTTATCACTCTACGAATATCAGGATAACTCACATGTATTATTTCTGCAATATCACCCATCTCATATTTAACACCTTCAGCATCTAACATTTTAACCATATGCATTCCAACATCTCGTTTTGATGGTGGTATGATTTTATAAGATTGACATCTGGATTGTATTGGATCAATTATGCGTTCAACATAATTGCATGTTAATATAAATCTACAATGTTTAGAAAATGTTTCCATTAGATTTCTTAATGCCGCTTGTGCATTTGGTGTAAGAAAATCACTTTCATCTAATATAACAATTTTCAAATCTTGAAATCCAATAGTCGATGCAAAGTTCTTTATTTTAGTTCGAACATTATCAACATTATTTTCATCACTTGCATTTATATATAACTTATCACATGCAATACAATTTGCAATGATTTTAGCTAATGTTGTTTTACCAGTACCAGCCACACCATATAGTAATAAATGTGGAACATCTCCACTCTTAATATATCTAGTTACTTTATCTTTCAAATGTTGATTACCAATGTAAGTATCCAAGTTAACAGGTCTATATTTTTCAGCCCATAATGTATGATCGTTATTGTTATTATTATTATTCATTTTTACATAAACCTTTCTAATGTATTTTGTTTTTTTATTTCTTCATTTTTATATGATATTTCTGCTAATTTTATTCTAGCTTCAGCAATTTCACAATAATTTTCATCTAAATCAATACCAATGAAGTTGAATCCTTCCAATTTACATGCCTTACCAGTTGATCCACTTCCCATAAATGGGTCCAATACAATACCATTTGGCTGAGTTACTAATCTTACAAGATATTGCATAAGTTTAGTTGGTTTAACCGTAGGATGATTATTTAATTGATCATCCAATCCTTCATTTCTATCTGTTTTACTAGTTTTTGCACAATAGAAAAATCTTGATGCTGAACCTTCACTCTTTTTAAATTCTTCACTTTTATATCCTTTATAAGCACCATATAAATTATTATTTGTGCCAGCTAACGTTCCTTTTTTTATCGCACCACTTTTCGTATTAGGGAACAATTCTTCAACTTCATCACTACCATCATGAATAAAATTAGCTGGAAATCTACCTTTTGTATCTTGTTGATTTGCTTGTTCTGAATTATAATTATCAGATAACCCAGTTTGTGACGGTCTCCCGTTAGCTTTACATTTATAATCACCATTTAATTCAATCCTACACCCATCAATATTAATCCCACCTGTACCATGTTTTAATACATTCTTTGCAATAGTCTTTTCTGATACTGGTTTTCTTGCTACTGTAATTGGTTCAAATGCTGGTTTTAATGCAGTACCCCAACCTTCCCATTGGATTGCGTTTGGAGTAGCTGGTTTAGTAATATCAGCAGATAATGTTACAAATCCATTATTCCTTTCTGGTGCTCCTTTATTCATGACAGATTTCACATTACGAATACCACACTCAAACTCTTTCTTTTGTTTATTTAAAATAACTTGATTTTGACCAATAACTTCTCTTTTTACTCCAGCCATTTTATCAATTGCTTTACTTATATTATGACTCTTAGGAAATCCACTACCATACACCCATGAAATCATATCTCTAATTTCAAATCCAGCATCTTCAATATTTACTGCCATTCTATGTTGTGTTCTAGTTCCAGCGAATGATAATAAATGACCTCCAGGTTTTAACACTCTCAAACATTCTTTCCATATTTCAACTGAAGGTATTTGTCCATCCCATTCAAACCCCATAAATCCTCGTTTCTTGCTTGGCCCACTTCTACCATATGGAGTTTCTAAATCTCCAGGTTGGCTACTACCATTTCGTGAAACTCCAACCAATCCATATGGTGGATCAGTTACAATGGAATCCACTGAATTATCCTCCATAGTTTTCATAACATCCAAACAATTACCATTGTGGATAATAAATGATTGTTTATCATCATTATTCATTACATTATCCTATATTTTGAGTAGCAACTACCATATAATTAGATGTATAATCATCAGTTTTAAATTGAATTTTTAATAATCCCTTATTTGATATTTCCAAAATGGCTGATTTACATTCCTTATTTGCTATTAATATTTCTTTAAATAAATTAGCATTAAACGATATATTATCATCAATTCCATTAATTAATGTTTCAGTAGCAATATTAATTCGATTAGTATTAATAGATGAGAATCCAATAACAACATCAACACTTTTAGTATCAGTATTATCAATAAGTGTACATGTATTTACATCAGATAATGCATTTTTGCCTTTAATGAATGTAGAAATAAAATCACTATTTAATTTAATTTTTGTTTCAAAGTTTGGAATCTGTTTCATATTAGGTGGATCATCTATTATATCAGTATCAGTTAACATATAATCTATTGAAGTTGATTTATGCTTTATTTTAAGTGCTACTGGTTTATCGTCAACTTTAACTAATGTTAAATTTATATCATCCCCCAATACTCCCAATAATGATTTCAATTGATCAGTTTGATATATCCCTATCTCCACGGGATCAAATTTAAAATTATCTAAACATACTTTCCCCATCAATGACTTGTCTTCACTCATAAATTTGGTTATCAATCTGGACCCATCTGACATCCATTTTACACTATTTATAGTTCCACCCAAATTATATTTTTGAATGAACGTATCTAATTTATTTTTCTGCATTTAACTTTCCTCTTTCTTTAAAAAAAATCGTGATTTTTAACATCAGTTTTAATTGACATATTACTTAATTTCATATATAATGGTTTATATTTTTCAAATATCTTTGTTGGATTACTTGATTTCACCATCTCATCAATTGACTGTAAAATTTTATATGTATTAGAATTTATACTTTGTTTCAATATGTAATCATGCCCATACACTAACCAAGTAATTGCTTGAATTGCATCTTTTAATAAATAAAAATTATGCAATCTCATACCAATCTTACAATCTAAATTCCAATCAGCAACATCTTTCCATGAAAATTCTTCCCCTATTATATTATCAAATTCTGTAAATTTGGGTATAGTTTGATTCGTTGTCTTAAACCAATCAATAATATCTGGATTATTGCTTCCATTTGGAAACGTAATAGCATCTAAATTTTCATGCTTAATGCTATAATTAATGAAATATAATCCATACACTACGTGCCTATCTGGTGTTGAACTATCTGTAGTAACCGTTATATTTGATCCAATATCCTCAAGTGATTTTTGCAATTGAATTAACATTAAAAAGTCTCTAACCCTAGATGCCCCCAATATATGAAAATAATCATTATTAAGATTCAAATGTTCTTTATTGTTAATTAAAGTATATATGCCTGATAACATTCTATATAAATTACCCCGAACTCCTCCAATACTCCATCCATTAAACTGGAAATCTTTCACACCATTATACCAATTTAAATAAGATAGTTCATTTTCACCTTGCAATACATTTAAAAATTTAGTATTTCCAGTTTGATTTTCATAAAAATATTTAAAATTATCTTTACTAATATCCAAACATTCATTAAATTTACCAGCATATTTCATTCGTGGTGGAATGTCCAAATTAATAGCAACATCTGAGTTAGTTTCTAACCAGTTAAAAATTCTATCTCTATGTTTAATATCCCACTTCATTGCACCAGACGCTATTTGATAACCACCAGAATCACCCAACACAAATGAATTGTCTAATCCCAAGTCGTGTCTATATGTTTTTGATGAATTTGCACCTGCACTAATCAAAGCATATTTATGTTGATATTTTTCTGGAAAATCATCAGCATAATATCTACATGTCATATTAGATTTAGAAAATCTAAAATTCTTTTTCATAGTCCCACCATATTCACCAGAAAAGAATGATGGTATATAAATAAAGTTACTCATTATATCTTCCTCCAGTGTGAGTTTTGATTGATAGTTCACCAAAATAAATTAATATCATTTTCATCCTTTTCTTTTTTTATCGTTGTATTTTTTGTATATTTAATCACTGATTCTTTTAATTTTGTCAATATTATTGGATGTAAATCTGGATACATTGACAATCCAAGTTTTGTAAATCCATCATTCTGTGCCTCATTATACAAATCAATATTTGGTATAATGCAATAACTTTTTATATGTCCTTTTTCAAAAAGATAATCCCCAGCAATTTTTGCAGATTTACTATTTCTTAAATTAGGTCTGAAATTAAATACTATATTCTCATATTTTTTAAGTATAAAAAATCTTATTAAATTTCTTGTCGTATATAATTTATATACCTCATCATATTCTATCGTACCATGTGCATCATAAGTCAAATATGGATATGAATTTTCATATTCAATGGGAATTACACCACCATTTGATGATATTATAAAATCAACATCATTAAATTCTTTTATGAATTTGTTCCATTTTCTTCCTGATGAATATGGTCTAGTTGAAGTACATAATGAAACAAATGCAGTATTACTTTTTGGTTTAAATAATTCAATAATCTTTTCTTGTGCCTTGATCATTATTGGTGAATTTAAAACAATTTCATCACTTCCTTGAATATCAGCTGGTACTCCCCATTCTAACATTGGTATTAACTTTTCATCACCAGAATTATGTTTCATATCTCATCGGATCCTTAATGTCATTTTGATCAAATGCTTCAAGTCTTTCCTGACATGATCCACACTTTCCACATGCAAATTCATTACCCTTATAACAGGTCCATGCATCAGAATAATCAATTCCCAATCGTTTACCAATATCTACTATACCTATTTTAGACATTTCAATAAATGGAGCTTTTACTTCAACAGATTCATAATTTGAAATTTTAGTAACTTCATTTATTTTATCAATAAATTCACCCCGACAATCAGGGTATATCGCATGATCTCCAGCATGTACACCAGTCCACACTTCATTCGCCCCTATTGACACAGCATAGGCTGTTGCAAGCGATATGAAGATCATGTTTCTATTTGGTACAACTGTCGATTTCATGTTTTCATCTTCATAATGTCCTTCTGGTATATCAATATCAGATGTTAATGATGATCCTTGCATTAGTTTATTTATTGAATTTATGTCAACAACTATATGCTCAATATCATGTTTACTACACACTCGTTTAGCAAACTCAAGTTCTTTATCATGTCGCTGTCCATAATCAAATGATATGGCTGATATAGATTTGTTTTTATACAATAAATCCATCAACATCGTATATGAATCTAATCCACCAGAATATATAATTACTTTCTTAATTTTACTCATTTATTATTGTCCATTTATAAATTGATAAAGTTCATTTAATACTTTATCTTCTGTTAAGAATCTTTTTGATAATTTAGTAGTCTTCATTATAGAATCATGTTCCACCCCACGCACTTGCACACACATATGATTTGCTTCTATCATAACAGCTACTCCTATATTTCCCTCACACATTTGATCAACATGTGAATGTATTTGCATAGTTAAGTTTTCTTGAACTTGTGGTCTTCTTGCATAATATTCAACAATCCTATTTAATTTACTCAAACCTATTATTTTACCATCAGCTGATGGGATATATGCTATATGGGCAACTCCAACAAACGGAACTGCATGATGACTACAAGTAGATTGCATCTTAATATTTCCTTGAAACACCATACCATCATATCCATCTACATTATCAAATGCTGTTATATTTGGTGGTGCATTAAAACTTCCAGCATACAATTCATCAATGAACATTTTAGCTACACGATTTGGAGTATCCATCATATTAGGGTCATGTTTCCAATCGAATCCCAAACTATCAAGAAACTTACCATAATATTTAGTAGCATCCAACAACATCTCATCTCGATCTGATGTTGATCTAATTATATTTTCATTACTTTTTATTTTTTTTATCATCTGTATGTTATAGACCGCTTATTGTGAAGTGGGAACCTAGAATCCTTTACTGACATTGAAATTAATCTTGCATAATTAGAATTATATCCTCCAACAAACGATAGGGCACGTATCCAATTTGTTGCCTTTGGTTTATTCCATTCACGGTGTATAAAATTTCTCATCGTTGGTAAATCATAATATACCCAATTTCCAGTGCCCACAAATCCTGATTTTGTATTTTTCGTATTTATCACTTCCAGATGATAAATTCGATGTGCCTTTGAATCCTGAATATATCCCTCTTCCTCATCATTTCCATGATGTTGTTGTTCACTTATATCCCACTTATTAAATTCTAAACAAGCTGAAAAATCTTTAAGTATTGGATTATATGTCAAATTACTTTTAATCTCTATAAAATATTTGTTATCCCACTTATTATCCTTTATATACCCATCTATGCCATCAATCTGATATCGCCTGTCAACAGGATTATTAAAATCATTATACATGTATAATTCATCAAAATAATCTTTAGCTATTACATGTTCAAAATATTCTTCACCTACTTTACCCTTTGAAAATTGTTTATTAAATAATTTATTACTTGATGGTTTCTTTGTTCCCATATTAAACTCCTCGTTTATCACCATAAGCTATTATATGTAGCCTATCAGTGAAATTATAACCACGATCAATACACAATTGTATTAACCACTTTCTTCTACTCTCCAATTGATCTTTAGTCAATCCTTCTGGCATTAGATATACTTTACATTTTGCTACATCTAATTCTTTCAATAATTCTTCAACCTCATTCAAATCTGATTGTTGTGAAATTACTGGTTTAATTTGATAATCATGATGGTGTTTTATTAAATCCTTCATAGCTTCTATATTTCTATACCATTTAACGTGTTGCCGTCTATCATTATCTGTCACAGTTTGTTGTCCCATTTTTGATCCAGGTATTGGAATTGAATTTGATAGTTTTGGTGATAATGATATCAAATCAGCTTTAGTATATACATATTCACTACCCTCTGTTTCAATTGTAATATAGTGCCCAAATTCTTTTCCAATTGTACATAATTCTTGTAATAACTTTGAATGTAAAGTTGGAGCTCCACCAGTTATCATAGTATGACGTATATTAGGAAATTCCTTATATATATCAACTATATTATTTAATGAGAATTTACCCTTTTCAGGATTCCAACTACTATATGGTGTATCACAAAATGATCCTCCAGAGAATTGACATTTCAATCTACATCCAGTAGTTCTGATTAAAAGATGAGGAACACCAATTAATCTACCCTCACCTTGTATACATGGATACACTTCATTTACGGGAATAATATCATTATAATTCATTTACATAGTTCCTTGATAACATACACTTTGTGATTTTGGTGTTTCAAAAAATTCTATATGAGATACCAATACAGATAATGGTTTCATTTTATGGCTAACAATATCTAATAACCACTTTGCCATATTTTCTGAAGTTGGTATAAAATCAACTATAACTAATCCTTCATATATTTCCCACAATAATACTGGTACATCATTTAAGTTAGCTACTGCATATTCTTTCATTTCCTCCAATACCAATAGTGGAAATAAATCAAGTAACAACGGATCATTTCTATCCAATATAAATTTATGATCAATTGCATCATCTAGGAACTTCTTAAACCAATTTAAATGATGAAAATCAGTCACCATTCCTTGGTTATCCAACTCCTCTGATTCTAAGTGAACAATTACAGTACCTCTATGTCCATGTAAATGTCTACACGCCAATTCACAATCTAAGCTAAATTCAGAATTTAGTTTTTGAGGCCATACCCTATGCCCATAATCAAAGTTAAATTCTTTTGCTATGTTATATTTTATCATGTTAACTCCTTTTTTAAAAAAAACGTTCTAATGTATTTTGAGTATCAACAAATACCCAACTCATGCTATCATAAAACATGTCTATCTTTTTCTGCAATAATTTGTTAAATATTTTATTACGATCAACATACATATTAATATAACTCATGATTTCTTCAGGGTCATCATATCCCTTAAATGCAATCTGTTCTATGTTTAGAGGATTTTCTATTAAATATACCCATCTTATCTTATCTGAACTAGTAATTGGTACTATATTCGTAAGTTTAAAATATTCCAATAAATCATTATAAACTATAGCAGCTTTGACATGAGCTGGTGCTCCTTTTTTAGTCTTCGTGAATATCATATTTGAATTATATATTGTCCTAGGTTTATGTTTAAATTTTTTCATATTATTTACTCCAGTTGGAGATGCAATATCACTTAATGGTAATGTTTTCATTTTCATTTTAAAATTTGATAACATATCATCTATCTGAGATTTAGGATCATGATTTAATATCCCATTTAACAATTTAGTCATAATACCTCTGAATGATACTGGGAAATTACTTTTAACAATATCAAGTCCTTTAACATCTAATTTATTACATGGAGTCCCACCATCATTTATAATCCATTGACCATATCTTTTTTTAGTAACCCAAAATGCTGATTTTGAAATCACTTCTTGCTTTATGTTAAATTTATGCGATTTACAGTTTAAAAGTTTATCAGCAAACATATCATAACTTTTATTAATAAATGTTTGCACATTTGATGTTACATCCAATATTTTTTCTGTCATAATTTTATCATCTGACACATCTATATTAGGAAATCTATTCTTTATTATTGGTACAGCAGAACAATATATTGAATCAGTATCTGTATATATTACATGATCCTTATCATCGTTCAATTCATTATTATAATAATAATTAGCCATCTTTTGAGTATATTTAATAAGAGCTTGACCAGTCAATGTAGTTGCCTCAGCATTATCAATATCATAAAATCTAAATACTGATAATCCTAATACACCATACAAACTATTCAATATAATCTTTTGAACATGTTGACGTTTATCATAAAAATCTCTCTGTTTAATATCACCAGACTCATCATATTGTGCCATTAACTTTCTATAATGCACTCGTTGATCAAACCAAGTGTTCAATATTGTAGGAATCACTCCTACTCGATCATTATCATACATCACTCCATTTGATGAAATGGTCATCTCGTTATTATCAAGTATTTCCCTCATCTTACTATGTGTCAATTCATATTTAGTACCATCGGTTTTTATAAATATATGATCATCTTTATTTTCATCAATGAGAGATGTATCATCCCAATTTTCAAATTTACCTATTTTAGTTTCTGGTGATATATTTAATGACATAATTATGCTTGGATACATTGATGTCAAATCCAAATCATATACCCAATCATATCTACCAGGAATTGGTTCTTTTACATATGCACCACTGAAATGTGAATCTTTAGCTTCTTTTGTTATTTGTTTTCTATTCGGTGCTATTATATTATTTTTCTTCAAATATGTAAGAATTGCACCATCAAGATATCTACTACTATGATATATGGTATCATATGGCACATGTCCAATGTGAGCAATACCCATAGCAATTTCAATATATTTTAATTTATCATCTAATTTTTTAATAATTACAACATCATTTAAGTTATATTTAATAAACTTTTTAATATCATTTTTATATAGATCATTCAATGATCCTCTATATTCAATCTTACCTGTGTCAACCTCAAGTTGACCAATGGCACCCAATTGATATGAAGATTGTTGTTTAATTGCAAACTTTTTATATAATGCTAAATAATCCAAACAAGATACTCCTGCAATTTTATATGTATCACTATACTCATTATATTGAACAATTCCGATGGGAGATAGTGAATTTGCATATTCTTCACCAAACAATCTATTCGTTCTATTATATAAATATGGAACATCAAATCCATCAATATTCCAACCACTCAATATGGTAGGTGATATTGTCACATATTCTTCATAAAATCGATGTAACATTAATTCTTCAGTATCAAACGATTCCACCGTTACATTATCTTCTATATAATTTAAATTATCTTCTGATGTGATAAATACACAATATGCATCTTTTGATTTATCATATAATGCTATTGATGTTATTTTATTATCCACTCTATTTTTATCAGGAAATCCTTGTGTTACTTCAGTTTCTATATCAAAATATAATTCTCTATGATTAATTGATACTTCATCAGATTCACCATATTTATCAATTAAGACTCGTGTTTCTGGTGGGATATCACTTTCAAATATCTTACCTGCTTGTAAGTCTTCTTTACTCCAATGGTCAACCTTTTTAACTTTATCACCATATAATGATAGATATTTACCCTTAGTATTTTTTACGTATGCATATGTTTTGTGTATATATTCTGAATATCCATCAGCATCATCCCATAGATGAACTTTATATGCGTTTTTTAATCTTGTAATGTGTATATTTTGATACATTTATTTTTTATTCTCCATATTTTTCATATATTAATTGTCGTAGATATACTGACAAATCAAGAGCTTCTTGATATGCATCTACTAGTACCTCTCTGCCATTGAATGGCTTTAATTTTTCTCCATATCTATTTTCTCCTAATATTGCACGTTCCTCAATATCAACTTTCAATAGATCATGAATATTTGGACCTTTACCGTGTGGTATTGGTTCTATTTTTGTTGCAACTGTATCATCTTTATTATCCGATTTATTCACAATTACACATACATGATGCCCATTCATAATATCATATGTATGTGCATAATAAAATCCACACTTTGGGCATGTTGGATCACCTACTGCCATATTCATTTACCTGTACTTCCAAAGCCTTTAGCTCCTCTTTTTGTGTTATGTAGATCATATTGATCAGTAATTGTAAAATTGATAATCTTATGTGGAATCAACTGTGCAACTTTATCACCAGTATCGATTTGATATGCCTTCTTTGATGCATTATGAAATAGTATTTTTACCTCACCTCTATATCCAGCATCAATAATACCAGCATGTACAAACATCCCTTTCATAGCAAGTGAGCTTCTATCTTTGATAATACACCCATATGAATTATTATTTGGTGATATACATATTCCAGTCTTTATTGTTCTAATATCACCAGGTTCAAATTGATAAGGTTCTGATGAAAATATATCATACCCCAAATCATCAGCATGTGCTTTTTCTGGTAATCTAGCATGTCGAGTTAATCTTTTCACTTTTAATTCCATATCTATTTTTTTCCTACATTTTGTGTTGATTTTATTTCACTAATTTCTGATCCTAATTCACAATAATCTGTTGTACAAAATCTATCAATCTCAGCTTCATTTCCTTTAACGCTTTTGAAATTCAATTTCTTGATCTTCTTAGTAATTGTATTATAATCATCTTCAGTTATATGTTCATATGGCATTTGTTTATATGTAGTATTGTCTAATTTTGGTAAGAATGAAACACTCTTTAATTGATATTGAAAATAATTCAATGCTTGTTCAATTAGTGGTCCTTCAGTCTCCCTATCAAATGTAATTGTACAACTTACTGAATTATCAGACCAATACTTCTGCATAAATGCCGCCAATGATAATTGCTCATACATCCCCACGTCATCTAACGTTCTTACTCCTTCACCAACATCAATTGGAATCTCAACTACAACTGTAGAATCTTCACTACCAAATGCAGGTTCAATAACATATCCAGCTCTCTTCAATGGTGTTAATAATTTGCTTGTATTTGATAATCTAATTCGACGTATATAAAATCTACTCTCTGGATAATGAATTCCTGGTGTTGCACCAGCTAATAATGAGATTGTACCACTTGGTTTCACACTTGAAACTCTAATGCTTTTTGGTATTGCAAACCAATCAGAATATTTCTCATCCCACTCTTTAATTGCATTATATCCAACATCTAACCATTTCTTTAATGTAGTTAATCCCTGATGTGATATAAATTGTGCCACTCCACTCACACTGCATCCAATTCTTCTATTTCTCAACATCACTCTATTTGTGTCAGACCATTGAGTTTTACCAAGAGTCACCGTCTTTGCATATAAATATGCATATTTAAGAGTAGTTAAAAAATCATCTAATGATTCATGTCTATCTGGAAATGTTTCAACCAAACAACATAATTCATACGATTCTAATACTTGCTCTGCACATGGATTTGTACCATCAGCTCGAAAGTCTTTGTTGTCTGGACCATTTGACATTCTACCATATTTTCTTGCATTATCTAACCAAAATATCCCAGGCTCACCATTGTCACATATTCTATCAACAAACTGTGAATAATCAGTATCTACATTAGCAAATACTGAATTGTTTGATGTCCAACCATATTCTTCTCGTTCTGGATTCATTTCATAATTTTTTAAATTGATATATTCATCATTAGTAGCTTCACCAAATACAATCTCAGCACTTCTTCTCACGTTACCAGCTACAACACATGTTCCAATTAAATTCATAATATCAACAATCGTGGTAATCGTTATTGGATCATCAATATTACCGTTCAATACTCTTCGAATGTCTTTGTGTACTTTTTTTAATGGTCCTGCACCACTACTCACTCCACCAAATCCTTTAATTAAAGCACCTTCAGCTCTAATTAATGAATAATCAAATTCAATTTCACCAGTACCCATGAAATAACTATCAAGTAATAATTTCAAACTTTCAACCCAACCTTCACGATCATCTGGAACAACATATTTCTCTTTTAATGATGATACTCTAGGTGGTTTAATGATTATTTGTTCAGCACCTCTCACATCAAAACCAACACCAACTCCTAACATTGATGCATCCATCAAAAAACAAAATGGTTTTGACAAATCTTCTTTTAATGTTTTGGTTGAAACAAATGCACAATTATTTAATGCGGCATATAATCCACGTTCCTCTGTTATTGGTGTTCCCATTGCCCACAATCCACGACCTGGTGGTAAAAACTTCATAGTGAATATTCGTCTGTACATCTCTTGTGCTGATTTCTGTGCTCTCCATGCATTCCAACCCAAATTAGAATTTTCAATATGATTCTTTTGCATGGTGTAGGTTCCTTCAACCACACGTTGTACAGTTTCCCACCACACTTCATTTGTACCATCGTCTTTAATTCTTGAATAGGTTCTCATGTACACTAATTCACCAAGACCATCAAATCCAAATTCTGGATTTATTTTCTTATATCTTTCAACAAATTGTTTTGATAATTTAAATGATTTTATATTCATATTCTTTAACTCCTAGTAGCTTTACCAAATATTTCTTTATGACGTTTTCCATGATAAGCTTTAGTTTCTGTTGGAGATAGCGTCTTTACTTCATTATATGCTTTTAATATTCGTATATAACCTTTATTGGTATCAATTTCAGCACTATATGACATCCCATCAGGCCCAAATCTATTCTTTATAACATGAAACCTTCCAGTATTTGCAATCTTATCTTCTTTATGTCGTGATAATGATAATACAAAATCTGCTGTCATTATCTTTTGATATGATTCTGCAATTCTTTCAGCTTCAATTATGTCATCTTGTAATGCACTCTTATTTGCTTGTGATGCTGTCCACATAGGTACTTCTAATTCACCAGCAATACCTCTCAAATCTTCATATATATTACCTAATGCATGTCTCATTTCAGTATTGGCTTGTGCATCTTTAATAATATCTGCATAATCGACTATTATAGCATCACATCCAATTCCCATTGCTCTTAATTTTTTAGTATGTGCCAACAATGTATGTGCTGTTGGATACTTTGTTGGAAAATATTTAATCGTTAACTTACCTGGTATTTTATTAACTATCGGGTGAATTTCATCTTCACGATATTTTAATTCTTGATAATTTATTCCACTCAATATACTATCAACTCGTTTACCAACATATATCTCATTTAATTCCATTGTGTAATACACCACATCCTTGCCTTCTTGTATCATATGAGCCGCCATTGCTTGTAATATCCAACTCTTACCAACTCCACTTGGTGCAACTATCACACCTAATTCACCAGCACTTAAACCACCATCCATAGCCTCATTAAAATGTGACCAGGGTGTTGGTATTGTATTTCTGTTTTCTTCATCATATCTTTCTGTTATCATTGTTAAATATTCATGTCCTATGTTTCTCTCTGTTCCCGCATTTAATGCGTTATTTATTATTGTTCTTATTTTATCATAATCTTGTGATGTGTTTTCCATCAATGATGCAGTCTCAACTATTGCACCTTTTAAATTTTGATTTTTAAAAAATTCAACTGATTTATCTTTTATAAAATCCAAATCTGTAGCATTGTAATTTTTATGTACATCTCGTAGCTTATCTATAATGTCACTTTTTATTATATCAGATACTTTATCTGTTTCCATTTCAATTTTAAATATATCAAATGTAATTGACTTTTGATATTTTTCAAAATATGTTTTCATTTTTTTAAATATCCATTTCAATGATTCAGCTTCTATTAATTTAACATCCAATATATCATATATCTGTTCTAAAAACGTTCTATCAAGCATCAGTGCAACAATTAATTTTATTTGGAAATTGTAACCATATTTTAAGTATTCTATATTTTTCATGTTATATTTTTATTATGATCACATGCATTAAAATGTAATATATTAAATGATCTAATAAATGATTCAAAATTCTTTATATTTGATGATAGATTATCTTGTAAGAATGTAACTTGCAATTTATATTTTATCAATTCTGGTATATCTCCATTCACTATGTTTGTTATTTTCAATTTATTTCTATTATTCACTGGTGGGTTTTTTAGTTGCATTAATATATAATTTCTTTTTAATATATCAATATTATTAATCACATTATCATGTATTTTTAATTTAGAATCTACACTACATTCTTTTGCATATTTGAAAAACTCTTTCATATCCATAACATCACTCGTAAATAACTCTGGAAAATACTTCTTCACTGTCTTTGACCCTGCACCTTTTATACCAGATATGTTGTCACTATTATCACCAATTAATGTTTTCAATACAATAAAGTTATCTGGAATAATACCAAATTCATCATTTACTTCAGTTTTAGTAACTAATATATTTTTAGTTGGGCTCCACACTATAACGTTATCATTGATTAATTGATAGAAATCTTTGTCTGTAGACATTATTGTTGTTTTATTTTTATCATGAGATAGAGTATTCACTATATATGCTATCGTGTCATCAGCTTCAATACCATCTATTGATATTATGTTTAATGGTAACACTTCCAGATATGTAATTAAATGTCTCAATTCATTTATGATTTGTTGTTCTTCTGATACGCCCGTGCTGAACTGTTTATGTCGATTGTAACTATGTTTATTACGTCTATTCATCTTATATTCTGGATATATTTTACGTCTATATTTAGACCCATCTTTTCCATCAAATACAATGATACATCTACTTGGATTGATTATATTTATCGCTTTACGTAATGAATATAAAAATCCAACAATACCACCAACATGCTCACCAATTGAATTAACTGAGCTATTGACTGCAAATACTCTCTTGAAGGTGTTGAATCCGTCTACAATTAAGATATTATCATTAGCATTCATTCATTACTCATTCATCTACTACGTTAATATTATCTAAATTACGATCTTCACGTTTTTTGTATGTTAATATTAAATCATCACATATAATATCATACACATGACTTTTCAATACAGGATCTTTAAGTTTATTTTCCCAATCTTTTGCTTGAAATTTAATGTCTTCTTTTGTAGTTGGATGTGTAATTGTGTACCAAGACCCACCTGATTTTACTAACTTTCGAATCTTCAAAAATTGCAACCATCCGTTAATATCATCAATCCCACGATCAAAATATATCAATATAGTAGTTTCTCGTAATGGGGGTCCTATTCTATTTTTATGAATTTTAGCCTTCGCTTGAATTCCAATTATATCACCTTTTGGGTTTTTGATTTTTAATGATTTTGTTAATCTAACAATAACTGATGCATGAAATCCTAATGCTTTACCACCTGATGTTATGTATTTGTCACCAAATGATACACCAAGATTAATTCGTAATTGTGATGTGAATATTAAGCATATTTTTTGTTTGGCAATCATTTGTGTTAATTTTCTCATAGCTTTTGAAATAATAATAGCTTTTGCAGTTGCCCAACCAGCTTGATCAAAATCAGCTTCCATTTCAACTTTACTTGATGCGGCTGATATAGAATCAACCACTATCACAACTTTTCTGTCTCGATCTGATGATCTTATTCTTGTTACTAATGCTTCAATTGAACTGAAAATATCTTCAACCGTATCAAAACTCAAATATAACATTTGACTGTTATCCACTCCAATAGCAGTTAAAAACTCTTGAGATGCCGCAGATTCAGTATCTATGTATATACCAATTCCATCCTGCTTCTGTACTTCAGCAATTACATGTGAACATATTAATGATTTTCCTGATGCTTCTAACCCTTGAAACTCTACTATTTTACCGTATGGTAATCCACCATTTTTTCTATTTGAAATTATTAAATCTAAAATTGATGATCCTGTTGAAACGAAATCAACTACATCAGTAGGTGATCCTTTTGCGTCATCTAAAAAGAACGCCACTTTGTCGTTATCTTTAAATTGTTTGTTTAAATCATTGGCTAAGACTCCAGCCAATGTGTCCGTATTAGTTTTTGACATATACAGCTCCTGATTATATATTTATAAATTGTTGTAAAATATGCCCCCAAAGGGGGCATATTCGTTTACATAACTACGAGGTTATAGTGTGAACCTTATTTTGATCCGAACGCTTGTTCAAACGCATCACCAACTTCTGTTGGATCGGTTGTTGCTTGTGCAGGTTGTGTAGTTTCAACATCACCAGCAGGTTCTGCATGTGATTCCGTACTCTCACCATTTGATCCATTAGAATCATCATCTTCTGGAGATATTAGATTCTTAAATAATCTATCTAACTCATCATATGAAGGTTCCTCATACACATCATTAATATCAAGCTGATCTTCTAATAATGATTTAGTTACCGTTGCATCCTCATGTAATGGTGACACTCTAGGACTAACTCTAATTAGTACTTTCCCATATTGATTGTTTGCTTGTTGTGGTGTTTGCTTTTCAATGTTAATATCACGACCTTCTTCAATTCGTGTAATATCACCATATTCAGGATCAGCAATAGTACCTAACAATTCTGTATATACTGTTTTACCAAATCCCCAAAATTTGACACCTTCATCTTCTTTTCCTCTTTCGACGATTGGTAAAAATGTTCTCATTTTAGGTTCAAGCTTTCTTCCCTCAACAAAATCTTGCTTTTCTCCAGTAGCTTTTAGTTTATCAGCATACTCTTGAATCGGATCAGGTCTACCATACGATACTGGTGAAAGATGTGTTTTGTTATCACCTAAATTATAATGAAAATATAATTCAAGAAATGGGTTATCCTTATTGAATTTATAAGGTACTATTCTAACAGTTGATTTTCCAGTAGGTTTCCAAATGTTCTTTGCTGTGCTCGTAACGTTTTGTAATTTTTGTAACTTTTTAATTGCGGCATTTACATCCATAATCATAACTCCTATTGTTATTATTTTTTATTTTATTATTTATTGTTTATTGACACTACACTTAATTCGTAGTGTATATATAAATATAGGGTAAAAGTCGCAAGTCAACAACTTTTCTTCATTTATTTTCATTTTCTTTTTCATCCCACTTTTCTTCTGGACATTCAGCTGTGATGTAATGCACTTTGATTGCCATGAAACATCCACAATGAATACATCTACCATCTTTCTTTCCAGTATCGGGATTGGTTTCATCAAATACTAAAAATGGACATGTTTTACATATCTCCCATCTTCGATTGGACTCATCAATTGATTGTGGTGCATTTTTTAATTTAACTCGTGACTTTATCTCTTTCCAACTCTGAATAGCAAATGATCGTGCCATATTGAACCGTGACGGGAACTTCTTGACATTCTCTTCATCTACTACACTTTCAATGTTTGAAACCTCTACCAATTCAGATTCAGTTAATTCACCCTCATCTACGGGTGTTATATCAAACTTCTTCATTTAAATTACAACTTTTGTTAATTTACCTGTAGTATCTCTCATATAATGAGTTTGTTGTAGTTTTTTTATATATTCACTATCTGCATATACTTTAACATTTTTACCATTTTCAACCATATAATAAAATGATGTATTTATAGTTTTAACATGTGGTATGGTAACACCTGTAGATGCTGTATTGGTAACATTCGCTCTTTGTTTTAACATCTGTATGACTTTATCAACATCTATTAAATTCTTCAAATGTGTATTTTCAGATTGCCATGTAGTATACTCTTTCTTAAATGCTTTCAATGTGACATCTGTTATATTTTTAGGTGGTACTGGTGGTTTAGTCTTAGGTCTGTTTTTCAACATATCATCAACATTTCGCATATTCTCCATATGTGAATTATCTGATACCCATTTTTTATATTCTTTCTTGAACTTATCAACTTCAGTTGATTTTGCATCCATTAGTGGTAATATTGGTGGTTTTGTAATTGGACCTATATGTGATGGTACATCAGCACCTTCTAACCAACTATGTAATGTATCGAAGTCTCTATATCCACATAGAAATCTATCAGATTCTACATCAACAAATAGTGGTGTTCCACATTTAATATCAAGTTCTTTTTTTATTTCAGCAAATGCTTTTTTATTTTTTATATCTGCAACGTCTAATTTTGTAACGTTGTAACCTTCTTTATTCAATTTTTCAATATGTGGTTCTGCTTTTTTGCAATATGCACATCCTATAGAAAAAAAGAAATAAATCTCTTTTTTATTCATATATCCCTCTTATTTAATTAATCGATTACATTGACTACTTTATACAGTTTCGTGTTTATTTTTTGAAGTTCATTATTATTGCTCACAATGACCATATCTTGAAAGTTTTCCCACGGCACTTCAAATGACGTATCAAGCACACCATTATTGAAGTTTTTAATAAGTTCATTCAGACTATTAATTGTATATATAGTTCTGGTATGTTTTTTTCTATGCACTGTTATTGTATTCGGTATTTGTGAAAAATCCATACTCTCAGCTATCTCAATATTATATGTACATATGAACTCTTGAATATTATCAGTGTTCTGTAGTATATATATTTTACCAGTTGGTATTTTATATATGTCTTGTATTTTATCTACAACTCGTAGTAAACTTATCCTATCTGTAAATGTACACAATAGTTGCGTTTTCACATACGCTGTAGTTGTGTTGTTATTATCAGTCTTTATCATTTAATTTCTCATCTCTTTCATCGTCTTTCTTTTCATCTTCATCATCCTCTTTCTTTTCTTTTTTATCATCAATTTTTTGTTGCTTTTGTAAATCCTTAGCAACATCCCCAGTTAGATCAACTTCATATATCGTTTCAACTGGACCATCTTTTATATTTTTAATATATTGTCGTATGAATGTCTCATCAACGTTCCATTCAATTAATATCTCTCGTAATACCTTGAGATGTGCTTTATCATTTAAATCTGGCATTCCATTATCAACTCTCATTGATAATTCTAGTAATACATCATCTATGAATGTACTTTTATTTATATCTCTCATTTACTTTCTCCGTAACGTTTGTTAAATTATCTAAAGATTTGCCGTAATATACCTTTGCTTTAAATATATTATTCTCTATTATATTCTTAGTATCTGGTATCACATTTATACCATCTTTATATGAAATATCAAATGTGAAACTGTCATAATTATACAGTATCAATTTACTCTCTTTGTCTTTCAAATATTCTTGTAATTTGGTTATAATGTTTGCATTAAGTTCAGTTTCATATGCTTGTACCAAATAACTTAATAGTTTATATTTGTTATTGATTGTTAAATTTCTCTTATACATTCTTCTTCTATATATTGGAGTCTCTATATATCTATCTGTTATATACTTATTCCATAATTCATTGACATATTCATTCACTCTAAAAAAGAATTCAATCTTCAAATCTTCATCTGTTATTCCACCATACATAATTCTAAATGTTCGTGACTTACCTTCATCATATGAACATCCATAATTATCAGCAAATAATGAATGAACAGACTCAACATTGTTGAAGTTATAATTTATTAAATTGGCAATTAATCTTACATGATATGCATCATAATCATATGATAGAAATACATCATTTGAAGCAACAAAGCATTTTTGCATTTCTTTTGTCATAGCAAGAAAATTAACAGAATTGAATGTGTTACTCGTTCTACCTGTTTTGGTATATATATTAAAGTTCTGATATATATGATTTTTATCTATTAATGAATTTAAACTCTGTCGTGTCGATAATGATAATTTAATTCTATCTAATGAATTGAATGCTGATAGTACTTTATTATTATAATCTGCATAACTATCAAATTGTATTGTATCCTTAGCATTCCACACTCGTTTAAGCTCTGTAGACAATCCTCGTAAATATTGCTTATGTTTCACTGATGGTATTATATCATTTACATTTTTAAGATGCCTATATTTTAACTTATACCAATTTAAACTTGTATCTGCATCACTACTAAAATTCATCTTTTTATTCTCAATGAAATAATTTAACAAATTGATATCATATACATTATCTCTGTCTATATCAATAATATTATATAATTCCTTTTTATTGAATGTTATAATATCAGCAGTGTTCAAGAATTCAAAATCTAATGTATCATATTTATCACAATTATTGATGGAATATATATCAGATTGTCCAGTATCATAATCTTCAACATATAATAAAGATAATCTATTATCCATATAATGTTCTTTTACGTCTGAAAATATTGGTAAAACTATATACATATATATCCTATACTGTTGCTAAGAATGCTTTTGAGAATCCTGTTTGTAGTTGTTTCATATTATCAGTTGGTTGTAACTTGTGACAAATGCTTATATTGTTATCACCAACAAGCAATAAACATTTATCACTTTTTTTCAAATTAGTATTTTTTACTGTAAGATAGGTTGTCGTTATAACCTCAGCATCAGCACCTACAACTCCATATGAGACTTCAGAGTCTTCAATTGTGTCAGTATTAATTTGTGAAAATGTATTAACAACACCAGCATTTATAATGTTATCAGTTAATGGTATTAAAAAATCGTTACCTTTGCCATCCTTATCTCTACCAGTATTATTTTCAAACGTACCATCTTCAGCTGATTCAAATGTGAATGCATATTTTATATTTTTAAAATATGATGGAATTGGTACTAATTTATATATAAATTTATTGTTAACTGAATTACCCTTTATAATGTTGCTTAAAACTACTTTACTTATATAAATATAGGTGATATCCGTGAAAACCATAAGTTTTTTATTATTTTTTTTAATATTACTACGTAAACGCATTATTGTAGTTAATTTAGTAGTCCAACCTGATGTCGATACATCATCTGATATACCTGTTATTTGAAAATAAACCATGTCACTATATCGCTCTGGTAAATGATCAATTCTAAACACATCACCATATGATAATGATGATATTCCATATATATCCATAGAAAATTCAATACCAACGTATGTTGATTTATCATTCAATATAAAATTTTCATTTATTTTATCTTCAAAATATGAATCTATTGTGGTAGGTAATAATAAATTTTCATTGATTATCATGTCATTTTTTGCATATAATTCACGTTCATCTTTTATTATATCTTCTTTATCTTCAGCTGAAATTGATTCATTTTGTATAGGTGTTTTATCTTTTTCTGGTATTATTAATCCAAGCTCATCAGCTGTTAATTCACCAAGATTACCAATTTCTTTTATAAAATTAACATCGTCATATGCTCGTCTATTGATATATTCATGTTGCATGTCCATATTAACCAATATTCTATCAGTTTTATGTGTAAGTATTGTATCAGTTGTTGGTACATTATATAATTGAATACCCTCATCTGGTTGATATAAAGCACCCTTCATTGTTAAAAACTTATCGATCATATTATTTGTTGGGAAGAATGTATTATTGGCACTAGCACCCTGTATTGCGTACATACTCTGCAAATCACCACCACCTAATGAATATGAAAATGAATAATCTTTAACCAATGAATTTGGTGAATTTAATTCAAACACAAACATATCATTAAAATTATCAGATTCCTCAGCTTTAGTAAACATTGAATTTTGATCAATAACTGATAATACAGAATCAGATAAATCACCAGACATCAATTTCAAAGAAAACACATCATTTGATGCCAAATTTATCATTCTAAATATTTCAGCAAGTGCTTTACGTAATGTATCTTGAGTACTAATCGCATGTTTAATCACTGATACCTTAACAAATAATTCTCTCATTGGTATAAATGATGCAGTATCATATTTATATTCAACTGATTTATTTGTAATCGTATTGAATGTTTTTGCATCATCACCAACGACTAAATGTTTAGGTGGATATAAAAATGCAGACAATTCTTTATTTTCATTATAATTTTGCTTATCTACCAATCGTCTATTATATCGAATTAATGATTGTGATGAGTCAAATCTACCTTCAAAATTCTTACCTTCCAATATAGTTTTAATATCAGTCCCAACACCAAATTCAGCATTCAATATTAAATCTTCAAATAAGCCCCATGATATAAATACACTATCCTCACCATCAATATTTGGATCACCATCATCTGTTGTTTGCCAATACACCCCAGATAATAATTCATTTTCAGTTATATTTCCTTCAGCTCCACTTAATTTTAATGATGCAAACATTTTTGCTCTGTTTATGTATGTTTCTTTATCTTCTAAATATATCCACCCATCAATCAAAAAACTATAAGGTGCTCCTGTATTTGGATCAATGAAAAATCGAGCCGCATAATCAATAACTTTAATATCTAATAATTTAATCAATGTTTGTTTTGCATCATCATATCCATCAACTAAGCTAGAATTTAATATTGTTGTATTTTTTGATAATATTGTTAAACTTATATCGAATGAATCAGTAGTAGTTGGTGTAACTGTAAAATCTGTAACAACACCATACACTACATTTAAGTCGCCTCTGGAGCCCAAAATTGCCCCATTATCGCCGTATATCAGTTTAGATATACCTAGACTATCACCTGATACTATATCCTTCGTATCGTACAATTTTGCAGTATCCCAACCATAATCAACAAATATCTGAGCACCTGGTTTTGTAAAGAACACACTATATATATTATTATAATCATAAATATTATGTACAACAAATTCAATTGTAGTTTCACGAGTTATTCCTAATGTACCTTTTGTTTCTGATGTTAAACTTTTGATAGCGGCTGGATATCGTAGAAAATCATTCTTATTTAATTCAAATTCCATTGGTAATATTTCAGACATATTAGCACCCCATCTGGTTGAATTTCCTGTGATATTTCCAAATTGTTCATCTAATCTTAAATTATTATATATATTATTTCCAACTTCATATATAATACCACCAGTACTATTTCCTTGAGTAGCCGCAATTGCAGTCCACATTCTAATAAATGGTGTACGTGATGATAATTCAGCTTCACCATCAAAGTTTAATACCATATCTGTTGAGACTTCTAATTCTTCGTTTGGTCCTTTACCTCTGGATAACTGTTTTCTAGTTTCTAATACTTCACGAACTTCATTTGGAATTTGATTTCCAAATACACGTTTATTAATATCAATCATTTTTTAAAATCCTTTAGCATTGGATAATGAAACTGGTATTCTTAATTGTAAACCCGACTCTACATTCATAGTTTGTATATTATTAGCATTTGCTATATACCACCATAATGAAGAATCTTTATAAAATCTATATGCAAGATTATCTAATCTATCACCATCTTGAGTTATAATAAATAAATCACCATCTCGATCTGGAATTGTTTGATATAATGTAGTATCATATTTCAATTTACCAGTAGCATCATCAATTGATCTTTTTGTACCTTTATATCTACGCATCACTATCTCCTACATATCCATAGAAATTTGTTTGTGTTGTTTCACCACTCTCTGATACTTCAATTCCTGGTACTTCACTATGCATTACTTGATATGTAATTGCAACATCAATAAACTTTGGTACTTTTTTGCCAAGCTCAATTTCCCACGGTGATTCATCTGGAAATGTTGGATTTATATTTGTTAAATGCCCAATCAATCCAGACCCTGGTGTACCAAACACGTCACCAATTCTAAGTTTTAATACAGGAGCCTTCATTCGTATTTTATCAGATATTGTAGTAGTTACTGTTACATCTTCTGATGCTTCAAAGCCTATCTCTGATGTATCAAATCCACTATCTCCTGTATTTATGATTTCAGTTTGTGGTGTACTCTTTGTCATACTCAACCCATCATCAATTTTATATTCTGGATAACACAATGATACCAACCTATTTAATTTTTTATATATAGATGATAATTCTTTTTGACTATGTGCCATTAATTTTAATGTGAATGAAATATCTCTACTTGTATTTTCATAAATATATGTTGGTGAACTTTTACCTGGATATGTTTCAGCATTCCAACTTGGAGCAATATTATCAGTCAATCCTTCAATATATCCTCTAAATATTATGTATGTATTATTTCGTAAATCTTTAAAATATAGTGGGAACCCTTTAATTTCTGAAATTACTTTTTGATTTTTGTACGTATCATTTAATATACTATTTTCTACAATGGATTTATTCTTTTTAAATTCATCTTCATTTAGTATTTCACTTTGTGTGGCTTTATCTATATTTGGTAATTCATTAGCATCCATAGTTGCTGTAGCTTGAACACCAAAGAAATCCTTGATTGAATTCTTCTTATCTTTAACAAATTCATCAATTTTCTTGGCTTCTTTAGTTACATCAATTGATGCTCCAAATGGTATATTTGGTGTATTTATACCCAAACTAGATAATACATCTGATATTGGTCCTAAGTTATTCACAGCACCACTTATACCAATAATATTAGAATAAGTTTTAATATTGCCCGTTGGTGTATCTATATAGAAGAAACTTGCATCTATCCCTTTTGTTGAAACTACCAATTTTGTTTTAGCACCAGGAAAACCAATACCAGCTTTGAATCTGACATCAGTACTATCTAAATCAAGATTTGTACTTAATTCTGTTAAATCAAATGCTTGTCGTTCATCTGTATTTAATCGTGAAAATGCACTTGTTAAACTTTCTAAACCCAATTCATTTCTCCATTATACGGTTGCTATATTTTCAATATTTTTACTGACTGATTTACCAATACCATTAATTGCACTTCCACCAGTACCAAAGTATTTCTTCAAGTCTGATCGCAATCCTATTAATTCCATTTTATACGCTGAAATATCACGTTTCAATGCAAGTGTATCATTTGAGCTTGTTGTACCAATTCCTGCTTTATTCAATGGTACAATCGCTTCTGGACTTCCTGCTTCACCAACTCTAACAATAGTTCCACCAGCTCGTGGCATTACAACACCACCATCAGCCAATTTGGGAACACTTGACATAGCTTTTATCACCAAACTAGTTCCAATTACCGCGGCTGCTATTCCAGCAATACCAAGTAATGCCCCTTTTGCAAATAATTGTGCAATTGCTAATCTTGCAGTATTAACTGCCCATAACCCTGTTAATGTTATAGCAAGTGGAGCCAATCCAATAAATTTATCAATTAATTTAACGAGACTACCAACAACTCCAACAATTATATTGAGTGCAGGTCCTAATGTTTGTACCAATGTTGCACCTAAACTTTTAAACTGAAATATTAATTCTGTTAAATTTGATATTGCATCTTCACCCATTATTTCACTGAATCCTTTTTTATTCGCAAGTGATTCTGTCAATGTAAGTGATTTCTTTTGATGTCTAACAAACTTAGCCAATACATCCACTCCAACACCAATTGATTCTGCAAGTGCTTTTCGTTGAATTACATTCAATGCATTAAATTCACTTTCACTACCAAGTTGACTTACTACCTCACCCATCGCTCCTGCAATGTCATTATTTAATGCTAATTCTCTTGCCTTTTGAAAATTTAATCTTCTACCAATTAATAATGATGCTTGAATCTCACTCTGAATCGATGACTCAAAATCTAATAAACCTTCTGCAATTTGAGCAGTCACATCTAAAGTAGTTCCTAATTTTTTAGCTTGAATTGCCGCTTTTGTAATATTATCTGTACCAGCACTTGTAAATTTAGCGATAGTTTCAGCTGATTCTGCAATATCTTTCATTACTGCTGTTGGTGCTACTTTATGTTGTTTTGATAATAACTCCACTTGTTGTGCCATTGATGTTGATTGCTCAATTGACAATCCCATTGTTGTAGTCAATACACCAACCAATTTTGCACCTTCTGATACTGACATTCCTAATATTCTTGAGATATTAGCTACTTCTTGAGTCATACCAATCGCTGAATCAAATGCTATACCAAATTCTGATGATAATACTTCAGCACTATCCATTGCATCAGATAGCCCAAATCCAAGTTTATTAGCTTTAGCTCCTGCAAATCCCAATTCTCTACTAAACTCTGTAACACCAATTGTACCGAACTTAGCACCAATATCATCCAATGTATCTGAAAATAATTTCAATATTGTGAATGCTGATCCTATAGCAAATGCCAATGCACCTTTTGATTTGATTTGATCAAGACTACCCATTATACCACCAGTTAAACTACCAAATTCACTTTGTAGAGCATTTAATGCTTCACCCTTCTCCAGCCTATCTCGTTCTTGAGATAATAAATCAACTGTATTTTGAACTTCATCTGCTATAAAATCATGACCTATTTTCTTTAATCTATTTATATCTTTTGTTTTAGTGGCTATTACCTTATTTAAATCTTTTATAGATTTATTATCATCTAATATCAACCCAACGACTCGCAATCTTTCAGCAAACTGTTTATTGCCTAATTTATTGGTAGCATTGTCATCTTTTGAAGAATTTAATATTGATCTATAGTTACTCAACATAATCTTTTGAGCTCGGGTACGATCAGCAAATCCCTCATCACTTTCAGATAATTGATCATTGATATCACTCAATAACGATTTATGAGTTTTTAATAATTCGTTTTGTATTTGTATTTCAGCTGAGGTAGGCATCTAAATTATTTTACTTTCTAAAAAAGTCTATTAATTTAACTTTTTGCAACTTAATTTGATCTTCTGGTTTCTTTCCAACATTTAATGATTTTTCTAATCGTTCTATTGAAGTATTTATACTTTTCACATGATCAGTTGCTCCAGCTTTTGTTGCCGCTTTAATAATCTTAACCAATTTAGATGATTTTATTATATCAAAAATGCCTTCAGAGATGATGTTTTTTGGATTTAATATAGATTTCTTTTTCTTCACAATCGTATTCTCCTATGAATAAACTTTATTTGTTTGTATATAAATAAATATAGGTTACTTCTGTTTTTTATTCAAGTTATCTATAGATTCTTGTTCTGTTTTTTTCGATGTGATCAATCGATTTAAATAAAACCTTCTTATGTTGATTGGCATATTATATGCATCTGACTGTGTAAAATGCCCATAGTATACTAGATCAAATATTTCACTATGGGCATTTATTGTCAGATTAGATGTTGGGCCAAAAAAAGTCCAACGCTATTGGCAATGTTACCGTAACGTCTTCACCTCCAACTTCTATAATATATTCTGTATTTAATATTGGTGTAACCCTTTGAATCTCTTTTCTTAACTCTAATGAATCAATAGCTAACATATTATCAATTGCTGAATATACAGTTGATCTATCAGCATTACCATCTATTGCAATTATAGCCTCTTTTAATCTAGTTGTGACTGTAGGTGATACACTCATTCCAGTTTTCTTAGTGATGGTCTTTATTCTTTTTTCAACTAATTCACTTTCACCGTATGTTAATAGTTTGAATGTGATAACTGATTTTGATTGTGGTAATGTAAATTTAAATTCATTTTTATTGTTATATTTTACATCATCTGGTAGTGGTTTAAATTCACATTCAGTTAAATTGAATACGTGTTTAATCTTACCTTCACCTGGAATACTGATCTCTGTCTCATATTTTGGACCATATGCCAATACTCTAGCTGATATTAATACTACATCAGAATCACCACCAATTAATTCAGTAGCTTTTATTTTCTTATCAACAATTAATGAATCCATAAATTTCTCAATAACAGTTCCATTTTTTATTAAACTGTTGCTTGATAATATATCTTCTTCTCTTGCTGTTGGAAATTTTAATTCAATTTTACCTGTACTTAATGGACTACTTTTTGGATATACTAATCCTTGGCTTGGTAACTCTATGAATTCTGTTGGAAACGTGTTTTCTGTCATTGTGACCTCTTATTTATTTTTTTTTTAATAATTAGTGAATAATTCAAGTTGTTTTTTAAAATTAATTCCATTATTATAGTGTTTATTCATATTATACTTTTTCAATAATTGACGTTTATATTTATTTGCTTCAGGTTTAGTTTCAAACTCCTTGTAATCAAGTTTTGGAAACGTTTTACCCCTATCAGGATCATACTCATCATAGTTAGATGATGTATATTTCTGAACATATACACTAAATTTATTAGCTTCATTCAACTTCTGAATTTCTTCTTTGATGATTTTTCTTAATTTTGATTCTGTTAATTTCATACTATACCCCCTATTAAAATTTCTGTTTGTATACTGACCATGCACCTTTTTTAATCCAATAATCTACTTCAGATTTATTATAATGTACTTGTTTTCCAGTTGGCTTTTTTGTCTTATAATCATAATATTGTACACCTATATCATCACCATCAACTGATACTATTTTTAATGTTTTATCATCTCGTTTATTATAAAAATAACGATTAGATTTTAATGGCAAATATGCTGAGTTTTCTTTCAACTTTTGAATTTCTTCTTTTATAATTTCTCTTAGTTTTGATTCTGTTAGTTTCATATTCTAATTTCTCCTTACGACATAACAACTGTTATATCATATTTATCTAATGGATCATCAAGTGTGCCTGCACCAGCGGCTGTCATTACACCTTTTATCTTATCAGGTCTACCTCGTTTATTTGTAAGCTCTATCTCAAAGAACCAACGTTTTCTTTCCATTGGCATTGTATTGTCGTGCTTATGATTACCATAATAGGAATCTGTTATACTATAATCTAATCCTAATGTTGAGAATTTATCAAATACTTTATGAATTCCTTGCCATGCATTGTCTCTAAAAAAGCCTTTAGTTATTGGGCCAATTTGTTTATATATTTGATTTACTAATGTTCTCTTTATAACACCATCAGTATTAAGAGTCTCATTGATAACATTTTCTGCTAATATTGTTTT
>Ga0233431_1000281_pt1 | contig 118754 bp, 113 predicted proteins | sample SI_118_April2016_FD_179867 | JGI IMG/M metagenome (GOLD analysis project Ga0233431, IMG submission 179867) | Seawater microbial communities from Saanich Inlet, British Columbia, Canada - SI_118_April2016_200_MG | ecosystem: Environmental > Aquatic > Marine > Inlet | place: Canada: British... | reverse complement strand
TGTAGACTAACTGGCGCAGCAACTTGCAGACTGATCTTATCTGCTTTTGTCAATCCCGAAGTTTTTCTTAATGTCTGAGTTTTTCTTACAACCTCTCGCATAAATCCTGAGTTGATCATGTCAGTAGTTTCATGTGTATCTAAGTAAACTGCAATGTTCTTTTCTTTTGCACTACTTGTCTCATCAGGTAGTTTTTCTTCGATGATTAGATCTTCTCTTACAAGTTCATGATAATCAGATTTGATCTTCGCAGTAACTTTGCCTTCCTTATCAAGATGTTCTATTATGCTTTCAGGACTTTCACGAGTAATGTAACTGACTAACTTAACTACATTATTACCAAATTTTGGCCCTGCGTTTGCAAAGTTTAGTTTGATATTGTAAGAGACACCTTTCATCTCACGAGACGTTTTAATTGCTAAAACATTTGTAAGTTGTTTAATCAAAGTTTCATGTCTCTTTATCGCGTCTTTAACTGCTTTAGTTCTTGTTACAATTGTGGCTTCTTTAACTGGCCATCTTACTCCACGATTTGTTTTCTCTCGAGCAGCAAGTATCAACGAGATTGTTCTACCTACAGATTCAAACTCTTGTTCAAGTTTCTTGTCAATAAGTTTTTGGTTAGCTTTTGGCCAATCAAATAGATGAATTGATTGTTTAGTTTCGTACTTATTGAAAACATCTTGGTAAAGCTTCTCTGTTGTGAACGGAACAAATGGCGCCATAAGTTTTAGCAAGTCAAGAGTTACATTGTAGATGACATATTGCACTTCTTTGCTATCGATCTCGTCTCGGATCATCTGACCATAGGTTCTAGATAGATCATTAAGGAAGAAATCTTCTATTGAATTAGCTGCTATAGATTGTAATAATGCATCTAAGTTTTTAGTTACACTTAACTTTAGAGACTCCATTCGAGAGAGTAACCATTTACTTTTAGCACTGAGTTTTGTAGGTTTAGTTGGTTTTTTAGTAAGATTCAAATCTAGATAGTTTGTAAAATTCCAGAGTACATTTAATGATCTTTGTTTTTCTTTTGCAATATCCCATCCAAATAGAATTTCTTTTGTTGGATCTTTTATTGTGTATAACCATCGTACAACATCGGCTCCGACTTTATCTGCAGCTTCATCAAACCATATCGCATTTCCCCAACTCTTGTGCATCTCACGGCCATCTTTATCTTTTACTAATTCGATTGTTGCTACATTTTTGAAGGGATACTTTCCCGTGAGTGCAACACCATGTAATATCATAGCGTAAAACCAACAACGATATTGTCCCGGTCCGCATTCAACAATTAAGTCAGCAGGATACCATTCATTAAAGTATTTCTTGTTCTTTTCCCAATCCAATGTAAAGAACGGAATCATACCAGCATCTAACCAAACATCTCCAGTGTCAATAACTCTATTTACTACTTTCTTACAACTAGGACATTTAATCTTAACTTTATCTACCCACGGTCTGTGTAGTTCTTTAAGTTGATCATAACCTGAAACAGATTTCTTTTTTAATTCTGATTTACTTCCAATAACTTCAATATGTCCGCAGTCACATTCCCAGATCGGAAGAGGTAGTCCCCAGTATCTCTTACGTGAGATTAACCAATCACTCATATTTTTAAGCCAGTTGTCTTCATATTTCTGTCCTTGTTCGGGAACCCATTTGATTTTCTGATTTTCTTCAATTAACTTTGGTCTGATTTCATCCATTGAAATATACCATGCAGGAACGACTCTGAAAACAAGTGGAGTCCTACAACGTGTACAGTGTGGATATCTATGACTATACTTTTCTTTCTTGTAAAGAAAACCACGTTTATCTAAATCTTCAACAACTTTTTCATTCATATCAGAAGAACTTTTACCAGTTAGCCAACCATAACCTTCAATATATTTACCAACTTCATTTAATGGTGATGGTGCAGGAAGTCTTTCACGTTTTCCTAAATCATGATCTTCTGGACCGCAGCCAGGTGCGATGTGAACAATGCCTGTTCCATCTTCATCACTAACTTCGTTCCACTCTACAACAATGTGTGGTGCAGGACCAACATCATCTGCTGACTTTGCGCCACTCATGATGCTGCTTTTCTGAGCAGGTAGATTTTTGTAAGGCATGTCATAAGTTTGTCCAATAAGATCAGTTCCTAAGAACTTGTTTAGAACTTTGTATTTCTTTCCAAGAGTTGCTTCTGCGCGACTCTCTGCAATTATGTAAACTTTCTGACCAACTTGTGCTTGAACATAATAGACATCGGGATGAACTGCTAATGCAACATCTGCAGGAACTGTCCATGGAGTTGTTGTCCAGACTAAGAAGTATTCCTTCTTTTTACCGCTAACTGGGAACTGCATATAGATTGCAGTGTCTTCTACATCTTCATAACCTTCAGTCGCTATAGCATGTTTTGATTCAATGCTTGCACATCGTGGACACCATGGAACTGAATCAATTCCTTTGTAGAGCCATCCTCGTTTGTAACACTCTTTCAGGAACATCCATTTGTACTCATTAGATTTGTCAGACATTGTATAGTAAGAATTATCCCAATCCATCCATTGTCCTAATCGAATAGATTGCTCCGTCATTAATTTAGAATACTTTTCAACTCTTGCTCTACACGCTGTAACAAATTTTAGAATGCCATATTTTTCAATGTCGTGTTTACCGCTGAAACCTAATTGTTTTTCAACTTCCCTTTCAACCCATAGGCCCTGACAATCAAATCCATTCTGGTATCGCTGATGAAATCCCTGCATTGCTTTATATCGTTGATATAGATCTTTTATAGTTCTAGCTGAAGCATGATGTACTCCCATAGAATTATTGGCAGTTATAGGACCGTCTGTAAAAGAAAAGCGCGGACCTTTTGCATTCTTTTTTTGTAGTTTGTCAAATGTTTTGTTCTTTTCCCAGAATGCGAGTATGTCTCGTTCAAAGTCTTGCGGACTATATAGTGCCATTACAAAACAACTCCTGTAGAATTTAAAACGGTTTGGTGACTAGATGTATTATTCTTACAATATGATGGGGTAATCACCTTTTACCATGATCTATTGAATGAATAAATGCTTTTAAAGTTTCTGGTCTAGCGTAGACTGCATGGCACTAGAGATATGGACTGAGAAGTATCGGCCTAAGACTCTTGATCAGGTTAGAGGTCAGGATGCAGTATCATCTAGACTTAAGGCTTTTGTTAAATCTAAAAATATGCCGCATCTATTGTTTGCAGGACCGGCAGGTGTTGGTAAGACTTCAGCAGCAGTTGCGTTAGCTAAAGATTTGTTTGGAGATAATTGGAGTACTGCGGTTTTAGAGTTGAATGCGAGTGATGAGCGTGGAATTGATGTTGTAAGAAACAAGATAAAAGACTTTGCTCGTTCAAGGGCGATCCAAGATGTTCCATTTAAGATTATTTATTTAGACGAGGCAGATTCTCTGACAAAAGATGCTCAACACGCATTGCGTAGAACTATGGAAGACTATGCACAAAGCACGCGTTTCATATTGAGTTGTAACTATTCTTCAAAGATTATCCCTCCGATTCAAAGTCGATGTGCGATCTTTAGATTCAAGCCACTCCCAAAAGATATTATGATTAAAATCCTAACCGAAGTTTCAGAACGAGAAGGGTTGATGATGACTGCAGGAGCACTTAGCTTCTTGTATGAAGCTAGCGAGGGAGATTGTAGAAAGGCAGAGAATCTATTGCAAGCTTGTTCCGCAATTGCGCAGGAGATTGATACTAAGATTGTTGAGCAAGTAGTTTCGTTTGCAGAACCAAAGGAGGTCGCAAGTGTTATCGAGAAAGCTTTGGCAGGAAAATTCCTAGATGCAAAGGAACGACTCTTCGATGTTATGATTAAACACGGTCTGAGTGGTATGGATGTTATTGCTCAGATTCAAAAGCAGATATGGAATATCGACTCACTTGATGAGAAGATCCGATTAGAACTTATCAAGATTTGTGGAGATTATGAGTTTAGGTTAGTTGAAGGTTCTAACGAGTTTATTCAACTAGAAGCTATGATTGCGCAGTTTGCGCAGTTTGCTAAAGGTAGCTGGAAACTTCTTCCAGATATTTCACTTCTTCATAGACGGAAAGAGGAGAAAGATGATGACAGATCTGATTGACGGCCAAGAAGTAGATATAAATGATATTCGTACACATCGATTAGATCCTTATCTGAAAAAAGCTCGAGGATACGTACATGCGCGAAGTACTGGTGTAACTGTCGAACAAGAACCGTTTTACGAAAGAATATTTGTTTTAGTTGGCGACCTTCGAGAAGGTGGCGTAGACGGGGGTATAAATTATCATGTTAAAGTTAGTAGACCTACAGAAGCTGCTGAAAACGCAGGCATATTATGTGAGTCGACAGATATAGAGCTGCTTATCGCACATCATTTAGTTGGGCACGAGACAGTTTTTGTTGAACTATTGGAAGATGAAACTTTGGGTACAAAAATACCAGCCGAAGAACCTCAATGAAGTTATTGGTCAGTCTAGCGCAGTAACTACTGCATATACTTTCTGGAAGCTTTTCAATAGAGCTCCTAAGAAAGCATTATTGTTATATGGTCCACCGGGCTGCGGTAAGACTTCATTAGTTTATGCATTAGCTAACCAAGCGAATTTAGAGATTGTCGAGATCAACGCATCAGACTTTAGGAATAAGGAACATGTTAAGCAAATATTAGATCCTGCAACTAAACAAGCAAGTATCTTTGGAGCAAGTAAGATTATTTTGATTGATGAAGTAGATGGTATGTCTGGCCAGAAAGATCGAGGTGGTGTCGGCGCGGTTGTTGATGTGATAAAGGAGACAAAGTTTCCGATATTCATAACTGCGAATGATCCGTGGTCAGATAAGTTCAAAACCTTACGAAATCATTGTCAATCAATCGCGATGAATAAGTTAAGTTCTCAGATGGTTATTGAACAACTTACACGTATATGTAAAAGCGAGGATGTAGTTTTTGATGAGATCGCAGTTCGAAAATTAGCTGCAACAGTTGATGGTGATCTACGCGCTGCAATAAATGACCTGCAATCATTAGGTGCAGATGGCAATATCTCTGACGAAGATCTTTACCTTTGGGATCGTGAGCGAGACGAAGTTATAACAGACGCGATGCGATTTATCTTTAAGAGTTTTGACTCAAAAAAAGCACTAGCAGTTTCATATGACATAAAAGAAGATATCAATAGTCTAAACCTGTGGCTCGAGCAGAGCATACCTTGGGAATATGACATAAAATCTATACCTGCTGCAATTGAGTCGGTGAGTATGAGTGACGTGTTTCTTAAACGTATTCGTAGAAGACAACATTGGCGTTTTTTGAACTATGCTCGAGTATTATCGGTTGTAGGTGTACAACAGGCAAAGAAAGAATCTAATAGAGATGTTGTTATGTATAAGAAACCTAAGTTGATCATCCGACTCTGGCAACGAGCAGCAAAGAAGAAAAAAGCACAAGGTATCGCTGCACAGTTAGAAGGTAAGCTTCACTGTTCTGCGCATGTTCTGCAGAGAGACTTCTTACCCTATCTCAACTTCATCGAGCAACACAATAAGCGCATGTATAACAAGATAACAACTAGTCTTGGGATTTAATCACGAATTGTTTCTGTAAGTGGAAGTCGTGCTATAACTCGATCGATAATTTCCATTTTTATGTGATTTAATTCATTTGGGCTAATACTGTGCCGTTTCCTACTTGGTGTGTGGCAGGATACGTTTCTTAATGAAACTTCTTCCCAGTGTGCTGCTAAAAGATCCTTAAGCGTTTCGTCTACAGCAGTAATGCCTGGAGCATGTTCAACTAAGATACACTGTGGCGTCATCAACCAGACTTTAGCACGGATCTTACCTGATCTATCTTTTCCAATATCAACGCGGGGACTGTCTAATAGCGACCAGATTTCATGTTTAGCTTTAGCAGCAAATCCGTTTTGCATATATATGTCTTGGATATGATCTATGTCGAATGGTAATGATTCACGAAAGTAATACCAATTCATGCACGGAAAAGTTATCATACTCATAAAAGTAAGGAAACATTTATACGCTTTACGATCTCCTATTCGTTAGTTTTTTAAAGGTGAAAAATGGATTGAAGATGGGCTAGGTTGGCTGATGTAGGTGCGCAGCTGTTACCCTAAATCATCTTTATGGGAACTGAAAACCTGTGGGCGGCATACGTTCCGGTTATTGGCCTCATCGTTGACGTCGAAGCGTCGCCTCTGTTGGTATTACGTTCATGTGAACCCGGCCAGGGCAGGAATGCAGCAACCGTAGCTTGTTCATAATGTGCTTCAGAGATACGGCGTGGAGTTGGCTTTGAGGAATACCAGTAGTTGGTTCATATGTCAACTTCAGGCTCGCCCACTTTTATCATCTTTATATAAGTAGTTAGAAATAGCGCCGGGGATGGGATTTGAACCCATGAACCCAAGGGAACGGCCTTAGCAGGGCCGCGCAGTACCAGACTGTGCCACCCCGGCATAATCTTTTGACAAAAGTCCTAATTGATCTAAGATCAATGGGACCACGCTAACGTCTTACGTTAGCTCGGATTAATCAAAAGATGTCATCTTTACTTTGTTCGATGACATGTAGAAAAGCATGTTTATTGGTTTAAAATGTTTCTGGAATTAGAATATGGGGTGGGTGGGATTCGGACCCACGATCTCACGATCTTCAGTCGCGCGCTCTCCCAGACTAAGCTACCGCCCCAATGTTAAAAGTAGTTAATGAGACTGTTTTAAAGGTTTTGATTAAGAACTAATAATCTTCATCAAGTATTGGTGAAGGTGGAATGTATGGATTGCGTCTACCTTCAATATCCTTTGCTATTAGGAATAAAGAGTGTCCAATTGGGTGCTCTGGCTCAAATTTATGTTGAGTTTCACCACATATCGTAATACATTGTCCTGCTCCGATCTTATATGTCTGTTGTTGTGGTGGGAATTTTGTGTTGTCAAAATGCGGGCTTAGTTCATGCGGTATGTTTGGTGTTCCAATAATTAAGATTCCATCGTTTAAAAATAAGTAGTCTACAGTCGTTGGTAATTTTATATAACTCTTGAACTTACCCCTTACCCTAAGAATAGTTTGATCTGTTGCTTCAGGGTCTAAACACATCTCTACTCCTTTTTCACTGCTTTGTACCCAACCTTCGTTTCCAGTCTCGAGCATTACTTCAGAGATCGTTTTAGTAATTTCTTTTTGTTCTTCTGAGCAGTCTCTTGCGGTTACAGCAGATAAATCTGTCATATCTGTATTTGGTTCAAAAACCTTATAAGAGCTTTGATTTGGTAAGTTATTTATACAATTAGCGTATCTTGCAGATATGGGTGAGATTAGTTGGCATTCTCTTTCTAAAGAGCAAGTTTTCAGTGAACTGAAGTCTAACGAAAAAGGTTTATCTTCCAGGGAATCTACTGAACGTCTCAGAAAGAATGGACCAAACGTGTTGAAGAAGGCTAAAGGTAAGTCACCTCTTTTGATCTTTGCTGAACAGTTCGAAAGTCTGTTAGTGCTACTTCTGATTGCAGCAGTACTTATTTCTGTTGCTGTTGGTGAGATGGTTGACGCAGCAGTTATAGCGATTATTGTTATCGTAAATGGTGTGCTGGGTTTTGTTCAGGAATATCGTGCAGAAAAAGCGATTGAGGCTCTGAAGAAACTATCTGCACCAAAGGCCAATGTTATTCGTGATGGAAAGATACAGATAATTGCTGCTCAGAAGCTTGTTGTTGGCGATATCATTTTGGTTGAAGAAGGTGCGAGAGTGCCTGCTGACGCACGTATTATAGAATCTTTTAGCTTGCAGATAGATGAATCAACGCTTACTGGCGAGTCAACGCCAGTAGAGAAATTAGGTGATAAAGTTGTTGCCAAGGCAGCAGTAGCAGACCGTAAAGACATGATATTTATGAATACTGCAGTTACTCGCGGTCGAGGTACTGCGATTGTCGTCTCTACAGCAATGGATACTGAGATTGGGAGAGTTGCTAAGATGATACAGGATACTGATGAGCGAGATACACCCTTACAGAAAAAACTAGCACATGTCGGTAAAACTATTGGAGTTGCAGTTATACTCATCGCAGTCGCTATCTTTGGGTTAGGTATGTTCCGTGGTGGAGAGCTCTTTGATATGCTAATAACATCTATTGCATTAGCAGTCGCAGCAGTTCCAGAAGGTTTGCCAGCCATTGTTACGATTACTCTTGCGTTAGGACTAACTCGTATGGCTAAAGCTAAGTCATTAATAAGAAAGCTACCGGCAGTTGAGACTTTGGGAGCTACCACAGTTATTTGTTCAGATAAGACTGGAACTTTGACAAAGAACGAGATGACTGTACAGCAGATATATGTTGACGGAAAGATTGTTACCGTTACTGGCGCAGGTTATTCGCCTGTTGGGCAGTTCTTTTCTGGAAAGAAAAGTGTAAATGCGTTAGCTAATCGTGCGCTAAGTCTGGTGCTTACCATTGGTACGTTATGTACAACTGCAAGACTTGAGAAGAATCGTCGTTGGGGTGTATATGGTGATCCAACTGAAGGCGCGTTGATTGTTTCGGCGTATAAAGCCAAGATTCTGAAAGACAATCTACTTCGAAAGTATAAACACATTGGAGAGATTCCATTTGATTCAGTTAGAAAGTTAATGACTATCGCGTATTCAACTCCGACAAAGAAGAAGATAGCTTACGTTAAAGGGGCTCCAGAACTTTTACTTGCTAGATGTACGCATATATTCAAGAACGGATCTGTGAAAAAGATTACTTCAAAGGACCGCAAGGAGATCCTTAACGCTAACCGAAAGATGGCGGAAGGTGCTCTGCGAGTTCTTGGTATGGCATATCGTGTGCTGCCTGCGAATGTTACGAAGTTTGACGCAAAAACCGTAGAGAAAGGGCTCGTTTTTGTTGGTTTGCAAGGAATGATTGATCCGCCAAGAGAAGAGGTTAAACCTGCTATTGAGATCTGTAAGAAAGCAGGGATTCGAACTATTATGATTACAGGCGATCATGAAGCAACTGCTAAAGCAATCGCAGATCAGTTGGGGATACTTGATGGTGCAGAGGTTATGACTGGCGCTGAACTTGATCGATTGAATCCAACAGAGTTTTACACGAAGTTGCGAGGTATTAATGTGTATGCACGAGTCTCGCCAGAACATAAAGTAAGGATATTGAAAGCCTGGCAGAAGCACGGAGAGGTAGTTGCAATGACTGGTGATGGTGTTAATGATGCGCCTGCATTAAAGAACGCAGATATTGGTATTGCGATGGGTATTGTTGGAACCGATGTCGCTAAAGAGGCAAGTGCGATGGTTCTGCAGAACGACAACTTCGCTACGATTGTAAAAGCGGTTGAAGAAGGTCGAGGTATATATGATAATATTAAGAACTTTATTCGTTATCTACTTTCATCAAATGTTGGGGAGGTTCTTACGATTTTTGCAGCTTCATTGATGGGATTGGCGCTACCTTTGATCGCGGTGCAGATACTGTGGATGAATCTGTTGACAGATGGTGTGCCTGCATTAGCACTTGGTATTGATCCGCCGGAAAAGAATATCATGAGCCGGCCACCTAGAAGTTCGCAGGAGTCTACAATCGACAAGCAGATGTGGGCGTTTATAGCAGTTGTAGGTGTTGTGGTTATGATTGGTACTGTTGGTGTTTTCTATAAGTATCTAGCACAAGATTTGGCGTATGCTAGAACGATGGCATTTTCTACGATAGTAATGTTCCAGATGTGGAATGTCTTTAACTCTAGGACTGAACGAAGTGTCTTTAGTCGGTCTTTCTGGAATAATAAATGGTTATTGCTAGCAGTCTCTAGCTCAGTTATTTTGCAGTTAATTGTTGTATATGTACCGTTCTTTAACGCAGCTTTTGGTACAACTCCTCTGGCGGCGCTAGATTGGATATGGGTGGTAGGTATTGGTTTCACAGTCGTTTTGGTCAGTGAAGTATACAAAATGGTAAAGAGTAAGGCTTAAAAAGCAATAAAGTGTACTACTAATTAATGAAAGTAGTAAAGTTTACAGCACTAGCAGCACTTTTCGTAGCAGTATTTGTAGCTAGCATTGGATTCAATGTATTAGCTCATGAAGGCGCACACTATGCTGTAGCAGATCTTGGTGGTAATCATCCAGAGATGCACTTTACTCAACCAGACGATAATATCAGTGGTTTTCTGTCAGCAGAGTCAAACATCGCATATGTTCAGTATGAATCAGAACACTCAGAAACCGTAGGTACTGACGCAGCAATCGCGGTTGCAGGACCTCTGGCAAACTTAGTAATTGCGTGTTTAGGACTTTTGTTTTACTTTGGTGCTAATCGGAGTGACGTTAGTAAGATCTTGTTATTAGTATTGATTACCGCATCTTTTGTTTCATTTGGTGTAAATATCTTACCGATCTCGCCAAATGATGGATTCTATGTTTGGCAGTTCCTATTCTAGAAAGACTTTTAAGTAGACTCTCTTAGCATGGTTATGGTCAAAACAAAAAAAGGAGACTTTATCGAATTAGATTTCGTAGGTAGGATTAAGTCTACAGGCCAGATATTTGATCTTACTGTCGAGGCTATTGCTAAGAAAGAAGGTATAGCTGCGCAAGGTAAGTTTGAACCAATGGTCGCGTGTATTGGCTCAGGACAGCTAATCGCAGGTTTTGACGTCGCAGTATCTGGAAAAGAAGTAGGTGCAGAGTTTGAGTTTGATCTTAAGCCAGAGGACGCGTTTGGTAGAAAGAATCCAAAATTGATTCAACTAACTTCATTATCTGTGCTAAAGAAGAAGGATATCAATCCAATTCCAGGTATGCAGTTAGATGTTGATGGTGCTATGGCTACCGTTAGAAGTGTTTCAGGTGGCAGAGTAATACTTGACTTTAATCATCCACTTTCTGGAAAAGAGTTACATTATTGGGCTAAGGTTCGTAAGATTATAACGGATAAGCAAACGCAAGTGGAATCTATAACAAAGCTCTTAGGTATTCCTTGCGAAGTTTCCATTAAGGAAAAAACCGCTACTCTGAAGCTAGATCAGCAAGTTCCTAAACAAATTACTGACGTGATTTCTAAGGAGATTGAGAAACACGTAGCAGGCATTAGTATCAAGTTCGCGGGATAATTATCTTCTAAAAGCTAGGAAACCTTATAAAAAATCTAGCACTAATTCTGGTATCATGGAGTCCTTTATTGAGAGTGCGCAAGAACGTGCAGATCGCGAAGCTGAACAACAATCTACAAAGTCTACTTCTGAATCACAACCCTTTGATTTTGGATTTGGCGGTTCTGATCCAGAACCACAACCACAACCAGTCACACCTTCTTTTGCACAACCTGCACCACAACCAGCTGCAGCACCAAGTTTTAGTTACCAAGAAGAGTCAAAGCCACAGATAAGTGCAGATGACGAAGAACTTCAGAAGATTCTTCAGGCAAAGAAGGCTCGAATTAAGGTTGTTGGATGTGGTGGCGCAGGAAACAACACGATTACACGTATCGCTGAGATCGGAGTTATTGGCGCACAAACGATCGCAGTAAATACTGACGCTCAAGATCTATTAAAGTCGATCGCAGATCGCAAGTTATTGATTGGGAAGGAGATAACCGCCGGTCTTGGATCAGGTTCCAACCCCGAGATTGGAAAAGAAGCAGCACATGAGTCTGAGAATGATATTAAAGCCATCTTAAAAGATTCGCACATGGTTTTCTTAACCTGTGGTCTTGGTGGTGGAACTGGAACGGGATCCGTTCCAATAATTGCTGAGATCGCAAAGAAGTTAGGAATACTAACTGTTGCAATTGTTACACTTCCATTTACAATGGAAGGTCAGCAAAGATACGAGAATGCTATGATGGGTCTAGAGGCTTTAGAGGGCCTTGTTGACACACTTATTGTAATACCAAATGATAAGCTAGTTGAGCTAGCACCAGATCTACCTTTGCAGACAGCGTTTAAGGTTGCAGACGAGATTCTTACTAACGCAGTAAAGGGGATCGCAGAGCTTATTACAAAGCCAGGTTTGATCAACTTAGACTTTGCAGATATTAAGGCAGTAATGTCTTCTGGCGGAATTGCTATGATCGGAGTTGGTGAGTCAGATACAGAACACCGCGCAATCGAATCAGTAGAGAAAGCGATTCAAAATCCTTTGTTAGATGTCGAGATATCTGGAGCAACTGGCGCACTGATTAACGTAGTTGGTGGCGCAAACATGAGTCTAGAAGAGGCTCAGAAGGTTGTAGAAACCGTATCCGAGAAGCTTGATGATAACGCAAAGATCATCTGGGGAGCACAGCTTAGCCCAGATCTTCAGAATACTGTAAGAACTATGCTGGTCGTAGTTGGTGTAAAATCACCGCAGATCTTCGGACCTCGAAGAACATATTCTGATAAGAAGCGAAGAGACCTTTCTGAACACCTGGGAATTGAGTTTGTAGACTGACCACGTAGAAAAAGCTTATAAACCTCTTTTTATGGTTCTTAATATGGATTTAGATAAGTTAGAGATGCCTAAAGTTAGTATAGGATCACCATCAGAGTGGCCCGACAAGCTAAAGCGAAAACTTAAAGAATGGCGAAGAGTATATAGAATCACAAAAAAGCCAGACCGCGAGGAATTTATCGCAGTAGTTAAGGTCACTGGATTGGGTATTATGATCGTAGGCGTCATTGGCTTTGCTATTTTCCTGGCTGTGGAGTTGCTCAAATAACTGCACAAATTGGCTAGCAATTGGCTAGTCTCAATCGGAGATTAAGATGACTGAAGAAAAGAAAGCACCTGTAAAAGAAGAAGAGATGCAGGTAAAGTTGTATATTGTACGTACTGCAATTGGCAGAGAAGACCAAGTAATGGACTTCCTATCTAGCAATGCAAAAAAGATGGGTAGCGTACATAGTCTAGTCTATCCACACGGTATGAGTGGTTATATTCTTATTGAAGCAGATAGTGATACAGCAGTTAAGCAGATTGCATTTAGAGTTCCGTATGTTCGAGGTATATTACCAAAGCCAGTTTCATACGAAGAGGTTGAACATCTTATTGAGTTTAAAGCAGAGAATGTTGATATTCACCTGGGTGATATTTGTCAGATCATTGCAGGTCCTTTCAAGGGCGAGAAAGCAAAGGTCACAAGAATCAATACACAGAAAGCAGAGATTATTGTCGAGTTGTTAGAAGCAGCAGTTCCGATCCCAATCACAATTGCTTTAGATTCTGTAAAAGTTATTGGAAAGAAAGACGATTCTGAAGACTAACTAAGCTATATGTGCTGCACGAGTAGCTTCGTTTACAAATTCATGTGCAGGTGTATCTTTCTTATCTGTTTTAACACCTTCATGGGCTAGAAGTTCTTCAATCCATGGGACGTGTACACCGCGCATTATTTTATGATTGCTTAAAGGACGCATACCTGCTTGCTCGTGAAATTGTGTAGTATCTTCTTTAACATAATACGATCGTGCATTGTATAATGAAAATTCTGAACCAGTTAAGACCATTTTTTTATCTACACCTACCTGTACATCAACATCATCTGCAAAGATAATAATGTCGCCATGATAGATAGCATCAAGTGACTGATCTGTATGAAATACTGCAAGAGTGTGTTTTCCAATACAAGCACCTTTCTGAAGAAGTTCGCTTGCTTGCATGGTTTCCCTGTTTGTCATACGTCTATATGTAACATAAAGCTTAAAAAGGACTCGAAATAGGTCTAACAATGGCAACTGAGACAATTGATTTGCTGGTAAATGGTGGGAAGGCGTCCGCAGGTCCACCTCTAGGTCCTAAGTTAGGTCCTACAGGTATTCCAGTAAATAAAGTAGTTGACGCAATCAATGAAAAGACTGCTGAAATGAATGGAATGCAGGTGCCAGTTAAGGTTACAATCAACAAAGACGATAAGTCATTTGAGATTTCTATTGGTACGCCACCAACAGCTGCGCTGATTAAGAAAGAATTGGGATTACAGAAAGCATCTGGAAAAGCACAGCGAGAGATGGTTGCAGATATACCAATTGATAACATAATCAAGGTTGCTAGAATCAAGTTCGATAGCTTAAATGCTTCAGATATGAAAGCAGCTGTTCTTGAGCTTATTGGAACATGTACTTCTATGGGTATTAAGGTTGAAGGATTAATGCCAATAGATGCAATTAAAGCAGTTAAGGAAAAAAATGAGTGGGAAGCTAGAATTACTGGTAAGAAGAAGCTAGAAGAGCACTCAGCTGCAGAGATGAAGGCAAAGCAAGTTGAGATGCAAGCGGAGATCGCAGAGCACCGTGCAGAAGATGCTAAGGAAGCTGCTGAAGAGGCTGCAGAAGAAGCTGCTGCTGCACCAGCACCTGTTGAGGGTGAGGCTAAGCCAGCTGCTGAAGGCGAGAAATCTGCTGAAGGCGAGAAGAAAGAAGAAGCTGCACCAGCTGCGGCCGCTAAGGAGTAATCCTCCTGGCGCGCAAGTGTTTTATATTATGTTTTGGAGGTTTAATATGGATCATGTAGATGTCAAAAGGTTATTTTTCGAACACTTTTCTAGCTTAAAGCATAAGAAGCTTCCAGATGTACCTTTAATTCCACCTGAACATGATACTAGCTCACTTTTCATTAACTCAGGCATGCAGCCATTGAAGCCTTTGTTTATGGGGTTGCAAAAACCACCTGCAAGTAGGTTATACAACAGTCAGAAGTGCGTTCGAACGGGCGACATTGATGATGTTGGTGATAATAAGCATCTCACGTTTTTCTTTATGCTTGGAAACTGGTCGATTGGTGACTATGGTGTTACTGAAGCTGCACAGTTTGCTTACGATCTTTTAGTTAAGAAGTATGGTATGAATAAGAACAAGCTTTGGGCTACTGTTTTTAAGGGAGATAAGAAGCTAGGATTGGGACGTGATGACAATATGTTTGCTGCCTGGCAAAAGATTGGTATACCTCGAGAGCGTATTTTTTTAGCAGATGCTGAAGAGGTTTTCTGGGTAAGTGGCAAGACTGGACCGTGCGGACCAACTTCTGAAATGCACTATGATTTTGGAGCATCCAAAGGCTGTGGTAAGAAGAGTTGTAATCCTACCTGTGATTGTGGTAGGTTTATGGAGATATGGAATCCATGTGTTCAGATAAGTTATAATCGGAACGCTGCAGGCAAGCTAACTTCACTTAAACTTAAGAGTATTGACGCAGGCGCAGGTTTTGAGCGGATTGTTGGAGTGTTGCAAGGTACTAATGATGTTTTTACGACAACTATTTTTAAACCTTTGATACAACAGATTGAGAAGCTATCTAGTAAGAATTACACACACAACAAGAAAGCTATGCGAATAGTTGCAGATCATGTTCGAGCATCGACTTTTATTGCTGGAGAGGGTGTAACGCCGGCTAGAAAAGATCAAGGATATGTGCTTAGACGTATAATTCGGCGTATGGTACGTTATTCTAAGCAACTTGGAATAGATCGGTCCGGAATTAAACAACTAGTGCGCTTTGTAATTGATGATTTTAAGAAAGAATACCCTTACTTACAACGAAATAGTAAGCAGATAGCAGGTATCATTGGCAATGAATATGATAACTTTAACAAGACCTTGGAGAAAGGAAGTCGTTTGCTGGCGCAGCTTATGCAGACAACTAAGGGGAAGACCTTGCGAGGAGTTGATGTTTTTCATCTATATGATACCTATGGATTCCCCATGGAGTTAACGCGAGAGCTTGCTGCTGAAAAAGGCTTTAAGATCGATGAAAATGGCTATGAACGAGAGTTTGCTAAGCATAGAGAGGTCTCAAAGAAGGGCCAGAGTAAGAAGTTTGTATCTGGACTTGCAGATCATTCTGAGATGGTTATCAAGTATCATACTGTAAATCACATGCTTCTATCTGCACTTCAAAAGGTCTTGGGTCCAAAGGTAACTCAGAAAGGAAGTAACTTAACTGCAGAGAGACTGCGGTTTGACTTTAACTGGGGAGAAAAGATGACTCCTGAGCAGCTAAAGAAGTCAGAAGATATAGTAAATAAATGGATTAAGCAGGACGTGCCGGTTACTATGGAAGAGATGAGTGTTGCTGATGCTAAAAAGGCAGGTGCACAGGGCGTTTTTACACATAAGTATGGCGCTAAAGTTAAGGTTTATACTATCAAAGGCATATCAAAAGAGATTTGCTTAGGCCCACATGTTAACAAGACAGGCGTACTAGGTCAATTTAAAATTGTAAAAGAGAAGTCTAGCTCTGCAGGTGTTAGACGTATTAAAGCTGTTTTAGAATAGCTATCTTCGCATAGCCTCTCTTTGTAGTAGAAGAATGTCTTCAGTTGTTAGCTTTTTCTTAGACTTAAGCTTGTCTTTGACTTCTTCAGTTTTCTTATGTATTGCAGATATACTGCGTCTAGCTGGATTAAGAACAACCTTATCTGCGACTCCAGACCAGTCTTTCAGAATTTTGCTTAGTTTCTGATTCATCTGACTAATCTGACCTTTTAGGTTCTTAAGAACCAGTTGTACGGTGTTTCTTTGCGCCTTTATATTTGCAATGTCTTTTGACAGCTTTGTTAGGTCCTCAAAGATTTTTGAGCTCTCTTGCGCAAGTTTCTGTATCTCACTGTGTATATCGTCAGCTTGTTTTTTAACAACTCGGGCGTCGTTGAACTTTGTTCTGGAAGATTTCAAACCTTCTTCATGTGCTAAAATCTTGTTAAGATCTACTTTGAGCTTTTTGATCTGATCCATGATTTTCTTTTCTTTATTGAAGCTTAGCGCTTCTGTTTGCATGTTATATTCTAGATCTTTTATCTGCTTTCTAATTGGACCTGATGACGGAACATTATGTTTTCTTCGTTCTCTCTTTTCATCATTGATCTCAACAAGTGATTGATTGAATCGCTTATTAGATTCCTCACGATTTTTCTTCAAGGTAATAATCTTCTTATCGATTTCAGCTTTTTGGTCTTTGAGCTCTTTAGCTTTACTAATTAAAGAATTAAGTTGTTTATCTAAGTCGTTTTTTTGTTGGTAATGCTTTTCCTTTTGTCCGCCAAGTTCCTTAAGGTTTGCACTAATTGTTTGTATGTCTTTTCTTAGATTTTTTGCTTTCTGTTCTACCTCAACGTTGTTTTCCACTTTTGTATCTCCCTTTTTTGGAGTCATTGTTAAAAAAAGAGGCTTACGCCCCCTTTCTTTGACATGTCTGCTTAGCCGAACAATGCGCCTAGACCTGCAGCTGCTTCCTCTACGCTAGCTCCCTTGTCTTCTTCTTTCTTTTCTTCTTTCTTTGGGGCTTCGTTTGCGGGTGCAGCACCACTTGCAACTGGTGCAGCAGCAACAGTTGTTTCAGCGATGGTCTTGTCAATATCTACATCGTTTAGGGCAGTTGTAGTAGCTTTGACTCTTGCATCATCAGCTTTTACGCCTGCAGCAGTCAATGTCTTCTTTAGGTTTTCTTCGGTTATCTTCTGTCCTGCTTTGTGCAGTAACAGAGCCGCATATAGGTATTCCATTTTATTGTTCTCCTTTTGGATTATCATCTGCTTTAGCTTCTACGTTAGTAGGAGCCTTTTCAGATTCTTCTGATTTAACTTCAGTTTCTGAAGTTTCAGATTGTGATTCTTGAATTTCTTCTGTTTCAGGTTTGGTTTCTTTCTTAGGTGTATCTATAACAGCAGGTACTTTAGATTCAAGGGCATTAGCTTGAGCTTCTGCTTTCTTTATCAAGTATTCCTTTGTTTCGTCACAAAGTATTTCCGCACCCATTGCGAGTTTCTTAGCATCCATATGTGCTTCTTGTACTTTGATTACAGCAGTTTCTGCATTAAGAATATTTGCACCGAGAGCCAGTTTCCTGGCATCGAGGATTGCATTTTTAAGATTCTGAGTGTATTCATCCATATCAATATTCAAGACTTTGCGTTCGAATAGTTGACCTTCTTCAACAGCAACGACTAAGTTTAGTCCAACCTTCATTGGTTTGATATCTAATCGAGTTAGTATGCTTGCTGCAGCAGCCGGAATTGGTTCGCCTTCTTTGACAACTAGCGAGTCTTTCTTGACTACAACCTTTCCACCATCGATTCCTGCAACAATATTCGCAGCACCGAGATCTCCAATAATTGGACCTGGTGCAAACGGAGTTGGACCTTCTTTTACCCAGATGTCTTCTGGAGCAATCTGGCCTGTCTTTGCTGGAGCAGATGTCATGTTTTCTTTTAAGATTCTGAATAACTCAAACGCGTTTTTGTTAGTAAGAATGATCGCAGGCATACCTTTCAGATGATCGCCAAGCTGCTTTAATTTTGTCTTCCCACAAGTTTCTAGTGCGAGTCGAATCAATCTTTTTCGAGTTATGATAAGTTTAATATCATTTTTTATCTTTGATCTTATGATCTGACTCTCTCTACTTGGGAGATTCTCGAGATTGATTATCGCTACAGTTGTGTATTTTGGAAGTTCTGTAGATATCTGACTAACTAAGTCTTTCTTCCATTGTTGTACATGTGCTTGTGGTTTTTCCATTTACTCTACTCTTACGGGAGCTCCCATAGTTGTTTTGATTATGATGTTCTTGATATTCGCTTTACCTCTAGGAAGTGCATGTTCAAGGTGATCTATTGCAAATATAATGTTTTCAGCTAGCTTCGTTTCATCTAATTTTTCGTCACCAATTCTACAGCTAGCAACTGGGACTTTGGAGACAATGATCTTGGATGTATTTTTCAAGATATTAACTATTGGTTCAAGGTTCGCGTTTGGAGGTACTATCTGTCCACCCTTTGGATTTGGCATTTTTCCAATTGGACCAAAGTATTTTCCAAATGCTTGCGCGATCTGAGGCATTATTGTTGCTTGACCAATAAAGAAATCATATTTTCTAGCTAGTTTTCGACTCTTTCTTGAGTCACTGTATTTTGAGAAATTGTCTGTGATTACTGCTTCATCACATATCTTGGCAGAGGCTTTCATCTCAGGGCCAATTAACGCACAGATTGTCGCATCTTTTCCACGACCATTTGGCAGTCTTAAGAACTCTTCAACTTTTGCTTCTTTCTTGATATCAAAGTCTTTGAGATTAATGATCAAGTCGATTGACTGTGAAAACTTACGCTCTTTTGAACTTTCTTTCACTTTTTTGATTGCGTCAAGGATTTTTTGCTTGTCCATTATATAATTCTGCTAACAGAAAGACTACAACTCTTTTCGGCTGACGCCTTCTGCCTAAGCAGTTAATTGGGATTTCCAATATGCTTTTATAAATGTTGTGGTAATGAATAGCATGGCAAAGAAGACGCTAAATACAAAGCCGTTCTTGCTCTTTGTATTATCATATACACTCCTTTTTTACTTCTTAGGGCATCTAGACGCCATGCATAGTTTGGAGTTATCTGATGACTTTTACTTTGGATTTCTGACGCTTGTTGGTCTATTTATCTTCTTAAGTTTGTTGGCAGCATACCGACTTGTTGAAAGTAATTCAATGACGTTCAAGAAATTCGCGATTTTCACTGGATTCGCTACATTTATCCTACCGATCTCAGTATGGGGTCTGGCTTGGATTAGTTGGTTTTCAATTAAGAGCGGTAACTTGATTCTTTGGAAGATTGGCGCGATTAAGATAGCAATACCTTGGAGTATATTTATACCATTTCACCTAGCTACAACATTAATATTCGTAGTAGTGGTTGGTTATGTTACATATCATAAGCTTAAGCTGTAAGATATGCTGTCAAGTATTTTTTCATCAGAGTCTGTTTTAACTTGATAGAATGGCAGCCAGCAAGCTTTTTTAGAATTGATCTTGATTCCAAATGCGTTAAGGAAACCTTTAAGTTGATTTTCTTTAACCTTAATTGGCAGCTTTTCCGCATCAGGTAAGTCCATGTATTTAGGTCTTAATGGGAATGATACTTTTTGGAAGTTGGCAGTCATATCATTATTAACGCTAATCTTATTGCCAGATACAGATAAGAGTTTCATTCTAGCTAATGAACTGACGGTGCCAGACGCCTGACTAAAACCTAAACCCGTTTTAGCAAAGACCTCTGAGATAGTTGTTGGTGAGGTCTGACTTACAAGGTCAAGGACCTGCTTTTGAACAGGAGATAGATTAGATACGTTGGTTGGGAGTCGAATAGCTGTAAGCTTATCTGTGAGTGAGAATATATGCATGTTATGTAGGTCAAATAAGATATCAAATGTGCGATTACCTGCTGAGCAGTTTGCTAGCAAACATGGATTGAGTACTACTGTGATGTTTTTTATATCAGATTTTTCTAGCGTCTTAATCTCTTTAATTCCGATCTTTGGCTCAAAAATGTAAGCGGATTTTTTAGCAAAACTTTTCCGCGCAACGTTTGGTGTGACGTCTGCTTCTACCTTTGTTTCTGCTTTAGTTGGTTTGTAATCGCTTACAGATTTATTTAGATCAAACGTCTTTGCGCGTCCACCGTGTTGGCTTCGTCGTACGCGAATATCGACAAATACAGGGTAATCTGTTGCACCAACAAGTAATGCTTTTCCGACAGGTAAGTTTCGAATCTCCCGTTCAGTTTCAGTAGTTATTCCCTCAAATGAGTTTGAGATGGCCTTTAAGTCACCTGGATTAGAAACTTGCATTGCAATCTGACTAGTACACTGACTTAGGACAGATTTGTCAACACGTGCAGGCCTCTGCGTGATTACACTTAATCCTAAACCGAACTTTCGGCCTTCTGCTGCAATAGTTCTGATTATTCCAGATGATTTCGCTTCACCATAACCACGTTCGGGACAGAAGTTGTGCGCTTCTTCTATGATCATAAAGAACGGCGGGACTTCTTCGCGCTTTCGTTTTTCAAAAAGTTCATTAAGTAGAGATTTTACCGCTATTTGCTGTAGCTCGGGTGGAGACCCTTTGAGATTGATAATAGAAAGCCGATTTGGTCTGATTAAGTCAGTTACCTTTGTCGGACTAAATGAGAATAAGTTTGTCTTGATTAGTTGCTGAAGTCCGGAGATGATGTTCCATTTTGCATTGGATTCGATTAAGTTTAGTTCTTCGATAATGTCTTCAAAACTTATTTTGGATTTGGTTTCTTGTAGTTGATTTACTGTATTGTGTATTAATCCAGTCTGTCCTGCAGATATCTTGAACGGCATTGATTGAATTATGCCATATGCTTCTTGAGGTATCGCGAGCTTTAATTGCGTAGCATCACGGTTTATTTCCGTATTAATAGTAAACTCTTTTACAATATTCGCGAAACCCTTTGGAGTTACACCATATATTTTGAAGTACTTCTCGTCATCTTTGTTGTCGTTAGGATACTTTATGTTTGAGTACTCGCCATGTGGATCAATTACAATACAAGGGATTCCATAGTTAGCGAGTTCTTCAAGTAGAACTCCAATAGTGTAGGATTTACCTCCACCGCTTTTCGCTAAAACTGCAAGATGCTTTGTAACTAATTTTTTTGGATCAATATATGCTTTGAGTTTGTCCTTACCTTCAAGAAAACCTAAGTATAGCCCTTCTTTTTTGATACCAATGATATTTGAGATGTAATAATCATTTGCTGGGAAAATCTGTGTTCCGTGTGCGAGAGGTGTACGCGGTTTTCTAAGTAAACCTCGCTCATTTCGATAACCAACTATAGAACATATCGCAGTTGTCTGTTGTCCACCTGCCTCAATTTCTAGAACTTGTGAAAGAACTGGACCTACCTCCAGGTGGTTTGCAACAATGTAATCCCATTTTTTGACAAGATTCTCTACCTTGAACCTAAAATCGTGAGTGGTAGTTCTACCGAAGATATTACCTAACGGCTTCATGAGTATAATTACTGCATCTGATTTTTAAGAGATTATAGTTTCGGGTGTACAGTTCAAATCCAGTTTACGTCAACATCATCGGTGCGCCAGTTCTGTTCAACTCGTGAGTCATCCATTTTGTAACCTGCGCGGTGTTCTAGAATACCTTGCCAGGCAATCATTGCGCCGTTGTCTCCAGCTAGACTCATCGGGACAACTGCAAACTTGACGCCACGTTCTTTGGACATAATTTTTAGCATCTCTTGAAGGCGAGAGTTTGCTGCAACTCCACCGGTTAGAAGGATTTCTTTTTTGTTAATGTGCGCAATAGCTCGCTCCGTTGCTTCAGTTAGTTCTGCAAAGACAGTCTCTTGCGCTGAGAAACATAAATCTTCAGTTTCGTGTTTTCCGCTTTGAACTAACTGTTCAACTTTTGTTTGGATCCCGGAGAACGCAAAGTCCATACCTTTGATTGTGTATGGTAGTTCGATGTAAGTCTTGCTTTTTTTAGCAAGTTTATCGATCGTAGGTCCGGCAGGAAATCCCATATTCATAGCTCTGCCAATCACATCTAAGAAGTTTCCAACTCCAATGTCCAGTGTTTCTCCGAAGACTCGATATCTGCCTGACGCAAGTGCGAGTATTTGTGTGTTAGCACCTGAGACATAGAGTGTGATTGGATCTTTGAATCCAGAGGTGAGTTTTCCAATCTCAATATGTGCGATGCAGTGGTTAACTCCAATTAGTGGAACTTTGAGAAGACTTGCAAGGGAACGTGCTGCAACTGCACCTGTTCTAAGACAGGCACCGAGACCCGGCCCTTGTGAGAACGCTACGATGCCAACATCTTTCAGCTGAATCTTAGCAGCTTTCAGCGTCCTATCAAGAACAAAGGGATACATAAGAACGTGGTGCTGAGCTGCTTTGCTCGGGTGAATACCACCTTTGTCGGTTGTAAAAGTAGATTTTTCGTTAGCTAAAACCGTACCTTTTTCGTTGACTATACCTATGCCAAGTGTATGGGCGGTTGATTCTATTCCTAAACATAGCATAAGAATTATATACTACAAAAGACATTTAAGACTTATGAAATCCTGGAGAACGTTGTTGATCTTTGGACTGAGCTTCCCAGTGTTTTATTTTATATCTAGGAGATTACCTTTAGTGGCGTTCTCTACAGAAGTTGTTACACTTATGCTTACGATTATCGGAATACTTTTTGGTTTGATTGTAAGTTTTTACATATCAGGTCTCTGGAATCGTCACGTACTCATGCGTGAGCTTATGGCAGGGCATAGCGCAGCCATGCAGAACGTGGTTAAATATGTAGATACTTTCTCACACAACGAACGCTTCAAAAGTAAGATACGTAAGTTTATTGAAGAGTATGTTATTTCATGTATTTCTATAGATGTTGTTGAGCAAGAAAAGTCAACACCGTATCTCTACAAGATATATGACACACTTAAGATGATACAAGTTAAAAAAGAAACAGACTCAGTGATCTTGAATAGATTGTCTAATTCACTAGAAGTCGTAAGTGCAACGGGTCAGAAGATATTTATTATTGGGAAAGAGTCTCTTGGATCTGCAGAATGGATATTAATATCTTCTCTTTCTATCGCCATTGTCGTTTCAACATTTCTTCAACGAACTACTGATCCAATTACAATGGTGCTTCCAACGATTTTTCCACCAATAATTCTACTAATCTTTTTTATCATATATGATTTGGATAACTTGAATCTTAATGAAGGCGTAATCTTTATTGAACCGGATGAGCAGATACTGGATGCATTAGGTGTCGAGCGATACTATCGGTCCAAAGATGTTAACGAAAGAAGAGTGGATGTGAAGCTTCTGCCAAAGAAGTATCGTATAGAAAAAGATCTTCCACATAATTTAATGGAAGTATACAAGACAGTTACAGATTCAAAGTATTACAATTATTAAAATGGTGAACTTTACTCCGTATGAGGTCAATCTTTGTTTATACGATCAAGAGAGAACTCGACGTTTTAAGCGAGCAATACATAAGGTTGTCAAGCCAGGCGACGTAGTGGTTGATGCGGGCAGTGGCACAGGTATACTTGCTATGTTTGCTGCACAGTCTGGAGCAAAGAAAGTTTATGCTCTGGAGTTGAATAAGCGTTTCATAAAGATCATCAAAGAAAATGCTAAGCGCAACGACTTTGACAAGATTATTCAAGTAGTTCATTGTGATGCAACTAAGTACAAGCTTCCGGAAAAGGTTGATGTTATTATCTGCGAATTATTATCCACTGGACTTTTCTTTGAACCTGAAATACAGATCATAAATCACCTTAAGCGATTTCTAAAGAAAGGTGGTAGGACTGTTCCGAAGGAATGTAGATCCCACATACAGTTGATAGATGCTCAGAAGGAACTATATGGTATTAAGTTAAATTATGACAGTCGAGAGGTAAACTTAGTTAAAGACGTTGGTGTTACTGAAAAAGTTCCACTTGATGTATTGGAGTTTGAGAAGAAACGAGAACCAGTGATACTTCACAAACCAATCACTTTGAAAGGTACTCGTGATGCAATTGCTAATGCAGTAAAGATAACAACTAAGTCGGAGCTAACAGATGGTATCTATTCAAAACAGACTAAGTTCTTATTTCAACCAGAGATTATCTATCTTAAAGAACCTGTTGCAATAAATAAATATAAACGTTATAGAATGACTGTAAAATATGCCGGTGGATCTGATTCACTTCACGCTAAGTTTAGAATAGAACAATTATAATTCTAATTTTGTCCAGCGGAAACCAGTAAGATCTTTCTTTAACCGATCTTTCACAAACTTGTAAAGTAGTAATTTGTTTTTGTGAAAAAGTAAAAAATCAGTAATTATGCATTAACTAAAAGTGGAAGTAGTACTGTTGCGTCCCCTTCAATAGAAACGTGTTTTGCTTTTTCAGTGATCTTGCCCCAAGAGATTGCTTCCTTTGTTCTTGCACCGCTGAGTGATCCATCTGATTCTGGAGCTGTTGTGATCTGAACTGCATAGTCCATCCCACCTCTGAATTGGTTCCACCAGATTGTATGATGCTTTGAGATTCCACCACCGAGCATTAAGGCACCACTTTTCTTCACTTCAAATACAATGTTGGCTAACTCTTGTTCATCTTCAAATAGGTTGATCTTGAAGTCTCTATGATTTTGCCAGAACATCCAAAGTTGACTGCCCCATGAACCATCCATCGGTCCCGGTATGAAAACGGGTATCTTATTTTTCCAAGTCCAATAGATTATGCTATCTTCCCTGTTTTTATGTTTTGAGATTGCCTCTCCAAATGCCCAAACTAAATCGCGAGTTGACCATTCTTTCTTTTGTTTGTATAGCTTTTCGAGAATCGGAAGTACGTTGTTTTCAAGAACCTCTCCATAGCATTCATTTGGAACAAAGACGTTTCCTAATCGATTGATTCCTCGTTGATGTAATTCTTTATCATCTGCATCGAATCGACCTTGGCAATAATATTTCCAAAGTCTTGCTAGATCATGATCTAAAGTTCCGCAGGTTGTAATCAGAACATCGACCTTCTTGTTTTTAACTAGATCTTTGATTACACCGCGCGTTCCGGTTGCACATATGCATGCGGGAAATGAGAAAAATACTTTGCAGTCTTTGTCTTTTTGCATCTGCTTCCAGATGTCTGCACCGTCAGCTAGTTTCTTAGCAGTAAACCCACCTGCTTGTGAGAATTGCTTAAGTAGATTACTAATACTGTCTGTTGGCTTGATGTCCTTTACTTTCTTCATGTAGTATATGCTGTAGAATCTATTTTAAAAGTTAACTATTTGGCAACTTTTTTATAAATCCCGCAATATTGTTTTTTTATGGACATATTACTGATTTTTCTATTGGTCGCGATTGTAGTAATTCTGTTGTGGATAATCAGTAGTATAGGCCTGATTGAGGAAGAAAGCCCTCGTAAAAAAAATAAGCAAGTATATGAGATTCTGGTTGATGCTGCGCGAAGAGCAATTAGCAGTACAGATCCTTTGGCTAGAGAAGAACATGTTGCAGGTCTTAAAGCAAAGATAGAAGAGATAGATGCACCTATTGGCGACGTGCTGTTGAATTCAGCCTTAGACTCTATTGTGGCGGGAAGTTTAGCACAGGATCACTATCATATGATTAGAAAGACTGAAGAGCTGTATGGCAGAGATGTTGCTGGTGAGATGTATGTCGGTAATCTTGAGGCGCATCACGATCTAAATACAACGGGTGCAAGTAAACCTGCGCGAAAAGCACTTAAGAAAGCTCGAAGAAAATATCTAAATCTTAGTACAGGTAAAGCTAATACTTAACCAATGTATTGGCGTCTTTTTTCTTGGTCGTCGTGCGCTAGTTTTCTAGCTTGCATAAGTATGCGAGTTATTTCTGTAGAATAATCTGTGAAGCCATCTTTAGCTTCTATTTTTGTAGTTTTGCTGTTCTGCTGAATATTGTCAATTTCTTGAGAGACACTACGTAATCCATCACTTTCAGGTGTAACTCCCATCATCATCTCTATACTTGTCTTTTGTATTGTTCGTAGTGATGCTGCTACAGGACTTGCTGGTTGAGATGCCTTTTGCCGAGCATCCTGGCTAAGATGAGATACAATAGTCTCACGTACTAATAGGTTATTAGCTGAGATTACCTGTTGATCTGTTGGACCTGTCATCGTAAAGTAAAAATCAAGTTTTGGTTTAAAAAGTTTACTGTTGCTTGAACTCTGTAAAACCACACTTACCGCAATGGTATCGGTTCTTGTGCTCGGCCATGAAAACTGCAATGCCACACTTTGGACACTCTCTTTTGTTCTTCTTACCGTTTTGATAATAATCTGCTTTCTTCGTCGACTTTGAAGGCTTTCTCTGTTTTTTCCCTTTTACATTCGACTTCTTTTGTTTTCCCATTATTCAGTAGCCTCCACTTTCTCTGACGCAGTCTGCTCCGCAGGCTTCTCAGGAGTCTGCGATGTTTCTTCTACAGGTGCAGCAGTCTCAGTCTTTGGTGCTCCTTCGGCTTTAGCTGAAGGCTCTGCTGGGCTTTGCTTAGCTAGGTCTTTCTTTGGCTTTGGGGTGTTTCGTTTTAGAATGTACTTTGATTCCTTTCTTTCTAAATCTTCTTTTGACTTGTAAGCGTGTGCAAGTCCTCGAATCGAGTCTTTTCCAAACTCAGAGTTTATGCTAATGATTGCAATTGTCTCAGCTTTATGACTGGTCTTTGCAGCGATCAGTTCTTTGATCTCTTGTCTCTGTGGTGTTGCTCCAGTTCCAGCACCTCTAAAGGTGATATCTTCTCTGTCGAAAAGTGCGTTTTTATCCTGCTTAATAATATTAAAATCCATTTTACCTCAGTGCATATTCCCCTGCAGCGTCTAACTTCATCTTCTTTGCGATCTCTGATCTTGATGCATCAATAACTATGACTCTACCTTTCCAACTTTCATTTAACTTGTCAGATTGACAGATAGGACACTTGTCTCCTGTTACAAGCCGTTTACATTTCTTACACATTTTTTTTGCCATTATTTTTTAGTTTTAGTTGCCTTAGCGATCTTAGCAGCGTCTTTTTTCTCCTTCTTTATTTGTTCAGCGATCCATTCGATCTTACCTAAGTATTCTTGTCTCATTGTAAGTCCGATCTTTGGCTCATCAGTGTCTTTAATACTTACAGCAACGATTCGTGCTCTTACTTTGTCTCCCTTCTTTAACACTTTCTTTGAGTCCTTTCCTTGAAGAACTCCTTCTTTGCTAACAGAGACAAAGTCATCCATTGTCTGTGATACGTGAACCATTCCTTCAAATGGTCCAAAGTCAATAAATGCACCGAACTTTGCTATGTCTCGAATCTCACCTTCAACGATTTCGTTAACTTCTGGTTTGAAGTGGATTGCAGTGAATATGACTTTGTAAAAGGCAGCTCCATCACCTGGAACTATGATACCTTCTCCAACCTTAATTATGGATATGATCTTGATTATTCTACCAAGTTCATTATCAACTTGTCCAATATAGTTAGTTTCGAGTTGATCTGCGATAGCCTCGCTTAAGTTGTCCCCAAATCGCTTTGGTTCTACTCTAACAACACCGTCAACTTCGGATAATGCGTACATGTTGTTAACAAGGAAAAAACGTGATTTTTAAAGCTTCCGCTCACCTAAGACTTCTCTTAAGTTCTTTGTCAAATGTTAGAACTGCGAATCCGTGCTCTTTAGCGTATTCTTTGATTCTGGTATCTGTGTGACCCTTTTCGAGATTGACTATCTTCCATTTCTTGTGGTCTATAATCTGCATAGCTAACTTGGCAGCAGCTTTGTCAGCACCTTTTTTCGCAGTTTTTGACAATTTTTCTAGTTCTGCATGAACTAAGTTAGGTATAAGAATCGGTCCGAAGATCTTTCGATCTAAGTCCTGCTTTTTCTTAGCAGCATATATCAATGCATTGGTGTCAATGATTGTGGTCATGATAACCCTTAAAACTGTACGTTTAAAACTATAACTATGAGTAAGAAAGCGGATTATACTAAGACGGCGCTACAATATAACAAGCGTTACAGAGATACACAGTTTGAGAAGTATCGGATCATGTTATCGGGTCTGAATCTTAGTGGAAAGATATTAGATCATGGTTGTGGTACCGGTCTTTTGAGCGAGTTTCTGAAGCGAGACGATCTTGTTGGTTGCGATAGTTCTGCTGGAATGCTTAAAGTTCGTGGATCTGGCGATCTTACTAATGTTGAGAAACTTCCGTACGAAGATAATCAGTTTGATCGAGTCCTGTCTTTTTCAGTTTTGATGAACTGCAAGAATCCTGAAAAAGCAATACTTGAGATCAAGCGAGTCTTGAAGCCAAAAGGCACAATTGTTTGTACGTTTCTAAAAGCTTTTGAGAGCAAGCTGAAGCCAATGATAGCGAAAAACTTTACGGTGAAGCTGGAAACAACTTGTGGTGAGGATACAGGTCTAATATTAGAACCAAAAAGTGTTAAACAATATTAAGTACAATTCAGTGTAGCTACTGAAGCTTAGACCCGTACAAATAGTTTGAATCTATCTTTTTCTTCAAGTTCATCCATTATTCTACGGATTACTAACTTCTTCGGATCTGGAACAGAGCTAACTCTCTTTTTTACATCTTCAAAACTTACAAAGGGTCTAACCTCGCGTTCTTCTAGCAGCTCTTTTGCGTGTCGCTTTCCAATACCGGGAAGTAACTCCAAAGTGTGTGCTCTAAGTGAGATTGGCCCAGAATAGTTAAAGAAGTTGACAAACTTTTCTTCATTAGCAGTTACCATCTCTTCAATGATGAACTTTAGCTCGCTTTTAGCGGTCTGTGTAAGTTTTTCTGCAGGAAGAATGCCTTTGATCCAAGCTATCTGATCTCGTTCGCCTTCGCCAATATAAACTTCGTCATGGGATTTTAACTCTATGTCAGGTTTTGGAACTAGTTCGAATAATGTAAAATGATCTTTTCCTAATGCTTGAACAACTGCTTCTTTCTGATGTAGTGGTCTAGAATCCTCTGGATAGCCGTTTTTCAAAAAGTCTAATACGATTGCGTTTTCCTCTTTCGCTCTCATTTTGTTCTCCGTTAGCTATCCTACTTTTCATATTTGCTCAGTGTTTGTTGTATTTTGTCTATGTTCTCTGGAGCAATAGTTGTCTTCGTACCAGCGAAAATAGTTTTTAGCTCGCTGATAGCGCGTGGCATAAGACTGACTATTGTTACTATATGTTCCGCAGTCATACGAGGTACTTCAAGTGACTTGAGTTCCTCAGTTAACTTAAGCTCCTGAGATTTATTAAGTTTGCTGAACTTGATCGAATGATCCATAGCTTTCTGTTGAATTGGTTGGAGTTCCTCTTTTTTGTTCTTTGGTTTGAGAATCTCAGCTATTTCACCTAAGCCGATCATTCTTGACTTGATTATTTTAAGTTCTGGCATGATTGTAGCTAGAGAAAAGGGGTTTTTAAAGTTTCCTTAAATGGACTGCCTTAGCTAAAACGTGCTTGATCTTTCTGATGTCTTTGATCTGAACTAAGTAAGCCTTTCCTTGCATTTTCTTGACTGTGCCTACCAGGTTTTTGAATCGCGGGTGTGGCATTGCACTATGCTGGCTAGATTCTTGCATAATTCGAACTCTTTCACCAATATCAAAAGTTCTAAGAATTTTAGTAATGGGCAACTTACCTCTATCTCGTGCTTTTTTTTGTAACTTGTGTCGTGTCTTGTATCTTGATCCACCGGTTCGTTGTACCATTTTAATCTTTGATTGAAATCAGCAAACTCTAGAGAGTTTGTGTCATGAGTTTCAACTTGTTTGTGTCTTTTTAAAGTTTTGTGTTTATACTAAAACATGGGTCGTTCCGTGCAACTAAGCTTATTTCCCGATGAACAAAAGAGAGTTCTAGAAGATCGTATGTCTGAACCGATTATTCGCCCAGTTTTTACTGAAAGAGAACAGATCTCATACAAGCGAGTGTCTCGAGTTGTTATGATTGATGATAGTGGATGGGGGTTCCCCCTTGGCGGAGTTCTTTGTGGAGTACATGATGATCGGACAAATGCTTTGCTCTGGCGAGAGATTGGCGTGAAGTTTTTTCAAGACCCGTTGTGGGGAGATCCTGCAAAGCCATACTTGCAAGAGTATGCAAAAAAAGCAGTTGAGATGGTGGAAGCGATAGGTGCTGAGCCAGAGAATACTTTGATGCACGTATGCAAAGGTTTTGTAAATAATGGTGCTGTTGGGGCGCTATATAATCGAGGTTTTAGAGTTAAACGTGCACAAATAGGTGATCCTTTACAGTCATGGTTAGAGAACCGAAACAAAATGTATGTATTGGAAAAGGTCAAGGGTGACATATACTATGATCCAAAAGGATTGCGTAAGCAAGAGATTAGTAGACATTTTAGCTTAGCAATTAACTATTTGCTTAAGTATAATCTTGAGAACTGGGCTAAAACTGGTTGGAAGTATTTTAAGAGCCCGCGGTTTAAGAATCTAAAGTTTGGAATGGAAAGTGTTGGTTGGGGCTAAACTTACATTCCAGGAAGTTTCATTCCAGCCATACCCTTGCCACCTTTCATCATCTTAGACAGCTGCTTCATCTTCTGAGGTGAACCGACCATCTTCATCATTTTCTTCATCTGTTTATATTGCTTGAGTAGCTCGCGTACCTCTTTTTCAGAGGTTCCAGATCCTTTTGCAACTCGTTCGATTCGGGATGCGTTCATGACCTCAGGGTTCTCTTTTTCTTCAGGAGTCATAGAATCCATAAGATATTTCCAACCCTTCATCTTCTTTTCTTGACCTTTAAGCGTGTCTTTTGGTATTGCTCCACCCATCCCAGGGATCATATTCATAACCTGCGAAAGTGGACCCATCTTTTGCATCGCTTCCATCTGATCATAAAGATCCTGAAGTGAAAGTCCCTGACCTTTAGTTACCTTTTTTGCTAGTTTTTCAGCCTTCTCTTTATCCATCACAGATTCTGCTTTCTTTAGAAGTGTCTCAAGGTCCCCCATACCGAGTATTCGAGAGACAAAGTTCTTTGGCTTGAACTCCTCAATAGCATCCATCTTCTCGCCAACTCCAATGAATAGGACTTTTGCTCCAGTGGTTGCACACGCGGATAGCGCACCTCCACCTTTAGCCGTTCCGTCAAGCTTTGTGATTATAACTCCAGTAACTCCGACGTTTTTATGAAAAGCTTCAGCCTGTGACTGTGCACCCTGACCGATATCTCCAGAAAGAACAAGAAGTGCTTCGTTAGGTTTTACCTCTTTGTTCAGCGCTTTGATTTCTTCAGTTAGTTCTTTGTTAAGTGAGTCTCGACCGGCAGTATCGACGATAACAACATCATACTTCGCGAACTCTTTCTCAAATTCTTTGATTACGTCTTGAGGTTTCTTAGCAGACGCATTTCCGTAAAAATCTACCTTCATTGCTTTAGCTAATTGTTGTAGCTGCGCAAATGCAGCAGGTCTCCAAGTATCTGTCTGGACAACAGCAACTTTCTTTCCTAATTTTTTGTAATATCTGCCGAGTTTTCCGGCAGTGGTTGTCTTACCCGAACCAAATAGACCTACTAACATGATCTTAGTTGGCTTCTTTTTGAGATCGATCTCTTTGAATTCCTTTCCCAAGAATTCAGTTAGTTCTTCAAAAACAATGTTTACAATGTGCTCTCTTGTTGTCAAACCTTTTGGTGGAGCTTCGTTTGTTCCCCTATCGCGAATCTTCTGCGAGATGTCTTTAGCTAACATTATGTTAACATCTGCAGAAACAAGAGCTTTCTTAATGTCAGATGATAGTTCAATAACTGCTTTCTTGTCAACTAGTCCGATGTTAGTTATCTTCTTTAGACTGTCTTTTAGTCTGTCCGATAGGTTATCTAAGACCATAAAAACTAGCTGAAATAGAGGTTTTTAAAGCTGACGAATTGATGTTTTTTTATACGAATACAAATACTTATAAATTTTTACGGTTATATGATTTATTAATGAGCGGGCCTGATGATCAACAAAATAATTCAGAAGGGCGAGACGCATCGAATTCGTTTTCAAAAAGTGATGAGCCTGAAGAACAGTGTGCGCTAACGCTTGACGAATTGGTTAGCAAAACAATTACACAAGGCTATTTTGATTTTGATATTGTACGTGCAGTTAGATTGCGGGAAAAGGTAGATCGAGAAGCAAATATCGTGCCTACTAACGCCACACACACAACGGAAAAATACGTCCAAAAAATGCATAAGGAACTGGAGACCCGTAGACAGGAAGGTCTATCGAAGTTACTACCTGACAAAGGATCGTTACCACAGTTGACGCGTAAGTATATTATAGCGCCAGATTTGCGATTGGATTTAGATCAATTATTAACGTTACTTGTGGTCGCTGCAGGTCTGTCTTCATTATCTCGTGGCGAGTTTTTTACGTATATATCTGAACGAATGGCGCCGAATTTTACGGTACGTAATTATGCGAGAAATATTGGTAGAAATGAAGATTGGACTAATATTGATAAGTTTCCCTCACTTCATCAGGTTTAATCTCGAAGGTCGTATATTGTTAAAGTATTTTCTTTAGAAGTTTCTTTGGGTCGAACTTTTCTAAGTCTTTGTAAGTCTGTCCAGTACCAAGGAAAAGAATCGGTTTGCTGGTTTCATAACCTGTTGATATTATTGCACCGCCACGCTCGTCGGCGTCGGTTTTTGCTACGATTGTTCCATCAATGTTAATCATCTGAGAAAAGTATCGTGCTTGCTCAACTGCGTCGTTTCCAGTTAGAGCGTCTACAACTAATAGTGTGAAATCCGGACTTACAACGCGCTTGATCTTCTGTAATTCTTTCATTAAGTCTTCGGAAGCATGCTGACGTCCTGCTGTGTCGATCATTACGATGTCAATACCTTTTGCTTTCGCATGTTCTATTGCATCATATGCAACTGCTGCAGGATCTGCACCATACTTGTGCTTGATCATCTTAATCTTAAGTTTCTTAGCATGAGCTTCTAATTGTTCAATGGCAGCAGCTCTAAACGTGTCTCCTGCTGCAAACACAACCGATTTCTTTTGATCTTGGAAGAACTTAGCTAGCTTAGCGAGGTTCGTTGTCTTTCCAACGCCATTGACTCCGACAAAAAGGATTACGATCGGCTGCTTTTTCTTAGCTTCAGCTAACAAGTCTAGCTGTGTTGGCTTTGTGAGAACATCAGTTAATATTTCATTTAACTTTTCTGAGATTATCTCAGCACTTGCCTTTTGTTTATTCTTAAGAAGTTCGTTCTTGATCTCTTCAAGAATTCGTTCAGTAATATCGTACGCTACATTGTTTTGGATTAGTGCATCTTCAAAATCTTCTAAAGCTTGGTCAATCTTATCCTCAGATCGTTTTGCAAAGAACCCTTTCTTGTCCTCTTTTGGCTCTTCTTCCTTCTCTTTAGGTTTGTCATCTCTATGGAACTTAGCTGCAATACGTTCTTTTAGACTAACTTTTGGCTCTTCAGGAGTTACAGTTTCTACTGGAATCTCTTCCTCTTCAACATCCTTCTTGAACTTTGCAAAAGCTTCTTTTAGTTTCCCAAACATATTCAAACGACAGAACTAAGGTTTTTAAGCTTTTGCAACCAAGAGTATTATGCGAAAAGGAGCAATCTTAGAAGATCTTTTTGATGGAAGCAATGAATATAGAGTACTTCATGCTATCTGTTATCTTCTACCTGATACAAATGTATCGAATAGTGTTATTAATACACAAGTTAGCTTTACACCTGGTGGGAAAATTGTTGTACTGAAAGCAGTGTCTTTTAGTGGAAAAGGTCCAGTTCCGATTCTACGTATATCTTCATTTCATGATACTCCCCCTGAACGAATTGTTGTTGATAAAGTAGGTAGATGGGCAGAGATTTACTACGCACGTAGTTTTATAGACACAAATAACGTACAGCTAGAGCCATATAGTATAGATTTCTTTAACCATTGTATTACTGGTGACGAAAAAGATATTCCATTAGCTGTTCGAGCAGGCTTGCAATTTAAACCACGCCGTACTGCCGAAGAAGTGTATCACGATATAATTTCACAGAATAAAGCTGTTATCTCAGACAGATTATCTCCTACAGATTCAGAGACTTCTGCATCTCTGCCTGGATAATCTGGGCTTGCATTGAGAGCATCTGCATGTTTTGCTGTACCTGTCCTTCGACTTTTTCAAGTTCAGACGCTTGCTTTTTTAGAAGTGATTGTACGTCTTTGAGTGATTTTTTAACATAGGTATTAGCACCTACATTAACTAAGAATTCTTTAGCGTTAGATATTTTTGCCTGCGCAAAGATTCCAGCACCAATATTAGCAAAAGCCTTAGCAGATTTTTTAGTTTTGTTTAGCTTATCTAGTTCAGAGTTAAGCTTTGAGAACTCTTCTTTCTTTTGCCCAATGATCTTGGACTCTTTGTCTAGTTCAGATAACTGTGAATCAATATACTGAAGCTGACCATACATCTGTTGAAGTTGTTCTTCATTCTGTTTCTTTTCTTGCTTTGGCATTGTTTTTTGGCTCCTGAAGCACTGTACTGGCCTCTACTTCAGAGATCTCTAGAAGGTTTATAAACCTTCTGGGTAGCTTGTGTTTTGAGCCAAATCTAGCAAAAAGAAGGTCTCTAGCGTGATCCTCATCGTTTGCAGGTATCTCTTTTGAGAACTTATTCCATCTTGAGCCTAAGCGAAGTTCACCAGAAAGATTGAAAGTTTTCATGAACCTTAGTTCGAGGTTCAGTTAAATAAGTTTTTGCAACTACTGCATAGAAATACTTAAAAGCTAATCAACGAACCCGAGCGATTCATCAATTCTCATGATCTCATGACCCGAGGTTAGTTCTCCGACAATGAATCCATTTGAGTTTGCGATTAATCCAGAGCTAACGAAATTGTTTCCGAGATTGATAGTTCCTAATCCAATTTCTTTTCCGAACTCTTTTTCGATCTTCTTGACTTCATGGTCTGATGCATTTGGATTACATATAGCTCCTTTGTTTGTCATGGTCGTGCAAGAACCCGGTAGGTTTGTACCTGCAATGTTTGTCTGTATAACCTTAACGCCAAGCGCCTGTTTGATCTGTTTGACTTCGTCTTTTGTATAATCTTTACTTACGATCGCAATTTCATCGTTGCAGACAATGTTATTGTTTAGCGCAGTCTTTTCAGTATTGATTGTGACAAATTTGATTGGAAGTTTCTTTAGTTCTTCTAGTTCAGAATCAAACATGATATCTGGAATCAAAACACATTTTGAGTTTCCTACAGCGAAAATTCCAATGAGGTCGGTACCGTATAGTTTGATTTGATAGACTGGAACTCCCAGTGTCTGTTCGATCTTCTTTATGTGCTTTTTTGGAACAACCTTACCTAGTAAGCAAAACTTGTCAGTAGCTATTCCATAGAGTCCAATGTTTGGATCTCCATTCACATCCATTTTCATAGCCTTAGCCATACAAATAAACTGAGAAGTCTGTTTAAAAGCTTGATGTTTTGAGAGAATCATAACGTTTTTAACGTTTTGTTTATTTATCATTGTATAATGACTACTGAATTTCATAGACTAGAGGGTATTGATGTTACTGACTTGTCCCGATTAAATAAAAGTAACATTGAAGCTAATTTGGTTCAGAGAGTAACGCAGTTCATGCGTGGAGTGGATGTTCAAGAAGAAGCCCGTGCGTATATCGATAAAAGAACAGTTACTAATCGAAAAGGTCGTAGTTTTGATTACATACCGAAAGGTAGTAATGGTTATACTGAAAGAGTATTTGAAGCGCAATTGATGCAGGCGATCAATCAAACTTCTATCTTTGACGAATATTTCACCAGTGTACGTGGAATCTTTACTGTTTTGAATGATATAAGAGGTATTAATTCGGACTTAAATACGCAGGTTTTTATGAGCAATACTGATGGAAATATACTTGATAAAGTTCTGGATCTTACTTCAGAAAAGGCACAGCATGTAAATCGTATAATTGAGAGTGCTCAGCAAGTAAGACCTTTTGTAGCAGACGAAGTGATTGAAAGTTTTGCGTCTGAACTTCAAGGTAAGATGGGAGATTTGCGTAGCAGGTTGGAAGTTTTTAGAGATACATACTGCACAGGAACTAAATCGGATTCAAAAGGCGACGACAACATAACTAACTTAGTAAATCAGATGTCTTGGTGTGTTGATCGAATGGGTATAAAATCTATTTTAGCTGATGGAACTGAAGCATATACACTTCAAGTTGGGTTTATGTCCGATAGTTTTTATTCAACATATAAGTTACTTCGTGATAAATTAGATCTGCTCTCAAAGGAGAGCGTATCTGCCGATTCTAGAAAGAATTATTTACTCGCCACGGAACGTGCAGTTTTTCGTAATATAGGTATATCTAAATCTATTATAAAAGACACCTTGAAGGCCAGAGGATTTAAATTTGAAAAGATCCCTTGGCTTAATTTTAAGGAAATTTGGATCCAGTCTAAGTAATCTTTAAGCCTTGCGACGGGGTCTGGGTTGATCTCTGAGTGCAGGTTTGATATATCTGAAGTACGGTTTCTGACCCCTTCTTCTTTCTAGTGGAAGTATGCTTGTTCCAGGCATTAGACATAATGGGCCAACTTGTGCGGTCTTAACTGGATCTGCTCTTCCTGATCCAGGGTTCCATTTGCCACAGTTAGCAGCCCACGAGACACAGTTTAGATCCTCATGCCCTACAATTATACTTGCAACTAATGGATAAGCTAATTGCGCAGTTGTAAAAGGTGTTTTGATCGCTATGAGTTTTCCACCTTTATACAAGTAATCTTCGGTTGGTGTAGAATGAAGTCTAGCAAGTGGAGTACTGTAGTTAATTAAGCTAGATATTGGATAGACCTGACCAGAATCACCATATGATACAATAACAGGTGTATCTGCTTGGTCACATAACGTTTTTAGAGATCTAGGACCTTCGGGATCTGCTTCTGCTTTAGTTAGATGCATTCTAGGCATAGGGAATGCTTCAGTTTCGTTGCAGATACCGTTACCTAGATTACCACCATAAGAAAATCTTGATCCTAAGCGATTACCGGTCGGTTGACCGTGATATATAAGCGTCTGTTTCTTTGTTGGATATCCTTCACTGTCGTGCTCTTTTGTACCTCTCAAATACAAGCCATCCAACTTAAGTTTTGGTTCATCCGATATAGTTAAGCTACTTTCTGGAAAATCTCCTTGGAATTTAGGTTTACGTACCAGATCCTGTGCTCCAAGATGTGGTCGAGGTACATTCCAGATAGATTCACATAGATGTCCGATACCTTCATGAGCAGGTAGATGTGTTGGCATAGCAAGTGCATATTGTCCACCATTGATTTTGATCTGATATTTAGATCTTTCCTTGACTATCTCACGCATCTCTTCAGCAAGTTCTGAAGCATTGCTACAATCATCCAGACGTCTTTCTAAACTTACATCTATAACTGAATCATACAGTGGTGCAATCTTTTTAACCACAAGATCTTCTATTGCTCTCGGTCTAAAGGAAATGTGTCTTTCAATAATATGGTCGGGCTTTGACGTAGATCTTGCTGCGATCATGGCTACGTAAGAATGATTATCTTGTACAATATGTCCACCATCCGTATTTATCATGAGATCAAGATCTGTTTCAATTGCAACACCAACAACACAACCTTTGACTTTTGAGGCAGCTAGTAAGTCTTCTTTCAAATCGTCAGGCAACTCCCATTCAAATAATGGCGACTCGCTCATATTTTCGAGTGTCTGACCGTCATCTTTTGTTGGTAATGGTCTTATATATCCACGTGTTACAGGTCTTAAGTGGGCATCATTCATACCACAGCGTCGTAAGAAACCATTGAAATTAGATAGTAATCCGAGTTCTGCAGATCCCGAAACCTCTCCAGCACAGAATCGTACGTTGTTGTTATTTACACCCCATGCTTTAATATGCAACTCACTATTAGATGTGCTGTTCTCAACCTTTCCTTCGACCATAAGTTGTTTCTTAGAGTGTCTAATTCCGAAAGTAGAATGTGCTTCTTGTGAGTCTCTGAATTCGCTACGCATCCAACGATCTACTGCATTCTCGAACTCTCTATCGATGTTTTTTGCCATTTGACTACGGTATATCGCCGTTTCTTCTTCTGAATGTTCGGACGCCTACCAGCGGTAATGCTGCTAAGGGACCTACTTGTGTTGATGGAGTATGATCCCATACGTCTTCAGACATGGTGGGGTTACCTTTACCACAAGCTCCAGTTGTAGTGGTTACAAGTTCTTTGTTCCCCATGACTGCGTTTTCTAGTGGCATATAGCAGCTCCCTGCAATTAAGAATGGGTTTTTGATCGGGTAAGCTTTACCTTTTACTACGAGATATGCTTCAGGATTTCCACCATCTCCATCATATAGATTAGAACCTAATTGGAACATGCCGTGTTGTGAGTCTACCCAACCAACATCCTTAAGGCAAACGATAGTTGGTCTGTTCGTAGTTTCACATAATTCTGCAATGCTTCTTGGACCGTCTGGAGTGGGGGCTGTGTCCGTTACACTCATTCTTGGTTGTGCTATAGCTATTCCAGCATAACATTCAGCATTACCTATATCATTACCTTCAGAGTACCTTGATCCTAATTTCTGCGGTAATACTATTCCGCGTCGGATTAGTTCTTTTGGGCGAGTTCGAATACCTTCCTTATCAAATTTATATGTCGCAACAAGGTCTAATCCCTCGAGTTGTGCATGAGGGTTATCTGTTAGATTAAAGCCAGGAGATTCTAAATCTAATCCTTCAGGGAACATATCTTCTTCAACATATGGACCTTGCATAAGGTGTTTTCGTGGTTTAATAAGATTTGATTCACACGCGTGTCCGGCAAATTCATGTGTATGTGTTAGAGACGGCGTGACAATTGTGTATCTTCCACTTGATATTTTTTCTTCAGCATTTAATACACCTATCCCAATGTCTCGTAAACCTGTCATAATGTCTTGACTGTCTTTGCAGCCGGAAAGCTTTCCTTCTATATTTATATCCGTTACATGACCAAAGAGATCATATATTTTTTTCAGATCCGCAACCCTTTTTGGTGAGAATCCCACAGTTCTATAAAGTGGACTCTCTGCATCGATCTTAGCGGCAAAAGAAAGTATTAATGAGTGAAGTGGTTGTAATATATGTGCGCCACTAGTGTTAACAAAAACAGACCATCTTGATTCAAGATTAGATGCTGAAGTTAGACGTGGACCACCATCTATGCTGCTCGAAGTACACAAGTCATCGACGATATCTTCGTCCATACGCCATACTTCATATTCTAAGTCGGGAGTATGTACTTCAGTTGAATCTTGGAAGCCTTTTACAGGTGATTTTTCAAGTTTAAGTGGTAATAGATCTCTAGCGACATCACTTAGCGCTTCTTGTAGATTTCTTAGACTGTATCCAGCACTTACACCCGTACCTCCGAAGTAAATGATTCCATCATGTGTTCGACCTTCACCACGTACTAATAAGATAGAATGATCTTCCCGACTTGTTAGTATACCTTGGCTAAATGCTTTGTTAGTTTGGTCACGAAGTTCTACATATGCACTTGCATGCTCGAACTTATTTTCTGGAAAAGTCTCTAGGACCCATTTTTCTAGTTCTGGCTTTATGTTGAAGTCAACTTTTTTTTCCATAGTAGTGGTGATATGAGAACGGAAGTGTGATTACTTACGCATGCTCATCTCTTGGGCTTTAGTTACTTTAGCTTGCTTTTTAGACTCTTTCTTTTGAACATCTTCTGTTTCATGTAGTTCAGCAGAGATTTCTTTAGCTGATTTCTTGTGCTCTTTTGGCTCAGCTTTCTTCTTTTGAGTCTTTTCTTTGAGCTTTTCAGTTAGGCTCTTTGCAAGTTCTTTAGCATCTTTGCCTTCGACTTTAGCAGCAGATTCTGGCTTAGCTGTCTTTACGAACTTCTCGACTTTCTTGGCTCTCTTTTCGTCTAGGCGAGTCTCTCGTTTTGACAGTGTTGCTAGTTCAGCAACTGCAAAAGGAATATCAACGTCTTTCTTTGTTTTCTTATCTTGAACCTTTCGATTCTCGATTGTTACTTCAATGTCAATCTTTGCGGGCGGATTTTTTCCACCGTTTTTCCAAATAGACTGGTTTAACCAGTTAGAAATCTTAACATTATCGACCTTAGTGTGTTTTTCTACGTAGCTATGAAGTGCATCAACTGCTCGCTTTGAGCGTCTCCAGCGAGGTACCTTTAGCCACTCTCTTCGTAGAGGGACGGTATACGTTCTTTTTTCACCAACTTTAATTCTTGTCATTTTATGCCTTAATGCTACTTCGCTTCCAATGTCGCTTTTTTTGAGTTATTCTAGAAGGATGGATACTTCTACCTAGACCAAAGACTTTTGGGACTAACCAGAAGGGTGCCCACTTAGTCTGATTTTGTGCTTTTGTTAGTCGTATCTTCTTTCCCGATGACTTTCTTGAGCTCATTTTTAGTTTCCTCGTCTTTTCGCATTGGTTTTTTATCAGCCTCAGCAACTTCGTTGCTCGGCTTTATCTGCGAAAGTTTAGTTTCTTTTTTCACTGTAGGCTTTGGAGTAGTTTTGCTCTTGCCTAATAGTAGATTAGAAGTGTTATCTAGAATTGCTTGGCCTTGTGGAGTTACAATTCTGCCTTTTGAGCCTTGCTTTGCAAGGGTTACATAACCAGCTTTATCGAGTTGCTGAAGCATGGTTCTTATGATTTTACCTGATGCCTTGTAGAATTTTTCTGGCTTTCTTCCACGGTTCTTTCTTCCACCATATTTGGTTCTAAGTTTTGAGACGCCTACAGGACCATCTTTGTAGATAGTTCTTAGAAGTGCAGCCTGTCTTATGTACCACCAGTTTTCTTGTGCAGGAGGTCTTTCAGCATGTGCACCGCTTTTTACAAATTGTGCCCATTCTGGCATAGCGAGTTCCGCATTTTTTTCGAAATCTTTAGCTATACTTTCTATAAGTTTTATTGCCTCAACATCTGTGATGGATGCCATGGACAAAGTCGCGATCATTCCTTTAAAAGGATTGCGCTGCGAAGTAGGCCACAGAGAATACTATGACGTGGATCAGGAAGAATAATACTTGATGTTTAGGCTTCTTGTTGATACCATACCAAGCTGATGCAAAGAGTCCTGCAGCAAAAAGTGCTATGAAGTCGACCTCAGTTGACGTTGGAATTCCACCTTCAATATGATTGAATGCAGCAACGATAGCAAAAATTACGACAAATAAAATGCCCCACCTGAACGGAAACGTTCGTTTCTTGGCCCAAACGTCGATTTCTTCGTGCGCTAGCTTGTATAGAATGATGCCAAAGAGCCAACAGGTTCCTACAATGATTCCTGCAAGAAGTTCGTTAACCATACTACTTTTAAGTCTATTCGCATATTAAAGCTTATGGAGCTTAAGGTAAAAGAGTCTGTCTACGAGCCTATGGAAGATTCACATATGATGCAGCGAGAGATTGAGATTCGAGCAAAAGGAAAAAAGGTTTTAGACATAGGAACTGGTTCAGGTATCCAGGCAATCACTGCTGCGTTAGCAGGAGCAAAAGAGGTTTGGGCTGCAGATGTAAATCCCATCGCAGTTCGCTGTGCTCAGTCAAATGCTGAAGCTAATAATTGTGATATCAACTTTGTTGAGTCGGATTTGTTTACATATGTTCCTAAGAAGAAGTTTGATCTGATTGTTTTTAATCCACCCTATCTGCCCAGTGATGGTATACATGAGGATTTGCGTTGGTCAGGCGGCTTAGAGGGAATTGAGGTTATCCTTGACTTTCTGAGTCAGGTAAAACCCTTCTTAGCAAGAGACGGAGCGATACTATTTATCTATAGCTCATACGCAAACCCAGATCGTCTAGCTAAGATGATGAAGCGCTTTGGATTTAAGCTCGAAGTTGTATCTCAGAAGCACATTTTCTTTGAAGATATCTTCGTTGGCCTCGCAACTATAGGTTAGTCCAAACTATTATATTCTAGCACTGCTTTCGTAATGTTGTGGGTAAACTGAGTGAGTTAGTTGGTTATGAAGTCGCATCCGCGATAGACTGCTAGCTGTGGAGCAAGGGCAACTGTTGGTTACTCAAAGACACAGGTGTGGCCTATAGGCTATAAACCACATTTGGTGTCTCCCTTAAACTAGCACCTCTTGGTCTTCGGAATGGCTCTGAAATATGGATTTTGAGTACAGAGATGTACGGGGAATCTGTATGAAGGGAAGTTCCCGTTCGGGCCTATTACAGCCTTTTCTTTTTAGAAAAAAGAAAACGTTGGCAAAAAGAAAAACTACTTTTGCGTTGTGCAAAAAGTTGGCAAAAAACGGAGAAAGAAACCCCAAAGAACTTATGGTAAAGAAAATGAGACCTAAGCTAATTGTTGATTATTCAGGAGTATATGAGCGTCAGATTCATAAATGGCGCGGTGAGGAGTATACAGACCGTTTCAAAGAGATGATGGCTTACACAAAAAAACTTCAGAAAAAATGGGATACTGTTGGTGACAAGGCTTTTGATACTATGAGCCGTGTTTCTGGATTAGCTTGGCAAAAACCACTTATTAATTGTTGGGTAGCACGACGAAGTAATCCTTTTTCTATGCCTTTAACTATCCCACCGAGAAAGGACTTTGACAAGTTGTTGGAAGTTATTATACATGAATTGGTTCATAACTTGATTGTTCAGAACTCAGATCGGATAAAGAAAGGATATTCTAAAAGATACGCAGATCTTTCAAAATTGACTCGTATACATATTTTGGTACATGCGATCTTACATGAAACTTTGCTCGAGTTGTATGGTGAAAAACAGACTAAAATATTTATACAGGATTACGATAGACTTAGTGCAGATTATCGTAAAGCATGGGATGTAGTTGAGAAAGAAGGTGCTAAGAAGATTATTAAAGAGTGTATTAAGAAATGAAGAAGCTTTCTGAGAATCGACGTAAGAAAGTAGAACAGCTTGTGAGGCTTGCAGTAAATAAATCACGTCTGAAGAAAACTGCGCAAGAGTTTGGTTTAGAGGTTATTAAGTTTCATATAGAGATCATGTCTGCAGAAGAGAAGTATCTGTTTAATTATCTTTCCGGAGCGTTTAGCAACAAAGATCTTAAGAACGGCGCGAAGAATCTCCCAGCCTTTTTAGAAGACAGAAGATTTACGAAGAGGCTGGATTCGGTTTCGGGAAGAGCAATCTATCACAAAGCGGTTGTGAGAAGAGCACTTCTTAGTGTTGGTTACCTTAAAGAGACAGGATTTACAGATAAGGCTTTTATCTTGAAGATGAATGTGTTGTGTAGAAAGTTTTTACGTAAGTTAGAGCGTAAACAAGGAATTGTTTTAATCGGAGTTCCTATGCAAGGCGCGCTTGAGAGCTTTGATCGGTTACTTGCACACGAGGTTTTTCATCTGGCTTTGATGAAGAAACAGATCTGGTTCCAAAATATTGATAAGAAATATGCTTACTTAGACGAAGGACTTGCACATCTTCTCTCTGCATATTATATTGATAGAGTAAGCAAATTGAAAGATATGCAAAAGAGGAATGCTGAGTACAAATCAGCATACAACTGGTACGAATCACTAAACCCTTTGAATGGAAAAGATAGATTGAGAAAGATACGTACAGTTTATAGAAATCATCGAGAGGTGCGCACATGATTCCTAAGGTGAAGTTTGTTCTGCCTGATGCGGAATATGAAGCTAAGATTCTGAATAGTTTTGCTAGGGACGACGGTTGGGGTTGGGGCGCAGTTCTGTATAAGCATAATCCTGGTTTGAAAGAAGCTTTAGTTGGTGCTAAGACTCGACAGGATCGACTGAAGGCAATTAAGGAAAAATACCTTAAGAAAGCCCTGAAAGAAAAGAAAGCGAGGCTTACAAAGATAGCGAAACTTTTCCAGGCAGATTGGGATGAGATTAATGACGATTTTATGAAAGCTACTGCGACGATCATGGAAGAAAAGTGGTGGCTTAAGATGATTAAGGCAAGAGTTTCATTATGTACAGTTAATCCACGGTTTATTGAAGATAGTTCAATGGGTATATTCTATAAGCATAGTCCAGATAGCTTACTGCGGACTGTTGCTCATGAATGTGTTCATTTTCTGTATTTCAGGAAGTTTAAAGCGGTATTTCCAGATATCTCTGAAAAGACATACAATGGTCGTATGAGTTTGGTTTGGGCATTGTCTGAGATTTTAGCTCCAGTGATTCTTGAGCAACCAGAGCTGCGGAAGTTTTTTGATAAGGACGCGACCCGGTACGCGCAATTTGAAAAGTTCAAACTTTCAAATGGTCGTTTTATGATAAAGCACTTTGAGAGACTCTTTAACAATAACCGCAAGAAAGGAATGTCTTTCACAGATAATCTAAAGATATGTTATGCTGAGGCTCAGAAGTTTAGAAAAGATATAATGAAAGCTGCAAAAGGATAGTTACTTTCTCTTGCCTTTTGGTGTGATGATTATCTGTTCTCTCATGATTGTTGAGTTAGGGATTATGATCTTATTACCTTTGGCACTGATTAATGTGGTTTCAGTAAGTGATATTTCAGATACCTTGCCAGCAACATCTTTTACTTTGATTGAATCGCCTTTCTTTAGCTTGTTGATAGATATCAAATGAATCCCTGCGATTATGTTTGGGATAAAGTCCTTTAGGCTAAGGAAGAGTGTGAATATAACTATCATTAAAATACCAACGAAGATTATGTTTAGAATGACGGGTGTTATACCGAGATAGTTAAGTGCGATTATGAATGTGCCTAAGAAAGAAAGGTACTTGACTACGTTTTCAGCCATTAACTCTGGATCAAAGCGAATACCGGCTTTCTTGAATTGTTTTTTAAGTTCAAGAGTCTCAACAATATGTTTAGCGGCTTTTCCTAATGCTTTTCCTAAGAAGAATCCCAATACACCGATGATGATTGCTCCGAATAGATGTATAAGAATCTCCCACATTGGCAGGAGTACACCGTTTTCTTGGCTAAAGATCTGTGACCAGTCCATAATTAGGGTTCGAAAAGTTATTATTTAAACCTTGCTATGTATGTATTGTATGCCAATAAATGCAGGGTATAAGTATGTAGCAGCTGAGCAGGAATACCATCAGGCTGAGACAGATTCTCAGCGAATGAAGGCTCTACGTAATATGCTTTCTACTGCTCCGACACACAAAGGAGCTGAGCGATTGCGTGCAGATATCAAGCGACGGATAGCTCAGCTTAAGGAAGAAATTGTAAAGACTAAGAAGCAAGGTAAGGGGCGTAGTTTTTCAATCAAGCGAGAGGGTGCAGTTCAAATTGTCTTTATTGGACTCCCAAACTCTGGAAAGTCGACGCTGTTGTCTAAACTTTCTGGCAAGGAAATCAAAATCGCAGACTATGAGTTTACAACAACAAAGCCCGAGGTTGCGTCGATTAAGTTTGAGAATGTGTGGATGCAGGGTGTTGAGCTACCTGCAGTTTATGGTGGCTATTCTGATCATAAGCAAGGTAGACAGTTTCTTTCAATGATTCGAAGCGCAGACTTTATCGTAGTTGTTGTCAAAGAGTTCAAAGACATTGCTAAGATTCAGGCAGAGCTTAAGAAGGCAAACATCTTGTTACGTAAGATTAAGCGGCTGAGGGGATTTGAACAAGAGATGCCGCACATGATTGTTACGTGGAAGGATTTTGATAAGAAGAATCTTGTTAAGAATCTGTGGAAGGCACAGAAGTTGATCCGAGTTCAGACGCGAGTTGGTCATAAGATTGCTCCGAAACCGATTGTTTTGCCGAACGGATCAACTGTAGAGGATGTTGCACAGACAATCCACAAAGATATGATAAAAAAGTTTAGGTTCGCGAAGATTCGAGGTCCGTCCGCGGCTTTTAGAGATCAGCAGGTTGGTTTAGAACACGTTCTCAAAGATACTGATGTACTTGAGGTATTTATGCAATGAAACTAGGTGTGCCATTTCATGTGCAGTCTGCTTTGTAATCGCAACGCTTTTATCATTTTATATTCTTAGTTAGGCATGAAATCAGCGAGACCAATCTGTGAAGTGTTGAGCTCCAAGTATGAAGGTAAAACTGTGACTGTTCGGGGTTGGGTTTACAGAAAGCGAAGCATGAAAGAGAAGATCTTTCTTGTGATACGCGATTCAACGGACATTGTACAGGTTGTAATTAATTCAGATTCTAAAGCATGGCAAGCTGCTCAGAAGATTACTATAGAGTCTTCTTGTTATGTAACTGGTAAAGCTAGAAAAGATGCTCGTGCTCCAACTGGCTATGAACTTGATGTAACGGGTTTAGAGATTGTTGGGCTAGCAGAAGTCTTTCCAATCTCACGAGATGTTTCAACCGAGTTTTTGATGGATGTTAGACACCTTGCAATTCGTGGAAGAAAGATGCAAGCTACCTTGAAAGTTCGATCTAAGGTGTTTGAAGCGATTCACGAGTTTTGTCGAGCTCAGAAGTTCCACGAAACACATTCGCCGTTCTTGGTCCCAGGAGTAGCTGAAGAAGGTCTAACTATGTTTAAGGTTGATTATTATGGAACAAAGGCTTTTCTTGCACAGACATGGCAGCTTTATGCAGAAGCAGTTCTCCCTGCTTTGGAGAAGATATACACTATTGCTCCAAGTTTTAGAGCTGAAAAGTCGAGGACAACGAGACACTTAACCGAATACTGGCATACTGAAGTAGAAGCTGCGTGGTACGATCTTGATAAAATAATCAAGTTTGCAGAAGGCTTAATCGCGCATGTTTGTCAGAAGGTTGGTAAAGATTGTCAGCATGAGCTGAAGGTTTTAGGTAGAGATCCTAAAGTATTACTTGCGATCAAAGCACCTTTCCCAAGAATTACTTATACGCAGGCACTTAAGCTCCTTGAGAAAGATGGCATGAAAGTTCGATGGGGAAAAGATTTGCGAACTCTCGAGGAAAGGCAATTGATGAATCATTATAAGAAACCGCTTTTTGTCACGCACTATCCGAAAGAAGCAATGGCTTTTTACAAGCCAAGAGATCCAAAAGATCCAAAGACCGCTAGCTGTTTTGATATGTTATGTCCTGAACTTGGGGTAGAGCTTATGGGTGGATCTGAGCGAGACCCGAGCATTGAAGAGCTCAAAAAGTCCTTGAAGAGCAAGGGCGAGAAAGTTAAAGATTATGAGTTCTATTTTGATACCAGACGATACGGTGCTATGCCACACGCAGGTTTTGGATTGGGAACAGATCGATTAGTTCAGTGGCTTTGCAAGCTAGAGCACATTAGAGATGCTATTCCATTTCCAAGAACGCCTAGCAGGATTAGACCATAATATGAAACAAAAAGGTAGTGCTGCTGAGAGAGAGTTAGTAGCTATGTTTTGGGGTACTGGAACTTGGAGCTCACTTAGGATTGCAGGAAGTGGGCGGATGAATTTTCCAAGTCCGGATGTGCTCGCAGGTAATGGTTCACAGATCTTTGCAATCGAGGTTAAGAGTACAAAACATGCGCGTCAGTATATTGATGCTGAACAGATCCAACAGCTAAAGGAGTTTGCAGCTAAGTTTGGAGCAACACCTTTGGTTGCAGTTAAGTTTTCAACAAAGTGGCACTTTTGCGATCCCGATGAGATGCAGAAGACTACGTCGGGAAAGCATGTACTACATAAAGAAAAACATCTACATATAACTAAACAATTCGAAGAACTTTTAGATTCTTTAGATTAGACTGTTTCTAAACGTGGAACATCGTCTCTTTGCAACTTCGGTCTTTTATACATAGGCCGCAAGGTACCTCGGCATTCTCTTCATAAACCGTTACCTCTAGATCGCTAGTTACTTCAAGCTCTTCGTCAAACTCCTCAAAAGTATCTTCGCTGTGAGATTGACTCTGACTCACATAATCTTGCTCTTCAATGCTATCCATAAATACTATTTTAGAAATAAGGTTTAAAACACTTACTGATTAACCTGCGGTTCCAGCATCCATTATGCTTCATCTCCAGCAGGTATCATCCTTCCATAACTCTCATAAGAATACTAAACATTCGAATTATAAAAACTATTCGTTAACTAGCTGGCGAAGTGTCTCATCTCTACCTAGAAGTACAATAAGTATGAATAAAATTAGTGATACAAACAGTGGGATTGCTAGAATGTATGTTATGTAAACCAGAGAGGTCCCTGCCGATCTACCATAGACATAGTAGGTCATATAGGCAAAGATTGAGATGACGCTGATGCACATAATAACTATAAGCGAATACAATTTTCCACCTTGTTGTTGTACATATTGTGCATCCATCTTTATTCTATATTCAACTCCTTAAACAACGCAAGTGCGATTGATAAAATTATTGGTCCAATTATGATCCCAATGAATCCAAACATTTCAATACCACCAAAGATTCCGAGGAAGGTGATTAGGGGATGTAGTTTTACGCGTTTTCCATAGAATACTGGTCGGAAGACGTAATCCATTACGAACCCTACGATCAGACCGTAGGCGATCAATATGGCAGTCGTCTGTAAACCATATGTGCTGTACATAAATATACCAACTGGTATATACATTAAGGCAGGACCTAGTCCAGGTATGATTGATAAGATTCCTGCTGCAACTCCTGCAAGAAGTACGTAGGGTAGTCCTAGTATGTAGAACACGACCGCAGCTAATATTCCTTCAATGATTCCGATAACAATTTGGACATGCACAAACTCATCTAAGTATTGTGTTATGTTCTTTACGATTTTTTCACGATGTTCTTTCTCGAAAGGTAATGCTTTAGATACTTTTTCAAATATGTTGTCTCCTTCCTTAAGGAAGTAGAATAACGATACAAGGAATATCATAAGTGATATGAAGAAGTGAGCAACTGTCTTGATCTGTTCTGATATTGAATTGATAAGTTTTGTTGTGAACATTCGTCCGAGATCTTGTGCAGTAGGACCTAGGTATTGCAGGTTTAGTTTTGAAAGAACAAGATAGAAGTTAGCAGACTCTTCTAGTAGGAGATTGATACCATAGTATACAGCAATACCTAAAATTGATACTGAGATGATTGTAAGTAATAGTGCTGACGTATATTCATTTACTACTTTTTTGAGTCTTCGATGCAGTGGCCATAGAAGATAGGCAATGATTGCACTAAGCATTATTGATATAAGAAATGGTTTGACAATAAGAAACGCAATAGCTAGCATTGCAACAATGAATCCAAGTCTTACTTGAGATTTCTTTAGGTCCATATGGTAGAGTATATGTCGGAACTTATAAATTATTTGTTTCAACCTTTTCTTTGGAAAGAAAACGTTGGCGAAAAGAAACTACTTCTTAAGTAATAGGTCTGGAACTATTCTGAGCGAACTTACTAGCATATCTGCTTTTGCTTTCATTAGCTGATCCATGTTGTGCATGCCAGTTAGCACACCGATGGTTTTGCAGTTAGCACGCTTTCCTGCTTTTATGTCGTAGATAGTATCTCCGACCATGTATTTTGCATTCGCATTAGTTAATTTTTCTGCAAGTAATATTTCTGAAGCAGATGGCTTTGGTCTTGCTTCATCTGATCCGATTATCACATCAAAGAGTTTAGCTGGAACTTTTGCATATTCAAGTAGCTCTAACGCACCATCATGGTGGTTGTTGGTTACAATACCTAGTCTAAAATGTGGTTTAAGTTTTAGCAGCGCCTCGACAGCATGCGGTATCTGTTTCACTAATTTCTTGGACGCTTTATGCGCATCCATATGTGATTGCACGACAACTTTGAGTTTTCTAGGCGTAAGTTCTGGAAAGAGTTCGCTAATGATTTCTTCAACACCCACTCCAAACATACTTAGAAGCTTTTTCTTACTAGGCGTAAGTAACTTGTTTTGTTTGAAAGCCCGAAGATAGGATTGAACATGCGCTTCAGTAGAATCGATAAGGGTCCCATCAAGATCAAAACAAATTAAATCTTTCTTCTTAGCCATAAAAACCAAATGCTAGGCAAAGTATTAAAGGTTTTTACTCTTTTCCTCAGAACGTTTCATAATCTCCAACCGCTCTTCGGTCTTTTTCCAAGCAGTATATACTTTGATACAATCTTCAATAAATCTACTTGGCGCTTCATCTAGAGAAATTTCTGGAGAAGAAAAGAATCCACCTTTGTTTGAAGCAATAATTACGCTATCTTCGTCTAAACGAATCTCTGCCCAATAACTATCATCTGGCTGAAATACAAGTTCATGGTAACATCCTTCACCCGTATCTATTACCGCTTCACCCAGAGCCTGTCGAGTGTATTCAATTCGATTGACTATGGTCTCGTCGGCAGTGTCAAGTCTTACAGTTCCAGGTCGAGTGATGCTGTCTTCGTTTTTATTATCAAATTCTGCAGAATCATTAAGAAATATATTTGGGTGACTGATTACTATTCGTTCCAAATCGCTTTCTGTATATGTTTTCTTAATAGGTTTCTGATCTGAACTATGGAGTGTTACAGGTGCCATATTAACGTTCAGTAGTAACGGTTTAAAAGCGTTTAGATTTTGAATTTTAGTAGCGCAGCGATGCCAGATAGGCCAAGTAGTTTCTTACCAGCATCAGACTTTGTATCGAATATGTGGACATGACCTTTACCCGACTCAACTGTTTGGATTAGGTCTTGTATTTCAGGAGACATAAGCTTTTCAGAGATGAGGAGTTCGGTCACTGCACCTGAAATGGCGGCTTTTTCAACTTCTTTGACACCATATGTAGATAGTTTATTCTTTGCGATGCCTTCAAGTAACTTATTGATTAGTTGTTCATGTTTTGTTATCGCCGCACCTTTCATGAGTTTATCTACCACTCCAGTAGATAGCAGCTCATTCAAACCTTTTTTAGAACCTGTACTTACATTTGCTAGAAGTAGCTTCTTCGCAACTCTTGGATCTAAGTCCTTTACGGCTTTAGACACGATGTCTTTCCAAAAAAGTGGACTTGCGATGATAACCTGCATGTTCTTTGCTCGAGAGACGATCTCTTTCGCAACCTTCTTGATGTCGTCCTGCTTTTTTTCTTCTAACCGCTTCTTAGTGAGTCTGAGATTTAGTTTACCATTATACTTTATTCCTGATGGACTAAGATACCCGAAACTAGCTTGCTCATCGTCCAATACACATAATAGAAACGTTGGTAGTTGAGAGGTTTTTTCAGCATCTTTGAGCTGATCAATCTGATATCTAAACCAATTCGCTTTCTTAAGTTTAAAATCAGTTCCAGACGATACTTCAATAGTATGTGACGAATTCATTGGCACGTCTTCAGTTGGTTTTGTAACTCTTCCTTGAACTCGAAGCGCATTATCTTCAGAAACAAGTTTTGTAATTTGCAGTTCTAACGTAATAGTCTTGCGGGAGACTCTTTGTCGTCCGCCTTCATCTCCGATCTTGATTTTTCTTTCAGTTTTTCCTACTATAACGTCGCCTTTCTCAATAATTCTTGACAAGGGTATAAGATCCTCGTTACTTTGAACTAGTATTCTTGCTTCTTGAGATGTAGGATTAAGTCGTAATATTTTCATATGTAGCGTAAACTAAATAAATGATCATAATATAAAAGTACTATGGCTAAGGCAGGTAAGTATACTGTTGTGCGCAGTAGCGCTATCTTTGGTATCCTAATCGCACTTTTCGTTGGAATCTTAGTTTTCATATTCACTGTAGCACCTGAGGTTCGAGAGGATATATTGCCACCCGTAGTTATTAATTATGAGAATATAATCTTAGATATCTCTCCAGGTTCACTTAGGGCGGGAGTCACAACTGAAGGGATAAGAACCATTCCTTTGAACGACATAACTGTTGATAATACAGTACAGCGTCAAGAGTTGAAAGTCATACGAGACACGACATTCTCATCAGGAGTTCTTAGTGAAGACGCGTATGAGTTCAGATTTAGTGCTGAGTTGGATAAGATTAGCGCAACAGGTTTAATGTTTACAGTATATGATATGACTGGCGTAGGTGATATTGTTGTATATCTTAATGGGCATAAGGTAAGTAGTAGATCTGCAGTTTTAGGTAGTCAAGTTATTGTTGATCTTCCAGTTACATACCTTAAGGAAGGAGCGAATCATGTTGAGATAACGTCTAAAAGTCCCGGTATAAAGTTCTGGCAGACTAATTCTGTTACGATTTTAGACTTAGTACTTTTCACAGACGAGTATGATTCAGATAAATCCATATCCACACAAGTATTTTCATTATCTACTTCTGAAGCAGCAAATGCTGACGAGGCAACGTTGAAAGCATTTGTAGCACCATCTGGTGAATCATCTAATGTGGAGATCAAGTTGAATGGCTTACGATTGATTAAGGCAACACCGCCACAAAACCTTGAGCTTACTATTCCTACGACTGCACTTAAGAGTGGCGCAAATGTTTTTGAATGGTCCACTAGTCGAGACAGTAAATATCATGTTAAGTTTGCCAATCTTTTAGTAGATACTGTAAAAACTACTGGTAGATCGCATACGTATTTCTTTGATTTGAGTAGCAGGGCGAGCGATAAAGTTCGTACTGGTAAGTATGCGTGTACCTTAACGATCGAGCGAGACTCGGGTGATGAGTTAGTTATAGTTGAGCTAAATGGCGTACAAGATCGATATGATTTTGTAGGTAACCCAATTTCTATAGATGTTTGTAATCAGCTTAATGAGGACAGGAATGAGATAAAGTTCATGGCTGAAGATGAGCTAGATCTTCAGCGAGTCCAGTTGGTTATACACAATAAAGACGATTAAATAATCGGTAAAATTATATAGACTGTATGATATAGATTCCCATGCCACTGTTAGAGGATTTGAAAATCAAATGGTCTGAACATGAAGTCAACAGACTACAGCGACGCGATGAGCGTAGACTGGACCGTGGCGATAGAATCGATCAACGGAGAGCAGATAGAGCACAAAGTCGAGACGAAAGCCGTCAGCGTAGAGAAGAAAGATTGGCTGAGAGAGGTCTACGTAAAGCAGCCAGACAACAGGAAGTCGCTGATGCTGGTGGACGTATGAAGTATCATGGTGTTACTGGTTTTGATGGTCCGCGCAAAGGTCATGCTGTTTTAATAAGTTTGTTTCTTATGTTTATTGGATATATTCTATCTAATTACTTGCCAGAGCAACTTGGATGGTTATTAGTATTTGGGCTGTCAATCGCCATATTTGTTATCATGTATCGAGCAAGACGAACTGGCGAAGGTTTAATATTAGTATTCCTTTTCATGTTTTTGTTTTGGTTCTTTATAGCTACGCCTTATGGTCAGCAACTGTCCTTCCAGTTCGCAAAAGCAGATCCATTTAATGAGCTTCAAGAAGAGGCAGAGGATACTGGAATAACACATCAGTTTAATGTTTTGGGAGAGATACTGAGTGGTGATTTTAATCCGGATGAACTGTGGCAATCTTCTTTAGTTGAATCCGAGTACGCAGTTCCTGAGGAATTTAATCTAGTGATAGCTGACGTGGAGCCACGTAAAGAATCATTTAAATCTAATGAGACTATCTCGATTGGAGGTAGAATTAATCTAGTCAGCGGGTTTGATCAGACCACTAAAATTGAGCTCGGTGCTGAGCCAAATACCGTCTGTTCTAAGAACTATGAGGATCAGAAAAAGGACTTCCAGCGGGACATCGATGATTGGTTAGGCAACGCACCTTCAGGTATTGTGGGATGGGATGTTAGTCAAGATTATCAGGGTTGTTCATATGGAAATTGGACCTGTTACATATCAGGATCAGATGTTGAGAATGTATTTAATATGGATCGTATCTATAACCGACAGTTCTATTGTGATCACCTTGGAGTACAGGTAGACGAGAAAGAGGTTGTTCCGGATTTGAAGGTTACTTGGGAGTATACTACTGCTGCTGTTGCAGGAATGCAGATATACGCGTTTAACCCAGATATTGTTGATCGAACAAAAGAGCCGCTTAAAAGATATAATATTAGTGAAGACTCTCGAAAATCCTGGTACATTGGCGATAAGAATCTTAATCTAGGTTTAGATTTGGGTGGTGGTGGTCGAGACTTTGTTAGAGCAGACATTGGCGCAAGTGACTCGTTTTCCGAGACAAATTATCTTGGAATTAGTATATATAATAAGGGAACTGGAGAGGTTACTGAGGTAGAGTCGCTGTCAGTTAGTTTCCCAAGTACTGAAATGGTAGAGGTTGCTAATCAGATACGTCAGACTGAGGTGCCTGACTACGACTTGATATTTGAGGGCCCAACAACTGAAGTTATTACTGTTTTAAGTCGTGATGTCGTAACTAAGAAATTCACACTTTCTGGAACAGAGTTAGCTGTATTTCAAACACTGAAGCCTACTGAACACACCGCGTATTACATACCTTTTGTCGTCTTGGAGGAATATGTTGGAGAATCTGCATTCCAGAGCTTTTTGGTCAAGGTAGAGCTTAAGTACAAATATAAGGATAGTGAATCAACAACAGCAATAGTTAAGCCAATATATTCAGTTGTTACTGAGTAAAAATAAAAAAACTATAAAAGTAACAAGTTGTTAGTAAACTCATGGACGCGAAAAATGCCCTTATTTTAGCAGCAATATTTATGCTCGTTTTTTCTGTAAGTGGATGTAATAATGAAAAAGTCACAGAAGATACGCTTGTTGGGAAGGGTATAACTTTAGAATTCCAGCCAGGCGCACCCCCAAGTCAGATAAGTGAAGATGACGTATCTTTTGACGTGAGCGTTAAGCTAGATAATGAGGGTGAACATGATCTTGAGCCAGTAACATATGGTGCAGATGGTTCTGTGAAAAGTGGTGATCCTGTATCTGTATTTTTGTTAGGAGTCAATCCAAATACCGTGGGGTTATGTAATGCTGATGGTTGTCATACTGAGATGGAGTATCTTGACGGTCTTACTGGAGCACATTATGTTAATAATGAGGTTGTTCCTGGGCAGGTTAACTATATCAACTGGATCGCGTTTGATGAGGATGGTAATGAGGTTTCACCTTATTACAAGTTAGATTTAACTTCTGATCAAAAGCTGAAGTTTGTAGCACAACTTTGTTATCCATATAAGACACTCACAACCGCCGAGGCTTGCTTTAGTGATAATGCATATGCTCAAGCAACTGGTGCTGAAACGTGTAGTGTTTCAGGAGATAAGACGGTATCTAATTCTGAAGCACCGGTAAAAATATCTAAGATAACTGAAAACCCGGCTGGAAAAGATAGTGAAGGTCGCGGCAAGTATTCATTTACATTTAAGATACAGAATGCTATGGACGGAACTGTTTTCCCATATACTAAATCAGTGAGTGAGTGTACCAATCTTAAGGTTGCAGATCTAAATGCGAATCAGATCGCAGTAACTGGCGTCTACGTAGGTGGAATTGCGAAGCCAGAATGTCTAAAACGTGTGGGTGTTGATGACTTAGGTAATATGGAGTATAAACCTGCAACTGTAACTTTGATTAAGCGAGATTTAGAGGGCGATACTGAGTCTACTAAAGATGATCTTTGGGAAGGAACCTTTTCATGTACTCTAACTCAAGAGACAGGTAGTGGTGACTATTCAGATATAATTCAGATTGAGTTAGCATATAATTACTATGTTCAGGCAACAAAAGAGATCACAGTTAAGAATACTTTAGATTTTGAATAGTTTTAACATAAAGTTTATTATATAGCGTAGAGTCTACTAACTATGCGTATCGTTACCTTAATCGCTCTGTTCATTTTGATTGTATCTGTTAGTGGATGTTTAGATCAGATTGCTGGACTTAATCCGTTTGCATCAGATAGTGATAGCAAAGGCTTCGTTGGCGGAGAAAAGGGCATTGTTGCATCGTTTGTAGGGAATAATCCACCTTCACGAGTTTTTCAGAATCGTAATTTTAACGTTATACTTCAGCTAGAAAACAAGGGCGAGTATAATGTTTTTCCAAATGATGTTCGAGTGTTTTTGAGTAATGGTCAGAACTTTGGTCTTGAGACAGATGCAGAGCTCGTGCGTTATAATGCAGATCCACTGACAAAGCGGCTAAAGACCGATGAAGGATTTATACCCGGTGGTATTGAGCATGTTCCTTTCTATGATCTAGCGTATTCTGGACCTGCAGTGCTTACAGAAGACGCTCCAGTTTCTATTGCATTGGATATCTGTTATCCATATAACACGACTGCAGTCGCAGACATATGTGTTACTCGAGATGGAACTGAAAGTTCAATATGTGACCCAATTGGAAATCCTATTTCAGAAACAACCAGCGGTCCTATACAAGTTACTAAGATAAACCAGTTATATAATGGACTGGTAAGCAGTGATCCAACAGCAGCAGCTGACGAGTCTTTACTTCGGTTAAAGATTGATATGAAGCGAGTTGGAACTGGAGATCTTTATTCTGTAACAACCCCTTGCGACGATCTGGGACTTGATATTGATGTAGTTAATCTTGAAAGAATAACCGTTGGCGAGCATGTTTTTACTGGTAAGGAATTAGGTACTGCGTGTAATGCTGGGAAAGATCGTAAGATTGGTTTTGATAATGATGGTAAGGCTTCGATAACGTGCGACATAACTGTGCCAGGCGTTATGCAAGACTTCTACGAGCGATTTACCATGACGGTTAGTTACCAACATGTTCAATTATTAACCAACCAGATATCGGTTATGCCTGTACTGGAATCTATGACAAAATGTACTTCTGACGTTGATTGTGAAGACGAAGAGATGTACTGTGAGAAACCAGGATTTTGCAGAAAGAAGATCCCTGACGGAGCTCCTTGTGGACTTCCGAATAATTATTCTATTAACGATGGGATAGCTGAAAAGCAAGCTAATAAAGATGAGACTTGTCAGAACAAATGCCTAATTTTACAAGATCCTACTATTTCAGAAGCTGCTTTTGAGTTATATGGTATATGTTCACCCGATAGTTTAGATTTGGAAGAATGCGAAGAAAATACAGGTTGTTCGGAGGATTTGTATTGTGCTAAACCTGCAGGCGCACCACTGGGCGAAGGAACTGGATTCTGTTCTCCAAAAGTACCGGTAAACTATCCATGTCAATATCCTTTTGGATATATAGAACATGGTGATTCTAGAGGTACATCATGTATTAGTGGCGTTTGCGCAGCATCTTCGGGTTTGTGTATACTGTAGTTTTGATAGAAGAATTGTTTTTAACTTTGAATCTTGATGTTTGATAATGCAATATATTTCTGATCTGCATCTTCATAGTAGATTTTCTAGAGCAACATCTAAAAGCCTGAATCTTGCTAATCTGGAGAAATATGGTAGGCTGAAGGGGCTTAACTTGCTTGGAACTGGGGACTTCATGCATCCTGAATGGCAGAAGGAGTTGAAGTCTGAGCTAACTGACGAGGGCTCAGGTATATCTAAGACGAAGTCAGGTTACCTGTTTGTTTTGTCAAATGAAATCTCCTTGATGTATCGCCAGGATGGTAAAGGCCGTAGAGCACATGTTGTCTTGCTTGCACCTAACATGGACGTTGTGGATCAGATTACAGATTACTTCAAAGGCTTTGGGAGAGTTGATTATGATGGTAGACCTATATTTGGCAAAAGTATCATCGAGGTTACAGAGGGGTTAAAGAAGATATCTGATGCTATTGAGGTAATCCCTGCTCATATCTGGACACCTTGGTTTGGTTTACTTGGGTCTAAGTCAGGTTTTGACTCATTTAAACAAGCATTGGGTGACCAGGCTAAACATATATATTCGTTTGAAACCGGCCTTTCTTCAGATCCTGAGATGAATTGGAGAGTATCTGAGTTAGATAAGTATACCATTCTTTCTTTTTCCGACGCACATAGTCACTGGCCGTGGCGTATTGGTCGAGAGGCAACAATTTTAGACCTTAAAGATTTGACGTATAAGGATCTTATTCGTGCCATACGTACTCGCGAAGGTTATAAAGGTACGATTGAGGTTGACCCAGGATATGGTCGATATCATCACGATGGTCATAGGGCTTGTGGCGTAAGTCTGTCTCCCACAGTGTCTAAACAGTATGGTGGTATCTGTCCAGTTTGTAAACGTCCTTTAACTTTAGGAGTTATGTATCGAATTGAAGAGCTAGCGGACCGTCCAGAAGGATATACGCCAAAAAACGCTGCACAGATATACAAGTTAGTACCGCTTTCTGATTTAATCTCGATCAGACATCAGAAAGGAGTAGCAACCAAGACGGTTTGGGAAGTATATAATCAATTAATTGCGCAGTTTAAGTCAGAGTATGAGATTTTGTTGAATGCATCGGCTTCAGAGCTCGGTAAGGTTGTAGACCCAAAGCTTGTGGAGTTAATACTTCTTAATCGACAGGGTAAGATTGAGGTAAAGCCCGGCTATGATGGTGTCTACGGAGAGGTTGTATCTGCGTCAGACTCTAAGCCAGAGGTATCCTCCACGTTGGAGACACCTAAGACTATGGAGCAACTTAAAACAATTGAAAAACCCCAAAAGAATCTTCTGGAGTATTAACCAATATAACTTGTATCGCTAGAGGAATCTCCACTCATTCTTTTGAGCTTCTTCATCAATACACCTTCAGAGGTCTCTTTTACCTGTTCAGATTGTTCAATCTCAGACTTCTTGATCTCTTTCTCGATCTTGTTCAAGTCGGCCTTTAGCTTCAATGGTTGTTTGATGATCTTAAGTACTTCTGTAGCCTCTTTTAGACCTAGATGGTATGGATGTCCTACAGTCTCACAAAGTAATGATATACCGCTGATATTACGTAGTTTTCCTAGACCGAGTAATAGACCTGCCGTAGCTACGATCGTTGCAGCTTTGTTGTCTTTGATTTTAAGTCCTTTAGAGCTCTTTTTCCATCGTTGTAGTGTTTTTTTATCTGTTGCAACACCATATACCTGTGGTTTCTTTGGCTCGCCAGGTAGACCAATACCACCAACAGTTACTATCTCACTACAACTCATTGGAATAACTAACTCTAATACCTTATCACAGAATGCATAGCTAGCCTGCTCTTCCATTGGTTGGATATCACCAGTTAGTAGAATAATATCGCGGTTTGTTTTTGGACCTGCTTTGACAATATGTATAAAAATTGTTGGCAGCTCTAGCAGACTCTCTTCGTTAATGAAGACAGAGTGTGGGAAGTAAAATGAGTTAATTCGATAGATTTCTTTTGCTTTTAGTTCTTCTACTAAAAAGTCAGCAGTTATTTTTCCTACGTTTCCAATCCCAGGTAGACCTGCGATTAGTATAGCATTCTTAAGTTTTGGGCACTTGCCCTTTTCTTCGATTATCCACATTTTATCACTTTTCATTAGTTAACTCCTTGATCTTACGAATTCAACATTTGATTTACCGCCAAGCAATCCTTGCAACTTTGCAGTTATCTCTTCTAGAGCATGTTCAGTTTTCTTTTTGTTTTCAGCAGAGATCTTAAGTTGGTATTTGGGCGCACCCATATAGATTAATGAGACCTCATACTCATTTTTTTCAGCTAGTTTGTCTACGACTTGCGCAGCTGATTTGATCGCATTTAAGCCAGCTCCTTTATTGGAGTGCATTCTAAGTTCACCAGATATGACTGCTTTTGGTAGCTTTATTCGGTGTTGTATAAGTTCAAATAAACTGTGTGCTAGCTTGCTTTGTATCTTTAATTCTTTTAATGTATCTTCCCCAAAACGTGCAACTTCCATAAAGAATGGGAAAAGTCCACCATAACTTGCGATTATGTTATCATCGAACTTTTTGTATAGTTCCTGAATGTCTGTGCCGTTCTTCTTCGCAAAGAACTGAAGTAGATCATCTGCTCGCTTTTCGTTTTTCCAGCCAATCATCTTGTATCTTCTCTGGCCTTCACCGACTCGTCGAATTGATAGGTTAATCTGCTTGTTTTTTACATCTACGTCCATAACTTTACATACAAGTTGTCGTCCGATCTTTAGGAAAACCTTCATGTTTCGGACCCATCTTCGATTCATCTCAGAAGTATGAACCATTCCATCAAGGTCTTTAAACTCGTCTAACTTAACGTAGGCTTCATGTTGTGTAACGCGTTCAATTGTACAAACTAATAGATCATCGACCTCTGGCAAACCTGATTTTTGATACATGATCTTAGCTAGTTGATTGCATTTATAAAAGTTTAGAAACCTTAGTTTAACGTGCTGATAACTTTTGCAACGATTTTAGCCTTACCGCCACGGCATTGTGCTAGTTCTGCACCACAGACCAGACATGTTACCTTTGTTGATGGCTTATCAAATATGATTTCTTCGTTCTTACATTTAGTACATTTAACTTTTAAGAAACTTGAACTTGGACCTTTATCTTTCATTTTAAACCTGACTGAATTTCTTCTGTCTAGCGAAACTTCTAACATGTGCTTTCTTGCATTTCTCGCAAGTGTACTTCAATACAATATGCTTGCTCTGTTTAGATTTGTTGAGCTTTGATCGAGGCATTCCACCGTAACCTGTAGTAACCTTAAAGAACTGTCGTACTCCCCATTTTAATCCATGCTTTTTTGTTTTGGGTTTAGGTTTTGTTCTTGCTTCAGATACTTTATGCTTATGTCTGGCTTTACACATTGGGCAGTATCGATTTACGCCCTTTGGAAATTTCATAATAGAACTCGCGTTATAACCCATTATAAAGTTTGCTGTTTTCTTTCAATCTTGTTTTGGTTCTCTAGAATGGAGCATAGCTGTTCTGGGAGTTTGGCTTCATCTCCTGGCTGGAAAGGCCCATACTTTTCCAAGTCTTCACCAAAGACTTCTGGACAGTTTTCAATAAACTTGACGTTTACAAAGCCAATGTGCTTTTCTTCTTTGGAGTCTTCAACTACCGCATTAATATCCGTCGTTTCAGGATCCTTGTACTCTAAGTCTTCTTCGTTTTCTTGAGTTGTCGATATTTCAATACTCTTCTCTTCGATTTCAGATGCTTTTTCTAAGAGCTTGAAGAAAACTTCTTTTCTATCTTTTAGTACTACAATTAGTTGTGTGTATAGTTCCATCTCGATCTCTAACATATTTGTTGTATCTTTGAAGTTAGATTCTGTGCGTACACTATAGATCGCGCGATTGATTATCTTGCGTTCTCTAATTTCGTAGAAATCTTTAAGCGCACGCATAGCATTATCAAGTTCTTGTCTTATCTTGATTTTCTTTTGAGAACCGAGTATGGCCGTGATGTCACCTTGTTTTAGGATTAGCTCTTGTTTTGACACGAGATATGCTTGTATTCTGGCTAAGTCTGCAGGTTTTATCTTTTCTAAATCTGTTGAGAACTTCTCTGCACGGAGTAGTTCATATATGTCCTCATACGCAAAAGCTTCCACTGGCATAGCACAACATTAGATTTGTGATTTAAGTTGATTTCTCAGTTAGAAGCTATAGTTTCTTTCGCTTGACGTAGCTTAATGGGTTCTTAATAACCTGACAGGTTTGATCTGGCTGGCACACACCGATCTCTTGATAATATTCCTTACAGTTTGATGGTGGAACTTTCTTCGGGTTTCTTTGGTGCCAGTTTAGCTGCGCGATTATGTAACCTTCTTTTAATGGTTCTACATTTTTTTTATTCCATTCTTTGACTCTCTGTTCGATCTCGCTCCAACTCCAATTGCAACACTTCAGGAAGTTGAGCAAGGCAAATAGCGCACGTTTTTTACCATCAGTCATGCCGTTTAAGATAAGTTTCATACAAGGTGGGAATCTCGTTTCATGCACTTTCCCTTCAATAGATACAATTGGTTTAACTTCTTCAACTTCTTTTAGTTTACCTTTCCAATCTAATGCTTGTATTAGTAGCTGACTTGCAGAACCGTGTTTGACGTTTTTTGGGTTGAGAAAACCATCATGTATTTTGGTGACCAATTCAGGTCGAGCCAATTCTTTATTGAACTTTGAGATGTCTTCAGGATTAATCGTTAGACTAACGAGGCCGGTTTTTTCATGTAGGGAGTATGGTGCACGAATGAGGTGCCGTTGTTTACCTAGTGCGAGATCTAACCCCATAAGTTCTACAATATCAACACCATCTGGTGTAAGGAACTCTTCGCGTTTCTTGCCCGTTTTTTCAACGATCTTTCGGATGTCGCCTTCTTTCTCTTTGATCTTTATCCAGAGTGCTTCGTTAATGAATTCGCGTAAGTAACGTAGAATCGCTTCACTTGCTTGTTCATACATATGACTTGTTTCTTTGCTGCCGACAGTATCGGGGAATGCTTCGAAAGGAATGGCTATATGCCAACCACGATTACCTGAGAACTTAACATGTGGGACTACTCCGTGAAACTCTAAGGCCTCAACAACGGTTTCTGCAGCAATGGTTGCATAGTCGAACCATGGACAGTCAATATCAATGATTAGATCCCACCCAATTCTTAGCGCCTCTAGCTGACGTTTTGTTAGGTCAGGTCCTAGCTGCATTGGATTAGACCAGCGTTCTTGCGATATGTGAAAGCTCGTCGCACCTCTACGACCCATTGCTTCAACCTCTTTTGGATATTGTAATATATCTGGACGCTTGCCATAGTGTCCGCCCTGTAAGACAATACCAACCTCACGGTCTTGGCTAATTCTAACCAACTCCATCATAACTTCAGGTTTTGAGTAGTGAGCTATTGCTATGGATTGCTTCATGAGCACTTTTAAGAAATTGAGAATATAAGGATTTGTTCACTCCTTAGAGAACTTTCTTCGTTCTCCCTCAGGTTTAAGATACGGTAGGCCTAGCTTCTTGAAAATTCCTTTCTCAGTCTTGCCCGCAAGTAGTTTTCCAGTCTTACGATCAAACAGACCATATTCAGATAGTTTGTATCCCTTTTTCATTGCGATCTTACGTGTCTTAATGTTAAAGTTCTTTGGACCTGCTGAGTATTGCATAGCAGCACCATAGATCGCGTCATCAACAACTCTAAGATCTGCTTGGAAGTTGTTCTGTAGCCAGACAGATGCTTTTGTCTTTCCATGGACAATAATCTTTTTTACGTTAGGCAGATTAACAAATCGCGCTGTAACTTTTTCAGGTGTTTCTGAGCTAGCAACCATATCTAAGTCACCAATTGTAGGTTCTTTCCTTCGAACAGATCCACCGACATCTGCTTTGATAACTTCAGGCCATGTCTTCATCTCTGCAAGGATCTTTTTCGCGAGAGGATAGATCTCATCATATGGCTGTCGATCTTTCTGTCGAAATCCTGCAGTGATTGCATTTAGAATTTCTTTCTCAGACTTTTCACCAAAGCCAGATAGTGTTTTGATCTTGCCCTGTTCTGCAGCTTTTTTTAGCTGCTCAACATTCTTAACCCCAAGTTCTTTGTATAGTCGTTCACCTTTCTTAGGACCCATACCTGGTAGTTCCATGATGTTAACAAGTTCTTTTGGAACGTCTTTCATCAGACGGTCTTTCTTTTCTATACTACCTGTTTTGATGTACTCTTCGATCTTTGCTGCGAGAGTTTCACCGACACTTGGAATCTTTTGTAGACCCGTTAGACCTTCTCGTTTGTAGATCTCGCGAACATCTTCAATACTATCAATCGCAAACGCTACTCTTCGATATGCACGAGGTGGCCACACCTCCCCTTTCATCTCAAGTAAGTCTGCTATCTGAAAGAATACTTTTGCTAGATCTGTATTGAAACTCATTTTAAGTCCTTCTTGAATGAAATGTGATGTTCTTTAAATCCTAACTTTGGCCATAGAGCAAGTGCAGTTTTGTTCTTTACGTGGCTGCTTAGACCAACGCGTACACACTTGTTTTTCTTTGCCCAGTTCAGAATCTTTTTCATAAAGTTGGAAGCAACACCTTTCTTACGGTACTCTTTGATAACAAAAACATTATCAACAAAGACTCTTTCGCGCTTATCATCTGCGGCTTCAAACCTGCCAGCAATAGCGAAACCAATAAGCTTTCCTTTATCTTCAGCTACCAAAAAGAGCGTCTTTCTCTTACGTATAACTTTCTTAATGTATGTGATTGGCGTTTCAGCATGTACAATAATACCAAAATCTTGTTTAAAACCCTTGACTGCGAGGTTATAAAGTCGGTATAGTTCCTTGCTATCTGACAGTTTAGCTTTACGAATGATCATATAATCTGGATAGTTAAAACTATATTTAGTTTACGATTAGTAATCGAATTAATCACTCCACTTCTTTTTAAGCCCGTAATATCTCCAAGCAGTGTCTCGTATTGATTTGTATGGAAGATCAGATGAGGTGCATGTAGTTTCTTCAAGCAGTTCTTCATCCGGCGTAGGTGCATGTTCAGCAACACACTTGTTTATTGAGTCTTTATCTAGTGTTACACTTAGGTCTTTTTTTAGTTCTACAAGCGGCTTTTTGCGTTCAAATGCGTGGAGTGGTTGTCTTGGTTTTTCTTTTGTCGGCAGTAATGGTTCTTCTAATGATTTTGATCTTAATCTAGACCAGACCATAATACTCTCTCTTGAACAATCTTAATAAAAATATGTTAGAAAATATGATAATATATGAATAATATAATACAAATTTACTTATATATCGATTAATGTACATATAAATTAGAAAATATTAAAAAGATTGCAATATATTTATAAATGAAATGCCACGTACACCCCACCTTATTGAAAAAGCAGCTAAAGAACTTGAACATTTTAAGTTTAACCGATCAATATGGCAAAATATCGCACTTAAGAATCTTGCTAAAGAATCGAATTACTCTTATAAACAATTCATTAAACTAGTGAATATTGTCAAAAAGAATCAGATGTCTAAGTTTACCGTATCAATCAACTACCCTTTGCTTGAGGTTTATACGGCAATCATGCGAGTATCGCTAAAACACCAAAAATACGCAGAAGAATTCAAACAACGAATTAAAGACCTAGATTTTATCCAAAATATTTATTTCTCAGGCCAAAGGAAAGTTACTTTCATTTTACGTTTTAGAGCGCTTTCGTATAAACAACTTAAACAATTCACCGATAAAATCCGTAAGGCTGGAGAGGATATAATTGTTTACACCAATACGTCCTTAGTTAATAAAACCTTCATTGAAGAAGGTAAGATTTACCGCGCAGGTGAAACTATATCCAAACCAAAAGTAGACGCTGTTGATTTTGAGATTATAAGACAGTTGCAAATTGATGCACATCAACCTTTGTCTGTAATTGCTAAGAAAGTAAATCTGAGAGAACCGACAGTGCATAGACGTATACGAAAGCTCAAAGAATCTGGAGTGATAGTCGGATATCATATAGTCCGTCAGTGGAAGAACATCCCCGATAAATTTCATCCAATTGCGGCATTCTGTGAGATTAACTCTAACGTCGCTTTCGATGATAGTAAAATTTTTGATCTCCCTTCAGTTAAAAATAAGAAGATACATGTGCGGTTTTTATACGAAGCATTTGGTATTAATAATAGATTATTTAGTATTGCTGCAAGTAATATGATTTCTTTTAGAAAATTTGTACATGAAGAACTCACGAATATGCCGGGTGTTATTTATGTTAAGGCGTATTTTATTTTAGAAAGTGAAAATCGAACAATTCGTTTTTGTCCATAAAATTTCCTGTTTCGCAAGTCTTTTAAACATCTAGAATCAGTTTAGATTATGACAAACGGTGATTGTCCCCACTATTAAGGAAGGCGTTACTAGTTGTCAGGATTTCGAAGGTTCTTTAGGTGTTTTACCCCACAAAGCAAGAGCTTTCTAAAATAGCATTTTCGCGGATAAGGACAGGAACGACCTCAGTCGCTTCCTCTGACCGTTACAAATGCGAAAATAATGGCGAGGGTAGTTTAGTCCGGTCTAGAATGGCTGGTTGTGGTCCGGCCGACCCCAGTTCAAATCTGGGCCCTTGCTCCTTTATTTTTAACTTGTTACGAGATGGTGCGCTAACTCAGAAGCAGATTGCAGAATCCATTGGACTGACGACAAGAGCAGTTCGTTATATTCTTTCTCGATTATTACGAGATGGAGTTATCTTGCAGAGAGCTAACCTGCTTGATGCCCGAACTAAACTTTATTATATAAAACCAAGTTTAGTTGGGCCTCGCGGAACTAGTTCCGCTTGGGCAAGACAGAGTTATTATGAGGTTGTAAAATGAAAACTAATAAAAGTGAAGAGATTCTAACTCAATGTATGAGTAATGTAGAAACGCCAAAAGGAATGCAGGATTACCTGCCCGAAGATCAAATAGTTAGACAAGAGCTTATTGACACAATTAAAAAGATCTTTGAGAAGTATGGTTTTGCTCCAATAGAGACACCGACTCTTGAGATGTTATCGACTTTAACTGCAAAAGGTGCTGGTGGAGATTCGGTTGGTAAAGAGATCTTTAAGCTTACAGATAGAGCAGGTCGAAAACTAGGTATGCGATTTGACTTTACAGTACCGATGTGTAGGTTTTTTGCAAGTAATCAGATACCTATGCCGTTTAAACGATATCAGATTGGCAATGTCTTTAGAGAGGAGTTTGGTAACCGTAACCGTGAGTTCATACAATGTGATGTCGATGTTATTGGTTCTAGTTCACTACTAGCTGACGCAGAGTACTTTGCAATTGCTCAGGAATTCTTTGATAAGATTGGTTTAAAGATTGTGATTAAGGTAAATTCTCGTAAGTTCATAGATAAGATAATGACTGCAGCTAAGATTCCACAAGATAAACGTATGCCTCTGATCCTTATTATTGATAAGTTAGACAAGCTTGGTGAGACCGCAGTTGTTGCAGAGGCTAGGAAGCTTGGTGTTGATGCAAGGGCGGTGCTAAAGGCATTGAAAGGAGATGTTCCGAAAGATGTTGCAGAAGCTTTGAAGTATGCAAAGGCAATGGGTGTGCGAGACGCAAAGTTCGTACCAACTCTTGCTCGTGGCTTGGATTATTACACTGGACTGATATGGGAGATCTATTTACAGTCTAGACCTAACAAACTTTCAGTTGCATCTGGAGGTCGGTTTGATAATCTAGTGAACATGTTCTGTGCAAGAGATGTTCCTGCAACAGGTATGAGTTTTGGTATTACGCGCGTGTATGATGCACTTAAGGAAAAACAAACAGATGTGAGAAAGACTGTAACGAAAGTGTATGTTATTCCAATTGAGACGGAGCTAGAATCTGCTGAGATTGCTAAGCATTTGAGAGAGGAAGGAGTTAATACTGATATCGCATTGATGGATAGATCTATCTCGAAGAATCTGCAGTATGTTGATAAGATGAAAATTCCTTACGCATTGATTGTTGGCAAGGAAGAGCTGAAGCAAGGTAAGGTTAAGTTGAAAGATATGAAATCAGGTAAAGAATGGTTGACTGATATTGATAGTGTTCCTAAAGAACTATCTTGATTTTTTCTTAATTAGTAAGCTAGATACCGTCAATCCTACAATGGACGCTCCAAGCATGATTGTGAAAAGATATCTGAAGCCGTATACTTGTGCTACGTAACTACCGACTACTGCACCAATTGCAGAGGATATCCAGACCATTCCTTCCCACGTACCCCATTGTGACGCTGCTTTGGTTCGTGCAAGATATTTAGAATAAAGCGCATCGTACGCAGGTTTGTTAACTGCTCCAGCAATACCAAATATGATCTGTACTGCGAATAGATGTACTGGTTGTTGTATCAATAGATACCCAATAAAGCCGAGACAACTCAACGCATAGCTTGCAACTAGTAGTTTTTCTAGATGCTTAACATGATCTTCCCATTTGCCGATGAGATATATTAAGATTCCAGAAGTAAACGCAAACGCAGCATATGAGCTTCCAGCAGTCAGAATATCTCCACCAATGTTCTGCACAAAGATAGCATAGATTGGTCCGAGTAATCCACCAGCTAGAACAAAAAGAGAGTCTGCTGCTAAAAGGATCTTAAGTTGTTTTCTCATCTATAACCACTTTTTACGTTTAAACCAAGTAAAGAGTAAGACACAGGATATTAGCATAGTCCCTAAAGCAAAAGGATAGCCATATGCCCAACTAAGCTCTGGCATGTTCCATACAGATGTGCCAGTTACTGGTTGACCGAAGTTCATACCATATATCGAGGCGATCATAGTAGGTATGAGTACAAACGACGCAAGTACTGTAAGTTTCTTAATTATATCATTCATCTGATTTGAGATTGTGCTAGCATGTATCTCTAGTGCGCCAGTTAGAATTTCCTTGTGTGTGTTTGTCATATCTATGAGTTGACTAATGTCGTGCAGAATGTCTTCAAAGTTTATTAGATCCTTATTCGTGAGATGAAGCACATTCATTTTGATTAGCTGAGACATAGTCTCACGATTGGCTAATAGAGATCGCTGGAAGAAAGTTAGTGTCTTCTTAAGTCTGAAGATGTGCATAGCAGTTGATTTACCACCGTGTTCAAAGACTTTAGCTTCTACATCGTCGATCTCGCCATCGATCTTTTCAACCATCTTAAAGTAGTTGGACATCATCTTGTCAATCAGATGAAAGACAAAGTATTGTACTCCATGGTGTAGTATTTCATGATTATTATGTAATTCATGTATTGCAGCGATTCTTTTTTTATGAATCGTAAGTATGTTGTTTCTTGTTACGATTATGCCGACAGGAGTTGTACCAATTTCGTGCCCGCGTTTGAATGCAGAACGTAAGATTATGAGTTTGTATGTTTTGTCATCTTCAACTCGAGATCTCTCTTGAGGGTCCATAATATCATCAAGATCACCTGTGCTGATTCCAAAAAGTTTAGATAGTTGAGCAAGTTCCGCCGCAGTTGGTGCATCTGCATCAATCCATGCCAGCGTCTTAGAATGAACTGCTTCCGATATTGCTAGCCGTTTTGTACGACCTTTGTGACTAGTTAATACTTTCAGCATACTGTATACTATGAACTAGATAATAAAAAGGTGATTTACTGCAGTTGGGTGGTTACGCTATTCTAAGTAGATAGCAGGTCTGCCTTTCTTCGCCTTAGTTGCTTTGTTGTATGGGTCGTACTTCTTGCGGTCATTAACTGCAAAGACAGAGACATCTGCTCCGAACTTCTTATGTAAGACAGCCTTACAGCTGTTGTACTGTGCACATTCAGGTGGGATTGTGTAGATGCAAACTTTCTTTGGGTTCTTCGTGCCCACGATTTTACAGATGTGTTGAATGTCATCGGATGTTTTTTGCATCAGCTCTTCAAACTCTTCAGCTTTATTGTTGATTCGAGTCTTGCTAACTTTTGGCCAACTAGTTGTTGCGAGAATACCTTTGCACTTTAGCTTTGACCAAGTCTCTTCGCAGACATGTGGCGCAAAAGGAAACATCAGCTGTAGGAAGATCTTTGTAGCATATGTTGAAGGTGTTCTTTCAATCTTGTTGTAGAAGTCCATCAACTCAATCAGAGCTTTGTTCATCATTAGATTATCTAGATGTTCGGTGACTTTCTCAATCTTTGTCTGAGTTATACTGTCGATGTAGTCTTTCTTATGCACTTGCTTTAACTTGTGCATCTGTGATATCCTGATGATAAGTTTGTGAATGCTAAGTAGGTCTTTGTCTGACCACTCGATCTCTGAGTCTGGCTGCGCCATAAACAATTCATATGTTCTTAATGTGTCAGCACCATATTTAATTATGGTGTCCATCGGATCAACTACGTTGCCTTTGGATTTTGACATCTTAACTCCACCTTTGTTAACCATACCTTGGTTTAGTAGCTTTAGGAAAGGCTCATCGAAGTTTAGATATCCTAACTTCTTTAGGAATTTTGTAATGAATCGTGAATACATTAGATGTCCAACTGCATGTTCTATACCGCCAATGTACTGGTCAACAGGCATCCAGTAGTTGACTTTCTTTGGATCGAAGATCTTCTTACTGTTGTGTGGATCGCAATATCTTAGGAAGTACCATGCAGAATCAACAAACGTAGTCATAGTATCAGTCTCCCGTTCTCCCGGACCGTTACACGCCGGACATTTTACATTTGCAAACTTCTTATCTGTTGCAAGCGGTGCTGCACCTTTCTTATCGAATTTGATATTTAATGGAAGTTCTACCGGCAAGTCTTTTTCTGGAACGGGGACTGCTCCACATTTCTTACAGTATATGATTGGTATTGGAGATCCCCAGTATCTTTGACGGGATATGTTCCAGTCTCGGATCTTATAGTTTGTAACGTATCTGCCTTGCTTTCTTTTGATCAACCAGTCTGTTATCTTTTTGAGTGCTGCTCTATTGTTTATACCATCAAAAGACTTCGAGTTGATCAGCGTTCCTTCTCCGATGAAAGCGCCAGTTACTTCAATAATATGTTGTACATGTGGGAACGGTATAATGAAGTTACTACTTTGATCTAAGATGTTTTTGTTTAGATATCTATTAAGTGATCTTTTCCGATCTTTCTTAATTGAGTAAGATTTTTGTTCAGGAGAGACGTCTTCATTGTAGTGTGCTATCTTTCTTGTTTCTTTAGCAACATCTGAAAAATCATTATCGTCTATAATTATATTAATATCGCCCTTTGTTAAGGGTTCAATAACTGACTTGATTGGAATGTCGTACTTCTTTGCAAACTCAAAGTCTCTCTGGTCGTGAGCAGGAACTGCAATGATCATACCTGTGCCATACCCCATGACAACAAAGTTTCCAATATAGATTGGGATCTTGTCGCCATTTGCAGGATTGATTGCATATCGACCTATGAAAAGACCATCTTTTTCTTTAGAGATTCGATCAAGTTCACTTAGCTTCTTCGTACGTTTAAGGAACTCTTTAACTGGTGCTTCATACTTTGTGCCTTTAACATACTCTATAACTTTTGGATGCTCTGGAGCAAAGACTAGGAATGTGACGCCAAACAATGTATCTGGTCTGGTTGTAAAAACCTTAAGTGTGTCGTTAGTCTCAGATTCTTTAAAGTAGATTTCAGTACCTTTGCTTTTTCCAATCCAGTTTGTCTGAAGTGATTTAAGTTTGTTAGACCAATCGATTTTATCTAAACCTTCCAACAACTGATCCGCATACTTTGTGATCTTTACAAACCACTGATCGATTTCTTTCTGATAGACTTCTGCGTGACATCTCCAACACTTACCCGCTTTAACATCTTCATTTGCTAGCGTTGTCTTACATTTCGGACACCAGTTGCCCAGCGCTTTCTTCTTATACACTAAGCCATTTTCCATAAGTTTTAGGAAAAGCCATTGATCCCATTTGTAGTATGATGGATCATGTGTTGATACCTCTCGATCCCAATCATAACTTATACCTAATGCACGCAATCTGATCTGCATGTTCTCAATGTTTTCTTTGATACTTTTATTGGGGTGTATACCTTTTGCTATCGCAGTGTTTTCACTTGGTAGACCAAATGCATCCCATCCAATCGGATGTAAGATATTGAAACCGCGCATCCTTTTGTATCTAGCAAAAGCATCCCCTATAACGTAATTTCGAACATGACCTACATGTAACCCCTTACCTGACGGATATGGAAGCATCTCAAGAACATAGTACTTCTTTTGTTTGGAGTTGTCGATGGCTTTGAACGCCTTAGCCTTGTCCCATCTAGCTTGCCACTTTTTCTCGACGGTTTTGAAGTTATAACTGGAAACCATTTTGATATCACTAGCATCGGCTAGCTACCTATAATAAGAGCAGAGAATTACTTAATGTTTGCGTTAAGTTTTGTTTGCTCATATCTACTATGTTTCCTAAATGTTTAAAAGTCTTATGCATCACTGAATTAATCACCGAGGAATGTATATGTTACATGATAAGGTCGCTAATTGGAATCTAACACCTCCGCAGTCGTACAAAGGCGAGATCGAAGACTTCAATGCAGAAGGCGCATTTATGATCGCCAATCGTGAAGATGATGTTGGAAAACTTCTCGAAGAGCTGGCTTATTCTACTACATCTAATTTTGTTTTGCTAGGTACTCCAGGTATTGGTAAGAGTATGGCAGTGGATTATATAATGGATCTAATCACTGGCAAAAAAACACCTGCTAAAGAGTCTTGGGTTAAACATGTAGCTCAAATACGTAAGAAAGCGGCGCGATTCCAACAAAGAGATTACATGTTCTTACCTAACCTCGAAGACGCTTTTAGCCCAGTAGTTATTGATTTTGTAAATGGAGAAATGGACGACCGATATGCTGCTGCTAAGGATTTTTCTGAGCAAATAATAAATTTCTTTGAACAGACACCGTATGACGATAAGATCTTCCCAAAATTTACAAAAGCAGAATTTGCAAATTATGCTCTTGCGTCAGCAAATGATATACAACAGAGACTTTATCAGACATTAAATAAGATTATTGTAGAACCTGCTGTCTTTCATATCTCTCCAAAGAAAAATCTACGAGGTACCGTTCTAAAAGAGGAGTTTCTAGATAAGGTATCTTACACACAACTTAAAAATGCATATACTGGCTATGCAGAGGTTAATACAAAGCAGCGAAGGAAGTTAGATACTCACGAAAAAGTACGAACTAAGCTTAGAGCGGTACTTAAAAAAGAGATTAGTCCTGCTTTGAAAAAGCTATACTCTGACGTTGATTATATACATGTTGATGACGTGAGTAAAGAGGAAAAGAGACAGATTTTATTGGAGTCATTTAGAACAGTTAATGCACAATATAAAGATATATCTGACGTATATTTGCAAGAAGGAGCTTTTGCATTTAGTCGAGAACTGCTTAGAGCAAGTAAGCACAAAAAACCAAAGTTGCAGATATCTGCAGAAAGCATCGATTACTGTTTAGAATCTCTAGAGAATATCGTTCGTGGATTTGACGGCAAGGTTGAGGACAGAGTATATCATTGGATGAAGACAAGTGCTGTCGCATTTAGAACCGGTAGAAAGCATCTAGCTGAAAACTTGTTAGAATATTATCGCGATGTTTCTGCAGGAAATATAATATTTATACCACCACCTGCTAACCGAACTAGTTCAAAACCTACTTGGAGACATAAAAATATCTCATGGTATCTACCGAAGTTCGAAATGGATCATGGAAAAACGTCCTACTCTATCTCTCAAATATTTTCTCCTAAAAAATATACTCAATCTTCTAGATTGGGTAAGCTATCAATAAAATATCCTGAGACTATAACTAAAGAGAGTTTGCTTGGAAAGATAATGACGGATTCGGACGAAGATTCATTGCCACCGCCACACCGTCGTTATGAGCCTGGGTATCTAATGGATAGTAGTATATTGGTAATGCCAGATAATATGAAAGCGTTCTTTGAAGCAATTCTTACCGCTGAGAAACAGACTAGCGATGCTAAGCGTCAGACCTTACTAACGTTCTTCCAGAGTGGTAGATTGCTTGTTCAAGAAGAAGGGCTTTCTTTTGATATGTATTCTCCAACGCTGGTTTTAGGTTGTGATAATCGAGTTCCATTTAGAATGGTAAGTGCAGAGAAGACCAACGAGCTTGTAATTGATCATGCCATGCAGCGACGTTTTGTTGTCCAGTACTGGTATGATTCTATGGAGAACACTTCGGAATCACGTAAGGGAACGATGTTGGTTATACAACAGGCACTGGAAAAATTCAACACAGAGACCTCGTCTGAGATGATCCTAACACCGGAAGCTATTGATTGGTTGATACGTGAAACTTCTACACCGTACTCAATAAACCTACGTTATGATAAGTTAGCAAAAGAGAGAGTAGCTGGATTATTGATGTTTGGTAAATCTCAAAGTATAACTGCTATTGGATTAGACGAGATTAAGAAGTATATTTCATCTAAGGAGCCTAAGAATAAGTTCCAAGATGTTGACGCTTTATTTGACGCACAGATTGTAACATATCCATCGAAGCAAGTAGGTGCCATGAATAGTGTGAATGCCTATGAGGTCAAAAGAGGGTCTGGTGATGTATTCCCTGAAATCATTTCATTGAGATCATCTGAAGTGCTAGATGACCATGGTGGTTTTGACTTATATGACCTACGTGCGCATTTGGTTGAAGGTGAAACAACTAAAGGATATGAGGAGGCAGCAGATTTTGTAAAACGTCAAGTAGATGAGCCCATGCATTTTAAATTAAGAACATCTTTCCATCAGATGCCCGATTACAAGAAGGGAGACGCAGACTCTTTGGCAATGGCTATATCTATGATGAGCGCAATAACAGGGGATGAGGTTTATCAGAATCGGTTCTGTACGGGTAATCTTAGCGCGCACGATGGTAGTATTGGTTCAGTAAAGAATGTATTTGACCGCGCATTGGGTGTCAATCGGTGGCATGAGCTCATGGCGGAAGAAGATGATAAGCATTTCTTTATGTTCCCAGCAGATAGCTTTAGAGACCTTAGCGAGCATATTTTAACATCACCACACCCTGTTGAGGATAATGTCGAGATGGTACCTGTTATGAATTTTGAACAAGCCTATTACTTATCAACGGCACTCGAGATCACTGCAGAAGATATTGAACATCTTCCTGAAAGAGCAAGCGAACATTATGTTAAAGTCAAAGAAAGATTAGCAAAACGAGTTTCTGAGTTGAATTATGCATTGGTAGGTAGATATAGTCCGCTTAAAGCCGAAAGTCAGATAGAAGTTGCTTAAAGTTAAAATAGCGGGCCTAGGGGGATTCGAACCCACGATCTACAGCTTAGAAGGCTGTCGCCCTATCCAGACTAGGCTATAGGCCCATGTAGAAAAAGGTGCATCTGGTTTTATAAAAGTATCTTTATATAATATATATTCTAGGATATAGTATGAAATTAGTGTTTCTTAATGGCGCACCTGCAACTGGTAAGTTGACTGTGGCGCAAGAGCTGGCTAAATTAACCGGATTTAAGATCATGCATAATCATCTGACCGGCGATGTTGTTCGAGAGTTTTTTGACTGGGGTGATAAAGAAGGTCATGATTTGCATAAAGTGTTAAAATTTGAAATCCTAAGCTATCTCTCAAAATCTAGTATTAAAGGGATAATTATGACGTATTGCTTTGCTACGAATTCTGACGAATCAGAGGTAAAAAGATTGTTAAAATTAGCTAAGAAATGTAATTTTGAAGTATGTTTTGTTCGGCTAAGTTGTGATGTTAAAGAGCTTAAGCGGAGAGTTCGGTTGGAGTCAAGAAAAAAACACCGTAAGCTTACAACGTGTAAGGATTTGGATGAGACGCTTAATCATTGGGAATTTAGTGCTGTGCCTGGGGTTGAAAACCTGGAGATAGAGAATACTACGCTATCTGCTAAGAAGGTTGCTAAAATGATAAAAGAACATTTTAAGCTTTAGCGCTATACTAGACACTTGCACATACAGACACCATACTGTCTTACATATGCTTTGTAGTAATCTAAACTATCCAAACTACAGCTTGTTATACAATCTCTAATACAGTAATCATCACGCCCAACTCGATACTTTTGAGCTAACGCAAACGCTCGGCCAGTCTCATCAGCTACAGCTTCAGTATCAGCAGTTATTAGACGATCGACCGTTTTAGGTAGGTCATCAAGATTTACAGAGTCAAAATTATCCACACCTGTGACGAACCCAGTGATTTGCTCCTTTGAGAAGAATCCTGCGAATGCTAGTACGATTATGATCACACCCAATATTAGCTTGTATTTGTTTCGCATAGACTTAGAATAAACTTGTTCTTTATTAATTTTATTGAAACGTAGTAGCTACTTTCAGTTTAGTGGACTGCGAAAGTAGGAATATTATCGAACTGCACAACGTGTGTTTTGTGTTTTGGCCTATCAAAAGCTTTAAATATGTTACTGTTCAGTAGATAATCAACATGGAAACACTTCGGAGTGTGTTAAAAATGAAGAAATTACTAACAGTATTTACAATTTTATGCGCAGCATTATTCCTTATCCAAGGAGCTAGCGCATTAGATGCTGATGTAACTCTGAACGAATTTGTAGCTAATCCAGCAATCGGTGGAAATGAATGGATTGAGTTACATAATAGTGGAGCTACTCAGATCACTTTAACCGGATGGACTATCACGGATAGTCTTGATCAACCATTTGGAATTTTAGATGGTAAGACCATAAGTGCAGGTGGATTTTTAGCTATTGAGCACACAACTGATCTTCTAAATAATAACGTTGACAGCATTACATTAAAGAATAACAATGCTGCAACGCCACACGAGCAGACTATCTCATATGGTGCAGGCGCTACTGATTATGATGGCGTACCTACACAAGGTAAGAGTGTAGCACGATTGAATAACAAACATGCTGATAATGCTTGGGAAGAGTTTAACGTTCCAACAAGAGAAATGTCAAACTCACCAGTGGTTAGTTTTGCAACTGGTTCAGTTGCAGACGCAGCTGTTGTTACAACATCTACATTTACTGTAAAACTCGCAGTTGCTGGTGGATCTAATTTAGTCGCAGGGTACCTTTCAGACGTAAGTGGTGCTAGTTGCGATTTTGTCCTTAATAAGGGATTTTTAGAGCACACTTGTAGCGATTATGCAGATGGCGCAACGATCACATATTCTGCAACAGTAAAAGACGATCACAATCAAGTAAACACAGTAGGTCCTAGAACTGTTACAGTTAATAAAGCAAAGTCTTTTGCAATTACACCTTCTCTATCCGCAGTTTCATTAGGTACTGAGAATGTTGTTGCAGTTACAACTATTACTATAACTAATGATGGTGAAGTAGACGTTGAGTTGAACACCGCAGACTTTAGTATGAGTAACTTAATCTTTGAGCACCTAGATAGCTCAACAAGTTATGTCTATGAAAGCGAACTTGATGAGTACAAGTTAGGTATGTATATTGATACTTCAGCAATACATTGGTCATTCCCATCAGAACTTAATACACATACTTTGGGAACTACAGACACTACTCGTACTGTTGTATTGACTGGAACAACAATAATTCCACAAGAGAACCTTCCAGAATACTATGGTAAGTACGCAGGTACTTTGAGTATTGCAGGTACTCCTACTGGTGCAACTGAGAAGACTGTAAAGACTTCAGAAGTTAGAGTTTCAGTAAACCCTGAAGGTTACAATCATAGAAGCAAGTTATCAATGAAAGACATTGACTTTGATGATGACGATCCATACTTTAGAACTGAGGAGTTCGAAGTTACAGTTACTCTTGAGAACAAGTATTCTGAAAAAGTAAAGAGTATTGAACTTAACTTAGAGATCCCAGAGCTAGATATTGAGGAAAGTTCATCTAAGTTTAGTCTTAGTGATAAGGGTGATGAGAATGAAGTAACATTTACCTTTGACATTGATGACCGTGCAGATGAAGGTGAATATCCAATGTTATTCTATCTAACTGCAGAGACCGAAACTTCAGCTGGAACAAAGATCGATATTGCAGAATACAATGTTGCAGAGAAGTTAATCGTATCTGTTGATGACGACGATCTAATCGTAGAGTCAATTAAGTTAGATGATACCCAGTATAGAGCTGGTGATGACTTTACTGTTAGAGTAAACGTACTCAACATTGGTGATGATGAACAGGAAGATACTCGTGTACGAGTTAAATGTACAGACTTTGATATTACACAAATGTCTGAAGTATATGATCGAGATCTAAAGGCAAACAAAGATAATGTATTTACATTTAGCTTAGAGATTCCAACCTTCGCAAAAGATGGTGAATACTTCTGTAGCGCAGACATCATGTATGATGGTTACACTTCACAAGAAGATGATGATGACACTAGCGAACACCTAACAAAAGAGTTTGTTATTGTGGTTGCAGGTGGACTTGGTTCTGGTGAAGCACCTCAGGGTGATGGAACCGCAATTATTACAGGAACATCAGCTGGAGCAGCTATACCTGGAAGCGCAACTAAGTTTACATTACAGTTGAAGAACAACGACGTAAGTGGTTCTGCAACGTACAAACTTCTGATGGAAGACTACTCAAGTTGGGCAAGTTCAAAGGTTGAACCGGCAGAGTTAACCATACCCGCAGGTACAAGTGTGCCATTTTACGCATACTTAACACCTAACGAGGGCGTTACTGGCACAAAGACAGCAACTGTTGCAATCTATGTTGGTGGCGAACAGGTAGCTGAGAAGACATTAACTGTTACAATTAATAGCGACGCAAACGGTGGAATACAAGTAAATCCAATTAGTGGAATTACTGGATCTTTTGCAGGTCCTCTAGACCTACCAACTGCTATTGTGATTAGCTCAATTGTTGCAGGTATTGTAATCTTAGGCGCAATCTATATGGTTACAATCGGTAAGAAGCTTTAATCCAGCTGCGAAATCAGTTGGCACTTTGAGCGTATTGGACTTTGTCCAATACACTTTCTTTATTTTTATAATCTAATTTGTTTTTCTTAGAATGCAAACACTTTTGAGTTGATGTATTAAGGAATTATTATGCCAATACGCGATCTATTTTCGTATGATACGTCACCTGACGAAGTTGTTATTGAAGAACCTTCTGCCGAGAAAAAAGAGTTTAACATGGAGGAACGGATTCTAACGCCGATAGAGATTAGTTTCCTGGAGAAAGTAAAAGCGATTCGGAACGGTATAGCAGGACATACTGCAGCTGAATTGTTTTATTTGGCTAAGCAAGGGGATATACCTCCAGACGTAATGCATTATTATCAGACAGTTGGTTCTCTAGCAGATGATCAGTCTGATCTAAATAGGGCAGGTCGTAAGCTACGAGAAGCAAAGTATTACAGTGAGACGATTGGTTCACATCAGACGGTTTCTGATCTTGGGCCTGGCGAGGCTAATAGAGCAAGAGTCATAGACGAAGCGTTAATCCTGCTTACACGTAATAGACGCGTTTGAGTTGTTTGTTGCAATAGACAGTTAAAAACGCTATACTGTGGCGCACAAATAAAACCAATAGCCGTAAGGTTTAAAAGCTTTTGCTACGAAACACTAGTAACCTAATAAGTAACTCCAGTGTGGGTTATTATTCGGAGGCTAAAAAAATGAATAAAATGAACGCGCTTTTGAGCGTATTATTTACTGTACTATTATTAGTACCGGCGACAGTGTTAGCAGCAGATTACGCAGCTATTTCAAATGTTAAAGTAGCTGGAACTGTTGAAGACGATGATAGCATTGTAACACTTAGTTATACAGCACAGAATACTGGAACAAGTAAAGTTATCGCAAGAATTACAATTGATGGCGATGGCTTGGACAGCGTTGGACATTCTGTAGTTCTTGAAGCAGGTCTAATAAACGAACAAACTAGAACTGTTAGAATACCCGTTTCAGAATTAACTGCTGGAGACCGAGAGTTAACTGCTACTATCAAAGCAACAACTGGAACTTTAGATAAAGGAGCAGAAGCTCACGTAGTAAAATACAACGTAGCATCTGCTGATCCAGACGCAGACGACGAATTACTCGATGGTTTAGTTAATGACGTAGAAGTCGAAGAAGACGAATTAACTTATGGTGACCAGATTGAGTTCGAAATTGAATTAGAGACAACTAACGAACAAAGAATTTCAGATATGATCGTTGAAGTTGAATTCGATGGAGAGACAATCGAGACACGTGAGTTTAAGATGTTCGGCGACGATGATGATAACGTTGAAGTAACACTAGATCAGGACGACTTTAAGACTATGTTGAGCATTCCAACATCTGTAGATGATATGGATGAGGGAACTTATGACTTTGAAGTTCGTGTATACGGACGAGAAGAAGTTGAAGCAGATGGTTCAGACGGTGCAAACCGATACCATTTACTAGACGCTTTTGTCATAACAGGCGCAATAGAAGTTGAGAAGATGGACGACAACCTAGCTATCGCAGGTGTAAACTTCGAGCAGCAAGGTAATGTACTTTACACAGCAGTACTTGTAGAAAACATTGGAAACAACAACGAGGAAAATGTTAGAGTTAAGGTACAGATTTCAGATCTAGAAGTAGGACAAACTTCAAACAGAGTAATTGTTTATGAAGACGACGATGCAACAATCTATGCTCCAATCGTACTACCAAGTTTCGCAACTGGCGAGTATGACGTTAAATTAACTGTTTTCAACGACGATGTTTCAGTAGTTAGAATTGCTGAAGACGTTGAGATGGTTGGTGTAATTTCAGCACAGCCAAGTGCAGATCTAGCAATCGGTGTAGACACAGCTATTAAGACTGTATCTCCAACTGGTGCTGTATATGCTTTGACATTTACAAACAACGGCGCAGCTGCAAGATCATTTACATTAGAAACTGCTGGTGCAGAATGGGGACAGACTAGTGTCAATCCATCAACTGTTGTTGTTGGTGCAGGTACTAGCGAGATCGCATCTGTTTTCGTAGCTCCAAATGCAGGTCAAACTGGAACAAAACAGTTTACTGTATTCGTAAAGGAAGGAAATCAAATAGTTAAGTCAGTTGGTTTAACTGCAAATGTTGAAGGTAACTCAGTTACTGGATCAGCAGTTTACGACTTTGAGAACTTTGTTGACTCTGGACTTAAATGGATAGCCGCAATCTTGATTGTTGTCTTGATTGTTCTGTTCGTTGTGTGGAGCTGGAACAAAGCAGACGAAGAAGAGCTTTAAGCTCTTTTTCTTATTTCTTTTTTATATTTAACGTACGGAGTCGGCGATAGCTACGCTTCTGTACTCATACACGAAAGCTAAATAATTTTATCATAACTTATTTATGCAAGCAATAACTCTCGTTATATGGATCGTAGACATGAGATGATCATATTTTTTACCGTTCTAGGAGTACTTGCTGTGCTGGCATTATGGGCATATTCTCATCCAGTTAGTGTTAATGACAACATTTTCGATAGCATTACTGTTGGCGGTAAGGCAGATACCTTAGATAATTACATACAAGAGACTCGTGATCGTCAGACAGAGACTCAGCGCGACAACACGATTAAGCTGTATATTAGCATGCTGGACCAAGGTAACTTCAATCGAAAGTATGCTCCAACTGGCTTTTCTGAGTCAGATCGAGTTAAGGTGTGTGCAAAAGCAAATGAATTGGCTACTAGCGCAACTAAGCTTGAACAAGCAAAGCAAATAGCTGATTTCTTAGGGAAAGAGATGGAATATGATTGGGGTAATGTTGTTATTGATGCGACAGGCAAGCCAAGGCAGGCTGCAAAGAAAGATCCTTTAGAAGTTTTAGACGCTGGAGTGGGTCTGTGTGGAGAACTGACTAACACATATATGGTTATGACTGAATGTATTGGTGTTGACTCTTACTTTGTCTATGGTGGTGGTCATGCATGGAACGCTATAAACTTAGATGGTGTGATCTATGAGGTAGATACAACGCAGGATTGCTTTGATTGCGATGTTTCTCAGCCAGAACATAGCTATCCATTGTACGGTCTTTGCGACTTTGATAGTTGTATAACTATTACTCAGATAGCTTCACTAGCTATGGCACAAGAGAGCATCTTTGATCAGGCAATTAAGCGATAATCTATTCTGTTCTAAATAAATCGTTATATAGTAACTTTGGAAATCAATAACTAGAGATTGGCATTAGAGGTGCAACGAAGCAGAGCTTCGCTGAACCCCTCGCAAACTCGAAGGTGTTTGGATAATGAAAAGAAGACTATTAGTATTTGTAACAATGCTCTGCGTACTATTTAGCTTAGGCAATGCGAGTGCATTGGACAGCTTTACTTTAACTTCAGAGCAATTAACTCAAGAGACTTGCCCTACGGTTTTTACTACATATCAACTAACCGTCATGAATACTGGGGATGAAGCTGATACATATACTGTCAGTAAAGCTGGCAGTGCTGCGTCGTGGGCGCTTATTTCTCCACCTGGTTTTGCTTTAAAGCCCGGTAGATCTCAAAACATTTTTGTATATGTGACTCCGAGCAAGAGCGCTAAGACAGGATCATATTCTATAGATTTAACTGTTACTGGTACAAATGCTGGAGCTCAGACTGCTTCAGCCGCTCTTACAGTCAGTCAGTGCCATTCTCTTGATATTATACCTGTACAAGATTTTAGTGAGATCTGTACGGGTGAGTCAACCAGCTATGACTTTACTGTAGAGAACTCAGGCTTATGGACAGAGAACCTAAGACTAAGTCTTTCAGGTAGTGCTGCAACATGGTCAAGTTTAAGTGAGGAATTCTTGCGATTAGATAGTGGGGAATCGCAGACCGTCACAATCTTTGTTAATCCACAGGTTAATGAGTTAGGCGACTTTGATATTGCAGTTACAGCTCGTTCACTTGAGAGCAATGCGTTGACTAGCGAGGACTTTGAGCTTAAGATCGCAGGTTGTTATGATGTAACAGTATCTGCAGCAGAGAGCTTTGCTTCATTTTGTGAGAATTCAGAAGTCTTGATTCCAGTAACAATCACAAACTCTGGAACTGCAAGTAATACCTATGATCTTTCTATTACTGGTGCAGAGTGGTCATCTATCGGTCAGAAACAGATTACGTTAGCTGCAGGTGCTAGCAGGAATGTTAATGCAGTTCTTTTCCCAGGATATGGTGTTCAGGGTAAGTTCCAGTTTAATGTTAATGTGGATGCACTACATGGTGAAGAAGACAGTTCTATTGCGTTGGAGGCCAATGTGCTTAAGTGTCATGATGTAAGTCTGGCGATAAGTGACGAATCAGATAAACTTTGTCCTACAATTTCAAAAACATACACTGCACAGATACTGAATAGCGGAACCTCTAACGAGCGATTTTCCGTGTCATTAAGTGCGCCAGCGTGGGTTAGTATTGATCAAGCATCACTGGAGCTAGGAGCATCAGGTTCTGAAGAGATAAGCATTGTAGTAGAACCTCCAGCAAATGTTCTGAGCGCTAACTACCCAATAAACATTGAGGTAACATCTTTAGAAGCAAGCGGCATAACGGCTAAAGACTCGATGACCATCGAGGTCGCACCTAAAGACTCTTGCTTTGGAGTAAGAACTGTTGCTGAGAAAGATTACGTAAGTATCTCTTATGGTGAAGGTACACTTCTACCGATTATTGTAGAGAATGTTGGGTCTGAGACAGAGGAGTTTTCTCTTGATGTTTCAGGTAATGGCGCAGCATTTGCACAACTAAACCCTAGTTCTGTAACAATATCCGGTAATAGTGCAGAGACCATATATTTGTATGTGGCTATTCCAGAGCAGACTGAGCGAACCTCTTACACAATCACTGTAGCTGCTCGAGATGAAGCTGGCGTTGTTTCTAGTTCCAGTACTATCTATGTATCTTTGACTGAAGAACCAACTATTGTAGATCCTGAACCAACTGTTAATGAAACTGAGGAAGTTGGTGGTTTGTTAGATATGTTTGGTGAGGTTAGTTTACCTGACTTAGATCTACCAGACCTAAGTTTAGAAGGCCGGAATAGAACTTACCTTGGCGTAGGCATTGCAATAATAATTATCATAATAATTATCTCTGCGATCCTATCAAGAGAGGGTAGCACACCAAAGAAGAAAGCAAAGAAAGGTAGTGTATTCCAGAAGTTTTCTAATTGGTTAGAAGATGACGATGTTGATGAGATAGAAATCATCGATGAGTTTGAGACTAAGCAACCTCAGAAGGAAGGAGCATGGCAGCGGTTTACAGGTTGGTTAGAGGCAGACGAAGCGCCAACAAAGTCAAAGGCTCGAACTACAGCTAAACCTGCTAAGAAACCAGTTCAGAAGAAAGCAGAGAAGAGTATCTGGGTAAAGTTTGGCGAGTGGTTAGAAGAAGAACCTGAAGAAAAGACAAAGGTCACTGCAAGGCCACCATTTAGACCTAAGACTGGGAAGATGACTCTTAGAGAGAAGTTTAACTCTTGGTTAGATGAGCCTGATGAGTATGCAGATAAGCTAGCTGCTGAGAAAAAGTCAAAGAGTAAGACTAAGAAGACTGGTAAGAAGCGAGCTAAGACTGTCAGAACACCGGCAAGACCAAAGAAGACCAAAGGTGCTTTGTCAAAGTTCTCTGACTGGCTGAATGAGGATATTCCTGATCAGCCAAAGTCTAGATCTGTTGCGCGTAAGCCTGAACCTAAGAAAGCACCAGCTAAGAAGAAAGAAGAGTCTGGCTTAAACAAGTTTAGAAACTGGTTAGAAGAAGATTAAACACCTTCTTTTTATATTTCTTTTACATATTATAATATGCTACAGATAATTATCCTCGCATTGGTTCTTTTAGTTATAGCAATTGTTTGGGCTTTGAGTAGTATGGGTCTTGTTTATGTTAATGTTAACTCAATGATGTCTACACCAGACAATGCTGGTAAGTTGGAAGAGAAGTTAGCTTCGGTGGAAATTGGAGAATCAAAAGAAGCATTTACTAAAAAAGTTGTTGATGATTTAAAACCTTATGGCATTACTTTTGGGAATACACCAAAAATTAATTTCGTAGCTAGAAATCCAAGTGATACAGTTATTGGTCGTCTTGTTGGAGGTTTTAATGGAGCAAGTCTTGCGGCATATGTACCGCTATCTGGCAACATTGTAGTATATGAAGATTCCGCTAGAGAGAGTGTTATTTTTGAGGACATGCGTTCCAGAAAAGCGGCAGGTACTAAGAGCACGATAGGAAGCGATCTTAATAAAGACCTACACTACATTGCAGATGAGATTAATACGCGTGTTAAGAATGGTGACATGACACCTGAACTACAATCAGAACTTACACACACGATCAAAGATCTTCGAGATTACGCGACAAAGAGTAAATCTGAAAGCGACACAATTAGTCGTATGGGCGAGCGTTTAGGAATAAACGCAGATATCTCGGACTTATCTGACGAGTATAAGATGATGGTGTTAGTTAAGACGGGATTAGACTTACTTGGTACTAAGAGCGAATCGCTTGACCGATATAATTCTATAATAAATACATATAACTCAAAGCTCGCTGCAGATATTGAGCATGAATTAATACATAAGTGGCAGACAGAAAATAAGTTATCTCCTGAAGACGCACAGCGACGTTTTAATGAGTTTCAGCGTATCATGTCACAATCAGATCAATACACTAATCTATCGATGTTATCAGAGTCCGAAGGTAATCTAGATAATTTCAATACGTTGTTTACCGGACCTTCGTATAAACTGCATCAAGGTCTACAATACGAACTTATTAAAGATAAATTAGGAGATATTCAGCGCAAGAAACAGAATTTTGCAAGAAAAGATGCTGAATGGGAAAAAATGTATGATTCGATTCTCACGCAAGAATTTGCATTAAAAGAACAAATACATGAAGAGCAACGTGGTTCTGTTGCTAAATCTGATAAGACTTATGCAGTAATGGAGAAAAAGCGAGTTAGGTTAAAAAGTGAAATATCAGGCATAAATAAACAGCTATATGGTACTGAAAAAGATATTACCGAAATCGACCTCGACGACGATTATGAATTACCCGATATATCTAATGAAGAACGTAACAGATTGAGCGAGCAAAAAAGTGAGCTACGTATGGAGCTGTATCATCTTGAGGATAATCAGAAAACATACTTTGACAAAAACATTGCTGAGAAGGATCGTAGAATAAAGTCCTTGGAAAAACGATCGAATCGAATTTATGATAAGCAAGAAGCAAACCGACAGCATTGGAAGCACTTCTTGGCAGGACAGGTAGAAATGGGTATGAAGCAAGCGGAAAACGATCCGAGAATGTCGTATTTGCTTGGCCATAGAGCTATTGCAGGTTCAGATAGACAGGATGACGCAGGTATAAGTGAAGGCTTTGCTTGGCTATGGACAACCTATAAGGACGGATTCACTCCTGATTCAATTCAGTATGCTTCAAATATTCTTGGCGAATACAGTGGTAGAGATACACCACAATACAAAGAGATGTTTAACGATCTGATTGGTCTGCGCTCGAAGTTGAAAGATGCGAGGGATATTGATGATGCAGATGTTATGAAAATACTTCTGCCAATACAAAACGGTATGGATGTAAAAATGCAAAAAGGTCATATTCGAGATAGTTCAGTAAGACAATTAACTGAAGACCCTCGCGCATTTAAACAGTTGTTAGATTACGTAGATACTACGCAAGATAAAACGCGTGTTGCAAAACAGATACTTGGCTGGTTAGATGCTCAAAAAAGAAGTATGCATGGAAAATTACAGCATAGCCCTCGAGCGATCTAGACATTTACGATCATAAAGTCTTTTGCTAGTGTGGTGTTCTTGAATACTGAAGTGGCCTCTTTTTTTAGTTCAGAAACATCTTTGTAGCGTTGGCTGAAGTGTGTGAGAACTAACTTGCTTGCCTTTGCAGATTTAGCGATCTTGGCAGCATCTTTGACAGTAAGATGACCGTAATCTTTTACTTTGTCGCGTAGCTTGTTTGAGAAAGTACCTTCACAGATTAGTAAGTCTGAATCTTTCGCGAACTTAGCTAGGTCTGCAAAAGGTGCAGTGTCGAATATGATTGTTAGTTTCTTGCCCGGGCTAGCATATGTAACATCTTTTGCTTTGATTTTCTTCCCGTTGATTGTGACATCTTGACCTTGCTGGAGTTTTGCAAGTGCAGGTAATCCTTGTACCTTTTCTTTTCTAACCCACATTTTATCAATGCGATACCTGTCTTTTTCCTTAAACGAGTAAGCTAGACAGGGTATTCGATGCTTCAGGAACTGAACTTGAACTGCATAATCTTTGGTATTGATCGCTAGTTTCGATGTGCGTGTATCTACTTCATGTACTGATAACTTGAAGTTTGGTCTGATGTGCAGCGCTTGAAATAGGTATTTGATGGATTCTTTTGTTCCGCCCGGCCCAAAGATCTCTAATGGATCTGTTCGATTATTCATAGCCATGCTTTCTAGCAAGCCAGGTAGACCTAAGACATGATCGCCGTGCCAGTGTGTGATAAAGATTTTAGTGATTTTCATCGGGCTCTCACCAGCAATTCTTAGCTGGCGCTGGGTTCCTTCACCGCAATCAAATAGGATTGCTTCAGGACCATATCGCAGTAAGATTGAGGTATGACTTCGTTCTCTTGTTGGGAACGAGCTTGCTGTACCCAGGAACTGAACTTTCATATGTTTAAGTATACAAATCTGGCTTAAAAACGTAACTATTTGCACTTACTACTCAATGCTCACAATATGTTATATATGATTAATGTTCTTCCTAAGCATGAACCATGGTGGGTAGATATGAACATTAAAAAATTAAGTTTAATATTTTGTCTGATGTTTGTCGCATCTGTTGCTTTTGCAGCAGAATGTAACGAAATCACACAAGATACGAATAACTATCGTATTCCAGTTCCCGTAGCAGACGAGAATGGTAGAAACGGTATTGTAAATGATTTTACTCCAACAGTAACAAATCAGCTCTATAAAGTAGAGCTAGATGCTAGTAAAGATTGTAAGTATATCTGGGATATCTTTGATTCAGACGGCAACGAACTTGTATGGAGACCTGCTAGTGGCGATCTTTTCGGATTAGGTTCACTCGCTGTAACTTTGACTGCAGGTAAGACCTATTCTATGCGTGTCTGGACTATTAATGAAGGATGCTCTTTTGGTGGAACTAGCTCTGGAGATCTATATTACAAATTATATTTTAGTAGTTCTGGAACTGCTTGTTCAGATTCTTGTGTAAATCTGGATCATGACGCAGATGATCAGTATGCTGAGTATTTTATAGCAAGTACTTGTACGGATTCTCTCGGAACAAAGACCGATTATGTAGAAACATCGGGCACACCTCATGAGTATGTATGTGACGTGAATAATCGATGTATTTCTAATACCTATCCCGGAGATGATTATCATTGTCCATATGGTGTAAATGATGATTTTACTGCTTGTGCTAAAGCACCAGAGAATAGTTGTAGCGTAGATGCTGCAGGTGTATGTACTGATTCCGAAGGTAATGTGAAGAATCCTACCTGTGATGGTAAGTTTCACATTATTGGGTATGAATGCTATCAAAGTAAGACTTGTGTAGAAAATAAAGTTGAATGTCAATCTGGTTATGAATGTGATGGTGATGTAACACCTGCTGTTTGTGTAGAGTCAGATACGGGTGATATTGAAACAAAATGTACTGTAACTAAGACTTATTCAGCAACACAGGCAACCGATGGTATATGTACTTATTTATGGGACGAAACTATTGAAGGTATTTCGTCAAAAGGCGATGCAGATTGTAAAGCAGACGCAGGATTTAATTCTAAAGAAGATTTGTATGTAACGTTCAGTCAGACTTATTCTGGCCAGGAAAGTGTAACAATAAATCGAATAGACAAATCAGGTCTGAATGAGTTGGATGGTGATGAACTTGTCTCTATTGATGTAGACTATGATTTTGTGTATGATATGCGGGAAAATGGATATACTAACGGGGTTATAACGCGAATAGTTTCAAGTGGAAATCGTCAAGATAAAGAGCGATTTAATTTCTGTACTTTAGAAAGTAGTTGTGGTTCTAACGAAGATGTTCAATATGTTCGTAATAAAGCTGCCTATACATATGACGGTGGAGATATTAACGTGTATGGTGATTTAAGTAAGCTTAGCTTAGTTCCAAAGTATAATGGTGATGATTACTGGGGTAAACGAAATCGTCCAACAACTTTCAAGGAAGTACGTGTGACGTATAATTACTGTGCAAAAGAAGGAGGGTCTGATGATCAGCAATTCCTTATGAATGATATATTGCCTTGGAAGAGTCTTTCTGAAGGTGACTACGATGCAGCAGTTGAAGTTTCAAGTTCTTCTGGAGACGGGTACGATGTAGAGGTAAGAGTTAATCAACCCGATAACGGTATATGTAGTTATACACTTAGTAAGAATAATAACGCAATAACTGAAAATAAGCCAAACCGTTACGGTCGAATTACTAGCGTAAAAGACGTAGATGTTGATCTACCGCAACCACCTACTGGAAAGCAAGTTAAATCTGTGGACATCAAGTATGATTATCTTCCAGGTACAACCAAGGGATCAGTTAGTACTATGTTAGATGGTGTAGAGACCGACAACAATGCTTTTTGCTCAGATAGATTAGGAACTGTTCGAGACGAGTCCTGTCATGGGCGTAATTTTTATTCAAGTGTTATTGATGAAAATGGATATAACTCGAACACACGTATAGCTTGTAGTTATAGTTGTGGCGATGATAATAAATGTCGCCTTGCTTCAAATAGTAAATATAAATCTATTGGATCAACTCCTGTTGACTGTACCGATGATTGTACGCCTGCAACAACCGCACCTACCTGTGACGGAGATACGATATTGAATCAATGTGTAATGCAAAAAGATGGTTGTTACAACAGTGTTCCTACAACGTGTGTAAATGGATGTGAAAGTGGAAGATGTAACTTATGTGCTGAAGCAGTTAATACGCGGGATGGATATCAAACGCAAGAGATACACGCAGATGTTTCAGATCTCTCAAGCATTACGTTTGAGGGCGAAGGATCATATTACCTACGAAATATGTTTGTTACATTGAATTATTGTGATGATACAACAAAAGGATATACTTGTGATGGTGATGGTGACTGTTATGTAATGTCTAGCGAAGATTCCTTTGGATTTATTGTCAAGGGTGTGTTAGCTGACGAAAGTGTGACTGTTGGCGAGTACCTAGACTCAGCTATTCGAGTATCTGAAAGTCGTCAGAGAGTACCAGATTCACTTGGACGAAGAAGATATACAAATATATATGATGTATATGTTGATACATCTGGCACAGGTTCATTTGGAATAGGACTTCCATCTGCAAATAATCGATTCCTTATTGGAATAGGTCTCGCGATGGTACTTGCAATTGCAGCAGGAAGCTGGCACTTTGGTAAGAAGCCAAGAACGAAACGATCTAGAAGAAAGAGGCGCAGATAAGCCTCTTACTTTTTACTTTTATTTTACTTCTATTATATGGTGTAATATAGATACTACTAACTCTAGATTACAAACTAGATATTGCGAAATATAATTCTTTAAGAAGAATTCCCGTGTACGGTTGCTAGAAATCCTATTGGTGGGAAAATGAAATTAACAAAGAGGCGAATAATATTAAGTACAGTATTTTTAGTTGCTGTTTTTTCATTAGTGTTTGTAAGTAGTGCATATGTTAATGGACAGGCAGTGGTATCTAATCCAAAGGTTACGTGGGTATCCCACACAGAATATTGGAGCGGAGATGACGTATCTACAATCGTAAGACTGACTGACTATCTAGGTAGACCTTACCAAGATATTGTTGGTTGTCGAGTAACAATCATGTATCCAGATAAAACTGTTTGGGTATCCGATGCTTTGATGGGCGAATCAACTGTAGCAGGTAACTACTATCATATTGAGGTAGCACCTTATACACAGGGAACATATGAGCAAGAGGTAAGGTGTACATATGGTGCAGGTGAGGTAATAACAACATCACAATCCTTCCACGTAAATCCCGCGCTGACTCGAATCCAGAATATAAGTGCAGACTTGATTTCACAAACAGCACTTCTAACTGATGTTCATACAAGTATTACAGCACAGATAACAGATACAAATCAATCAGTTAACACAAATATAGATGAATCTGAGACAACAATTACAACTTTGATAAATACCGTTGATACAGACCTAACAAATCAGATGACTACGTTAGGTGTTGATGTTGATACAAAGCTAACTGATGTAAATGAAAGTATAAGTGCTCAGCTATCTGATACACAGATATCTATTGAAGCTAATTTAGGGAGTACTGAGACTACCTTGAGTAATCTTATGACAACTTTAAATAGTGATTTGCAAAGCTATCTAACTGAATACTTGGACGAATTAAATACTACATTAAATGCAGTTTATACCGATACACAGTGGATCTCGACCAACGCAATGAATCAAGATAATGCTGCAGCAATAGATGCAAGATTTGATACAGTTGATAATAATCTTGCGTTAATCGAAGACTTTTGTAGTAACCCACAAACAAGTGGTTCAGATTTATGTGTAGAGATCGATCAGCTAAGAGTGGTTGTAGATACTATGCGAACTGAGCAAACAACGTATTACAATGATTTAGACACAACTACGACAAGTACCTGGGATTTATTGAGTGGATCAGTATCTACAAACATAGATACATTGTTAGTTGATGTAGGTGTTATCGGAACACAGACAACAGAGATCAACGAGACACTTGCTCAGATAAGAACAGAACAAGTTGAGAGAATAAATATGCAAGTAATATCTTAATCTCTTAACTTATTATTTATTTTTTATTACAATGGATCAAAGGAATATTAAAGCCAGACTTGGGGATTATGTTAAAAATATTCCTTTGAAACTTTCTAAGTTTAATCAAAAATATAAGCTCTCACTAGTATTCTTGGTAATCTTAGTGCCTGCTGCAGCAATCGGAACTGGCTATTGGTACTTTTTTACAGATCCGGGTCTGGATTTACACATGGTATCTGGTACTGAGTATATCAGTAATGAAGAAGGACAGCTTATTGTAAGGATGACTGACTATACTGGCGAACCAATATCCGATGCTACTTGTTACGCAAACATCTTGTTCCCAAATAAATTTAACTTTATTACAAACCAGCCTATGACTGAATCTACTGAATCAGGTAACTATTATTACTTATTTACCACACCATCTACGGTTGGGATATATGAGTACACTATAAAATGTAGCTATGTTAGAAATGGGCAATTGGTTACGTCAGCAATATCTCATTCTTTTCATGTTTCTCCTGCACTTATATCTATGCTTCAGCAGTTGAATGAGACGCGTGTCCAGCTGGAAGATGCTAAAGAAGAGTTGCTTATTGTATTGGAACTTGTAAATGAGTCTCTAGAAGCTAGTGTAACACAAAAGATCGATACTGAAGCAGATGTTCGAGATCAGAAGATGAAAGATATGGGTGATGCTATAAGTGAGATATTTACATAATGCCATTAATCCATGACTGATTGAGGGATTGAGACCTATTGATTTTCAATAAGTGTATGTTGTAATCTATATATTGTAATATTTAGGTTGCAGTGAATAAATTCTTTAATAACTTCTGCGATATGGTGCGATTAGGTGTAGAGTATAATGAGAATGAATAGAAAGAGAAAGATTATTTTGAGTACGGTGGTTTTAGTTGCGCTGTTTTCAGTGATTTTTGTACAATCTGCTTATGTTAATGGGAAGGAATTGATTGATTCACCCGAGGTTATGTGGGTATCCCACACAGAATATTGGAGCGGAGATGACGTATCTACAATCGTAAGACTGACTGACTATCGTGGTGAGCCATATAGTAATGTGCAAGACTGTACTGTTACAATCAAATATCCAGATAAAACAGACTGGATTGTGGACGCAGCGATGTCCGAGTCAACAGTTTCAGGTAATTGGTATCACACAGATGTGGCACCATATACACAGGGAACATATGAGCAAGAGGTAACTTGTACCTATGGTGCAAGTAAGACAGTTAAAACATCGCAATCCTTCCATATAAATCCAGCACTGACGCAGATCCAGAATATAAGTGCAGATCTTACAGCTCAGACAGCACTTCTAACTGATGTGCAGGGTTCTATTTCTGCGCAGATTGTTTCGACAAATGATACTATAAATCTGAACGTAGATGAATCTGAGACAACAATTACAACTTTGATTAATACCGTTGAGGGAGATTTATCAAATCAGATGGCTACTTTGGGAACGAATGTTGATGCACAAATAGTTGATGTAAATACAAGTTTGAGTGGTCAGTTAGGTGATACACAAGTTTCAATAGAGACTAATTTAGGTAATACTGAGACAACATTAAGTGATCTAATGACAACGCTAGATAGTAATCTGAAGACATATCTAACAGTATATCTTGACGATATTAATGGTACTTTGACTAGTGTATATACAGATACTCAGTGGTTGTCTTTGAATGCTATGAATCAAGAGGACGCAGCATTAATTCAGGCAAGGTTTGATACAGTTGATACTAATTTGGAATTAATCGAAGACTTTTGTAGCAATTCTCAGACAAATGTATCTGATCTATGTGGTGAGGTTACCAACTTGCGAATTGTTATTGATACCATGAGAGCAGAACAGACAGGTTATTATACTGACTTGAATCAGACAACTTTGAATACATGGAACCTGTTGAGCGGAGAGATCGCAACAGAGATTGATTCATTGCTAGTAGATATTGGTATAATACGAACACAGACAACTGCGATCAATGAGACACTTAGTGCGATTAGACAAGAACAGCTAGAGGAGATTAGAATTCATACAATCTCCTAATTCTTTTGCTTTCATAACGCATGGAGTCGGCGACTTATGTCGCTCCTGTCGCTGAGCAAAGCTCAGCGGAAGTGATTATCGTCACTGTCCTTGTTAGCAAAAGTCGTTTTTCTTTTTAATTAACTTTTTAAAGCATAATTTATAGTTATTAATATCAGATTTCAATCACTGTCTAACGCCGAGAGGTGCTAGGCGATAAGATTTCTGAATTAAAAGATGGCAAATAAGAAAGAAACTGTTGCTAAAGCTATTGTAGCTAAAGCTGACAAGAAGGCAAAAGATAAAGCTGTATCTGATGCAATGCAAGAGATTAAACTACAGGGTCCAGTTAGGGCTAAGATCATTGGAAACAAGGTTATGGTTGAAGAAGACTATGAATTGTTCCTACCATTTTATGATCGGTCTAGCTTTGGAGAGATCCATGGAGTTAAGCAGAAACGGATTGAGCTAAGTCTATCTGAGGCGCTCTATTTAATGGAGCGAGGTAAATTAGACGTCTTTAATGGAAAAAGAAAGCTGGATCTCGAGAGTTTTGTTCGATTAGCAAAGCGTGGAGAGAAGAACTTCTGGACGCGTTATAGGGTCTATCGCGAAATGAGAACTAGAGGATATACTCTTAAGACTGCACTGAAGTTTGGAGCAGACTTTCGCGTCTATCGAAGGGGGGTTAAACCTGGCGAAGATCATGCAAAATGGGTACTTTTCTGCGCTGATGAGAATGAAAGTTGGACCTGGAGGCAATTCTCGGCCATGAATAGAGTAGCACATTCAACTAGAAAGCACTTGCTTGTCGGAGTTGTAGATGACGAAGGAGATGTTACCTATTATGAGATCCGTTGGAAGAAGCCATGAAAGGGTTAAAGATCAGAAAAGCAACAATTAAAGATTTAGATGTATTAAATCACATACAGACAGCGTTATTAGATGACGAACGTGGTAAGTATACCATGGCGTTGCCTAGCGAAAAAAAGATAGATACAATGAGAGGTAGCCGGGCTAAAGAACTTCTTCAATCCAAAGACGCAGTTGTTATGTTAGCAGAGCTAGACGGACAATTTGTTGGTGGCGTATATGGTGAGATACAACCTGTAGAAGATGACGTAGGTTGGGCTAAGTATACGAAAAAAGGATACATTGGGTGGGGTTTTGTAGAGCCTGCTTATCGAAAGCAAGGCGTTGCTTATGAGCTTGTACAAGAGGTACTACGTTGGTTTAAGTTACGTAACATAAAGCTGATGGCAGTGAGTATTATGCACAATAATAAAGCGGTTCAAGGTTTAATGAAGAAGTTTGGTTTCAAAGAATATATTGTTGATTTCAGAGCAGTTATGAATCCCTAGAGTTCAAAGAATTGTTTTTTTAGGATATTTAACCCCGAGTTAACTATTGCAGTAGCAGCAGCTTTGTTTTTTATGTACCGTTCATCACCAGTATATACGACCAACTCAATACCTGCTACTCGACCGATATAACCTAATGTGGTTAATACCGATGGTTTTAGTTTATGAAATACTCGCATGTTTTTTTGCAGAAAAGCGAGCGCGTTTGGATGTAGTGGATTCCTTATCTCTTGCTGTGGAGTATAGTAACCTGTTGTGGGGGCGTAAATATTAGTTATTCTTTCGAGGTCATCACCATCTACTGTGTGATCTGAGTCATTGAGTTTTCGCGTAGCTTCGCTTTTAATTCTAAATAGGAATACGGTATCAACATAAGGTGGTAGCATATATACACACCATTCACGTTTTTCATCTCTCGCTAAACCAATTATAAGCTTACTTTCATGCTCTTCCGCAAGCCTATCGAATAGTGTTTCATTATCTTCCATTGCTATTGTATAGTTAAAAATACTGCTTAAAAGTGTTTCTTTCTAGCAAGTAGTGGGTTAAAGCTTAAATATGATTACGATTTTATACTTTCATGCGAAGACCAAATTTTAGCAAGTTAAAGGAAAGAATGCCGAAAATGCGTAGATCTGAAGGCAAGTTGAGTAGCAAAGTGACTCGCGAAGTCGTTGTAGGAGCTTTTGTATTTATCTTACTAGCAGTTGTTGCTGTTAGTGGTACGGGTGATATAACAGGTTTTACAGTTTTAGATGACATACAGGAGGCACTAGACTCTATCGAGGTTCCTAATATTGAAGCACCTGTCGAAGATTCGGGGGAAGGCTCATCGGAACCAGCTACCTGTGGCGAAAACTGTGGTTTAGGAAATGTACCTGTTCGGGAAGAAGGGCAGTTGACTACATTAGATACATCTGAAGATAGAACATCTTTATTTGTTAGTTCAAACCCAGCACATGGAGCAACGGTTAGTGGTATTGGAGATGTTACTGTAACAGCCTCAACAGATATGATCGCAGGGTCATACATTAAGCTGCATAAAGGTAATGAGAATCGTATGGTAGATCGTGGTTACACAACCGTTGATGGTGTTACTATGGCTACTGCGTCTATAGATAACAGTCCAGGTGCTTACAAAGCTGAGTACAAGATAGTGACTGATGATGGTAGAGAAGAAGACGGTCAGTTTTCATTTACAGTTGGTTAGTTTTCCTTAGAAGGTCTCAATAGTTTGAGCAAAGAGCTATTGAGTTTATATCTTATTATATATTCTTGTCCGTTTTTTTCAGCGAGCAACAAGTCATCTTCTTTTGTATTAACTAGCACCACCATGCCGAGAAAGTATTGTCCTCGAGTGACATACCCCCTATCTCGGATTTCTTGGCAAGTGGTTCTCTCGATTATATCGTCTAGATCGCTATCGCTCATTTGATCATCCCCTTAGAAGTAGTCAGCGTCATCTGTGTTGGAAAACACTAAATGGAATCTGTTTGCTGAATGAGATCTGTTTAATCCAGCTTCTTTCTTTTGCAAGGTTTTTAAGTTGGTTGTATATAATAAAGTCAATGTCGTCATTAGTTAGGTCTTTGAAAAGTTTGTTTCGTTTAATCTGCGTTCGCAGGAATTCATAAGGTAGCATCTTAGCGTATTTTTGAGATTTCATAAGAGTGTGAGTGAGCGCGTCAATGAAGACGCGCTAGGATTGGTGGGTGGTTGGTGTAGGCGTAGGTTGTTCTGAATAGAATAATCTGTTTACTTAAAAAAACATTATGAATTCTCGAGCCAGAGCATGTTTCTGGAACTAAGTTCCATAACGGCTTTATTACTAGTTACTAAATAATACATGTTATGGTTACAGCTATTGGGCATGTTTGGTATTGGGATTGCGTTTTCGAGCTTTTGATGGTGGCCGTTCTGACATTGATTAGCTTGCATAGTTATTCTATATTTAGGCTGATAAAAGAGGCAAAGTATAAGTGGTTTAGCTATTCTTTTGCAGTTATTGCATTAGCGTTTGTTGGTCGTATCGCTATGAACCTTGTCATATATACGACACATGTTCGAAAAGTAGTTTCTGGAGCAGTGATAGCGACATTTAAACATGTTAGTGCGTCAGATATACTTTGGCACTATGGTTTGTTCACCTACCGTTCATTCATGCTTATTGGTTTAATTGGAATCTTCTTGATTATAACTGAATCTAAGGAAAAGAAGAGCTGGATATTAATGTTGTATTTGGCCATCCTTACTGCATTTACGAGTATGCAAGTACCGTATGTTTTCAGTCTTACTGCAGCAGTTCTTATGGGTCTGATTTTTGCTAAATTCTATCAAAATTTCGTAAATCGACCAAAAAAGAGTGCCTGGGGCGTTGCTATGGCATTTTTCTTTATATTCGCGAGTCAAGTAACCTTTATATTTGCGAGTTTTAACTACTCTTTGTACGTAGCAGGACAGGTTATACAGCTGTTAGGATACCTAATGCTGTTAGCCGTATATATTAGAATCCTACGTAGGTGAAAATGGCTAGACGAACTCGACTAGATGTTTTGAACGATATGCTTACTGCTATTCAGAAAGCTCAAGGTCAGATAAAACCAACGCACTTGATGTATAAGGCGAATCTATCACATAAGCTTCTGAGTGGTTATCTAGCTGACCTGATATCCCGAGATTTAGTTAGAGAGATTCAGAAAGACAAGCTTCACAAGCAGATAGAGATCACCGAGAAAGGCAGAGACTTCTTGATTCAGTTTAGAAAGATCAAAGAATTCCAAGATAGTTTTGGACTATAGTTGTATCTATAACGTAGTTAGTTAAGTATATATATTTTGTTTCATATATCAAACAGGTTAGGTATGGTTGAAAAATCTCGTTTTATGCTAATAGTGCTTATGGTCACGATATTAAGTAGCGCAATTATTGTTTATGCTGCAATGGACACCGTGAGTTTGGTAACTCCTGAAGATAATCATGTAAATTGGAATGGTACTGTAACTTTTAGTTGTAATGTAACGAGTAATGCTACCTTAGATACTCTTTACCTATATATGAATATTAATGGCACATGGGATACAAATGGCACCGTAGCAACCCCATCAAATCGAACGGCATATAACTTTACTAATGCTTATACTGATGTTCAGAAAGCAAACTGGACTTGCTGGGCAAATAATACTGAAGGAGCTGAGCTATGGTCCGCAGATAATAATTATACTATAACTATCGATAATACAAATCCCGCTGGGTTTAATTTCACAAATCCCGCAAACATGACTACAACAAACTTTACAACTAATACTACTCCACTATTAGATTGGAATGATACAGTCGATCCAAATTTCCTTAATTATACTATTTTGATTACAGACAGTAACAACTTTGGAAGTCCAAATTATACTTACGAGGTACATAGCACAACGGTAAATGTTTCAAATAGTTCATTTAGAATTGGAACCGATACTACTGCAAACACATCTACCTCAACCGCCTTAGAAGATGGCATTTGGTTCTGGAAGGTTATTGCATATGACGGTGCTGGTGCAAATGGATCAACTGAGCAGGCTACAAACATTAGTATTGATGATGGCACTAATGTAGGATATTATGAATATCGAATTGATACTATTCAGCCAACAAAGTCAGAACCATCTAATACTAGTACGGTATTTGATGGTAATTATACAAATGATACAACACCTGAGATTAATTGGACTGTTACAACCGAAGCTAATTTCTTAAATTATACAATTAATGTCAGTAACAGTTCTACTTTTGAGGTAATCAACTACACAACAGCAGCAACTGGAGCAATAACGAACAACTCAGTTAACCTGTCGACAATAGAGTCAGACGGAACCTGGTACTGGAGAATTATAGTCTATGATGTAATTGGTAATTCAAATGTATCTGCTCAGAATTACTCTTTTATTTTAGATTCAATCGGACCTACTAAAGCAGAACCATCAAATACCAGTGATATAGATGATGGTACTTACACAAATGATACAACACCCGAGATTAATTGGACAGCCTCAACTGAAACAAACTTTGCGAATTATACAATTCGAGTAAGTAATAGCTCTGCATTCGATACAACAAATTATACTACTTCAACTTTGGTAGCAACTACTAACAATTCAGTAAACCTAACATTGGAAGACGGAACATGGTATTGGAGAGTTATAGTTTATGATCTAGCAGATAACTTCAATACATCAGCTACAAATTATTCTTTCACAGTAGATACTGTAGAACCTAGTAAGGCAGAGCCTGCAACTCCTGTAGAAGGTACAAATACATCAGATAACACAACTGAGTTTAACTGGACAACTTCGGCAGAAACTAACTTTAGAAACTATACGGTACAGATAAGTGAGGCTGCAAACTTTACAGTTATTAATTATACGGCATCAGTTACAACGAGTAATGCAACAAGGTTAGTTAACAGTAGTGCGCTTGCTGAAGGAACATGGTATTGGAGAGTTATTACGTATGATTTAGTAAATCACTCGAATATATCTAGTACTAATTTCTCATTAGTAGTTGATGTAACCAATCCAACAGTATCGTTTAGTTGTGATAGTCGTTCAGTATATGTTAATACATTGATTACTTGTGGTTGTACTTCAACAGATAATATCGATTCAGCTCCAACAGTAACTTTCACTACCAATCCAAGTACTTCGGCTTCAGGATCATTTTCAACATCATGTACCTCAACAGATGACGCAGGTAATTCTGCTACAGAATCGATTGATTATACCGTTGCTACAAGCCCATCGGTTGGTGGTAGTAGCACCCCTGCGAGTACTACATCAAAGTCAGTAATGTTTTCAAATGTTAGGGAAGATGATGAATTAACTGCAACAACATCTGATGATCGAATACATATTACTGAAGTTACTGTAACTGCTGCAGAAGACGCAAATTCTGTAAAAGTCGCTTTCAAGAACTATGACTCTAAGCCTAGCTCAGTTTCAGAACCAACTGCAAAAGTAGTCTATCAATACCTTGATGTCACTGCAGACATAGAGATTAAGCGAGCGGAGATAAATTTCGAGGTTGAAGATTCGTGGTTAACTGATAATGGAATAACTTCTGCAGACGTGGTTTTGCTGCATTATGTCGATGATGATTGGGAAGAATTACTGACTAGGCATGTTTCAGGAGAGAGCTACATGGCATCGTCGTTATCTTTGTCAACATTTGCAATAGCTGCTGGAAAAGAAAAGCCGGTTGATAAGAAAGCTGAGTCAAAACCAATTATAGAGGAAATAGTTGAAACATTTGATAAGGTCATACCTGAAGAATCATCAGTATTCTTACCTGCACTGGTTGCGGTTGGTATTGTACTTGTTGTAGTATTTTATGCATATAGTTCGTCATTTAGAAAGAGAACGGATTCCTCTAAGAAGAATATACAGACACATGTTGGTAGACTTCATAAAGAGGTTAAGCGTAAGCTAAAGAAACGTAGATAGTAATTCTTAATAAGTATGTGGTTTTATTAAAACTATGAAAAAGTATGAGCAAGTGATTGATCTCGCTATACGCAAGGGTATCTTTTTTCCTACTGCTGAAATATATGCCGGTCCCGCAGGTTTCTGGGATTATGGACCATATGGTGTCGCTCTTAAGCAGAATTTAATTGAACTCTGGCGTAAACATATGGTACAGAAAGATGGGATGCTGGAGATTGATGGTTGTCAGATAATGCCTGAAGAGGTTTTCAAAAACTCAGGGCATCTTAATAGTTTTCAAGATCCATTAGTAGAATGTACTAAATGTAAGAATATATTCAGAGCAGATAAGTTAATTGAAGATAAGACCAAAAAATTAACTCCTGAGGCACTGAAAGCAGCGCAGTTTGATAAATTGATTAAGAAGTATAAGATCACTTGTCCAAGTTGTAAAAAGGCTCTGAGTGATGTAAAGATGTTTAATCTTATGGTAAAGACTTTGCTTGGACCAAAGCAAGCAGATGTCGCTTACTTGCGTCCAGAAACTTGCCAATCAATTTTCATAGATTTCCCTAGAGTGTATAAGACAATGCGAGCTAAACTTCCGATTGGTCTTGCGCAGCTAGGTAAATCATTTAGAAATGAGATCTCTCCACGTCAGAGTATCTTTAGATTAAAGGAGTTTACTCAGGCAGAAATCGAGATCTTTTTTAATCCTAAGAAAGAAAAAGACTTTGATAAATTTAATGAGGTTAAAAGTTATAAATTAAATCTCGCACTTTTAGGTAAGGAAGATAAGACTCTAGCGATTAGTTGCTCAGATGCAGTTAAGAAGAAGCTTGTTCGTAGCAAACTGGTTGCATATTATCTCACATTATTAATGCAGTTCGTTGAGCGTGTTGGGATCGATAAGAAAAACATCCGATTTAGAGAGCTTGGTGGAGATGAGCGAGCATTCTATGCAAAAGCGGCATGGGATCTCGAGATCAAAACATCTCAAGGTTGGATGGAGACAGTTGCAAACCATTACCGAACAGATCATGATCTTGGATTACACTCAAAAGGTAGCAAGAAAGACCTATCTGTAATGGATGGTGATGAAAAGGTTCTTCCATGGGTCTGGGAGACTTCTATGGGTATTGATCGTCTGCTGTTGATGGTTTTAGATAATGCATATACTGAAGAGACGGTGAAAGGTGAAAAACGCGTTGTTCTAAAGTTGGCAAGTAAGGTTGCGCCAGTTCAGGTTGCAGTCTTTCCTCTGACAAAGAAGGATGGTCTGCCTGAGAAAGCTCAGAAGATATACAATGTCCTAGCTGAGTCGTATACCTGCCAGTATGATATAGCAGGGTCTATCGGTAAACGGTATCGAAGAATGGATGAGATTGGGTGCCCCTTTTGCGTAACGATTGATCACCAGACTCTGAAAGATAATACTGTTACTGTTCGAGAACGAGATTCTATGAAGCAAAAACGCTATAAGATCGCTAAACTTCATACTGCTCTGAATTTTCCATAAGAAATAACCTTATTAATGTTTTGTTATATACATAAGCATGCAGCATGCGGTAATTCCAGTAGAAACTGAAGGTGGTATGGTCCAAACTCGATTTTAGAATTTAGAGTTTGCAATTTCGATTTTACAATCTCGAGATTGTAACTAATAAATTCTTATATATGGTTTATCGCCTCTCACTAGTAACATTCATATGGGAGAATTACAATGAAATTAGCAAAAATAGTATTCGTAGTAATGATCGCCTTACTGGTGATCAATTTAGGTTTAGATGTAGCTGAAGCTGCATGTGATATAAGCGCGGTAACTATAACACCTCCAGGAGATGGTGAGGTTATAGATGGAGAGTATTTGATAAAATGGTCTGATTTAGCGTGTACTGCTGGTGAGACTGTTGATATAAAGATCCATTGGGATGCATCTTCATGGTCTAGAATTGGTGATGATATTGACGCAAATGAACATGAATTGCTTTTCGATACAGATCCTGCTCCAAGTTTAGACAAATCAGAAATATACTGGCTTGAACTATTATTGGAAGATGGCGCATTTTCACGCACCGAAGACAATAGACTGTTTACTATTGATAATTATGGTCCCGAGCAGGTAACTGGTTTGATTGCAGATCAGCCTTACGAAACATGGAGCTCAGATAATACCGTAGTATTTACGTGGGATGTTCCAGATGATGTAGGTACTTCTGGCTTAGCAGGATATAAGATTAATTGTGTTACTGATGGAGGCCCGTTCCCTGGTTGGGCTGACGCAGGTGATGAAACCTATGCATGCGAATATGAAGACGGCGATTTTAATAGATTTAATATCCGGTCTGTGGATAATAATGAAAATGAAGCATTCGGTATCTTGATTACACAGGCTTTTTGGATAGATACTACAGATCCATGGTTTAATGCAGGCGGTCTAAAGTTCTTACCAAATGATGGAATACCTGAAGATGATATGTTTTTCCGTAGAAGTCAGACAATTGGTATAATGGCGTATGTTGGAGATGCAACATCAGGTGTCGCAGGTGTTACTGCAGATATATCTGTTATTGATCCTGACTGGAGTGATGACGCACCATTTACATATGATCCAATCGAAGACCGATGGATATTGATTACAGATTCTATTGACTCAGATATCCCTGAAGGAGAATATACTATTCCAGTTCGAGTTACCGATTTAGCTGGAAATTCCAGAGGTAAGAGTCTGTGGATGATGATTGATAATATTGAACCTGTTCCAACTTTGAGATTTTCAGATAGCGAACCTAATGATGGAAATGTTCCAGGTTCCGAGCGAGTTATCAAAGACGGAGACGATCTTAGAATATATGTAGACTTTATAGAAGAAGGATCTGGTGTAAAGGAGAAAAACTATGGTGCAGATCCAACTATAGAGATAAACTGTCCAGATGGTGTTACATATAACTGGGATCTAATGGAAGAGTCTACTAATGTTTGGTATGTTGATCTTATAGATGCAGATCTACCTGATAATGGTTGGGAAGCTACCTGTGACGTACGTATCGAAGGTGCAGACTGGGCAAACAACTACGTAGCTAATAGTAATAATGGACAGCTTATCGAAGACGCATTTGAAATCGATAACACTGCTCCAGTTATCGACTGGGTAAAAGGAAGCCCAGGCTATTACAATGTTCCAAATACAATTTATGCGGGATTGCACATTACAGATGATGTTGGATTTTCTTCAGATGCAGTGCATGTGAAGACTCAAGATCACAATGGTGATTATGATACACATTTTATGAACGAAGTAAGCACTGCTTTGTGTAATGCACATATTGAGCGGATAGCCCCAGATGCATATGATGTTTGTTTTGGTGTAGATCTAGATGGAGAAGAAGGCCAAGATGTTAGAATTAATGTACAGATGTACGACTATGCAGGTCATCCAGCTACAAATATGGATGGCAGAGATAGTACTATTGTGCATACAGACTTTATACCTCCAACAAACCCCGATATTGAGGCGTTTAATCCAGAAGAATTGATTATAGATGCAGATACTTTTGAGTTCGATTTAGATACTCAGAGTGTAGATGATCTAGAACACCACTGGTATACTTATGAGATAAGACTAAATGGTGGTCCTTGGGACGCGCGAATTGGACAGACTGAAGATTTTGTATTTAATCTAGTTCAGGACTTTGACAATGAATTATGTATTCGAGGAATGGATCTAGCTACCAATCCAAGTGATGCTCCAGTAGATGTAGATACTGAATGTATTACAGTTACTGAGGATTCAACATCACCTCGAGCAGTTACAGACTTAGTGGTATTTGATGCATTAGCGCAAAGTACCGTTACACTGGCCTGGTCTGATGTGGAAGATCCGGGTGAATATGCTTCAGGCGTAGATCACTATGATATATACATGAGAAAGATCGGCAAGTATGATAGCTGTTTTGAGAGTATAGCAGACCCAGGTGTTGACTATATTGGTTCTGTTGATCCCGGAGTTGGATTGGCTAATATAGCTGATCTATACGAGAGTAGAACCTATTGCTTTGCAGTTGTTGCTGTGGACGCAGTACATCCTGTAGGAAACTTCTTTGAGCAGGTACACCCTGACTTTGAAGAAGATGTACTGATGGTTGTACCTGGTGCAGCATATCCAAATGAGCAGATAGATCTGATTGATGACTGGAACTTCATATCTACACCCGTTATCTTACTCGACAATAGCATTGATTCTGTGTTTGTAAACACTGGTGGTAACCCACTACGTGACGAGACAAACATAGTATGGCATTACGATTCGTTAAATGGAAGATGGTTGAGTTGGGTACCTGATGCAGAATGTGTTGGTGATAGTTGCCTAACAACCTTTGAGCATGGAAGATCCTACTTGGTTGATATGAATCAAGCACTTCACTTAGAGCTGTCTGGAAGATACTTAGGAATGCTTGGTGGTGGAGAGATGTTACCTGAATATGCGGTGTATGATGGATGGAACATGATTGGATACACAAAGGCAGGTAATGAGACAACATCAGACAGATGGGACTACTTCAGAAGCCTGGCTAAGGATCCAATTGTAGTGCTTACACGTATAGGACAGGGTCTAGCAGGTGTATCTGAGATGACATCTGGTGCAGGATACTGGGTAAATGTTGATATGGACGATACCTTTGCACCTGGATACAATGGCATATATGGTCCTGACGAAACTGCTGAAGAAGAGTAGATATAGTTTTATGTGAAATCCACCTATATGGTGGGTTTTCATAATCTTTTTATTGCTTTCGTGCTCTATTGGTAATGAAAATGAAAGCTAAAATAGGCAGTTTAATCATGCTTACTCTCTTATTTATCATGCCTTTAGCGTTAGCAGATTCACCACCTTCAATGCCTATTCGGTTTGATGGTGCGGTTTCTTTACGTGGAGAGGCGGTAGGTGACGGCACTACTATATCTATACAGGCAAATGAGGTTGAGATTATAAGCACATCAACTATAAATTCACGATATACTGTACATATACCGGCAGATGCGGATGTCGGGGACGCTACACAATATGCGTTTTATGTGGCGGGAGTTGCTGCAGGCGTACATAGTATACCTGACTCGGGCTCATATGTATCCTTTGATTTAGTGGCAGATGATAATATTGAGATAACAGATGAGGGTAATGATAACCGTGTACGTAATACTGGCTCTGGCGGCGGAGGTGGTTCTGGCTATGCAGGTACTGTTCTGACAGATAGTTATCAGACATTACAGATTGGTGTTGGACGTGGTAAGGCGTTTAAGTTGGTTGGTGCGGAGCACACAGTTATGCTTGACGGCATATCAGGTAATACTGCTAAAGTAACCATACATTCTGATCCAGTTTCAGTTACTCTTTTAATGGGCGAGACAAAAGAACTAGATTTAGACCCTGACTCTGATCATCTTCTGAGTGTAAAACTAAGCACAGTTACTAGCAATGGTGCCAACGTACTGCTTAAACAGGTGGTTAGACCTGTTGAGAATCAGGCAGCCTCACCGATACAACCAATAGACGCACAAGACGACGACGTAGCTACGTTTAATGCGCCAGAAGACAACTCGATATCATTTTCAGCGATTACTGGAGCAATCGCAGGATTACCGGATCTATCTATACTAGAAAATATATATTGGATTATAGCAGTATTTATAATGGTGGTTGGCTTATTTTTAGTAAGCAGAGGGGCAAGACAGGCTTTGAAATCAGCTCTTCGGAAAGTGCTGCGTGGTAGTAATGAGAACGATAAAAAGTAGTCTAATTGTCATATTTTTACTTAGTTTTATCTTATTATCTACAGGCTCGCAAGCAGTAGAAATGCGTGAGCCCACAGTTTCTGAGTGTTATAACCCTTGGCATTATAATGCTGGAGATCATCTAGGCACCTGTTCACTTCTTTTTGATGAGAATGATACAACTGGGTATGTCTGGCGAGAGAGTAATACGTGGTTAATGCTAGAATATGCAAGCTATATGTTAGCTGCAGATCTACATACCGTTACCGCTAATGTAGTTGGTGTATCAAGTGTACCGACTGAATGTCTTCTTCATGAAGGCTTGCAGATTAATGTATCTGATCTGCATTCAATAACTTGCTGGAATGGTGCGGAATGGGTGTATTTTGGAGAGTTAGGAGGGTTCCAACCTAATGCTTTTTATGAAGTATTCTTAGATCAGACTCCGGGTGGTACTGTTTCAGCGTATGAACTTGTACAGCCAGAGCACGAAGCAATAGACTTGTCTGTTGCACCAAGATTAGTTGTTGATGTATCTGACTTAGAGGGTCGTGAAATGTCGGTTAATTTCTATGTTTCAGTTGAAGATCCTCTGCAAGACGAGTTAATCTGTGGTCCGATATCGAGCTTTGATGGTCAGGTAAGCTGTCAATGGCGGGGTTTGGATTATGATACAGAATATGAATGGTACATTACGTTAGACAATGGTGAAGTGCTTTTTCCAAGTGATGTTTGGACATTTACAACGGGAGGTAATAGTGCACCATATATTTCTAGCATAAGTCCTGCTGACGGAGCAATAGACGCGCCACTAAATGTGGACCTTAGTTTTGTTGTTAATGATGCTGATACTGATACAATAAGTGTTAATATACAGGGTAATCTTGCGGGAGATGCAGTGGTTTTGTTTGAAACTAATATAACTGATTTATTAGATGGAGATGCTGCGTTGGCTACCTGGACGGGGTTAGGATACAGTCTGTCGTATGAGTGGAACATAGTTGTCTCTGATGGCACACATGATGTTTTGTACGGTCCTTTGACTTTTACTACACAGGCTAAACCAGCGCCACAGCCACCATCTAGTGGTCCAAGTAGCAGTCCAAACAGAGGTGGTGGACCACCTGAAGACGATGAGAACGAGACAGTGGTTGTAGTGACTCCGCCATTGATTGTTGAGCCTGCGCCAAGCACACCAATCGTTCCTGAACCAACTGTTAACGAGACAGATACAGAGACTGACGTAGACGAAGGACCTGGCTTTATCAGCAGCATCACGGGAGCATTTGCAGGTGTTGGAGATCTTTCATATCTTAAGTATGCAAAGTATGTTGTCGAAGGTATTGCAATTGTATTCTTACTTCATGTAATTACTTGGAGACGAGGCCGCTTTGTTAGAAAGCTCCTAAGACTTTTTCTGAGATAAGTATTTATAAAAGTATACATATATTTAGTTGATAACCGTGAAAGGTGGCAAACTACTTTTATTATTTTTAGCTATAGGCCTTGCTTTTGTTTTCTTGGCTGACAATGTAACTGCAGATCGTATCGTGGAAATCGATATACCTAAAGAGATTGATTTAGAAAATGATCTTGAGGTAAATGCATGGAAAACCTATTGTGAAGATGGTTGTTGGGCAGATTGCGCATATCATACTGGCAAATTAAGTCTTGCTGATAAAATATGTCAATGCGAAGGATATGCTAGTTCTTCTGGAGCATGTTATTATGAATCTGTAGATGTTAGACCTGCACAGCGTCAGATGTTAATTGTAAACCAAGATTGTGGATATTTCGCTGTTGACGAATCTACTGGAAATGGTGGTGGATCTGGAAGTGCTCTGACTCGTATTGAATGTTTTTCTTATAATTCTGAAGCAGATTTATTTGGAGGATGTAGTGATGGTTTGGATAATGACGCAGATGGTCGTTATGATTGTGAAGATACTTTTGAGTGCGAAGGTGTCGCACAGAATGGCGCAAAATGTCTCGAAGGTCGAATTCATGAAGACAATTGTGTTGATGGGATAGATAATGATCATGATAATAAGATAGATTTAGAAGATAGTGACTGTTTGCAACAATGCGTAGAAGATGGATCTAGAAAAGGTTGTCATGCATATGATAAGTCAAGTGGATATACTGAAAAGGATTGTGCGGAAAAAATCGTGTACACTGAATTACATCCAGAAGGTATTAATTGTATAGGTTCTTCAGTTAACTGTTGGCAGAAGAACTCTCCTGGCGAAGGTAGTGTAGGTGCCTATTTAACCTGTGATTCTCAAGTGCTTAGAAATCCGTCAGATAATTGTGACACTCAACCTGGATGTAAATGGGTAACGGTATCTCCAGATCCCGATCCGAATCCAGAAGAGGATACAACTCATAGAGATGATGACGTCACTTCCATTTATCCAAGTGGCATAAATCCGTTTATGAAAGCAACGTGTTATGTTGGCGGAAACGAATATATTGACTATTGTACTGAAGGTGGCTTGGTCGAATATTATGGCCCAGATTGTACTGAAGTGCTTGTAAAAACCGTTGATCATGAAGATATGCAGTTAGACGCAGCGTATAACTGTGAGAATGGCGCAATACAGTTACCTTATTCTGAGACAGAGGAACGTTTGGATAATCTATTTGCAGCTCCTGAATCAGTAGGTAATTGGTTATATGTTTTAGTTGCAGTAGTTATTATTGGCGTAGGCGTATGGTATTTTACTAACAATAAGAAATCGCAATACAAGCGACGAAGAAGAAAGTAGTTACTCCTTCTTTTCTTTAATTATTTTTTCTAGAATTAATACACCAATATAGTTGCAGTTAAGGCACTTATACTTGCCAGTATGGCCTGCTGCATCTAAGATAATATCTTCTGACTGACATACAGGACACAGTTTTCTTTTGAAAAGAAACCTGGTAAAGAAACTCTTTCTTTTTATCATAGTGCTAATAGGCCTGCGAGAACTTTTGCTCCATCTAGTGGACCAAATGGGATCATGTTAAAGACAAACAACCATAGGTTGATTTGCTTTGAGATGTATAATGCTCTTGCGTGCTTTCTGAACTTGCCAGACTCAATTGCTGCCCAGCTAGCTGCAAAGAGAATGAGATTTACAAGTGGACCTGCAAATGCAATAATTGCCATGTTCATCTTGTCAGCACCCTGTATGACTACGTATCCCGGTGCAAATAATAGGAAGCCAGATCCAATTACACGTAGGAATATACCTAGTCCAAGTCCCATTGGGAACATTTCATAGTGGCTAGCATAACCGAGTGCAATGCCTGCGAACTTATGACCAAACTCATGCAAAAGAATTGCTGGAGCTACGATCATTAACGAGAACTTAAAGTCGTCCCAGTTAAGCATGTTTGCAAAACGGCTGCGACCTAGTAACTCGTCCATATTATGAAGTCGAGGTTTCTTGATATAGCCTGAAAAGATAAAACCAATAGCAAGTATTGTGATTAATATGTGAACTATTTCAGTTAGGCTAAAGACCATAGTCTTATCTTGATGTTAATGTTTAAGAAAGTTATGATTGGAGGAACAAAGAGCCAGACTAGTAACTCGTATAGAGTAGTCAACAATTATTATATTTGAGCACGACGCTATATTACATGGATAGAGCGGTGGTTATAGCGGTAGTTGCGATGATGGGTCTGGTTTTTGTAATGTACGTATATGAGCCAGCAGATATTTCCGATCCGCTGTTCTGTAATTCTGATTCTGATTGCGTTCCAGCGCAAGATTGCCACCCGACGAGTTGTATTGGTCTGGGATCAAAGACGGTGTCAGATGGTGTATTTTGTACAACAGAATGCGCGCCAGACACTATGGATTGTGGTCAGGGGAGCTGCGCATGCGTAAGCAATAGGTGCGAGGTGAACTGGCGTGAATAGGATATCTATCTTAATAGCACTTCTACTTGTTTTTGCTATTCCTCTAGCAGTATCTAATGATCTTAGAATCGACGGTGAAGTGTTTGATGAGTTAGCACAGGAAGATACTGTAGATGTCATAGTTGTTCTAGAAGATGATGCATCTGTTTCTGTTGATGATACTGCTGTCGAGATAAGGGATTCTGACTGGATGAGCAGAGATGATCGTATATCTGCTGAAGAAATATCTATTACTGAAGAATACTCTGCCGCTCTGAATGGTTTTGCTGCAGAGGTTACTGAAGCAGGACTTGAGCTGCTTGAAGATAGTGCTAATGTCGATCGTATATACTATGATCAGACATATACGTTGGCTCTTGAGAATTCCGTTCCACAAGTTAATGCAGATGATGTTCATGGCTTGCAGTTAAATGGTGTTGATCTAACTGGTGCAGGTCAGACTATATGTGTTATTGATACAGGTATTAACTATAATCATAATTCTTTAGGTAGTGGCTTTGGAGTAGGATACAAAGTTATTAGTGGTGAGAACATATACAATTCATCTGTGCCAGATCCTTTAGATGATCATGGTCATGGATCGCATGTTGCAGGTATTGCTGCAGCAAGTGGTGATATTACCGGTATTGCACCTGGCGCGAATTTGATTGCTATGAAAGTTTTTGGTGCAACTCGAAGTACGACTGCTTCAAAAGTTTTAGCTGGTATCGATTGGTGTGTTAACAATGCAACTGAGTTTAATATATCAGTTATTACTATGAGCCTAAGTCTTACTAGTTATGGTGATGAAGTTATATTCACATCAAGTTCAACATGTGACAATTATGGTGATGGTGGGGTAGTTAATGCATCTAACAATGCTGCATCTCAAGGAATTTTAGTTTCTGCTGCAGCAGGTAATGATGGTAATACAACAGGTATTGGTTCTCCAGCCTGCGGATCAAATGTTACGTCTGTCGGTGCAGTAAATAATGCAGATACTCTATCTTACAATCGTGGTCCAATACTGGATCTGTTGGCTCCAGGTGTTTTAGTAAACTCGACATATACGTCAGATGATTATGTTCAGATGTCCGGTACATCTATGGCAACACCGCATGTCGCAGGTGCTGCAGCAATACTTTGGCAGATCGCAGATCTTGAAGGAGCAACTGTTACTGCGCAGCAGGTCGAGAATGCACTTAAGGAAAACGCTGAGAGAGTTTATGATGCAAGTTCTAACTTTACATATTCTAGAATAGACCTTCTTTCAGCAGCGAACTTCTTTATCTATCCAAACTTGACGTATACTGGAGCTTTGGTTGACGGTGCAAGTGTTGGTCTTAATACAACAATATTAAGTTTTAGTGCAACAGACATAAGTGAAATCGATACAGTTTGGTATAGCAATGGGACAGATGACTTCTTCGACATGTATACTAATACTTCGGGATTGTATTATGTTGACGCATACTGGCCAGCGGGTGAGTATAATCTAACTTTCTATGCTAATGACTCGCTTAACAATGTTGCAAATGTAACGTTTAATATTGTTATTAGTAGCGCACCGGTTATTGGTGATTGGGCATGGTATAACTCAACAGCAACATCGGTTAATGCGACTACAATCTTGATTGATGAGAATAATTCGTTATCTATTTTGATTAATGTAACGGACAGTGATTCAGATACACTTACATATAATTGGACCATAGATGGCGTTACAGTAAGTACAATTCAAGACCTATCCTATGATTTTGATGTTAACTCGCAAGGTAATCGTGCTTTGCTGTTTGTTGTAATGGATGAAGTAAACCAAAGTGTTACGCAAAGTTGGACAGTTACTGTTGGCGATCATGTCGCACCAAGGTGGAACGCAACGATTCCAGATACTGATGCAGATGAAGAGGTAGCTTGGGAATATAATGTATCTGACTATGTATCTAGTTTGGATAACGACACATTAATCTATAGTGTATCTTCGGGATATTCTATATCTTCTTCAGGAACGATTAGCAGAACTTTTGATTGTGATGATGATGGTGAATATACTGTAACGGTAACAGTGTCAGATGGTATTAATCCAGCTTCAACAACGTTTAGTGTTGATGTACAAGATACAGAGTCTTGTTCTAGCTCAGGTGATGATGACGAAGGCGGTGATTTTGATGATGGTCAACAAAGTGGCGGAATGGGCGACACAGATGATACGGATGATAATACTACAACAACAAATACGACAACAGCTTCAGATACAACAACTTCAAATACTTCTACTGAAGAGACGTATACTTTAACAAATGATACTGCTGATGAAGCTGAAGAAGGTGGCGTCTTTTCGCGAGGATTAAGTGGGGCAACTTTTTCAGGATTGAATTTTGATTTTGGTGAGAACGAACAATATGTTGCACCGTCAGTTGCGATGGCAATAGCTTTCTGTCTATATGGAGTATACCACCGTTCAAATAGTCGAAAAGGCAAGAAAGTGAAATTTGAAATTTCTTCAGCTAGTTTTAAGCGATATTGGCATAGAAGGTAACTACTTTGTAGTACAAAGTTGAGTATAAATAAGATTATTGTTCCATATAATTAGATAATTTACAACTATGGTGGTTGGTAAGGTTAGGACGTCATTGAAGGTACTGCTGCTGCTATGTTTTTCTATCGCGCTTGTTGGATTTCTTAGTTCGAATGTTTCTGCAGTAGACTGTGGAGCACAGACTGCTCAGACTGACTGTGAGGCTGCTGGAGCTGGTAGTGAGTGTAGTTGGTGGGAAGATCCATGGGGTAGTTGGTGTTCACCAAAAAGTTGTGGAAATCTTTGGACTTCAACAGAATGTACTAATTCGTCCAACTTGATAAATAAATCTTGTTCTTGGAGTTCAGGTTCTTCTGGTTGGTGTATGGAAGCTAATTGCTGGGCGCTGGACGGAACTAATCAATCAGATTGCGAAGCTAATTCATATGGTATCGATTGTACTTGGACTAATGAGTGTATGGGACCTTATGAAAAGCAGTGCTGGGCTTTTGAGTCTTCTGCTGAATGTACTGCGGTAGCAGGTTGTACGTGGGGTATGTGTAGTTCGCAGGGTTGTTATGATTATACTGCTTCAGCTACATGTGTTGCTAATACCGGTTACACCGGTAACGCTTGTAAATGGAATTCTCAATATGATTATTGTTACGAAGGTGGTTGTAATGATTATAGTGATAGTATAAGTTGTGCGGCAAATGATTGTTTCTGGTCAGGTGGTGGTTGTTACAATCCATCTTGTTCAGATTATGGTTATAATAATGAAAGTTATTGTGAGAGTAATGATGTAGGTCTAAGTTGTCAGTGGAATGATCCTTGGTGTGAAGAAAAGGGATGTTGGAGTTCTACTTCGTCAGGAGCATGTGCTGCTGCAAATTCAAGTTCAGGAAGGTCTTGTGTATGGGATACTTCAGATACTGGATGGTGTGAAGAGATTGGCTGTTGGAACTGGGAGAGTTGGAACAGTGGAAGTGAGGCTGCATGTCTAGGTAATGGAACAGCATACGGATTAAGTTGTATTTGGTCTAATGACAGTGTTGCTGATGATGGTACTGGTTGGTGTTATCAAAATACAAGTTCAACTGGTTGTTCTACGCTAACGATTGATCGAGATTGTATGGATACATTTTATTGCATGTGGAATTATACTGCATCTGCTTGTCAAGAACCAGGTACAGGTTCAATGGAGACAACTTTTAGTGCATGGTATCCGGGATGTTATATATTTGATACTGCTGGGCAGAGTGCTTGCGGAAATGTTACTGGTTGCGATTGGATTGCTGGTGAAGATATAAAATGTCGAGGTAATGCCACAATTAATTCAACAGACTCATCGATAGGGGGCATACGTTGTGAGTATATTAATAATTCTAATATGTGTAAGAAAATGACCATGATGCCTAGCTGCTGTGAGTGGCAGGGCGAGGGTTGTGTAGAAAATAAGTTTACAAGTGCGTGTTGGGATGATATGCAAGATACGCCTGAAGGCGCAGACTATTGTGAAGATTATAATGCGTATACAGATAAGACACTGTGTGAGCAGATCGCAGGAGAGCCATGGTATATGCCATGTAGGTGGAATAATCAAAGTACTGTTGCAGAAGATGATGATCGATGTACATTCAAATTTGAAAATGTTTTTGAGGTTGGTAAGGAAAATGTTATGTTCTTAGATAGCAAACAGAGTTGTGAAGCTGCGGGTGGTAATTGGATTACTGATACGTATTGTAGTTCAAATGATGCAGCTACTGCTGTAGCACTTCCTGTTGGAAGGTGTGAGTATAAGTTTAATGAAGAGCGAAACTGTGACAAAGAATGTTACGCTTGTGATTATAAGACTGATGGAACTAATTGGACAAATGCACAAAAAGCAAAAGATGCATGTATAAGTTCAGTGTTAGGTATTTGTGGATTTACTTCAGATACAACTAAGCCAAATGGTTTTGGGACATGTGATCCAAAAGAAGAGTTTAAGACAGGAATCGCAACTAACTGCGATGAAGATTGCGGTTCATGTACACATATGGGAGATTCAACTGCATCAGATGCAGACAATAAGCCATCTGCTTTTTGTAAGAGTAGTAAGAAGACTGGCGGTTGTAAATGGATCCCTGATATAGATTCGCCTACTGATGAAGCAAAAGGTAGGTGCGCTTCAAAAGCAGAAAAGACTTGTGAGAGTAAGTGTGACCTATGTTTTGATGAGACAAACTGTGTAAATAAGGGGTCTAAGAATGGTAATACTACGTTAGATACACAATGTTCTTGGAATGATAATTTGTTTATGTGTCTTCCTACATCAGGTGCAGATCAGATGGAAGTTTGTTGGGATGGAATAGATAATAATAATAATGGAAAGATGGATTGTGCAGATTCAATGTGTTTCTCAGATCCATTCTGCGGTGCTTGGTGTATGGCTGGATTTGGTGGAATGGATTGTTTTGGTTATGATGCACAGACTGATTGTGAAGGTGGCGGTTGTGTATGGATAAATGAAAACTGGGGAAGTTGGTGCGATATGCCTGGATCAAACTGTTGGAGCAATGATGGTAATCAGACCCTTTGTGAAGCAGATGGTAACTGTAGTTGGCACTCTGGCTTTGGTGGATTCTGTGAAGATGATTGGTCATCAACAGATAGTTGTATGAATCTCGATAATGTCACTTGCGGAAATTCTACAGGTGTAGGACTTAACTGTACGTGGGTTGTAGATAGCTACTTCTCTGAGTATGGTGATAGTGGTTCAATGGGCTGGTGTGATCCAAACTGGAATTTCTATGGCGACTGGCCAGGAGATAATTACTGTCAGGGCTTTAGTGATGATGGTGAGTCTACATGTGGTACTTCAGGTACTGTTGATGTTGGTGGTAACTATCCTTGTCAGTGGTTTAACTCATCAGGTGGAATGGCTTCTGGTGGCGGAGGCGAAGCATATGGTGGTGGTTGGTGTGACCATCGTAAGTATGCATGTCATCAATTCCAAGACCAATCTGATTGCGAAGATCAGACTAATGCTTCATATAATCATAGCGAATTCTGTTACTGGCAACAGGATGATTGGGGCGGCTGGTGTGACGGTAAGATGATGGGCGGATCAGATAATTCAGATAGTTGTTGGAATAATATTAATCAGACAGATTGCGAAGCATCCAGTTGTAACTGGGTTGAAGGTTTCTGCGACCCTGCTGGATTTGGTAGTGATTCTGGATTTGGTGGAGTAGCTGGCGGAACTGGCTTTGGCGGATCTGGCGGCGGAGGCGGCGGAGGCGGCTCTTTTGTAGCAATGGGCGGCTTTGGCATGAACTGTATGCAACATGATGGTAATCAGACTGGATGTGAGTTAGTACAAGGATGTGGTTGGATGGCCGAATCAAACCCAACCTGTAGTGTAAGTTTTGCAAGTCAATGTCCACAATATAGTTACAATGCGACTCTTTGTAATGAACAGTCAAAGTGTGTATATGATCCTAATAATAACTTTTGCGACGAGAAAGTATTCTCTTGTTTCTGGAATAGTTCATTGAATACACAGACTCCTTGTGAAGCTACAGGCTTCTGTTATTGGTCTGACTGGAATAGTTGTGAACCATTATGTTATAATTCAAGTTTAACTTCTGGAAACTGTGGAACTGCAACCGCAACTAATGGATCACTTGCCGAATCAGTCTGTTCTTGGAACGATGGTTGGTGTAATCCCGGAGCTGCGTCAACATTCTTTAAGGAAATGGAAGGTGGAGCACCAATACCTTTGGGTACAGATACATCTGGAGATGCAACACCTCCGGAAGTGGATATCGTAGACTTTGGAATGAAAGATATGGGACCTGCATTTGGATTTGGTATCCGTGTATTAAGCGTTGAGAATGCTTCAATGTGTAATGGTATAATGGGACCTGGTGGAATGTCTGGAACTGGTAAGAATGAAACGAAGTTCTACTGGTACTTGGATACAGATGATACTCGAACAGGTGGCTGCGCAATCCAACATGATGCGACACAGGTTGGTTATGAGTTCTACTTTAAGAGTGCATGGTCATGGAGTAGCAGCGGAGAGGCTGTAGAGAGTACTGAGGCTTATCAATGTAGTAGTAATACTTGGCAGAAGGCGCCAATTCCAATATCGAGTGTAAAACAGAAAGCTTGCCAAGAGGTTGGTGGTGGAACAATCGCAGTTCAGAAGACTGAACTTGAGAAGTTCCCAACATTATATACTTCAGGATCAGATATACGAGTTACGGTTGCAACCGCGTCTGCATTGGGTAATATCACAAATCCGGCAGATAATATTAGTTCAGATACAGTCGGTTATGCAACGCCGGGCGCATTTGACCAAGATATTGATGTTCTAGACTTGTTTAAGTTTAAGTCAAATACCTCTGATAAAGTAGGTCAGGGTGCAAGTAAAGGATATGTTAGTTATGATGATATAGATTGTTGGACTGCTGCAGGATGTGCAGATTATCAGTGTATGGGACATCCTTATTGTACAGATAATACATATGGTGTTGAGGCCGCATCCTTTGTTGACACAAGAGTTCCAAAGGTTATTGGGTTGATTAAGGAGAGCTATCCAGACGCTGCTTTGATAACATTCTTCACAGATAAACCTTCTAACGGTAGTCTGGAGTTATTTGGATCTAATGCAGGTTGTCCTGCTTCGTCAATACAGACTGTTGTTAATGATACAGGTGTCGATAACGCCTATGTTCGAGACTTTAGATTGTGGCACATGATCGAACTTAATAGCGATACTTTAGGGTCTGCTATGACTGCAGGTACTGAGTATTATTATAAGTTGATCTTCTGTGACGAGAATGATAAGTGTGGTATAAGTAAATGTTCAAAGATGGTTGTTGAAAATACAACAGATTCTTGCGCATTCTGCGACTTTGTTACAAAGGTAGATGTTCCAACTGGCTGGAATGTATCATATGATCTTGATCAAGACGGTACATATGAACATGTTCAGGGAACTATCTGTGGTGCGAATGCCGGAATGAAGACTAATTACACCGATGGAAGACGAGCAAACATTAAGTTGGTTACTGCAGATAACGCTAGCTGGTTTGAATTTATTGATGTAAAGTTGACAAAGACGGGATTGGGTACGAAGACTAGATCAATTAGCACAACTGGCGCAATAAATGTAAGTACAACAACAGATGCTGCTGGAAACTCTTTGGGCTTTGCAGGAATGGTAGAAGATACGCGGGATAAGATTGTTCATAATCTATATCCTGAGCGATGTTTGATTAAGATTCCAAAAGGCGATACAAATTGTGACGACCTATGGCACTGTGATAATACTCTAACTAATTGTGTAAATAGAACTTCAGAAGCAACCCTTAATCTAAGTGAGACTACTTCATGTATATGGGAGATTCCATATTGTGAGTTCTCCGCATGGGCTGGTGGTGAGCCAGCTGTAGCTGAAGATGATGATTCTAGCTCTAGCTCTAGCTCCGGAGGCGGCGGTGGCGGCGGCGGTGGCGGCGGCAACACCACAACAAATGCCACTACAACTGACGATGAATCTGATGATGAAGAGGACGATGATTTCGCACCGCCAACTGGTGCAGCGACTTCTGAAACAAAGAAGAGCTCATTATCTCTACCAAGCATAGATGCTGAAGCACTTGGTGATTGGAGACTTATTGTCGGTATTATAGCAGTTATCGCAGTAATTGGATATGGTATGAGTAGAAAGAAGTCTGGATCAACCTATCGACGACCAAGAACAACTTCATTTAGCAAGCGGAGAAACCTTTCTGCAAGCCTGGGCGCATTAAGAGATAGACTGCCTAAGAAAAAGAAGACGTACCGTAGTCGAGGTTCTAGTCGGAACTTGGAATCATATGGTTTTAAGATACGGCGATAACGCCATTAGTCCGTAGGACTAATTGCGGGATTGAAAATTTCTGATATTTTCAATAGATCGCTTTTGCTATTTTAATGATAAAAATAAAGTAAAAAGAAATTCTAATCAGTAGCGCCGATAGCTGCTACTAACAGCCCTGCAAACATAATTGCTAGGCCCAATCCACCTTTGATAAGACGGACTAAGTCGTGCCACCATGGATATCCACCTATGTGTGTCAGTGTATATGTATAGATACCTATAACGATTATAAATAATCCAAGCACAATCTTAAGATACTTTCCTGCATTAATCTTAGCCATATATCTTCACCTGATGCTTATTGTATAACAAAAGCTT
>Ga0233431_1000278_pt1 | contig 119163 bp, 136 predicted proteins | sample SI_118_April2016_FD_179867 | JGI IMG/M metagenome (GOLD analysis project Ga0233431, IMG submission 179867) | Seawater microbial communities from Saanich Inlet, British Columbia, Canada - SI_118_April2016_200_MG | ecosystem: Environmental > Aquatic > Marine > Inlet | place: Canada: British... | reverse complement strand
AGAGGAATAAAAAATAAAAAACTTTCAAAAAGTGGTTAACAAACAGGAGGAAGTGTGATATAAAGGTTTCGAAATAAAGGTTGGTAAGTTTAAATTCTAGACGGTTAAAAGGAGGTTTATTGTGGCAAAGCTTAACGTAAAATCAGCACTGAAGGTTCTTGATAATCTGCCGAAAGAGCAGGCCGTTCTCGTTGATGGCCCTCATGGTATTGGCAAGAGTACTATCTTTAGAGATCTTGCAAAGAAGAGAAATGCACATTTTATCGATATGCGGCTCTCACAGGTTGAGTATGTAGATCTGATTGGTATGCCTCAGTCTGTTAATGGAGAAATGATCTACTCGTCCCCTTGGTGGCGACGGGAGATTGAGGCATGTGCAGAGAGAGGACAGAACGTTGTTCTCCTTCTTGATGAGATTAACCGTGCTCATCGTGATGTTCTCCAGTCAGTGTTTCAGTTGATTCTGGATCGTCGTATCCAGGATTGGGCACTTCCATCCAACGTTGACGTGTGGGTGTATGGTGCAGTCAACATGGGTGATGACTATGACGTGTCTATGATGGACCCTGCACTGTTGGATCGTTTCTATCGGTTTACCCTTGAGCCATCACCGGCAGAGTGGCTGAGGTGGTCAAAGAGCGTTGGTATCCATCGTGCAATTCACATGTTCATTGAAAAGAACCATAACTATTTGTATTTCACTGGCACGCCTGAAGAGGGCCGGATTTATCCTTCTCCTCGTTCATGGGCTATGCTTTCTAATTGTATGAATCTAAACAAAAAACTTGTTGACGATCATCATGCTCTTACTCTTCTCTCAATGGGTTTTGTTGGTGAAGAAGGGGCAACTAGGTTTGTTGACTTTGTAAAGAAGGAGTTTAATCAAATGACAGCAAAAGACATTCTTGAAAAATGGAAGGACCGGGGGCAGGATATTACTGAACTGGTAACTGATGATGTGGTTGAGGCTTCAACTCTCATGGATCAGTGCATTGAGTTTTTCCGTGCAAAGGGAGAGGATGGGGTTAAGCCTCGTCACATTAAGAACTTTACTGAGTATATGTTGATTGTCCCACTGGATGTGATCAACTATGCATGGCAGGCTCTCCAGGAGTACACTGAGGATGGTGGTGACGTAAAGAACATCAACTTTGTGGCCTCAAAGCTTGGTGATGATGAGCGGATCAGGACTAGGGTGGTGGAAGCCAATAGCGAGTGGATCAGGGAAGAGCAGGAGAAAGTAAAGAAGGGTGCCGAGGGCGAATAAACAACAAGCAGTTCTTTGGGGGGCGCAATGCCCCCTTACTTATTTCTTTGGTAATAACAATCAACAATGAGGTTGTCTTATGGGAAGACTAAAAGGTACAATTAACAAAAAGACTCTTGCAAAGAAAGCAATTGCATATTCTTTAGGGGACATAAAAAAGCTTTCAGAAAGCATATTGAATAAAATGTATCGCAATAATATTATTGATGAGAACACAGACAAGCCAACCAGTGATTGTTATAAGTTAATGTCACTTGAAGAATATAAGAATATTAAATCAGGCAAGAAGAAGAAAAAGCAACAAGAGGCAACGGAAACAACAAACATCACAAAGTACTTCTTTTATAAAACAAGCAATCTAAAGAAGTTTGGCACAAAAAAATATATTTGGAAAATGGTTGATCGAGACTATGGACTTCAGGTTCATGGCATCAATGAGATAGAAGCAAAGTTATTTGCAAAGCATATTAATTGCATAATATACGCTGAAGAGCTTATGGGTAATAAAAAAGAAAAGTTTTATTGTTTCAAAAAACAGTATTCAAATATGATATCAGCAAGAAAGTGGGCGAAGCAATCAGGCTTTGAGTTTATAAAGGAGTGAGACAACAAGCAACAAACACTTGGTAATATCTAAACCTAAAAAACGATCTAACAATTAAGGCCCATTGACATCAATACCCTTGACAATCAATTTATTTTACAATCAAATGTCGGAAACTAGTTTATAGACAGCAAAATCCATGCTACCATTAAAAACAACTTAACAGACACAGCAACCCAGGGGGTAGACAAAAAAACATTATGGGAAAAATAAAAAGAAATACAACAAAGAATAAAGAAAAAGAATTACAAAATAACAATAAACAACATATAGAAGATACACAAAAAGAATCAACAAAGAATAAAGAAAAAGATTCTGTTGAACAAGAAGATTGCAATAAGAACAACAAAGAGAAAGGGGATCAAAAAAAAGATATTAATACTTTAGATAATATCCAACATGAACTACAAAATGCAATAGGCCTTGTCAAATCATTAGAATCAAAATATAAAGAAGCAAGGTATAAAGAAGATGAACCAAAAAGATTACTATTCAGTTATATTATAGATAACTTGCTCCCAGAAGAAAATAGAACAAAAGAAAAGTTACATGATGAACTTAGTACTTATGGACAAGAAGTATTCTATAAAAAAGATACATTACATAATAAGCTATTCATGGTCGCAGAAAACCTATTAAGCTTTATTAAGTTAAATAAAGAAAGAATATTTAAGGATAATTAATCATGAGCACTATCTTATGGCTATTATTAATATTGTTTGTTGCGTTCTTAGGAACATTTCAATTATTAGCATTAATGTTTATTATAATGTTCTTAGTAGCATGTACACCAGCAATTGTTGTGTTGACTATTGGAATATACTTAACAATAAAGATAGGTGGGTTCATTGGTGCATTGTTGGTAATATTAACATTGTTTGGTGCAGGGTTTGTAACTTATCATTGGTTCGAAAGTGGAGCAGTTGATGCAATTACAAAGACCCTTGGTATGGACAATTGGTAAAAGAAATAAAAAAATGGAACAAAGGTGATATTGTTTGGGTCAAAGTAAATACTTATATGTGTGGATCAGAAAGCGAAAAGAGATATGATAACCCTCCTCTATATAAAGGACCAGCAATTATTGTCAGTGTTAATTACAATTTAAGTTATAGGCCTATATATAGAATCAAAACAATGTATGATCGCAATGTCTTGTACAATTATAATTATAGAATAACAGAAGAAAATATATTGTACAAGATACCCCAAGGTTAACATTGTAGTAATAATAGTAAAAAAAAATGTATTTAATGTTATATATAATATATATATTATTATATTAACATTTTCAACGGAGGTTAAGCAATGAAAAACAAATTTAAATCTATAGTAAAGAATATTATTAAAGAAGAGACTAGAAAGCTTATAAAGGAGGCTAGCTATAAAGATTTAACAGATGAAGAGAAAGACTTTTACAACACAACAAAAGGCCTTAATCGTGGTAAAGTTATTAAAGTTAACTTTCCCGCAACTACCATTAAAACTAAACTTGGCTGGGGATCAGGCACCACACCATCTATACCAGACATGTCTAACCTGTTAGATTTATATTGGAATAACGTTAAAGATGAGGTGCTTAATAGCATATTAAATTCATCTGAGTATTTAAATTATGAAGATCAACTTAAAGATATATCTAGAGAAGTAGGAGATAATGAAAGGTTCTGGGATTTTGTTAATAAGACTGGCCCTTGTCCTTCTGGCAATTGTGGCTAACCAACCCTTCCTTCCAATATATCTGCATATACAATAAAATTAATTCTTAAAAATGGTTAACAAATCAAGGTACTTATGGTATAGTATGATTGCAAGTCAGGGATAAGTACTTGACAATAAAAGAAAGGGGGGGGAAAAAAAGAAAATGATAACTGAAGGAACCATGCTGTGGGTTAGTGAAGTTGCATTGTATTCTTATGTTACTCCTCCAGGTTGTTATAAAGGTGCCTATAAGAAAGTAATGGACTATTCAGGACCAGTTAATGTTGTTGTTGTTGAACCATTAATGAATGAAGAAGACAGAGGGAAGCTGGTTAGTCATGATTATGAACGTGTAGTGTCCGTTGAGATATGTGTGATTACTAAAGTAGATAGTAATGATTATCATGACAATACGTTTATTATGATAGTTGATGATGAGGATAAGAGTGTGAAGAGGATGAACGGATAAAAGATATATATATAAATTAATGATTGTAGGTGGTTAACAGATGAGGTTGATTGTGGTATATTGTGTGTAGGTGGATGGTTGGATTGTTATGTCCTGGAGACAGGACACCGCAGACTTAAAGTTAGCGTATATGCGGGTTGACCCATTTTTATTGGACAGATAATTTTTTTGATATTGGAATTGTTGATTTAAGGGGTTAAACAACAATAACCAACAATAAAGACGATCAACAATATGTTTAATATAATAAAATTCAAAAGACATGTTTAAATATTAATAAAAGGAGATATGGTTATGAGGAAAATCATTGGTGGCATGTCATTTAGAAATAAGATGATTTTAAAGACAGAAGATGCAATGTCTATTTCTACAGTTGACAAAAATGGAATCTATAATTCGAAAGCATATTTCAGATATAATAAAAAAGAAAACAAAAGGGACACATTATACAAAAGGAATAGGCTTGACAATCTAATTAAAATTTTAAGCTTAATAGTACTTTCTCAAATATTTTACATGATATTTGGCTCATTAATTGGTGTGATATTATTAATACTAAAGTCATGACAAATTTATTAAGTTATTGTGATGGCAGTTTATCTTTACTTGAGGTTGCTGAGAAAATTAATGTTCCAATGTGGCAACTTTTTGATGTTATCGATATTTTATTAAAAAATAAATTATTGAAAGTGGTTAACAAACAGAGTTGATTGTGGTATAAGGGTATTCATGAAAATGGAAAAAATACAACTTAGTGATCTTAGGGCTGCAAGCAAACCATATATATGTTGGCTTAAGATTGATAGGGAACTGGCTATAAATTTAGGTTGGCATTTTTATTATAATCATAATGGTCTAGTTACTATATATTGTGATTGTAATGAGCGATTAACAATTAAATTTCTGCATATGTTTAAACAAATATCTTCTTATACTTATAGGTCAGGGATAGCATTTAATCGGATTAATTTAAATGACAATTTAAACATTAATAAGTTTTTTGATTATTGTTATAATAACGATAGGTTATTTATTGTTAATAAGGGAGGTTAAAAATGAAAGTATTGGAAAGCATGGTTTATGTTGGTAATCGTATTTTGTTTAGCATGGTATTGCTTATGCTTATGTGTGTCTATGCATATCTTGCGCCATGGGGTATTGGGAATGTTGCAATGAATTTATTTGTGTTATGTGTTTCAGCATTTCTTTATGTTGTGGTTTGGGTTCCATATGCGAAGCTGAGCCTTCGTTATGAGCTTGTAAGAATTAAGAATAAGTATAGAAATGAGCAATAATAAAAACAATACGTTTAATGCTGGTGATGTTGTTTGTGTACAATTACCAAGTGATCCTAAAGAATGTGGTTGGACAAATGGAAAGTCTACTTATACTGGATATAATGGAATTGTTTTAATAATGGAAGAGTGTGACTTTACATACACTTCTTTTGATTATAAAATTAAAATACTTGGAACAAAAAAACAACGTGATCAGTTTTTTGTAAGAACCAATTGGATCACACACAAATTAAGCAATGGAGGAAACAATGAGGTCAAATGGATTAAGTGTAAATGAGTTATTCAATTTGATGCAGACTTTAAAATCTGCTGGTCATGGTGATTGCGAGGTATTGATTCGTTCTATTGATGAGATTACATGCAATGTTTTTACAGATAAGTACACAATGTATATTTTGGGTGATAATAATTGTCTCTCTAAGATCGACCCAGAATCGACTGGCGAGAAGCCTAATGTCATTGTATTAGAATATTGACAGGATTGATTGTGGGCTAAATTTGGTTTTATTGGTATTGATTTGGGGCTTTATATGTGCAATAAAAAAGTGATAAAAATAAAGGCTGGACAATGGCATAACTTAGGTTTAAAAGAGGGGAAGAAATATCTTATATGGTTGGTTGTTAATGGTGATCTTAATAATAAAGAGTTAAATTGATGGACAATAAATATAAAGTAGGTGATGTTATATTTTGCAAAGCATATTATTATAATTATAGAAAAGATGTTTATTATAATAAAAAAGATATTGATAATAAATATTACTATATGGCTGATGATGCAGGTGATATTTATTATTATGGTGTTGGCATAATAGCTGGTTATAGAACTAGTGGTATGTATCATGATCATGATGCTATATATTTAGTTAATGGCATTGCCAGTGGTATTAATAATTATGATCATGATTCAATGGTGGTTCGAGAGAGGGATATAATGCAAGGTTGATTTTTGCAGAGCTTTGGATTTTCTAGAAAATAATATTAAATAATTTTCAAAAGTGGTTAACAAACAGGAGTGATTATGGTATAAGGGTTTTGTTGACAAGTTATAACTTTTAAAGGGGAGGCAAAAAATGTCAAAGAAAATTCTTGTTAAAGAGACAAAAAAGATTCTTGCTGACATGGTAACAAAAGATATTAATAAATACATTCGAATTGCTTATAAAGCGAGAGACATTTTAAATGATAAGGTTCGTGATTGTTGTGAGAGATCTATTAATCATACTAACACAATTGATATTGATTGGAATCGTTTTATTTCTAATATGTATTCCGGAATGCATATCAGTAATAAAAACACATCAAAAGACATAAGTTGGCTTCGTAAACAAAATAACTTTAATGATTCAGTTGATAGTTTTATGTGTAATGATAAGTTTAAAGCCAACGTAAATTATTTTGAAACAAGGGTTAATGCGTCAAAGTTACACAAAGAACACAAACAATTAGATGTTGATGGCAATGATTGTACTGTTTCTATTTTTACTTTTGATATTTACAGTGAAGATTTAAAGTCTCGTCGATCATTTTCAGACTTACTGTCTGACAGTTGTTATTTGTCTGACAATTATTTTTGTCGCATTGAATTTGTTGTGGTTTATAACAAAGAACAAACAGAGATTAAGTATATTTATGTTTGCGATAATAATTATGGCAACATTACTTATCATAATTATGGTGATTTTATTAATAATACTTATATGCCTATTGATAATGTTGTTTCTACTGCTGAGGATTGTTTTTATTATAGGTATGATTTAAGCAACAATACTGAGAAAGTTAATAATGAGAATGATATTGCAAATACTTTTTATGTATCATTTCTTGAGCGCAAGCTTAATAGGTTTAACAATTGTATTTGCGAATATGGAAATGAAGTTAAAAAGTCTAAAGCTTCTGTTGTTGATATGCAGAAAAAGGAGGCTGACAATTATAATTTGATTAACATCATTAAGGGTGTGATTGGTAAAGAAAAGTTTGATTTAATCAAAAAGGTTTCAACTGTTTGTTCTGCCAAAGGCTCTAATGTTTCAATTAATGATATTGTTAGTTTGGGTAAGTTGTTCTGTAGCACCAATGAAAATAAGAGTAATAAAAGGGAAGATGGAGTAATTTACTTTAATGGTATGCCTTGCAACTATCCGCCTTATAAATAATTGACAAACTAGTTTTTTAAAAAAGGAGGTTATCATGTCTTCTAATTCTTATTCTAAGGTTTATATTCCTATAAAAATTGGTCGTTCTAGTTATTGCTATGGTTGTGACGTTGATTATTATAACCAGAATGAGATTAATGTGGCAGATCGTATTTCTATTGTTCTCCAAGTTGAGGGTATTCTTAATGTTAAAAATATTATTAATTGGCATGTACACATGAACAATATTAAAAATGATGTTAATAGAAAGGTTAAAGGGTAAAGGTTTCAATGATATGTCCTATTAATCCTGGTGTTTATTTTTTGAGACAAAGCCAAACAAGTGACTTTTTAAACATTAATGATATTCTTCCTTTGTCAATTAAATATAAGGACTATTCAGGTTTAGTTTTTATTAAAGGTTTTGTTTGTAATGCTAAGAAGGGCCGAGTAGTTTTTAAGGTTAAGGTTTTGGGTTATGATAGGTCATGTTATCTGAGATGTTTTATTGGTAATTTAATAAAGGTTGAGTGTTAAATGAGTTATTCTGATCAGTTTTATATGGGAAGAGGCTTTTATTGGATTGATGGGCTATCAATATATAATTCAGATATTGGGTATCCAATTAGATATTATGGCTTGGCTTTAATTAATGATTTTTTTCAAAACACAAAAGGACAAAATTTTGTTAAGTTTCATGTTTTAATGGGTGGCGCAATAAAGAAGAGAGAGTTTTATTATCAGGTTTGGGGTGATGATTTTAAAAAAATAAAGTTTATTGAAAAAACAGGAGGGCAAGATGAATGAGTTTAGTGAAGGTAGTGATTTGATAACCTTAAAAGAGGCAAAGGTTATTTTAGCTAAAATTTTCTTAGGAATTATTGTGTTAGTTTTTATTGTTGGTGCTATTGGTGTTGGTTATAAATATGTATTCGCTCCGATTGACAAGAAGATTGAGCGAAAGGTAGCTGTTGAGTCTCATCAATATCAAGAATCAGCACAAAATGCATTGGTACAACTTGCGGAACAATATAGACGCCTTGAAGTTGACGTGGCAAAAAATATAAATAATCAAGTTGTGGTTGATGCATTAAATAGTCAGATGTCTGCTATTAAAAGTCAAATGAGACTTAAGGTTAAAAATGTTCCTGGTGATATGGTTCCAATTGGAGTTCGTTCTATTATTAATAATTAATTTTCAAAACTGGTTAACAAATGTGATAGTTTGTGGTATAAGGGTCTTGTTGATAACGGGAGATAATATTTTTAAACAAAAAAATGGAGGTTTTGTTATGAGAAGGTTTTTTGTATATTTTATGGTTGTTGTCTTTGTTATGGTTGGCATGGTTGGCTGCAAAGACTTTAATAATAATTCTAATAATAAAGAAAACGAAGCTGTTGAACAGCAACAGGCTCATTATCTTGCTGCACAACCAATTCCATTTTTTGAATGGAGTTTTGAAAGAGATCTTGTGGTTAAGTTATATGAGTTAAGGAATAAAAAGGTTGCAACATATTCTGTTTGGAGGTCTTTAAGTGGTGTGATTGAAGATCATTGCCCAAGTATTGGGTTTGGAATTCCTTATGATACTTCACTTACTAATCCACTTACTGCTACTAATATGGCTGATAATGGTCAGCGACGAGGCCGGGGAGCACTTACTTCAGTTGGCAAGGCTGAGCCTAATGGAATATATCAGTCTCAGAATACTAATGCTACATGGGTGATGTGTGTTGGTGATGATGGTAATATTGAGCCAGTTTATGTGGAAAGCAAGGTGACTACATATCCTTATATGGTAACGGTAGACATGGATAAAAACAGAGTTAAACGTATTGGAAAGTCAAGTGTTGTTTTTTCTTTAAATGAAAAATAAAGTTAATTTCAAAAAGTGGTTAACAAACGGACTTGTTTATGGTATAAGGGTCTTGTTGACAGGTTGATTGATTGTTTTAATTGTTTTAATTGATGAAATGGAGGTTAGCATGTTTAATTTTGGTGGAAATGATGTTCTTGGTCTTACGGATATGGCTGAGCTTCTTGGTGAGGCTGGCGTAACAATGGATGATGTTGCTCGTCGTTATGCCGAGAAGCGCCCTGGTTGGGATAATTATGATAGGGCGGTTGTTACTATTAGTGGAATTGCTATGATGCTTGGTCTTGAGGGTAATCTTGGTTTTGCTCTGGGAGTTCTTGAGACTGCATATGTGGAGCAGGAGAAGCGAAACGTTGTTGACGATGTTATTGCTACTCGTCAGGCCGATCTTCTTGCCCGTCGTGATGAAATTGATGCAGAGCTTAGTGAGCTTGAGAATGATGAAGTAATTCGGGATCTGAATGCTGATTCTTGTCCTTGTCCTCATTGTGGTGGTTGTTAATTTTAAGAGAGTGTGGTGTAGGTGTTTTGGTGTTGATAACAAGGAGGTAGTTAAAATGAACCTTCCCTTGTCGTTGTCTAATAAGGATCGTTCTTATATGGAAATGGCGATACAAGAAGCATTTAATGCAGACCGATTTTTTCGGGCTAGACATGGTGCTGTTCTTATTAAGGGAGGTTCGTTAATTTCAAGGGGATATAATAAAAACTCTCATTGCTCTTTTGGTGGTCGATTTCGTAATTTGTTTGTAAAGGGTGAGCCAACACTTCATGCAGAGCTTGCTTGTGTACTTGGCATTTCTAGGGGTAAAACAAGCGGTGCTACTATTTATGTTGTTAGGCTCGACAAGGACGATCATCTTCGTATGAGCAAGCCTTGTCCTATGTGTATGGCGGCTCTTAGGTTTGTTGGTGTAAATAAGGTTGTTTTTACGACGAATGATGGTGTGGATATTATTAGGATTTAGGGTTTATAATATAATGGGCAAAAACAAGAAAAAAAGAAAAAAAGGTAACAAGAAAATGAAAGGCAACAAGAAAGACAATGCTTATATGAATTACAAAAAGATCATGCGTGATCAAATGGTTAACGATGGTTTTTTTGATGGTCGTTTTAAAGAGAGGAGTGTTCCAAACAAAAAGAAGAAGGCATATGACAAGAAGGGACAGAGAAAGTGGGATTGGAGAAAAGAAGTTGATTGTTGATAAGAAAACATACCTCACGTCAGATTTTCATTTTGGCCATGAGAACATTATAAAGTTTTGCAATAGGCCATTTAAAAATCGACATCAAATGGACTCAGCTATGATTGACAATTACAATTCAATAGTTGCTGATGATGATATTGTTTTCATTCTTGGTGATTTTTCTATGTCAAATAATAGAGAGGTCATTTCTTCTTATTGCAATAAACTTAAGGGACAAAAACATTTAATACTTGGCAATCATGATAGGATGAGGCCTTTTGCATATGTTGACTGTGGCTTTGCATCTGTTCATACATCTTATGTTTTAGAAAAATATAATTTATTTATGGTTCATGATCCTGCTGTTTGTGTTGTTGGTAAACAGATGGGATACAATTGTGTTTGTGGTCATATCCATAATTTATTTAAGTTTCATAATGGTGTTCTTAATGTTGGCGTTGATGTTAGTGATTTTAAACCGATATCAATTGACAAGGTAATGGAACATTATGTTTGATGTTGGAGATGTAGTTTGGATTGGTGAGGCTAATGTAGTAAAAAGTCATTTAATGAACTTATATATTGCCAACAAAGTTAAAGATAAGTTTGGTATTGTTGTTGGCTTTAATGGCTCGTTTAATAAAAATAATGCAGATGTTTATGTCAAAGTTAAAATTAATTATAATGCAAAAAGAGATTCTTGGAATTTTATAGGAATAGAAGACAATACATCTATTGTGTTTCTTTTTGATCATGATTGTGATTGTTTATCATTGGTAAAGAAAAATGGCTGATAAAAATAAAAAACTTAACATAGTTCCAAACTATAAAATTGGTGATGTTGTGTGGGTTAAGTGTGCCCTTGAAGAATCTAATTATTATGAAATTTATTTATATAATAATAATATTGATCAATATAAAAATGATTTTAATGAGAATTCATTTGTTGGTGTTGCAATTATTAATTATGTTGAATTATATTTAGGCGCTGACAAATATGATTTTGAAAGTCCAGAATTAAACTTTATTACATATGAAGTTTATTTATCTAACGGGGTGTTCCACTCCATATCGGAACATGAGATATTATATAAAATAGGATAACAAATGGTTATTAACAATAAAGGTAAGTGTAAAAAGTTAAGTTTATATCAGAGGATAAAGATTATTAATTATAATCAATCTGCGTTCTTTTATATGTTTATACTTAATTTTATATTGTTTAATATTTTTGCTTTGTTTTTTTTGGCATTTAATGTTTATTCTTGTGGTTTTATTGTTATTTCATATTCAATATCATCTGTATTATATTTATTGTTTGATTTTTTTAAATTTCATTCTATTGATAACATTATAAGAAATTGGAATAATTATTTTTCAATTGAAGATAATAATTTATTTTTTGTATCATTTAAGATGGAGCCATTTATGTTTGATGTTGATTATATTGCTAAAAAATATTTTAAAGATAGTGGTCCTTATCATTTTTCTTGTCGATTAAATGCGTATGATTATTTAGATAATAATGTTAAAAATAGACAATATAATGGGCTGATTAAGATTGATTTTAAAAACTCTAAATTATATAGTAATAATGACATTGTGTTTTTTAGTGAAAGTAAGAAAGGTTTTAACGGAATTAATAATAGGTTTATTGATGATATGTTTTTAGAGTTATCTTTTTATGTTTTTACTGATAATAAAATGTTGTATTTAAATCATTTTGTAGGTAGTTTTGATAAATTTTATATAGTAGAAAATCATGATTAATTTTTTTAAACAATTTAAGCTTGATTTTAAAAAGTTAAGTTATATTTATAAAATGTTGTTTTGTTCTATTTATGGAAATGATGCTTATTTTGTTGTATTTGCTTTACCTGCTATTTGTCTTGTGTTGTCTGCTGTTTGTTTAAGCATAAGCAGTCTCCCTTCCCTTTATTATCTAATGGTTATTTTTTGTTGCATTTTTATGTTTGTGTGTGTTATATTTTCTATTGTTTGTAGAGTACTTGATGATAAATATATATCTGAAATATTTGATAATTTAGTTTATTTGGAAAGTGGTAAAATTTATTGGGTTGATAACTTTTGTTATAATAAAATAGACTTTATTGATAGTAATAAAAATAAATTTATTAATAATTTTTTTGGTATTGTTAAAGTTTGTTATATTGGCGAATGTTCATACTCTTTTGAGAGATGTAGTCATGATAATTTTTTCATATTAAAAGATCGATATCGTTTAAATGGTAATAAATATATTAAAGGATTTAATAGGTATTATGAGTTGGTTCTTAGATTAAGTGGGAATAATAATGAAGATATAAAGCTTGGTTTTTCTGGATCTTCTTTTCTTGAGCGAACTGATTATAGTTTTGATGGTATAAAAGAAATTAATATGGAGGAGACAAATGGCTAGTTATGATTCACATTATTATTTTTGTGCTTGTATGTGCAAAGAGCTAGGTTTATCTGAGAAAGCAATAAAAAATGTTGCTTGGGCAAATCAGGCAATTGATGAAATGACTCCAAGAAAATTGCAACAGCATATTGGTTCGTCTGCGAAGAAAATGGTTTCGACACAGTGTTATGATTTTGATTGGTGGAAGAGTTCTGATTATCCTGATCCAAGAACAATAATTTGGAAGAAGTTTCATTTTCCTGATATTATTACATGTCATATAAAAGATATTTGTAAGCTTATTTCTGATGATCGAATGAATATCGATCATGATTTATATAATCAGTTATTGTTGGGCAGGTATTTTCATACATATATGGATAGTTTTACTCATCAAGGATTTTTACCTTATTGTTCTGACAAGAATAAAAATAATTTGAAGGGTAGACCATGGAAAGAATTTTGGAAGAAAGTCCCACCTTCAATTGGTCATGCTGAGTTTGGAAATGAGCCAGATGAAATAGATATGGTATGGTATAATCAACTTGGTGATGTTGTCGATAATAAGAAAAGGTGGATTCAAATAGTTCAAACTGCAAGAGAACATTTAATGAAGTTTTTTCCTGATTGTATTGATTTGATTGTTGGCTATTATGATAAGGGTTCTAGGGTCAAGGCGATGAAAGAATATTCTGGAATTGGGGAGTCTTGGAAATGGAGTGATAAAAAAATAATGGTAATGCAGAATATTGTTAAGAGGGAGTTTTTTGGATAAATTTAAGAATGTTATATATGATGATCAAGTTGTGCTTAAGAGACATATTATAGATAGGTTTATTGAGAATTATAATAATGGTTTAAAGCTTGGTAATGTTGTTTGGACTAAAGTATATGAATTTATGTGTAATGACAATCGTTTAAGTTTTGAAGAGTATGACAAGAAATATGTAGAAAATAATTGTTTGTCTGATTGTATAGTTTATGATGGGTTAGCGATTGTCAGTAATCAGGATTGTGATGGTGAAATTGATGATGACTTAAGATATGAAAATGTATGTGGGTTGAGTCTTGATAGTTTCGATAAATATTTTGTTGATTTAGAGTTTTTGGATGGTGTTGGAGAAGTTTGCCGTAAAATAAATCGTGATATTTTAACTCAAAGGCTTTTCTTTATGAATGATTATTGTTATTATGATGCAAAGATAGATAAGTTTTTTTATTATGTTAGCTTTCCTTTTGATATTGCCGTTAAAAGTATTATGGGTAAGTCTGTTTTTAGGTGTAATTATTTTGATGTTCTTGAAGATAACATTAAGGCAATTTAATTAAAAAAAATAGCTATTATGGTTAACAGATGTTGTTTAATATGTTATAGTGTCTTTGTTGACAATGAAGGAAGGGGGCTTTTTAATGAAGATATATCAAGTAGGTGGTAGCATTAGAGATGAGGTTCTTGGTATAGAGGCCAAGGATTTTGATTATGTTGTAGTTGGCGCTACTGTTGCTGAGTTTAAGGATAAATATCCTGAAGCTGAGTTGGTTGGTAAATCTTTTCCTGTTTTTATTGTTGATGGTGATGAATATGCTTTTGCAAGGATTGAAAGAAAGATTGGTGTTGGTCATTGTGGGTTTGATGTTGATTATGAACCTACTGTAACCATTGAAGAGGATTTGATGAGAAGGGATCTTACGATTAACGCAATTGCAAGAGATGTTGAAACTGGCGAAGTGGTTTATGTTGATGGTGCTTATGAAGATATTAAAAGTGGTGTTCTTCGTCATGTATCTGATGCTTTTTGTGAAGACCCTTTGAGGGTTTATAGGCTTGCAAGATTTGCTGCTAAGTTTCCTGAGTTTGTTGTTTGTGACAAAACCAAAAAGCTCTGCGAAGGCATGAAGCGTGAGCTTTCTCACCTCCCGACTGAGCGTGTTTTTGCCGAACTTTGCAAGGCGCTTAATTGCGAAATGCCGAGTAGGTTTTTTACTGTCCTTGATGAATGTGGTGTGCTCGATGTTCATTTTAGTGAGATTGTTAAAATGAAAATTATCCCCGCAGGCCCAATTGAACACCATCCAGAGGGAGATCTTTTTAGTCATACTATGCAAGTGGTTGATGGTACTGTTAAGGATAGTGTGGCTAGGTTTGGAGCTTTGGTTCATGATTTTGGTAAGCTTGTTACTGACTCTAATAATTATCCTTGCCATTACCGTCATGATAGCGAAGGTGTTTTTAGTAGTGTCGTTATGGCTTTTTGTGATAAGTTTAAGGTAGGTGTAGAATATTCTAGGATGGCAACGTTTTGTGCGAGGCATCATATGAGGGTTGGAAAGTTTTTTGAAATGAAGCCTGGGAAGCTTGTTTCTATGTTTGAGTATATGTCTAGGTTTGTTATTGATTCTGATAAGTTTTTGTCTGTTGTTAATGCTGACGGTCAGAATGTTTGTAAAAAAGCTTTTGATTGTTGCTTAAAAAGTGTTATGATGGTAAAGCTTCCGGTGGAATATCATGATCGTGGAACTAAGTGTAAAGATATTCTTATGAATCTTAGATGTCATAAACTTAACAATTGTAGGAATTTTTATAGTAAATAATTTGAATGGGGGAAGTTAATATTGTCTGATTTAAATAATGATAAAAAATATGAAATAAATGATTTGTTGGATAGTGACGAAGTAAAACATTGCTTTCTTTATTGCAACCATTTAGGTCAAAAAACTAATACTAGGTGTTGTATATCTTATTGTTGTGATAAGAGTCAAAAATTTTCTGAGAAGTGGCGAATAAAGAGAATGGTCAAGTGTAATGTTTTTTTAAGTTGGCTACCATTGGTGTACAAAGAATCATTTTTAGAGGAAAATAAACCAAAGAAAAAAAAGAGGCAAGAAAGTAAGCCAAGGAAGAGGGTAACTAATAGAAAGAAAAAGAAATGATTTTATAAATATTGTAATGTTTGCTAAGCTATATATAACTGTTAACATATTAAAAAAGGACTTTTAATTAATGAATATGAAAAGTGTTTGTGTTGTTGAAGATGGTTTAACTTTTGATGATGTTTCAATTATTCCAAAATATTCAGATATAAAAACGAGAGCTAATGTTGACTTGTCTGTTGATTTGGGTGTTGGCATTAAACTGAATGTTCCCATTATTGCTAGTCCTATGAAAAGTGTCTGCGAAGTTGATATGGCAGTCGCTATGGCAAGGTTAGGTGGCATTGGTATTATACATAGATTTTGCACTATTGATGAACAGGTAAAAATGGTTAAGGATGCTAAGGATATTTTGTGTAGGGATAATGCTATTGGAAATATTAATTGTTATGTTGGTGCTGCTATTGGTGTTAATGAATATGAATATAAAGAAAGAATGGCTGCTTTAGTTGATGCGGGAGTTGATTTGATTAATTTGGATGTTGCTCATGGTCATCATGTTTTATCTAAAATTGCGTTAAAATATATTAAAAATAATTTATCAAGGCCGGTTCATATTATGGGCGGTGCAGTTTGTACTTCTGAAGCAGTTAGGGATTTAGCTAAATGGGGTGTTGATAGTGTTCGTTGTGGCATTGGCCCAGGTTCTGGATGTACTACTAGGTTGATGGCTGGTATTGGTGTTCCTCAAGTTACAGCAATTAGCAATTGTTCATGGGCTGCTGATGAGTTTGGTATAAAAGTAATTGCTGATGGTGGTATAAGAATTCCTGGCGATGTTTGTAAGGCAATTGCTCTTGGCTCTGATGTTTGTATGCTTGGAGGTTTGTTGGCAGCAACCATGGAATCTCCAGGTATAATTATTAAAGAGGGAATGTGGCCTAATGAGAAAAAGTATAAGACTTATTCTGGTTCAGCGTCGTATGCTGCAAAAGCTGAGCGTGGGGAATCAGATAGCAATGTTGAGGGAGCTTCTATGAGATTACCATACAAGGGCAATGTTGATCATATTGTTAATAGTATATGTGATGGCTTAAAGAGTTCGTTATCGTATGTTGGTGTTGATAACATTAGGGCATTTCAGATTAAGTCTACGTTTGTTAAGGTTAGTGCATCTAGTATTGTTGAAAGTAAGCCGCATGGCTTGTTTAATAGTTTTGGGGGGTAAATGCGAAATTTTAATTTTAATGACAATGGTGTTGATGGTGTTGATAGGGATATTTTAAACTTTGGCTTAAAAGAAATTTCTTCTGACGTAATTGTTGGTTTACAATATGGTGATTGTGCTAAAGGCAAAGTTACTAAATGGTTGTTAGATAAATATTTTTATGATTATTGTGTTAGGTATAATGGTGGTGATAATGCTGGCCATACTATTTATAAAAAAGGTAAGAAGTTGGTTACTCATTTTGTTCCAGCAGGTGCTTTTAGTGATTTACGAACTGTTTCGGTAATTGGTCCCAATTGTTTGCTTCATGTTAATAAGTTCTTTAAGGAACTCAAATATTTAAATGATAATGGTATTAATGTTAATAGTGATAATATTAAAATTTCTTATAATACTCACATTATTACTGATGATAATATTCTTGAGGATGAGGAAATGGATTATATTGGTAGTACAAAAAGAGGCATTACTTTTGCGTATAGAGATCGTGTTCTTAAGAATTCTAGTAGGGCAGAAGACATACCTGAATTAGATGATTTTATTTGTGATCCTGTACAGTTGTTTAATAAGTCTGATAAGCATAGTGGTACAACACGCATATTATTTGAAGGCGCACAAGGTTTTGGCTTAGATTTATCTTTTGGTGATTATCCATATGTTACTTCCTCTAATTGTATTGCTAGTTCTGCGTTTTTAAATGGTGTTTCTCCGAAAACATTGCGTAAAGTTTATGGTTGTGCAAAAATTTATGAGACATATGTTGGAACAAAGGATTTTCATGGTGATGGTGATATTTTTAATGAGTTGCAAAAGCTAGGAAATGAATATGGCGCAACTACTGGCAGATCTAGACAATGTAATTGGTTGGATTTGGGCTTGTTAGTTCGTGCTATTATTGTCAATGGTGTTGATGTTGTCATTTTTTCTAAAGTTGATGTAATAAAAGAGTTGAATCATTTTGAAATAAGAAACCCAAATATTAAGTTTTCTAATTATGATGATATGGAATACTTTATTTCTGAGCGCCTTCATCGAGCTTTTCCTAATATTGAATTGATTTTTTCTGATGTTCCTCACACTGTTTAAAAATATTTTTGTTTTTTTTGGTTTTAGCAATATACTTATAGTTGTGTAATGTTTTTTATGTTGGATAGGTGTGTATGAGTAAAGACAACAAAGAAGATAATATAGAACAAAAGCAACCTGATGTAGATGTTGATATGCTATATAAGGGCTTAAAAGATGGTACAAATATAATTGTTGACAAAAAAGAGCATGAGTTTTTAATTAGCTATTTTGCCGATACTATTGATGTTATTGAAAAAATGGAAAAACATACAGATGAGGAAGATTCAGAAGAAGAGTGCGATTGTGAGGTTTGTCAGAGTGCTGATGTCTCTGACGATCCTTTCGTTTACATGTACTTCTCTGATAATTTAAATGGTATTTTTTATAATATGAAAATGCCTGTATCTATTACTGATCAACAAATTGATAAAATATTGGAGGAAGAATAATGGGTCAAACGTTAGCTAACATTAAGCGTGCTAAGATTAAAAAGAAAGTAATTAAAGGGTCAAGGCCAAAGCCCAAGCTAGAAGTTAAGACTAAAAGGGAAGAAGATGTTGTTGAAGATGTTGTTGAAGATGTTGTTGAAGATGTTGTTGATGTTGAAAAAAACATTGTTAAGAAGAAGTATGGTGGTAGTAGGAAAGTTAAGGGTAGTAAGGGTAGTAAGGGTAAAAAAAAGAACTTTAAGAAAGATTAATATAGGAAATTTATTTTATGAATAACAAAGTATTATTATTAGAAAAAAAGCTTGCGGATTCTTCTGCCGATTCGCAAATTGACTCCTTTATTATTGATGCAGAAAAAAACGCAGCACAGATCAAGCCTTCTATTGGGGATGATTTAGATTTATCTGGTGCGCCACCAACATCAGACATTGACAGTTCTGTACAAAAGACTGAGAGCGTTAAGTTTTTTGGAAATGATTATGTGTCTAGTGTTTTAAGGGAAAATATTGATATATTAAATGAAGAGGGTGAGGATGACAAGGGCATTAAAAATAATTTAAAGCTAAAAGTCAATGTTGACTCTCCTTCTAAGCCCGATAGGAAGTTAGACAAAATTGATGTTGATGTTTTTGTTGCTAATATGGCAAGGTTAATGCAACATACTGAAGACTTGTTGTCTATTAAAAAGGTTGTTTATAATAGGAGTTTAAACTTTCTTGAAAAAAATTATGGTTTAGATTCTAAAAGGTTAGCTAAGATTTCATTTAATGTAAATTTTGATGTAAAAGAAGAAGATTTTGAATTTGATAATGGAGAATAAATAACATGTCTTTAATTAATGATATTTTTGATAGAGATTTAGATAGTAAATTTGACAAGCTTGTTTCAGAGGCAATCACAGGTCAAACAATTCCAGCAGATATTTTGCAAAAGGTAAAAGATAAGTGTAATGAAATTATTATAAAAGCTGATCAAGCTTCTAAGCTTGGTGTTAATGGTTGTGAGGAACTTATTAAAGTTGTCAATGATCTATATCCATTGATGGATGCTTTAAAGGCCAGCTTTTCAGAGTTTGAACGATTACCTTATATTGAAAATGTTGTAGATAAGTTTGTTACGGCAGTGTCTGATATGTTGAGATCTGATGTTGAAGAAGGAATTATTGATGTTGGGACTAATTATTCCAACATTAACGTTATGGAATATATTAATGATATTATAGCAAACAATATTAATGGCTTAGGTGACGTTGTAGATAAGATTTTTATGGACAAAGATGCGTCTGAGTTGGATGATAATGTTGTTTATGATGATTTTGTTGGAAAGGTTTTAAGAGTTGTTGGCGCTAATTCGGATGGGTTTTTATCAACCTTAGATAGAGTTAACCTATCAGATATGTTTAATAGTGATGGTAATGCTGTTTAATAATGTTTACTTTTAAAAAGTTTTTATTGTTCATTAAGAATTATTGGTATGTTCCAGTGTTAGCTTTAGGTTTGTTTGCTTTATTTTTTTTGACAATGTTTATTAAGGACAAAGTTAAAGGCAAAAAGGTTAGAGATAACAATAAAAATGTTTTGAATATGTATAATGATATAATTTCTAAAATATCTGATAGTAGTAAAAAATATGTGGAAGATTGTAAGAAGCTTAATAAAAAATATGATAACAATATTGAAGAAGTTGACAAGAAGTTACATGATGATATAAAAGATATAGATAATAAATATGATGTTAAAAAAGAAGAAGTTAAAAATGAAATAAAGAATAAAATTGATAATCAAACTGAACATTATGAAAAGAATCCTGAAGATTTGGAAGGATGGTTTAATGATAGGCTGTGATTGTTGTATTTAGCTTATGGAGAAATAATTAATTGGAAGTTAAAATTATAGCGACTATTTGTGCTGCTGTTTTCTCTTTGTTGTCTGGTGTTATATTATTGCTTATAAAAAAAGTTTTTGATTTTATAACTATGAAAAAATCTGTTGTGGAAAAGCTTGATGAGCTTAAGTGTTCAATTAATGATCTTAATAATAATGTTGAGGATCATAATAATAGCTCTAAAGAGTTTTTTTTGACTGGAAAATTGCACACAGAGTTTCAGAATAAAGAAGTCGATAAAATAACTGGATTGTTGGGTGATATTAGGGATCAGTTAATTAATAATAACAATAGGAAGTAAAAAGTAAAATGGGAGTTTTAACTTATGAATAAATTGAAAGTTTTTTATGATTCTAATAGGTGTTTTAAAGTATTTATTGACAATGGGTATAAGGTTTTTTTTGGTTTAAGTATTATGATTTTTATTTTGACATTTGCAGTTGCTTGTTTGTAATTTGTAAAGTAATAAGGTTTTATTATGATTAAAATATTTAGATTTATTATTGTGGTATTTATTTGCATTGGTTTTTCTTTTAACGTTTTGGCTGATGAGATTATTAAGGGCGCTACATATGTTTCTTATGGTGAAAAGGTTTTAGTAGATTCAATGTGTTTTACTATTCCTTATGCGACTAGGTTAAAGGTAGAGTTAGAGTATTGTGATAATAAAATTTCTTATATTGAATTAGATAGAATTGCTGAAAAGTTGCGTGCTGAACATTTAGCATTTGTTGTAAAAGTTAAATTAAAGTATCAGTTGGATTTGGATAAATGTAATTTATTAGTTGAAAAGGAGAGGAATGATTTTATTGTTGTTAACGATAAGTTTCAAAAGCTTTCTAATGATTATATTAATTTGAACAATTCAACAAATGACTTTAGTTCTGGTAAAAAGATAGTTTGGTTTTCTGTTGGTGTTGGTACAGCGGCAGTTATTATATTTGGTTCAATATATTTTGTAAGTTTATTAAAATAAAGTGGAGGTATTATGGGTAATAATTTAACTAGTTTGCAGACTGAAAGGATTAGTGATTGTGTTAGCAAGTTGTTGTCATTAGCAGATCCTAATAAGTGGAAGAATGATCCAGGGTTTTTGCCGTTAGTAAGAAGTATAGTTATTTCGGTTAAGAATGGCTTGGAGAATGTTGGCGTTAAAAACATTGATTTAATAAAGGCTATCGAGTGTATTGATTATGCAAGGCCTGATTTGGCGTATAAGTATTTATTTGAGTCTTCATCCGTTATTGATGTTATGTCAGGCCAGTTATCTAGCAAGTACGGTGACGGCTATAAAGATGGTGCTTATAAGGATTTGCATAGTTTGATAGTTTAATTTTTATGGAGAACTTTTAGTGTTAATGAAAAAGCATTTAAATATTTTACTGGAAGGCATTTCTGATGTTTTTAATAACAAAGAAGTGGAGGTGATTGATGATGAACATATTGATGCCTTAAATGAGAATATCTTTTTTGATGGTGATTTGTTTACTAAATTTTTTGATGATAACGTTGTTTTATCTTCTCTAGAAAAATGTATAATGTTGGCTTTAAAGTCTGGAGAGAGCATTCCTACTTCTTCACAAACTATGGATAAGTGTGGGTTTTATGAAGAAGTTAATTTGTATATGAATGGAGTGGGGGAGTCTGAGGCAACTATAAAAGATATTAAAGATTGTTTGTTGGCTATGATTTTAAATGGTTCTATGGAGAAGTAATGGTTTGTCTGACAAGAAAAAGAAGGTAATCCAGGAAATTAGTTTAGTGCCGAATGTAGATCGTCCTGCAATTGAATTTTCTTCTTATCGTGGTGCTAGCTCTTCTGATTGTCTTGTTGGTAGTGGTAGTTATTATGATTTCAATGGCCTCCCTTATGAAGAATATGATTTATATGACATTTGTTTAAGTGAAGAAGGGGGTGTTGTTGACAAACCTAACGTTGGTGTTGTTGGGTATTTCATTGGTGGTTTCCGGCCCCCTCACTTAGCTCATTTTAATCATATTATTGAAGCAGCTAGCAAGTGTGACAAGCTGTTTGTCGTTTCTTCTACTAAATCTAAAAGAACATGTTTTTCTAATTTGTATAACAAAGAGTTGATTTTTGATTTTGATATCACTGAGCACATTTTTAATGTATTTAAAGGGTACGTTAACAGTGGCGTGGTTAAATTTATTTATGTTGATGAAAGTCCCTTTAAGTATGTTTGGGATTCTATTGACGGTTATTTAAATAATGGTTTTGATTTTAAGGAGGTTAAATTGTTTGTTGGAAGTAAAGATTCAGGTAGGTTTGATTATTTTATTAATAACTTTGGTGATAAATATGGTTGTGATTGTATTAATGTAGAACAATTCGAGTCTCCAGCCTTTCCAAACTCTACTGATGTTCGGCAGGCTATATGTGATGGGGATATAAAGAAATTTTACATGTCAATGCCACAAGTAGTTAAGTATGGTAAGGTTAGAGATATAATTGGACATATATATGATCATAATGGTATTGATGTTAATGGTATTAATGAGGTTAATAAAAGAGATTTTTTAGGTGGCAGGCTGCTGTTGTGTGGAGGTCTGGGTGGTCATATAATGCACCCATATGAGAATGTTAATTTAAAGTTCTCAGATTTGGCTGACTTAGTTGATGACTTTAAGTTTGGCAAAATTGATAATGTGGTTGAGAAGACAGATGGTGTAAATATTTTTGTATCTTGGGATGACGATAGAAATGTTGTGGTATTTGCTAGAAATGTTGGAGAAGTTGTTCGAGGGGGGTTAACAAAAGACGAATTGTGTGGTAAGTTTGCTGGTAGGGGAAGTTTGTATGATTTGTTTAAGCATTCTTCTGATGTCATAAGTGATGTGTTTGTTAGGGTTGGCAATGATATTAAAGAGGTGCTAAGTGATAACAAGTGGGTGAGCGTTGAAATTATTTATAACGATCACAACAATGTAATAAGATATGGTAAGAATTATATTGTTTTTCATAATGTTGTGAGTTTTGATAATGATAAAAGGGAGTTTATTGGTTGTAATGAGTATCTTTGTAACGACAATTTGTTTGATAGGTTAAATGTGGTTGTAAAAAAATCACAAAAGTTGTGGAATGTTATGTCAGATGTAAAACATAATATTGACAATGTTAGTTTTGACGATGGATTTATTGGCGAGGTTAAGGGTATGATTAAATCGATTACTAATAGTTCTGAAAATTTAAGTAATGATAGTACTATTTCTGATTATTTGTATGATAAGTTTTATAAGGCTCTAGGTAAGTTGTTTGATAAATATGATTTAAATGATGATAGCTTAGTTGATTTACTTGCTAAGAGAATGGCATTTAATGACAAAAAGGCAATAACTATTAATCAACTTAAAAAGAAGATTAGTGATGTTGATTTGTTTAATGAGCTTAAGGTGTTCTTGTCTGACCCTAATACTAGTAAACTGAAGAATCAATACTTAAGGCCATTAATGGTGATATTTATAAAATTTGGTATACATGTTTTACAGCAGATAGAGTCTGGTTTGCTTAACAATAAGGATGATGAGGCTAAGCGTTTGGCTAAGCTTATTGATAATGAAATTAACTCTATATTATCTTCTAATGATGATGATAAGGTTAGTAGGTTAAATAGGGCGCTTGAATTATTATCAGATAGCGGCAGTGATGATATTGATCTTTCTAGTGTTATTGAGGGCATTGTGTTTAATTGGAAAGGTAGTGTGTATAAATTAACTGGAATTTTTTCACAACTTAATAAAATTTTGTGGCTCAATAAAAAATAATTTTCAAAAGTGGTTAACAAATGGGTGCCAATGTGGTACAGTGTGTCTGCGTCTTGATGATTTTCACATTTTGACTGGAATGGAGGGTTTGATGAAGGTTTATGATTTTAAAAATCTTGACGAGAATGACAAGCCAAAAGAGATTGATGTTCCTTATAGGGATTTGATGGATAAGCTTGAGCTTACTATCTCAACTCTTTTGTCTAGGAATGCTCTTTATGGTGATGTTTTTATTCGTTTGGATCGAAGGTTGCAGAATTTTATGCCACCTACTGCTGCTGTTGCTCCTCGCAATGACAAATGCTATGATATTATTGATGGTGATAATGGCAAGAATCGTAAGTTTAAACTTCGCAAGAATAAAAGTGGCAAGGTCAGTGACATCTCTCTTATTTTTGCTCCCCAAATGCTCCATGATAATGATATTAATCAGTTGGTTGAGATCTTGTCTCATGAGGCAATGCATATTTTGTTGAGACATATTGAACGTTCTGATTTTATTTTTTCTGATTCTGACAATGATTCTAGTTCTGGTGGAGGCAACTTCATTCGGCGGAAGTGGAATCTTGCATGTGACTGCGTTGTCAACAGTTATCTAAATAAGGATCTCCTTGATAGCTGTATGGTAATGGGTAAAAATTTGGATGGAATTTTTCCTGAAAAATTTAAGCTTGAATCTAAGCAGTCCGCTGAATATTACTATGCTAATCTTAAGGATGATGATGTCGGCGTTTGTAAAAGTTGTGATGGTACTGGAATCGTAAAAAATGGTGATGGTAATCAGTCTTCCCCAGGCGACGGCTCTGATTCTGCTGATAGTGATGGCGATGGTAATCCAGGTGGCAGCGGCACATCAGGGGATAAGGAGTCTGATAACGACAGTAATGGCTCAGGCGGCAGTATTGATGTTGGTGATGGATATGAGCTTTGTCCTGACTGTTGTGGCTCTGGCCATTCTGGTGTTGACTCTCACGATTTTTGGGAGCAGATTTCACAAGATCCCGTTTTGAAAGAAAAGATTGCTAGGGCTGCTCAGTCGGCACTTCGTAATGCTGGAAATAAGGTAGCTGGCTCTATGCCTGGAGATCTTTATGCTGCGATCATTAAGGCTAATGAAACAAAGGTAGACTGGCGATCTGCTCTTCGTTTCTTTATAAAGAAGAATATTTTTATGGGTAGAAACTTTACTCGAAAGCGCCCTGATCGTCGCCTTGGTTATGTGAACCCTGGTAAGAAGCGTGAGTATGAGACTGACCTTGTTTTGGCAATTGATACAAGCGGGAGTATTTCAGATGTCGATTTGTCTCAGTTCTTGGCAGAAATGAACGACATTGTTGATCGTGTTGCAGAACTTACAGTTGTGGAGTTTGATTCAAGAGTTACTAAGGTTACTGAGAAGGTTAAAAAGGTTAGGAATACATGGAGCTTTTCCGGTCGGGGCGGCACATGTTTTCAGCCAGTGATCGAACTACTCCAGGACCGCCGTTCAGATGCTTGTATTTTCCTTACAGACCTTTATCCTTGTGATGATGTGCATAAGCCTAAGAATAGTTGTCAGATTATGTGGTGTGGCACTGCTGATGCATCTAAGGACTTTAACCCTGGCTTTGGCAAGACTATTTATATGGAGGATTGATTATGGAAGGTTATATTTTTTGTAAAAAATGTGGTGTTAAATATATGCCAACAGTTTGTGTGAATGAGGATTTTGAGTCTGACGAAGACAAAGGCAAATGCCTTATAAACTATTGTTGTCCTCAATGTGGTGAGATTAATGAATCATCTGCTGCCGTAGATAATAAGAAGCTTCTTCTAGATTAGATTGTTAGTTTAAAATTGGAGTTTTTAATGAGTAATAGACTTACTATATTTGCATTATTTTTTGTAATAACATTTGCTATTTTGTTTTGGGTTACTACTGTTTCTGTATATGCTTTTGATTTGAGTAAAAGTAATTTTAGGGTCTTGCATATTGGTGACTCACATGTTTGTGGGTGCTATGGTGAAGAGGTACATAAGGGCCTTGTTAATGTTTTTGGCAAGGACAATGTTGTTACTGTTGGTATAGGTGGGGCTATTTTAAATAACTTTTTTAATGGTAAGAGGCATTGCAATATTAGGTGTCTTGGTTGTGATAATAACAACTTGAATGTTGGCGAATGTGATAGGGATGTTTTCAAGTCTTTGAGTAATGGTAATTTTGAGTATGATGTTGTTATTGTGTCTTTAGGTTCTAATTACAGAGGCAAGAGAAGGGTTGTAAAATATAATAAATATATTGGTAAGTTTTTGGATCTAATGTATAAAGATGGTACAATGTGTTTTTGGGTAGGTGCAGCTAAATCAAAGCGTGACTATATTGATAGTCGTGTTATTAATAAATATTTGGAGAGATATGTTGGGAACTATTGTTATTTTATTGATCCGGCTGAAATTGTGCAGTTAAGATGGCTCTCCCCAGATTTACTTCATTTTAGTAGGTATGGTTGTAATGTTTTTTCTAATTTTGTTGTTAGTGAAGTTGCTGGTTTGTTGAAGTTGTTTTGTAAATATTGGATAAACTGAGTGGAGAATTAAAATAATGTTTGAATCTTTTTCTTTTTTTGTTGTAGTGCTTAAGTTAATGTTATATGTTTCTGGAATTTTTGATTGCGTTGGTTATGTTGTCTTGTTTGATGATAATAAACATTTGTCTCAATATTTTGTTAATACATATGTAAAAGAAGCTTCTTATATAAATGGCTTGGATGAAAGAGATGTTAAAACTATTATATCAATGGAATCAGGTGGTAGATCAGGCGTTGTCGGGAAAAGTGGGGAGTATGGTATGATGCAAATTATGCCATATAATTTTGAGAACTTTTATGTTGAGGGAGTCAATAAAAAGCTTGCTCAGCGAGGGCGTGAAAAATTGTTTTTTAATAATGATTCTGATCGGTTTAACGTTAGGAGTAACATAATTCTTGGTTCTTATATTTTCTACACTAAGGTTAGATATTATAAGAGTTATATTTGGGCGGCTATGTCATATAACTTAGGCCCAGGTGGAGTTAAAAAGGCGATAAATATTTGGAAGAGTCGTGAAAACGATAATAGGTGGTTTTGTAAAAAAATTAGCAATGTTAGGTTTGGTAGACAGTTTTCATATAGTTATAAATATGCTAAACGATCTGGTCGCCTGAGAGAGTGGAACAAGATGTTTGGCTCTATACCTAATGATGCTATGGATGCGTTTTTAAGTAGGAAGGGTGGTAAATATTGTGAAAGAACTAAATAGATTTTTTTATAAGCTTATTAATTTTATTGTTATTTTCATAGTTGCAATATTGTTGTTTTATGTTTTATCTTATTTTGCTCATTGTTTTATTGGGTGTAGTAGTAATAATAATGTTTATGCGAATGGTTTGAAATATAAAACAAACTTCTCTTATAAAGATGAGTGTGTGAGTTATAAGTCTAATATTTTTATTGTTCTTGGTAACAGGAAAAAGACAGTTAGTATTAAAAGGGTTGATTGTTTGGCTAGCTTTTTAAAAAATGCAGGCTTTAGTGTTGATGACATTAGGTGTGTTGTATTTTCTGGTAGGGGAACTAGGTTTTATAATAAGTTTTATGAGTCAGAATATATGTTAGATTATTTTGCTGACCATTATTTTCAGTTATATAAAAAGCTTATAGCAAGAGATGTGTGTGTGATTGTTGAAAATAAGTCTGATTGCACTTTTAATAATGTTGTCTTCTCTTTAAACATGTTAATGAAAAAAGGTTTTATTTATAAAAGGGGGTGTGTGTTTTTTGTTTCTAATATGGATCATGTTTTTGGTGCTGTAAAGGTGGCAAAAAAGTTTTTTAAGAAGCTTGGTTATGATAAATATGGATTTATTTCTAACGATGTTTTTTTTATAAAATGTTTTTAGTTGTCAACTATATATGTTATAATTTAATTAATGGTATTGTTTAACTTTAATTGTTCTAATTAGGAGGTTATGATGAAAAATGGCAAAGGTAAGAAAAGTGGTCTGAAGCAAGTTGATTTTTTTAGGTATTATTTCAATAAAAAAGTTTGTGCGGCAGTTAGTGTAGGTAGTGATAATAACTATTATGTTGGCTTTTCATTTAAACATCCTTGCGATAATTATGATAAAAGTAGGGCTAGGATGGTTGCTCAATCAAGGTTAAATAACTTTCCAGTTGTAATTGATAAGAAATTAGTAGATAATCTTGGAAGTATCTTTCTTGCCATTTGTAGCGTTATTGTGAGTTGTAAAAAAGAGGCTCTTCATTATGCTAAGTCTTCATGTAAATTGACTACAGATAGTAAGAAAGTTCCAAGCAGTGTTTATAGTGAGTATGCTGTGCGTAAAGTTCGTGAAAAATATGATATTCCATATTGGGCAATTAGGAAGTTTATAACATCATCTACTTCTAATAAAATGATAGGTTGATTATGAGTGTGGATAAGTGTGTTTTTAATAATGTTGATATGGTTAGATTGCAACAAAGTAAATCAACTGATGATAATATTGATGTAGGTGTTAAATATAGTGATGATTGTTCTTCTGGTTCTGATTATTTAGATGTAAGTGTTGTTAATAATGATATTTATTTATATAGGCCAATAGATAAAAACGCATCTTTTAATTTAAGGAGAGCTTTTAAAGAATTAGAATGCTCTCTTAATGATGCATGTATTAAATATAACTTAGACACGCTTCCAGATATTAACATACATATTAATAGTTGTGGTGGTCTTTTATTGGAAGGTTTTAATATTGTTGATTTGATATTAGGTTCTAATTTGAACGTAAACACTTATGTTGAAGGCTCTGCTGCTTCGGCAGCGTCTATTATATCTATTGTTGGCTCTAATAGGTATATGACTAAGAATTCTTTTATTTTGATTCATGAGCTTAGGAGTGCATCTTTTGGCAAGTATTCTGAGATCAAAGATGACGTTTCTAATTGTGATTTGTTTATGCAGAAAATTAGAGGTTTTTATGAACAATATACAAACATACCTGTTGGTGAGTTGGATAATATATTAAAGCATGATTTATATTGGGATAGTGATAAGTGTCTAGAGTATGGTTTGGTTGACTTTGTAGTTTGAATGATAAAACTAAATAATAACTCAAAGAGGGTAAGAAGCTTTATTAATAACTGTATATTAGTTAACAATATGCTTAACATAAAGCTTTTCAGTGATGCAGACAAGGTGGATTCAGATATTATTTCTGATCGTATTAATTTTATGTTGTTTAATATATATAAGCAATTAAAAAGTGGTAATAAAATTAATGAATTTAAATTGGGAAAAATTGGTGTCTGTATTGTTGATAAAGATGAGTTCATGGCCATAAGTAAGGTTTATAGTGTGGATGTTAATGATGATGACTTTATTATTAATAATGATGATAACGTGTTAAAAAACAAATGTGTTAAACTTTTTTTTAATTTTGATAATTTTTTTGGTGTTAATGACTTTGTTTTTAAGTAATTAGTAATGTAGTTTAATTTAACTTTGGAATTATAATAATGTTTGATGTTAAAAAAGATATTTTATTGGAAAGTGTTTATAATAAATACAACTCTGTTGGTAATAAATATTTTTCTTTTAACAAACAACGTGAGAAAATGTCAATTAATAGTGGATGCTTGAATTACTTTGTTGACTATGTTAATGAGTGCTTTTCAGGTGTAGGGCTAGATTTGAATGTTATTAGTGATATTGCTGTCATTGGTAGTATAATAACTCCCCTTAGTGATGATAATAGTTTTGTTGACATTGTTGTTATTTTAGATAAGGTTAAGTTTTATAATTTTATTAGAAGTAATTTATACTCTAATGAGTTTATAGACTTTATTATTTCTAACAATGATTCTTTAAAAAACTTTGATTTTAATGAAACATTTAATGATGCTCAATATAATTTAATTTTAAGAAGTGTTAGCAAGAGTATTTGTGATAAAAAAGAGAAGAATGTTAATTTATTTCTAACTGTTGATTCTTTATTTTTAAATGATTATAATTATTATATGTTGGTTAAGAGTGGTAATGTTTTTAATAGGTATGTTGAAAATGTTGTTGTTGACTATGTTGACTTTTTAAATGATGTTAATGATAAGCAGTTTTATAATTTAGTGATTAATGTTTTATATAAATCATTTGAAGATTATAAGTTTTTAATTAAGTGCATTTTAAATAAGAAGGACAATTTTGATGAGTTGTCTGAAAGTACTAAGTTTTATGAGTCATATAATAGGCTGGTTAAGTTTAAAAATGATTTACATGTTAATAGGTTTAACAATAATTTAAATGTTTTGTGGCTAGATAAAGATGATAATAATTTGATTGTTGGATATAATAATGTTAATTTAGATTATAAAAAAACTTATTGTTATATGAATATTTTGTATAGTACAATTAATAAGAATTTATTTTCTAACTTTGAATATAGCTTTAATAGTTTCTTATCTATTGTTAATGCTGTTGTTTTTAATAACAAACATACGAAATCTTTGAAGCTTAAGGATGCTTGTAGTGTTAGCAATAGTTATTTTGGTGATTTTGTCCCAGGTAGTTTTTTGACTGAAAAGGTTAAAGATAGTATCTTTTTTTAGTTTTTTTGTTGTTTGCGATATATTTATTGTTAGAACTTTTAAAATTGGAGACTTTAGTTTAATGAGTAATAAAAATATTAAGGCTATTTATGAAGAGTTAGAAAAGATTGTTTTAGAATATTCTGATGATGATGAGCATGATGAAGATAGTGATCCTGGTGATGAGGAAGAGGTTGGTATGCGGTCTTCAACTATTGAAATGACTACTAGGCAAATTGCTGATGAAGTTGGTGTTTCTCATGTGATGGTTTCTAAGATAGTCAACAAGGCTCTTAAAAAGGCGGCTATTGCTTTTGTTGCAAGCCAGTTAGAAGATGCTGTTGAGCAATATGAGAATGGCAATATGAAGTTTGTTGACTATAAAAAGAAAGTTGATAGGCTAGTTCCTATTGAAAAGGTTGCAAAAGAGCTTTATAAGGCTGATCATTTTGTTGAATATTTTATTGCTACTTATTTAAAATAATTTTTTGGAGGTTTTTATGTTTTGTAAGAATGATTGTAATAATAGTTTTACTATAAAACAGAGCGATATAAATATGTTAAAAAACCTTCTTGAGCGTGCTGGCGTTAAAAAGGCTGGAAAATATACTGATGATATGGAAGTTATCTTTAAGGCTAGTAATGATGTGCGATTAACTAATTATGAAATTTCGGCATTAAAAAGGTTGCTTGAAACGGCTAGTTTAAATATGATTTTTAATTCAATGGGTGAAAAAATAACTAAAAAAGTTAACCTTGTTGACGATGTATTAGATAGGTTCGAGGATAAAATTAAAGATAAAGATGATGGGTTGGGTTGTCTTGGTGATAATGATGAGAATAAGGATAATGGTTAAATGAGCAAAAGCTTTTATGATTATTTGCCCAAAGAGTGGGACGAAAATGAGGTTTTGGCTAATTTATTTCCAGCCGGGTCGTATGAGGGTATTGTACATATAAAGACAGTGCCTTTGATTTTTGATGGTGGCTTATCTTGTAAAGTTAGAATTGTTGTTAAGCCAAGTAGCAATCTTGGTTCCTTAAATAGTAATTTTGATTATAGTTATTTGTCTGAAAGTTTACATAATTTTGTTGTAGATTATTTTGATGTAATTGGCTGTAGTTTTGACATAGAGAGTGTTTCGAATGATGAAAACTATTGTACTTGTGATGTTAACATATTAGACTTTGCTGATTTTTCATGTGAAAAAATAAGTCTTTGTAAGCATAATTTAAGTATGTTGAAAAATTATATAGCAGAGTTGAAAACTATTGAATATAGCTTTATTGGTGATTCATATCCTGGTTGGAAAGAATTTGTTAATAGTGGTATGCTTCATTATGATATGATTAATGTTGATGATATTGTTGGTGGCACTAGTGTTCGTAATGATTGGGTGCCAAAAAATGCATTTTCATTTGTTAATTTTATTAAGAAATTTTCTTTAGGAATTCCTATTATAGATGGCAATCCGATTTCTATTTTAGTAATTTCAGATCGTAACGGTGGTAATTGTTTTATTAATGGTGATGGTATGGCAAGAGTAGCAGCAGCAAAAGTGCTTGATGTAAAATATCTGCCATGTAAGGTTGAATATTGTGATTATTCTGATACTGATGATTATAGTTATTTGAAGAATAATTATGGTTATAATTTTTGTTAAGAATTTTTTTTGGGGGTTTTTATGTCTGATAATAAGGATTTTAATATTGTTGATTTGTCTAAGCCTGGAGAGAGAAATAAAGCCTATGGCTTTAATGATGACAACACTAACATAAAGTCAAAGGATGACTTGCCATTAAGAATGGTAACTGAACAAACTAAAGATGCTATTATTGCTAGAATGGAGGCTACATATAGAAAAATTCTTAATGTTAATAAAGAGTTAAAGAGACAGGGTAGCTCAGAGGTCTTAAGGGTGGCTGATGTGTTAGAAAACATTCCAGTGTCTAATATTTTCAGGTTGGTATTTGCTGAGGCGTGGAATAATGATGAAATGATGTTTAAGCTTAAGGGAAAGGTGGGTGAGCTAGATTCTAGATTAATTGAAGGTTTGAGTAGGGTTAACTTAAAGGTAGTTAAGGTGGAAAAATAGTTTTTAATTAAAATGTCTAAAAAGAATAATAAAAGTAAATATTTTTATGAGAAGCATATTGTAGAATGTGTTTGTACACATCAATTACAAAAAAACAAGAAAGTCTTTATCCCATATGTTATTGAGGTTTTTTCCTTAATATTGGTTGATGATTTATCTGTTGTCCCGAAGGTAGTTGTTTGTGAAAATTGCGGTAGATTTCATAATGTGTATGAGGTCGGCAAAAGTGATATGGTTGATGGCGGTGAATATATAGATTTAAGTGATGTTAAAAAGTCTATAGGTTACGATGACTTGTTAGAGGTTATGGATGATTTAGTTTGTTCTTTTGCTACATATGAAGAGGTAGAGTTTTGTATTAAAGAAAAGCTGTATGATAGAAAGATTTGTCTGAGTAAGAACATCTCAGATGATAACGAAGATGTGTATGGCAAGACTTTAGTTTTAAGTAAGTGTACAAAGAAGAAATGTGACTTTTTAGTGAAAAACTATTCTTTTAAGAGGAGAAGTGGTTTACAAATTGTATGAGTTGTGTTATAATAATATTGTAATATTAAGTTAAAGTGAGTTTTTTATGTCTAAAATAATTAAAAGTATAGATGATGTTGGTTCATCAGGTTTGTTATCTTCTGTTCCGCTAGTTTTTAATAGCAAAAAAGAGATAGAGGCAGAGCGTCAAACTGAGCGTATGGAAGCTAAGAAGTTAGTTAGGCGGCTTGTTGATGACAATAATTTAAATCAAAGACAAATATTATATGTGATCAGAAATCTAGCATTAGAGATCGAGAAATCTTCTTATTCTAGAAGAATGTATGATTTAGCTAAGGAGTGTATTGAAGAGATTACAATCTCTATTTAATTTTTAACTATGGAGGTAGATTTTATGGATTTTACAAACAGGTTTGAAGAGATTAAGGCTTTGGTTGAGGAACTGACTGTTGATGCAGCTAAAACTTATGGTAAGAAAAATAAGAGTGCTGGAAAGCGTGTTCGTAAAGGGCTGCTTCAACTCAAGAAGTTGGCAACTGAGTGTAGAAAGGAAACTCTAGAAATTTGTAAATAAATTTTTATAGGTATAGGGGAGGGGTTTTAATATGAATAAGGTTCTTGAAGATAAGTTGTTGTTGGGCTTTAAGAAAAAGTTTGGTGAATGTTATAGCTTATGTAATAGTTGTGATGTTGAGTGTCCTAATAATGATTGTAGATACTGGGTTGATTGTGATAAATATAAAAATTGTTCTATCATTGTAGCTAATGATGGACCTAAAACACAGGCTGAGGTTGGTGATATAATAGGGTGTACTGGTATGAGGGTTTGTCAATTGGAAAAATCTTCACTAAAAAAGATGGTTAAACGTGGTTGTAAAAGCAGGAAGGACTGGGTTAATTAATATGCCTATGTATGAATATGTTTGTAAAAGTTGTGGTGACTCTTTTGAAGAAATAGTGCCAATGTCTGAACGGGATGCCATGCCAGTATGCCCCAAGTGTAACTCTAGCGAAGGAGTCAAGAGGGCTGTTTCAGCAACTAATTTTAGGTTAGCAGGTACTGGCTGGGCTAGTGATGGCTATTCTTCTACTAGTATGAATCGTAAAACAAAGCCAGGGCAGGCATTGTCACATGCTGTTGATGATGCTAAGGATTCCTTGAGTGAAACTAAAGAAGAACTTAACAAAAAGAGGTTGGGTAAATAATGAGTAATTTTAATTATATTAATATTGGTAGTGTTGATAGTGTTAATGTGCCTGCTGAAACAGACGTAATATTTGTATCAGATTATTTTGATAATGAACATTCTGGTGGTGCGGAGTTAAGTGACAAGGCGTTGATAGAGAGTTGTACTGGCAATGTTTTTTGTGTTAAGTCTAGGGATTTAAGTTTGAATTTGCTTAAAAATAACTCATCTAAGTATTGGTTGTTTTCTAATATTGGTGAGATTAATTTAGATTTTTTACCTACTATAGCTACAAACCTTAAGTATTCTGTTATTGAATATGATTTTAAGTACTGCAAATATCGTTCGCCAAGAAAACATCAGATGTCTGAAGGGGTTCCATGTGATTGTGAAAAAACAGAATGGGGTAAGCTTATTGAGTTTTATTTTGGTAGTGCCGATACAGTGTTTTTTATGTCTGAGAAACAGCGTGATATTTATTTTGGCAAGCTTCCAGGCTTAGCTAATACTTGTAAATGGAGTGTTTTATCTTCTATTTTTGATGAAAACTTTTTTAAGAAAATTAACCTCCTTAGAAATTCTGATGAGATTAAAAATAAAAATGATAAATATTTGATTCTTAACTCACCAAGTTGGATTAAGGGTGTTGACGAGTGTGTTAAATATTGTGAGGAAAACAAACTAGAATATGAATTGGCTTTTGGCCTTTCTTATAGTGACTTTTTAGATAAGATGGTTGAATCTAAGGGCGTTGTACTTATGCCTATGGATTGGGATACTTGCCCTAGAGTAGCAATTGAAGCCAAGCTGCTTGATTGTGATGTTAGGATGAACAACAATGTTTTGCATCGTGATGAAGAGTGGTTTGATACTGATGATATAAATACAATTACTGGTTATTTGTATGCATCTAGAAATAATTTTTGGAAGCTTGTGTATAACAATATGAATTATAAGCCAACTATTTCTGGATATACAACCACCTATAATTGTGTTAGTGGTGATTTTCCATACATGTCATGCATTAAATCTATGTTGGATTTTTGTGATGAAGTTGTCGTTGTTGATGGTGGCAGTGATGATGGTACATATAAACAATTGTTAGAGTGGTCTGAAAAAGAGCCTAAGTTGTGTTTATATAAAAATAAAATTAAGTGGGGAACTAAAGAATCCTCCTTGGCCGATGGCCAACAAAAAGCGTTGGCTAGATCCTTGTGTACAAAAGACTTTTGTTGGCAAATGGATTCTGACGAGTGTGTTCATGAAAATGATATTGCTAAGATACATGATATTGTCAGGCATTTCCCGAAGGGTGTTGATATTTTAAGCCTTCCGGTTGTAGAATACTGGGGTTCTTTAGATAGTGTTAGGATGGACATACAGCCTTGGAAATGGAGGTTGTCTAGAAATAAACCTAATATCACTCATGGAGTTCCAAAGCATTTGTTAGAATATGATGATGATGGTAATGTTAAGATTAAATTTGGTCTTTCTGATGGGTGTGATTATATTGATGTTAATAATTTGACTTCAATGCCCCATGCGTCCTTTTATGATGCTTCTGCTGAACAGATTAGAACTAATAATATTGTTGAGTTTGCTAAGTTTTATAATTGGGTAGCGAAAAGTTATCCAACTGTATATCATTTTTCTTGGGCTTCATTGGAAAGAAAGCTTCGAAGTTTTAAAGGTTTTTGGTCAGTACAGTGGGCTGCAACGTTTGGTTGTGATTTGAAAGATACTGCTGAAAATAATGTGTTCTTTGATAAGCCTTGGACTAATGTTAATGACGATGATATCAAAGAAACTGCTGAAAAACTTAAGTGCATTGGCCCTAGACTGGCTCATGAAAAAATTGATTATAATTTAAATACTAGTCATATGTTGACTGACCTTAGTGTTGATCCACCTAAGTATATGCATTCCTGGTTAATTAAAAACAAGCTGATGTAAAAATGGATAACTTTAATTTTGTCATAATAACACCTTGTTATAATGCATCTTCAAATTTATATAATATATACAATAGTTTATTAGAACAGACTTATGATAAGTGGATCTGGATCATTTCAGATGATTTGTCAACTGATGATACATGCGAGGTGGCTAAAAATATTGTTAATGATGATAAATCTTTGGGTAGGGTTGTATTTTTATCTAATGGTAGTGATAAGAAATATGCCCTTAAAAATATAGTTGATGTTATCAACGGTTCTTGTTTTAGCAATATTGGTTCTGAAGTAATTATTGGTATTATAGATGGCGATGACCAACTGTGTAATAAAAATGCCTTACAGTTGATTCTTGATGAGTATAGTAATGGTAATGATGTCGTTTGGACAGCGCATATGTGGGATGTTAATAACAATATGAATGTTTCAGGTGATATGCCAAATAATATTAACCCATATTTATATCAATGGTGTTCTTCTCATTTTAGAACGTTTAGGAAAAGTATTTTTGATAAGATTTCCCATGATAATTTTAAGGACATTAATGGTAATTGGTTTAAACGTGGTTATGATCAAGCGTTAATGTTGCCAATATTAAAGCTATCTAAAAAGAGAAAGTATGTTAATGAAGTTTGTTATCTTTATAATATAAACTCTGTGTCAATTGATCGTAATATGGACACCACATCAGATCAATTAAATGTTGTTAGGTTTGTTAGGGCTAGGGGTTTTAAAGAAAGTTGTTAGATGTTTTGTATTGGTTGTGTTTTTTAAAGTAAGTTTATTTTGGAGGGTAATAATAATGAAAATTGTATCTTTTTGGTCTGGTCATGATTGTTCGTTTTGTGTTTTGGAAAATGGAATGCCTAAGCTTCATGTTGAATATGAAAGATATATTAGAGAAAAGGAGCCTAAAGGTGATTCCATAAAGTTATTTTTTGATATTTGTGGCGAAGATGAACTAGAGGATGTTACTGATGTTGCTGTTTGTCATCCAATAAAAGATGTTTTCGATTACGCAGAATCTTGGAAAAAATTATATAAAATTTGTGAAAAAAAGGGAATTAAAGTACATGTGCTTGGCCATCATTTTTCACATGCAGCACATGCGTTTTATTCTAGTAAATATGATGACTCATTGATATTGGTTGCCGATGGTGGTGGTGTCGAATTTGAAGATAAAAATGAAAGAATCGAAACTGCAACGTGTACATATGTTGGAAATGGCAAGAGCATTAAAGCTGTAGATGTGTTTTCTATGCAAAGTATAAATATTGGTGGTTTATGGACAAGGGCCACAAGGTATATTTTTAAGCTACAGTCTGGTTGGCCACATGGCCATCAGGCAGGCACTGTAATGGCCATGTCATCGTTTGGTGACTCAAGTAAATATTACAATGATTTTTACAGGATGTTGACTAAAGATATTGCAATGGCGTCAATAAAGCCAATGAGTCAGCCTGTTGGTGCGTATACTGGAAATGATCCAATCCATCCTTATTTGGATAAATGGGCTAAGATAGGTGAAAAAAGTGAGCAAGAACGTTTTGATTTGGCTGCTGGATTACAATCTGCCACTGAAACAGTGTTAAAAGATATGATAGCTAAATTATCTAATGATAACCCAAATATTAGAAATCTTTGTTTGTGTGGTGGTGTTGCTTTAAATTCTGTAGCAATGGGTAAGATTGTTGATTGGGAAGACAATAATATAGAGGCTGTTTATATACCTCCTTGTCCTCATGATGGTGGGTTGTCGATTGGTGCTGCACAATATGTTTGGCATAGTTATTGTGGGAATGATAGGATTGAGTGGAGTGACAATGTTTCTCCATATCTTGGTGAACTTTATGATGAGGAAGGTGTGAGAGGTTCTATTGAGCAATATAGGGACAGATTAAAAGTTTTGGATTGTGATGATAGATTAGTTATTGATTTTTTAGATAATCAAAAAATTGTTTCTGTGTTTAGGGGTGGATCTGAATCTGGCCGTAGAGCATTGGGAAATAGAAGTATTCTTGCAGATCCTAGAAGTGATAAAATGAAAAGTATGATTAATGAAAAAGTTAAGCATCGACAATGGTTTAGACCATTTGCACCATCAATATTGAGAGAACATGTATCTGATTGGTTTGTTAAGGATGTTGATAGCCCGTACATGTCTTTTGTTGTAAAAATTAGAAAGAATAAGCTAAGCATGATCCCAGCAGTTGCACATTATGATGAAACTGCTAGGTTACAAACTGTAACAAAGAATGATAATGTTTGGTATTACAATTTTTTATCGAAATGGAATGAGAAAACTAATGTTCCAATATTGTTAAACACAAGCTTTAATGATCGTGAACCAATTTGTGAAACTCCAGTTCATGCAATTAATTGTTTTCTTAGGACTGATATTGATTATCTTTATTTTGCAGATTTTGGAATTGTTCTTTCAAAAAAATAAAAATAGTAAAATATTTTATTACTTTTATGGTAGAAATCATAGTTTTATTTTAGAATAATCAAATGATTAGAGCGAGGGGTTGTTTTTATTTTGAATAATGCTAATTATAACTTTGTTGTTTCTGAATGTACTTTTCTTAGATATTTTATGCCTATAATAAATGAGTTAGTTAACAATGATATTGGTCATAATATAAATATATTTCTTGGTGATAGTAAAAAGTATAATAGCCCACTTTTAAAAGATAATTTAGATTTTATAAAAAAAAGTGTGTCTGATTTAAGTGTTTTTTATCGTGGCTCTATTAACATAGAGAATATTGAAAGGTTGGGTTTGCCTGAGTTTGCTGGCAATACATATTTTATTGAAGGTGTTGGTATAGAATATTCATCTAGGCTTAATAATAATATTGTACTTACTTATATGACTGATTTTGTAAGTCTATTTGACAAGTATGTTGATTTGGCAGATTTTGTTGTTTTTCCTAATAAGAGTTTTGCTAACCATTACAACAAAGATTCGTGTAAAAATGTTTATATTGGTTCTCCTAAATATTGTGTTGATTTTAACAAACAAACAATACTGGATAAGTATGGGTTGAATAGTGATAGAAATAATGCATTGATATTGTTACCAAAATTAAGGTATTTTGATGGTAAGATTAACAATGTGTATGGTAAGCTGCGAGATGCTGGATATAATGTTATAACAAAAACTAGAGGCAAAGACTCAATTAGTGGTGATAAAAGTTTATTTTCTGATTATTATTTTGAGGACTATTCATGGTTTCCACATACTAGCATGGAATTAATGTATGTATCTGACTTTGTTGTTAATTTTGACTCTACATCAATTAAAGAAAGCATTATGTTGAGTAAGCCAATGGTTAACTTTAAGGTTAAGAAAGGCAGGATGCTACCATTTTTATATGATAATAATATTTTTTGTTTTGATTATGATTATAACATAGATAACATTAATAATGGTATTGATAAGTTTTTAGATTATTATAATAACAACATTTCATTTATTGATAGTGAGTTTTATTTGATGAGGGAAAATTATTTATTTAATGTTGAAAACAGTAATGTTTGCGAAAGGCTAATTCAATTATGATTAATAAAGATTTAAATATATTGTATGTAATTCCTGCTAGGGGTGGATCTAAAAGGTTAAAAAATAAAAACATATATGTTGTAAATGGCAAGCCTTCTATAATCCATACTATAGATGCTGTTTTGGACTCTAAATATGTGTATTGTGGGAGTATGAAAAATAATATTGTAATTACCACTGAAAGCGATAAAATAAAAATTTGTGTTATAAACAATTGTTGTAATTATGATGACTTTAAAAAAATTAATGTTATTGATAGGCCTGATGAGTTGGCTAAAGATGATGTTTGGAGGCAGGAAGTATTAAAACATGCAGTTGATAAGTTTGAGAGAGATAATAATGTTAGGTGCGATATAGTGGTATCGCTCCAGGCCAATTCTCCAGAAATAGAAGGTGTTCATATTGACTTAGCTATTGATAAGCTTATTGAAAATAATTTGTATGAATGTGTTTCTGTTGACAGTGATTTTATTACCGACGGAGCTATTCGTGTTATGAAAAGAGATTGTGTTTGGCAGGAAGCATTAAGTTGTTATTTAGGGTTTATAGTTACTGATTATATTGATGTTCATTATGTTGAAGATATTATTTCTATAGAATCTAAATATAATTAATTTTTTTCTTTATTTTTAAAGGTTAATGTAATATAATGTAATTAATGGAAAACTTTATAAAAAAAATAAGTGTTGTTGTAACTTGCTATAATTATGGTATATGGTTGGAAAGGTGTGTTAGAAGTCTTCTTAATCAGAAGAATTTTTATGATTATGAGATTATAATAGTTGATGATTGTAGTAGTGATATTACCCCGTCTGTGTGTGGCAAATTAGTTTCTTTATATAACAAACAAAATAATATTAAATTTATTAGACTTGATTCTAATTGTGGCCTTCCGATTGCAGCTAATATTGGCATACAAAATTGTATTGGTCAATATGTTGTTAGGGTTGATGCAGATGATTATGTTGCATCTGATTTTTTATATTTATTAGATAGGTTTTTACAATTAAATAAAGATAAATACCAAGCTGTTGCATGTGATTATTTTAAGGTTGATTCAAATGAAAATAGGATTAGCAGGTTTAGTTGGGAAACTGAACAAATAGCTTGTGGTATACTTTATAATAAAACTTTCCTATATGATGTTGGTTTATATAATAATGATTTTAAATTTAGAGAAGGTCATGAATTAAATAAGAGGTTTAGTGAAAAGTATAATATTGGTGTTTTGGAAATGCCAATTTATAGATATAGAATACATAATAATAATAGGACTATTGACATGTCTGAAGAAGTAAAAAAATATGATCTTAAACTGATGGATGGTGATAAAAATGAGTGAGTTTATTGCGTGGTCAGGTAGGAATGAGCTTGACTTTAAGGTTAATTTGATTGCTGAAATTGGTATTAATCATAATGGCGATATGTCTTTGGCAAAAGATATGATTTTATCTGCTAAAGATTGTGGTGCTGATTTTGTAAAGTTCCAGTCTTGGCAAGAAAAAAAATTAAAGCATGGTCCATGGGATGACGGAGAAACATTTTGTTCATTTGATAATAAAAGGGATTTTTATAAGAGTGTCGAATTGTCTGATGATCAGCATGTAGAATTAGTTAATTTTTGTAATAACAATGGTGTTAAGTTTTTAACTACATGCTTTGATGTTGGTAGAATTGACTTTTTAAATAGTTTGGGTATGGAATATATTAAAATAGCTAGTTCAGATGCATTTAATTTTGATTTGTTGGAGGCTGTGTCTAAGAAATTTAAGAAGATTATTATTTCAGTAGGAATGTTAAATAAAGATGAAATTATTAAATTAAATGATTTTTTATTTTACAATATTGGCAGCTTCAATAAGGATATAGTTATTTTACATTGTGTCTCTAATTATCCTGCTAAAAGATGTGACTTTAATGTAAATAAATTTATGTATATCAAGAACAATATTGTAAAAAATAATACTAACAACTATTCAGGTTTTGGTCTTAGTGATCACACTGACTCTATAGATACTAGTGTGTTTGCTGTCTCTAATGGTGCCAACTGGATTGAGAAGCACTTTACTTTAGATAAGAGTTCTGTTGGACCAGATAATGTATTTAGCTTAGAGCCAGTTCAACTTAAACAGCTAAGAACATATTGTGATTATTATACTGAGATTATGTCTAAATATGTAGGTAATGTTATTGATGGTGATTATTTTGAGGTTAATGATGCTGAGGTTGAGTTGAGCAAGGTAGTAAGGGGGAGGTTTGAATAATAAAAAAGTTTATAATCATGAGCCATGTATGTGTGATGGTATTAACGATTATTTATATAATGGTGTTTTGAATAATATAGCAGATCAGAGTTATAATAAAGAGTTTACAGACAAGCTTGTTAAGTATGTGTCTAAGTGTAATGATAAAATAAAGCTAAGTTTGTGCTCTAATGGAACCTCTGCCCTTCATGCTATTTTAAGGAGACTTAATATTAAAGATGGACAAAAGGTTATTTGTCCAAATGTGTCTTTTGCATCTACTTGGAATGTTATTAGGTATGTGGGGGCCATACCTGTATTTGTAGACATAGATTCAGAAACATGGTGTATTGATGTTGATAAAATAGAAGACAAGATTGATAAAGATGTTGTTGCCATAATTGCTGTTGATTTATATGGAAACATGTGTGATTATGATAGTTTAAGAAAGGTATGTGATAAACATAATTTAGTTTTAATTTCTGATGCTGCTGAATCATTTGGTTCTCTTTATAATAATAAGCTTGCGGGTTCTTTGGCTGATTATTCTATTTTTAGTTTTAATATTAATAAGCTGTTAACCTCTTCTGGTGGCGGTGCTATATTGTTTGATTATGATCGTGATTGTGCGATCAAGCGTAGGACGTTTGTAGATAATGGTAAAATTATGGAAACAGAAGATTATTTTAATAAGTTAGTTGATCAAATGAAGGTTGGTTTTGATGGTCAATATAATTATTATGATGTTGGCTATAATTATAGAATGAATCCGATAAATGCAGCTATAGGCTTGTATAACTTTAATAATATTGATTACATTTTACATTCTAAAAAAACACTAAGTAATTTGTATAAAATTAAGGTCACAGCAATTGAGGCAATGTTGTCTGCTGCTAAAATTGATGGTGATGTTAAGGTTAAATTTCAAAAAAATACTGATGGTTGTATGTCTAATAATTGGCTAAATGTGATTATGGTTTCAGATGAAACAACTAAGTATAACATGTTGTCAGCATTTAATGATAACGATATTGAGGCAAGGCCGGTTTTTACACCAGCCAGTATGTTATCACATATGAGAGAATTTGTTAATGATGATGATGATTTTAAGAATAGCACTAAGTTTTATGAAAATTCTTTGTCTTTGCCATCTAGCGTTTCATTGGGGGCAGAGGAAGTTAAATTAATTTGTGATATTATATTTGATGTTTTGAGTTAGTCTTTGGAGGTTTTTTAATGAGTAATTTTGGTATATTTAACGGGGTTAATCAGTCAGAGAATATTTGGCGCAGAGCTAAAAATGTTATAATGGATGGCACACAATTATATTCTAAAGGGCCTATGATTGGTGTTGATGGTGTATACCCTAAGTATATTAAATCTGGAAAGGGAGCTTATGTTATTGATGAAGATGAAAATAGATTTATTGATTATACTTCTGGAGTTGGCTCTGTTATACTTGGCTATAAAAATTCAAACGTTGATATGGCAATAATTAATCAGTTACAAAATGGAATTAATTTTGGTTTAGTTAACAAATTAGAAGTTGAAGTGGCTGAGTTGTTGTGTGACATTATACCATGTGCAGAAAAGGTTAGGTTTTTTAAAACTGGTGCGGCCTCAACCTCTGCTGCTATAAGGTTGGCTAGGGCATATACTGGAAAAGATTTAATTATTAAGGGTGAATATCATGGTTGGCACGATTGGTGCATGGCTGCGTCCGAAAGAAATGCAGGAATTCCAGGTGACTTGAAGAACAGTGTTGTTTATTGTGAGTATAATGATATAGATAGTTTTGAAAAGGTTGTTAAAGATAATGATGTGGCAGCAATAATTTTAGAGCCAACTCAACTAGAGGCACCAAGAGATGGGTTTTTAAGTAAGCTTAGGATGTTATGTGATGACAATGGTGTGTTATTGATTTTTGATGAAATAGTTACTGGCTTTAGGTTTTCTATTGGTGGTGCTCAAGAATATTTTGATGTTATTCCAGATCTTGCGTGTTTTGGAAAGGGTATTGCTAATGGTATGCCATTGTCTGCTGTCGTTGGTCGTAGTAATATTTTTGACAAGGTGTCTGATAGTATATTTATGTCAACTACATTTGGCGGTGAAACTTTATCTTTGGCCGCTTGCAAGGCAAACATACAATATATGTTAGATAATAATGTTTGTAGTTATTTGTGGGATATTGGCGCTAAAATAAAGGATGGGTTTAATATATATTGTCAAGATAATGATATTCCATTAGAGTGTGTTGGTTATCCATGTAGATTATTATTTATAAGTAAACTTGACGATAAGGAGTTGGATGTTAATATTAGGTCTTTATTTTTGCAAGAGTGTGTTAAGGGGGGAGTCTTAATGGCATGGCAAGTTTTGCCTATGTTTGCACATTGTAATAATGATATTTTATATTCTATTAATGTTTTTAAAGATGCTGCAAGTATTTGTGCTGAAGCTTATATAAACAATAACATTGGTGGCTTGTTGCAAGGAAAGCCTGTTAATTGGGTTGAGGTTTTATGATGGGTGACATTGATAAAAAATTGGCTGATTTTTTTAAAGACAAGGTTGTGTTAGTTACTGGCGGTGCAGGTACTATTGGCTCTGGCATTTGTAAGAAAATATTGGAATGTTTTGATGTTGAGCAACTTAGGGTGTTTGACAACAGTGAATATTTGCTATATAAATTTATTAATAGTGTCGAGTCTGATGAAAGAGTCAGGGTTTTGATTGGCGATGTTCGTGACGGTGATAGGCTAGATAGGGCAGTTAGTGGTTGTGACATTGTTATTCATGCTGCTGCTTTGAAGCATGTATTTTTTTGTGAGTTTAATCCAGATGAGGCTTATAAAACTAATGTTGGCGGCACCGAAAATGTTATTGATTCTTGTAGGAAGTTTGGTGTAGAAAGGGCTTTGTTGATATCAACTGACAAAGCGGTAAACCCTGTTAATGTTATGGGTACAACAAAATTATTGGCAGAAAAGTTGTTTCTAAATGCTATGGAAGTGGGTCGTAAAAATAAAAAAACTAAGTTTTCTGTGGTTAGGTTTGGTAATGTTTTTGGCTCTAATGGTTCATTTGTCGAGACTTTTTATAACAATATGTCTAATGATGAAGAAATATTAGTTACAAATTTAAGTGCTTCTAGGTATATGATGTCAATTGATGACGCTATCAATCTAGTCCTTAGATCGTTTGTGTTGGGTGAGCATGATTTATATGTTTTGAAAATGGACAAGTGTATTTTAAGGCATGTGTTACATGCATTGTGTTTACATTTTAATATAAATTTTGATGATCTTGTTATAAAAAAAATTGGTTTGTTGCCTGGGGAAAAGCTGTGTGAAGAGTTGTTGACTGGACATGAAAAGGCTATGGCTGCTATATATGACGATTTTGTTATTGTTGATTATGATAGGATACATTCTCATTTTATATCTGGAAACAATAATGGTTGTAACAATAGTTTAAGTGTTGATAAGGATAATTGTTTTGATGATTTTGGTGATATGTCTATTGATGACATTGGTGTGCTGTTAGATAGATGGATTGAAGATAAAAGTAACTAATGATTGGGGATTAAAAAACATGTTTAATGATTATAAGTTTGTTGTTGCTGGGTGTTGTGGTTCTATGGGTGCTAGAAGAATAGGTGTTATGATTAATAATTTCAATATTGATCCGTCTAATATTTATGGATATGATGTTAGTAATAACAGTAAAGATAGAAGTTTTGATGGTGTTAATTATTTTGTTGGTACTGGGAACTTAGATGATGTTGAGAATTTGTTGAGGAATGAAGATAAGGTTGTTTGTTTTATATGTACTCCACCTAATAAACATATGGGATATTATAGATTGTTTAGCGAATATAATTGTCATATTTTTTGCGAAGCATCAGTATGCCCGTCAGACAGGTTTGCGTTATTAGACATATATGAAACAAGTAAAAATAATAATACAGTTGTATATCCATCTTCTACTTTGAAGTTTAAGGATTCTATTAGATATATAAAGGGTATTATTGATGATAATGTTATTGGCAAGCCACTTAGTTATATTTATAGAGTTTCACAGAATCTAAAACAATGGCACCCAGAACAAGATATTAATAGTTATTATGTGTCAAATGTTGACACTAGTGGTAGTAGAGAAATGATTCCATTTGAATTGTCATGGTTAGTCGATATCTTTGGGCCAATAGATTTTGACTCTATGTGTTCGTTAGTTAAGTCAAGATCGGTTATAGGTAAAAACACTGGTATAAATGATTGTTATTCAGTTATTTTTGAACATATGCTTGATGTGTGTAATAACAACTATGTTGGTGCTAATTTTTCTGTTGATGTTTATAGCCAAAAGCCGTATCGTAGGCTTTATTTATCTTGTGAGGGTGGTAATATAGAATGGGATTGGATTGACAATAATGTTTCTGTATATATTAACAGTAATGATAATGAATTTTTACCTGAAAAAATTGTATACAAAGAGGAGAGCGTCAGTGTTTTAAATGGGTATTCTGATTTTTCTACTCAAAAAATGTATGTTGATGAGGTTGGTCATTTTTTTGATTGTGTGTTGGGCAAAGATGTTCTTTGTAATACTTTATCTGATGACAATTATGTGTTAACATGTTTAGATGTTATAGAGAGGAGAACAAAGTGAAATGAAGAGAAGTAATGTTGTTGATGGTAAAAAGTGGATTGACAGATTTAATATTAACAAAGATGGTTATATAAAGTATTTTTTTAAAAAGTTGTTTGGCTTATATAATAATAAAAATATAGCTATATTTGTATCTGCTAGGGATAAGTCAACTAGGCTAAAAAATAAAGAGTTTAAGAGGTTGACGTGTCATTGTGGGGACACAGTTATTGATTATATTTTAAATAGGTTGTTGTGTTGTTTTTGTTCCAGCACTCCAATTTCTAGCATTCCAATTGTTTTATGTACATCATATTATAAGGATGATTATAAGTTTTTTGATATTGATACTGTTAATGATAAAGCAAGGTTTAAAAATAAAAATAATTGTGGTATAGCTGTTTATGCAGGCCATCCTGATGATAAGCTAGATAGGTATTATTCTTGTATGGAATATTTTGGGTTAGACGGTGCTATCATAATTGATGGTGATAATTTATTTACATCGTTTGGTGCAATTAAATATACATATGATAAGTTACAAGAAGGCTTTGAATATGTTTACTCTAACTACAACGAGGTTCCCGATGGCTTATATTGTTATGGCATATCTAAGAAATCTCTTGAGGCAGTAATGGTTAATAAGAATAGCTCAGATACAGAAGTTTGGGGCCATTTATTTAAGGGTAAGTTTTATGAGAATGAATATATTTTTCCATATAAGTTTGATGATAGGTTAAGGTTAACTTTAGATTACGAAGAGGATTTTGACTTTTTTAACATTATTTTAGATGCTTGTGTTAGTGTATATAATATTGATGTTCCACAAATACTAAATATACTAACAGATAATGAAGATTTATATAGTATTAATTGTGGCAAGATAGATGAGTATAAAGAAAGGTTAAATGAAATTAAAGAAAGAACAAACTGATAAAAACATTGTATTGTTTTATAGCAGTCGTGCTGAATATTCTATATTAGAGCCTATTGTTAAACTGTATGGAAATTTTATAAATGTTGTAAATATAAATAATTGGTTTGATGGTGGTTTTAATTTAGAAGAGAATTATTCGAAACTTGGCGATGTGTATAATGCAGCTTATTCTTTTATAGTTAATAATAATGTTGATGTCGTTGTTTTATTGGGCGACAGAAAGGAAATGTTTATGACAGCATCAGCAGCGTTTATGGCTGGAGTCGAGTTGGTTCATTTGGCAGCAGGGGACTTGTCTGAAAAGATTACTACCTATGATGATTTTGTTAGACATATTATAACATTAATGAGCAGCAAACAAGTTTGTTTCTCAGATAGTTCGCTTAGTGTTGTCAATGATATGTTTTCAGTGGTGAATAAAGAGTGTTGTGCTAAAGCTTTTAATAATCCATCATTTTCATTAATAGATTTAGATGTTATAAAAAATAAAGTTTTTGACTGTAAAGATATTTATGATAATATTGTAGATAATAATGAGAAATATATTTTATTTTTAGTACATCCAGAAAATGATGTTAACAATACTAAGAAAATAGCTGGTAGCATAGAAGAGCATTGTAATTTTTATGTTAATAAAGGTTATAGTTTGGTTTTTATATTTGGTAATAAAGATCTTAATTATGAACTTATTTATAATAAAATATGTAACATTAAGCTTGAGTTTACAAATATGGTTTTTGTTTATAATAATTTAGAGAAGGATAGTTTTTTGAACTTAGTTGTTAATTGTGGCAAGTTTATTTCTAATAGTTCTTGTTTGTATTATGAAATACCAAAGTTGATTGATATGGATAATGTTATATTTTTAGGGGATAGAAATTATAAAAGAAATTGTGGTAATGTTAAATTTAATGATAAAAAAAATGTAAATGATATATTTAATTTTATTTGGTAGGAGAACTTAATATGGCATCTTCGTTAAGGAATGTTAATAGGAAGAAAGGTAAGGGTAGTGTTGTTGTAAAAAAAGAGCGGGCTAGTACCGTTACTGTTGTTAAACCTAATGAAGTTGACATTATCAATAAAAATAAGCTAAAAAAGAATTTAAATAAAAGTAAAAGTGTTAGGCCCGAAGTTGCAGAAGCCAACATTAATAATTTTTTTGAATATAAATATAATAGTGATAGTGACTTTATTTTAAAATATAGTTATGACAAGTTTAAGTTTAAATTTAATTCTGGTAATAGTATGAATAAACCATGGCATATTACTAATATGCCAGGAGGTGTTAGTGACTTTGTTGGTAGGTTTAAGAGTGATAGTTCTTCATTTTTAGCAAAAGATAGCGGTGCGTGCGACAAATATTTAATAAACTTTAAAGATTCTTACACTAAGTTTTCTTCTAATTATTTAAAGTATGATGTTAGTAATAACTTTAGTAATGATGTATGTGTGATAGTTGGTGGTGGAAAGACAACCGAATATTTTGATTTTTCTGTTTTAGAATCTCTCAGGAAGATTTATGGCAATGTCCACTTATGGTCTTGTAATGGTGGGTCTACTTTTTGTGAGTCCGATTGTGTGTGGTGTTCGTCAGACAAGCGAATACTAGATTTTCAATATAGATCTTTTATAGATAACAAACCTCAAATTGCCACTATTTTACATTATAGCCATGGGTCAGATGAAGCTATTTTTGATGATAAAATGTTTTTTCATATTAAATATTCTTATGATTTACCTAAAAATTATGATGTTTTTAAAAATGATGTTGATAATTTTTCTTTGGCTAGATCTGGTGATGACTTAGGTATGTTTGCTATAAAATCTGCTTTATCTTTGGGGTTTTCTAAAGTTTTTTTAGTTGGGTTTGATGGCAGAATTGATTGTGGTTCTTCTAAAGTTAAAGATATTTTAGATAATAATTGGGCTGGCGATCCGTCATTGATTAGTGCGGAGTATAATAAGATAATAAATTCTAATGATAGTGTTTTTAAAAAGCATATAAAGAAAAGAAACAATCAAAATATTATGTTATTTAATATGGTAAAAAAATATTGTTGTGAGAATGATATAGAGCTTAAGTGGTTAACTCCGTCAATATATGTTGAGAGGGATAAGGGTCGTTATTTTATGAGTTATAAAGATTTGTCTAGAAGGTATATTGATTATGTTAATAGTGTTAAATTTAGTATTGGTGGAGGGCGTGGTGTCAAATAATAAGGTTAAAATAATAGCAGAAGTTGCCTGGGCGCATGATGGTGATCTCGATAAGGCAAAAATGTTAGTTAAAAATGCATCGTTGGCGGCTGTTGATATAATTAATTTTCATATTACAGACATTCCTTCGTATATAACTAAAGACTATGGTAACAAAGATGGTTTATCTGTTTCTAAAAGAGGTGTAAGTGATATATATAAATTTTTACTAGATAACAACATATGTGTTGAAGATATAAATAAATTATTATATTTGTCTAAAAAGTTTAATTTATTAACATCTGTTATGATTAATGACAGTGAATCTTTTTCAAGACTAGATTGTTCGTTAGTTGATTATATGTGCATAGCTCCAGCTATTGTAGATGAAAAGTCATTAATTGATAATATACATTTTGCTTTTAATAAGTTTGATAATATAAGAAAAGTTTTTGTTAGGTGTGGCGCATCTAATTTTAATGAAATAAAATGTATTGTAAATAAGTTTGGTGGTAGTAATGTTGTTTTATTGCATGGTGTTCAAAATTTCCCATCTGATGTCAATAGCTTAAATTTGAATTGTTTAGACACTTTAAGCAATAGTTTTGTTGATTGTGATGTTGGCTTGGCTGATCACTTAGATGCTGACAGTAGTTTAAGTTTAATTTTGCCATTAATGGCTATCTCTAAGGGATGTAATTATATAGAAAAACATATTACATATTCTAGATTTGAAAGGGGAGAAGATTTTGAGTCTGCTTTAGAATTAAATGAGCTTTATAAGTTTGTTAATTATGTGAGACAAGCCGAAAATGCTTTGGGCAGTGGAGACATTAACAGTTTTTCAGTGAGTGAGTCAAAATATAATTCTGTTGTTAGAAAAAGGTTGGTTGCTAAAAATAAAGTATGTTCTGGTTGTGTTATATCTGCTGATGATGTTTGTTTTAAGAGGGCAAATGCAGGCTTTTTTATTGGTGATATTGATAAGGTTGTTGGAAAAATTGCAGTTAAAGATGTTTATATTGATATGTCATTTGATGAAGAAAGTGTTGGCGAATAATAAAAATATTTTTAATGTATTGTGAGTTTAATTTATAATGGGAGGTTTTTTTATGGTATCTTCATTAAAGAACATTAGTAGGAAGAAGGAGAGGAAAGAAAAAAAAGAACAGGTTAGCGTTACGGTTGTGGCCAAGCCTAATGAAGTTAGTATTATCAATAAAAGCAAGTTAAGAAAGAATTTAAGTGTTAATAAAAGTGGAGATATCAATAAAAATAAATTAAAGAAGAATTTAAATATTAATAAAGATAAAGATGTTAAGTTAGAAGCTAACATTAATGATCTTGTTGAATATAAATATAATAGTGACAGTGACTTTATTTTAAAATATAGTTATGATAAATTTAAGTTTAAATTTAATTCTGGCAACAACATGAATAAACCATGGCACATTACTAATATGTCTGGAGGAGGTGCTAGTGACTTTGTTGGTAGGTTTAAGAGTGATAGTTCTGCATTTTTAGCAAAAAATAATAGTATGTGTGACAAAGATTTGATAAACTTTAAAGATTCTTATATTAAATTTTCTTCTAATTATTTAAAGTATGATGTTAGTGATAACTTTAGTAATGATGTATGTGTGATAGTTGGTGGTGGAAAGACAACCGAATATTTTGATTTTTCTGTTTTAGAATCTCTCAGGAAGATTTATGGCAATGTCCACTTATGGTCTTGTAATGGTGGGTCTATTTTTTGTGAGTCCGATTGTGTGTGGTGTTCGTCAGGGATATTAATGCAACAGTTTCAATATAGATCTTTTATAGATAACAAACCTCAAATTGCCACTATTTTGCATTCTAGCCATGAGTCAGATGAAGCTATTTTTGATGATAAAATGTTTTTTGATATTAAATATTCTTATGATTTACCTAAAAATTATGATGTTTTTAAAAATGATGTTGATAATTTTTCTTTAGCTAGATCTGGTAATGATTTGGGTTTGTTTGCTATAAAATCTGCTTTATCTTTGGGGTTTTCTAAGATATTTTTAATTGGGTTTGATGGCAGAGTTGATTGTGGTTCTCCTAAAGTTAAAGATATTTTAGATAATAATTGGGCTGGCGATCCATCATTAACTAACGTGGCGTATAATAAGATAGTAGGTTCTAATAATAGTGCTCTTAAAAATCACATAAAGATAAGAAACGATGAAAACACCATGTTGTTTCACATGGTAAAAAAATATTGTTGTGAGAGTGATATAGAACTTAAGTGGTTAACTCCGTCAATATATGTTGAGGAGGATAAAGATTATTATTTTATGAGTTATAAAGACTTATCTAGAAGGTATATTGATTATGTTAATAGTGTTAAATTTAGTATTGGTAAAAATTTTATTAGTAATGATAAGACTTATGTTGGATCTAAAATAAAAAATGTAAATAATTTAGTTAATAAATATAAAAGTGATTTTAAATATACTATTTCTAAGAAAAAGAATTTGATTGATAATAGTTGTGGTATTATTGATGATAAAAAGGCTGTTAATGTTTTAAGTGTTTCTCATAATGAATTTGACATTGGTTGTTTTCATGATTTGGTAAGTAATAAGTTTGATAATAATAGTTCTATTGATAATAATAATATGTTATATAATTTTCCTTATTTGAAAAAACATATAATTAACAATGATAAGATGATTAATAACATTGTTGTATTGTGTGATAACTTAGATGTTTTAAGTAGTTATAATTTTAATAAGATAAATAGTTTGAAGAATAGTTCAAATACGATTGTTTTTGGGGTAGATTCGGCTAATTGTGTTTATAATTGTGATGTTGGTATTTTTTCTGATTATGAAGCTTTTTGTAAGTATGGTAAGAAAATTATTAATAGAAAAAAAGACACTGCTGTTATTGTTTTAAATAATTCTTTAAGTATTAATAATAATAATAATATAAAGGTTTTTAATTTGGTGAATAATTATAACTCAGTGTTTAGTTATTATGACTTTAAGTTTGATTGTGATAAATTTAATTTTATAAGAAGTTATAGTAATAATTTTTTGGCAATTAAATTAGCCTTATGTGGAAACCCAAGTAAAATTAATGTAATTGGTATTGACTGTTGTGATATTAATGATGATCGTATTAGTTTTGTTTATTTTGATTATGCTTTAAGGTATTGTAAGGATAAAAAGATTGATTTTAAAATAAACTCTCCTAGTAGATTGGTTGACTATAATGACAAAAAGTTTTTTAATAGTGTTTATAGTGATAAACTTTAATTATTTTAATTTATGAGTTATAATTTAAACATAAATAGTATAATAGTGTTATTGGATTTTTATGAAGACTCATTAATGTTTTTTAAACCTCTATGTAATAAATTTTTTGAAAATGGTTTTAATGTTAGTGTTATTTTTGCTAATCCACCTTACAACAAAAATAAGGTTTTATCTGGTAGTATTTTGAGTGATGATGTTTTTAGTGATAGTAAATTAAATGTTTTTTATGAGGATAGCTTTAGTGTAGAATGTTTTGATAAAAACTCTGTTGTTATTAATTTGCTTAAATCAAATGTACCATTGGCATTAACTTTTTATTATAAGTTAAGAGAATACTTTTCTTTTCCAATGTTTAGGATTTTTAGAGGTCTTGGCCCTGGCATATTTTATAGGGGTACTAGCAAGGCAACATTGATGGCTAATTATGCTTTTGTATATGGGAATACTACTGTTGATAGTAATTTAGAGGTCAAGGATAGGTTGTTTTGTGCTGGCTCACTTAAAGTACAATATATAAGAAATGCTTTTAAAGGGCAAGAAAGTATATGTACTGGTGATAATAAAAATAAAAGATGTATAATGTTTGCGTTAGATAATGTTTATGAACAATTTGAGGTGCTGGAAAGTATATTAAGTGACCCAGATTGGAACAACTTTAGGTTGTTGGCAAATAACATGGATATAAACGTATGTGCTCGTCATCATATAGGATCATCTCCAGAGCTAATTAATGAGCTTGATGGTTTGTTTGGTGATAAGTTTGATTATGTGTCGAGTGTTAGTATATATGATGATTTTAGAATGTCGGATTTATGGGTGTGTTTTTTTGGCTCATCATCAGCAATAGAGGCATTAGCAGCTAACGTTAGGGTTGCTTTGTTACCGTATTATAGTAATAATTTTGTTAATTTTTTTGATGGTGAAAGTGTTTCAATTATTTATAATTGTGAAATATTAAAAAATATTATTGATGATTTTAATGGATATGATTGTTCAAGTTTATATATGTCAAAATATTTAATTGAAAATGTTATTTCTTTAGATTTTGATTCCTCTAGTTTTATAGTTAATAAAATTATTAATATTTGTTGTTGTGATGTTTAAGTTAAAAATTATTTGTGACTTCTGCTCTCCAGATGTTGGTTATTATTTATTTCCTATTCTGAAGTTTAATAATGATAATAATATTTTTGACATTGATGTCATAAACATACATGGTTCTTATGTTGACAAAAAGAGTCTTTTTCATGATAATTTTAATAGTTTATATTCTGAGTTTTGTGATATATATAATTTTGTTGGTTTTGATTTTAGTATCCTTAAAGATGTAAATAACAGTTGTTGTGTTTTATTTATTTTAAGAGACTTTGATTCAAGTTGGCGTTCAATATATAACTATTGTTTGAATAATAATGTATATATGTTTCGTATTTTAATGGGAACTGGCAATGGTGTTGTTGTTAACGAAAAAACAAATAAGCTGACTTGTTTAGCTAATAAAGCTTTTGTTTTCGGTGATAGTAGCTTTAGTGATAATGTTAATTCTATTGGTAATAACAAAAATTATGAGTTTGATAATTGTCTTGATGACATTGTTAATGTTGGTAGTCTTAAATTTGAATTTTTAAAGTTTAAATATTGTGATAAGTATATTTGTGATTATAGCTTATTAAGTGAGAAGATTGATAGTAATAAAAAAATTAATATTTGTATTTTATTTGATAGTATTTTAAGTTGGAATAATTATATTATTGACTTGTTTGATAGCTTTGTTAAAGATGATAGTTTTACTAGTAAATATAATTTATTTTTAAATTTTCACCCTTATGATCATTCTGGTGCTATTTTTAGTAGCAAGTCTCTTTTTGTTAAATCACATGTTGTTTTTGATAATATATATGATGTTTTTAACAAGTTTGATTGTATTGTGTGTAATTCAAGGTCAGCATCTTTTTTTGAGTCATTTTTTATGGGCAATGTTGTTTTACCTTTTTTTGATGATAGTAGTAATATGGCTAATTATATTAATGATGATATGTGTATAAATTTTTCTGATAATATTGACTGTGTTGGTTTTGGTAAAAAGATTTGTAGCTTTTTAGAACATTATAAAAATAACAATAGCGATATTGTGAGCTTTTGTAAAGATAATTTTCTTAATTTTGATTTAATGTGTGGCGACTGCCCACAAAGGATTTTTGGTGTAATATATGAACATTTTATTAATTAACCCTAAAACATGTTTATCTGATTCGGCTGATTATCGGCATTCTACGCAATTTCCAGTTGGGCTAGCTATTGTGAAAAGAATTTTAAGGAATGATGGTCATAGTGTTTATGTTTTAGATATAAACTCAGAGAATTTGAGTAATAATGATGTTGTTAATAGACTTAAGTTTTTTAAGGGTAAAAGTATCGACTTTGTTGGTATCACTGCTATGTCAACACAATATGCATATGTTAAGTGGTTGTCGTCTATAATAAAGGAAAGTTTGGATAATGTTTCAATAGTTCTGGGTGGATGTTTAGCTAGGTTTAATTATGATATTGTTTTATTAAAGACAAATATTGATATTTGTTTTTTAAGAGATGCTGAAAGGTTTTTAATTGATTTTGTTGATTCTTTTGATTTAAAATATATAAATGGGGTTGCTTATTTGGATGATGATGATAATATTGTTGTTAATGATCTTACTTGTTGGGAACCAGAGAGTTGCGATGTGGTTCCAGATTATGAAGGTTTTTTTATTAATAATATTATGAGATCAAATAGAATATATACAATTATGACTAGTCGTGGATGTCCATATAATTGTCATTTTTGTTCTAGAATGTTTGACAAGTATACAATGAGGAGTATTGATTCTATTAAAGATGAATTAGATTTTTATAATAAAAATGCTTCTTTTGGTTTTGATTATGTGGCTATTTGTGATGAGTTGGCATTGTCTAGTGTTGATCGTGCTACTAATATTTCTGAGACTGTTGGCAAATATGGTAAATGGTATGCTAATGGTAGGGTCAATTTAGTTAATGATGATATATTAGCTGTTGCTTCAAGTAACAATTGTTTTACTATAACTTTTGGTGTTGAAAGCTGTAGTGATGATATTTTAATAAAGATGAATAAAGGGGCTAATGTAGAAAATATATATAATGCAATTGTTAAGTGTGATAAATTTGGAATAAGACCTAACATACAATTGATATTTGGTTTTTTGGGTGAGAATAATAAATCTTTTAATGATACTTTGAGTTTTTTATTTGATTTGAAGGATATTTTTAGGAGGCATGGTGTTTCTATGGGATTTGCAAACATAACACCTCTTCCTGGATCGTGGTTGTTTGATTATTGTGTTAACAATGGTATAATAAATAATAATATTGATGATATAGAAAAATATTTAATTTCACTTCAAGGTGGATTTAATAAGCTACGGGTTAATCTTACAGAATGGAGTGATAGTGAGTTAGGTGTGGCTGTACATAAAAGAAATAAATTTGTTGAAAATATGAATTATTATATTGGCAATAGAAATAACTCAGTTAGTATTTCAGATTATTTAATTTAATGGAGGCTTTGTGATTTATGATTGAAAGTGGTAATGTAGCCATAATTTCGGACTCTTTGTTGAAGCGTGGTGTTGAAGTTCCTTGGATTTCTTTTTGTGATTTTTGGGGCGGCGACTGTGATTTAATTGTTGATGCTAATGACGCTAGGACATCAAAATATTTATTAGATGTTGATTTGTCTATATATGATAAAATTGAATTATGTGTGTCTAACCTTGGTATTGTTGACGCTGCGCCAAGAATTTATGATAAGAATGTTTCATATGATGATTTAATTAATTATAGTTGTTCTATTGATATTGTCGGTAATGACATAAGGAAGTTTTTGAGAGACAATAGATATGATTTGTTATATTACATTTATAATAAAAACGGTGGTTCTCATAATTGTTATGTTACTGTTTATGATTATATTAAAAATATTAGTTCTTTTGTTGATAATAACAAATGTTTTGTTAATAAGTTTGTATTTATATCAATATTAAAACCTCATAGTTGGCATGAACAAAATAGGCATTTTTTAGCTAGTGATTGTATAAACAAGTATAATGATACTTTAGAAAGTTTTTGTGATAATAATAAAAATGTTTATTTTTTTAACTTTGAAGAGCAACTAGGGAAGTATAATCTTGAATATGGTGTTAATTTTTCTTGTGATGATTTTATGTGTGATGATATAGATGATGATGGGTATCACATTAAGTATGAAATGTTTGAAACGTTTGCTAGAATTTTTGATTTTTTTGTAAAAAATAATGTTATATGATAAAGTATGATAAAGGTGTTTTTTAAACTATTTACTATTGGGGTTTTATTTTATGTAATAATATATTAATAATTTGAAAAATTTCATATCTAACAACAATTGTTTTGTTAATAATTTTATTATTATGTCAATATTAAAACCTCATAGTTGGCATGAACAAAATAGGCATTTTTTAGCTAGTGATTGTATAAATAAATATAATGATGCTTTGGAGATCTTTTGTAATGATAATAGTAATATTTATTTTTTTGACTTTGAAAAGGAATTAATAAATTATAATTTTATTAATCATGATATTATGTGTTACAATGATTTTATGTGTGATGATAAAAGTGATGATGGTTATCATGTTAAATTTGAAATGTTTGAACAGTTTGCAAAAGTTTTTGATTGTTTTATAGGGAAAAATGGATTGGGAAAAACCAAAGATTGAACATAATAAGTTAACTGAATGGAACTGGGTGGTTCAATATCCAGAAAGTTTTATTTTAGGCAACAATGTAGATATAGGTGCATTTACATATATTAATTGTAAAAATGGTGTCAAAATATGTGATAATGTTAAGATTGGTTCTCATTGTTCTATATATAGTATTTCAACTATTGATAACAAGGTTGGTCTGGTTTTTATTGGAAAAAATAGTAAAATAGGGGCACATTCAACAATTATGCCAGGAATAAAAATTGGTGAAAATTGTATTATTGGTGCTCATTCTTTTGTAAATAAAAATGTTCCCGATGGAGCAACTGTGTGTGGAGTTCCAATTAATTAATAGTTAAGGAGTTTTTAATTATGTTAAATGGCATTGTTATGGATTATGATAATTTGCAGTACCTTAAAGATAATAATGTTAATTTTGATGTTTTAATTCATATTTATAATCCAAATGTTTATCATGTTAATAAATATTTAAATTTAAATAAAATGTTTAATAAATTTTGTAATTCATTGTTGATTTTAAATACTTCTACTAATTTTGGTATTAACTCATCTCTACTTAAAGAGTTTGACAGTTGTGATTTATGTAATGTTATTTTTAGCGATTATAATTTAACTTTAAATGTTTTTAAATATATTGATTATAAAGTTTGTATATTTGGTTCCGATAAGTCTCAGGGTAATGTTGATCTTAAAATTGCTAAAGCTAAGGGGGCAAAAACCATACAAATAAGTGAACAATTTGTTGATTTTTATTATCATGGGGCTGACATATGTTTGTTAATATGTGAGTTACAAAATGAAGTGTTTAAAGATAAGGACATTAATGTTAAAAATGTTATACATTCTAATTGTTTAGTATGGGATCATGTGTCAGATTGTTTACCATATAATTTAAGTTATGACGAATTTTGTTGTAAATATAATTTAAATAAAAACAAGCCTTTTTTTATATGGATGCCTGATGGAGTACAGTGTCAACATAGTAAGGCTCAAGAAGCTTATAATAAAGTTTGTAATTTAGATAATATTATTGTTAAATTACATCCTATGGAATATAAACGGCATAAGGCAGATCGCCTTGGTGGTAAATGGTCTTATGAGGTTTTTTGTGATAGAGATGATGTGGCAGTGTTAGAGCCTTTTGATACATACTGGTGTTATAAGTATTGTTCAAGTGGTATTGGGTATCAAACTAGTTCTGGCATTGAGTTTGGTTTATTTAATAAGCCATTTATATATATAGATGTTGATGACTTAGAAAATAATTTGTTGTTTGGTGGGCTTGGAAATAGTTTTTGGGGTAATAATTTTTCTTGGGTTGGTGATAGTTGTAAATTATCTGAATTAGAAGATTTTATTAATAATATATCTTTTGATTATGGTAAGGATATGGAATATATGGAACATAAATCTAAGTTTTTATATGATCCTAAGTTAAAGTCAGTTGATTTACTTTGTGATATAATAAAGAAGCTTTTAAACTAATAAAGTTTAATTGTTATTGTTGTTTAGTTTTAGAAATAAAAAGTGATAATGCGATTTTTATATGAAAAAACAAATTGTTCTAATATTAACATGGAGGTGTTAAGTGATCAGTGTTGGTGATAAAAATAGCAAGAGGGTTTGTCTGTGCATACCAGCTATAATTGATGCAGATTTAATTTCAATAACAGCAAAAACAATTTTTAAAAATATTATTAATTGTAATAAAGATTTTATTTTTGATGTGTTTATTAATGTAGATAATTATAAAAGAAGTAATGGGACTGGCAATGTTTTTGATATTGTCAATATTTATAAGAAGGAGCTAAGCTCAGAAAACTCTAATGTTGATATGTTTTGTTGTAATGAAAGGCTGGGTGTTAATAAATCTTGTTTGTTATTGCTTAAAAGGTTTTTAAATAGTAAGTCAAAATATTGTGTATTTTTTGATGATGATCATAGGATAATAAATAAAATTGTTTTTAATGATTTTTATCATTTATATAATGATATGTCAGTATTACATTTAGCTTGTGCAAAAAAAGAAAAGAAGGAGGAGTTTAGTTATGAGAATCCATTTTTATTAAATGACATTTTTTATAAGACTAACAATGTTATTGCTTTTAAAAATAAAAGAAATTTTTATACGTTGCCTGGAACGTTTTTTTTAAAAAATCAGGCGGCTTTAATTTATGATTATGTTTCAAAAAATATTAAAAAGAATATGATTGAAGATTTAGTTTGTCAATGTTCTGATTATAAAAAGTTAGATGTATTTACTTTATTTTATAACGATGGCAATGAAATTGTTTTTAATTGTGACTCTAGTTGGATATTGCCTTTAAGCAATCATTTTTGTTATGATGATATCAGGGCGCAAAGTGGTTTTAATGGTGCTGATTTAAAAGACTATAATTAATTTTTTTGGTGTTTAATATGGGAAAAAGTGATACTGTTTTAAGAAAATATTATGAAAGTAAAATTTTTGAGTTAGGCATAAAAAATATAAAAGATTTTAAAAATGTTGCTTTTGTTGGTTTTGTTAATGACAACAATTATTTATTTAATGTTATAAAAAAAATATGTAATAGTAATTGTAAGTTTGACTATTTTGATATACAGTTATATAATTTTGATATAAATGATAAGTCTAGTAAAAATTTATTTTATTTTGGTGAAAAAAAATATGATTTAATTGTTTGCTCTAGGGTGGCATACTTTAGTAATGATTTAAAATACTTTGTTGATTCCTGTTATGATAGGCTAAATAATGGTGGTGTTTTTATTGTTGATTTTGGGCTTGGCGATCATTGGAGATTTGATAATTATAAGGTTGGTTGGTTTTTAAACAGGGATCGTGATTTATATACACACGCTCATGAACACTCTGTTTATAATAATAAAAAACAACATTTGTGGTCAGTTGTTTGGAATAATCATTTTTGTGAAAATAGAGTTGTTAATGATTTTTTTGAATGTGTTAAAGATGTAAATGATTATTATTTTAACAAGAGTATTAATGATGTTGTCTTAAATGAGACAAATTGTTTAGATTATAGTTATATAAAAAATAAGTTTGCTTTTTGTTTTTTGGATTTTTTAATGCTTTGGCCAGAAAGCCCACAATTGTATATATTTTTATTTTTGGTAAAGTAGAGGCCTAAATTGAAAGTTTGTTTTTTTAATGTAGATTTTAATAGTAGTTCTGGCCCTAATTCATTTGCTAATAAGTTGGCAAGCGAATTTAATAAATTAGGTGTTAAAGTTGTTGGTGTTAGAGATAAGTATGATATTTTATTGTCTTTTATAAGTGATTATGGGTATGCTAAAAATAATATTTGTAGTGAAGCTAAATTAGTATTGAGGCTTGATGGCATTTGGTTTAACTCTATTCAAGATTGGAAAAATATGAACAAGCCAATCGTTGATACATATGGCAGGTCTGATGGGGTTATTTTTCAATCTGAGTTTAATAAAAAATTAACATTTGAATATTTTGGTGTAAAAAACAATTGTTGTGTTATTAATAACGGTGATGTTTTTGATGTTGTTGGTGAGAAGAACATAAGGAGTAGTGGTAAAACATTTTGTTGTTGTTCAGATTGGAGGCCTCATAAGAGGTTGGGTGATATTATTGAGTTTTACATAAAAGCTTCAGATGGTTGCTCAAAATTAATTGTTATTGGTGATGTTAGCAACTGTGGTTTTGATATTAATCAATATAGTGGTCGTGATGACATTGTAATGTGTGGCAAGCAAAATAAAGACTTTATTACTAATGTCTATAGAGGTTCTGATTTTATGGTTCACTTAGCGTGGTTAGATCATTGTCCAAATGTTGTTGTCGAGGCCATAGCAAATTGTTGCCCAGTTATTTGTACGAATTCTGGCGGCACAAAAGAATTAGTTAATGATTTTGGTGTTGTTTATAATGATTTTGTTTGGGACTTTAAACCACATAATTTGTATAATCCACCAACTTTAAATATTGATAGTATGGTTGAAAAATTTTTGAATGTTGATTGTAAGAGTAGGTTTGATAATAATATGGCTTACAATAAGCTTAATATAAGTAGTGTTGCAAACAAGTATGTTAATTTTTTTAAAAAAACAATTGATGATGGAGAATAGTGAACAATGATTAAAGTCTTTATATTGCCAGCTAGAGAAGATTGGGTTTGTGATCGGCTTTGTGATGAATTTAAAAGGTTTTGTGACAAAGGTGTTTATAATATTGTTAGCAATCCTGTAGAAGCAGACGTTATTTGGTTATTAGCTAGCTGGTGTTGGAATCAAATACCATTTAATATATTGAAAGGTAAGAAAGTAATTACAACGGTGCATCATATTGTTCCAGAAAAGTTTGGTTATAGTAAAAAAAGTGATTTTGTGTCTAGGGATTTTATTACAGATGTATATCATGTTCCATCAGATAGAACTGCCCAACAAATACAGGGGCTAACAAATAAAAAAGTAATAAGCTTACCATGGTGGATAAATAACAATATATTCTTCCCAATGAAATGTAAAAATAGTTTATTAAACAAGCATGGTATTGATGTTAATGGTGGTGATATTGTTATAGGTAGTTTCCAGAGAGACACTGAGGGTATTGATTTAAGAAGCCCTAAAATGGAGAAAGGGCCAGATATTTTTGTTGACGTGTTGAATAAAATTAAGTATGAATATGAGATTAGCAATATACATGTGTTGTTATCTGGCTGGAGAAGGAATTATGTTATTGATAAGCTAAAGCTATATAATATTAATTATACATATATAGAAAGACCTAGCATTAATGTTATTAATGAGCTTTATAATTGTTTAGATTGGTACTTTGTTACTAGCAGGTATGAAGGTGGCCCACAAGCTATTCCAGAATGTGTGGCTACAAAGACTAATGTGTTATCAACAGATGTTGGTGTTACGAACAGTTTTTTACCTAAAAAGTATATATGTAGTATTGACAATAATGTTGTTGATAGTTTTTGTAATATGTTTTTAAATAATATCAACTCTTATGATAAAGTTGATAATTTTTTTAAATCAAAAGAGTATTTTGTTGGAAAATATTTGAGTAAGTTTGATTTTTTGTTTAACTTTTAATGTATTAAGGAGTAGATATGAGAAAGATTAATATAAGAGAGTTGTTAGGTGAGCTTGGGGTAAGTGTAGATAGTATTGTTTTGGGTGACTTCGATGCAATTGGTGAGCTAGCTGCTAGAAAACCAAGGGGGCCAAACTCAGAGCATTATAAACTTGGAAAGTTTTTTAGGCCAAATTATGAAAGAGGTATTTTAGTTTATTATTTAATAAGAAAGTTTAAGTTAAAGAGTTTTATAGAGTTAGGTACAGGTAGAGGATATACTACTTTATGTGCTGGGAAGGCTTTTTGTGATGAAGGTATCGATGGCAAGATTGTAACTATTGATGCAGATATTTCAGAAGATTATTTAAATGCATTGCTTAAGAATTTTTCGGCTGAATGGTATAAGAATACTGAGTTTATTAGGGGGTTGACTAACAATGTTTTAAGTAACATAGAGGAAAGTTTTGATTTGGTTTATATAGATGCAGCACATGATTATTTATCTGTAAATAAGGATTGGGAGTGGTCTAAAAGTCATTTTAATAAATTTGTTTTGTTTGATGACTATATTGAAGGGCATAAAGATGGCTTTGGTGTTAGGGATGTCGTAGACAATATTGATAATTGTGATGAATATAAAATGGATTATATTATAGGTGATAGAAGAATTTTTATTGATGATAGAAAATTATCTGATGATGAAATAAATTATGGGCAAGTTCTTGTTCATAATAAGCCTTAAGTTATAGGGAGTGGGTTAATGTCTAATTTTAATTTTGTTGAAAATGGTTTTTAAGTTTTGAGAGAGATTTACATCAATAGGGTGCCAAAAAATGGTCCATGGGGTGGTGGTAATATATTTTTAAATGCATTTGTAAAAAAATGCTATAAATTTGGCTTACAACCGATTTTTAGTATGACTGATACATGTACTACCATATTTTGTTTGGACCCTAGACAGAGCGAATTTGGAATTCACTATGGCCATTTAGCATCTTATAAGCGCACAAAAAAAAGTGTAAAAATATTTCAACGAGTTGGTGATCTTGGTACACATGGTAAGCCTGAGATTATTAATATGTTGAAGGGGTGTGTTGACACTGATTGTTTTATTTTTCCTAGCAATTGGGCAAAAAATTATTTTAATTACAATGTGTTTAGCGTTGATTCTAAAAATTCAATTGTTATTGATAATGGTGCTGATAATTTATATTTTGATAATAGAAATGTTAAGGATTGTTTTGCCTCTGATGATATTATAAAATTGGTTACACATCATTGGTCTGATAATGTTAGGAAGGGGTTTTCTTTTTATAAGCAAATTAATAATTTCTTTAATAGTAATGAGTGTCATGATTTTTTCGGTATAAATGTTGACTTCACATATATTGGCAGGAAGCCAGAAAATATTATTTTTAATAATTATATTAGCCCATTAGATAGTGGTCAATTATCTATATGCTTACCTAAATATGATTTGTATGTAACGGCATCTGAAGAAGAAGCAGGGGCTAATCATGTTTTAGAAGCGCAAGCTTGCGGACTTCCAGTTATGTATAAGACAGGCGGCGGAAGTATAAAAGATTATTGTAGTAATTATGGTGGAATAGAGTATGATAATTTTTATGATTTTTTAAATAAATTAAAAGATGTTATTAATAATTTTTTGTTTTATAAAAATAAAGTTTTGTTATATAATAATAATGTTGATAATGTAGTTGATAATTATTTAGAGGTAATTTCTAGTTTCAATGAAGATTAATGTAAGTATAGATGATATAAGCCCACACCCAAGTTCCTCTATAAAGTGTTTAGATAAGTGCTTTAAGTTGATAGAGGCGTTTCCAGATATTAAGTTTACTTTATTTATTCCTACAAGGTATTGTAGAAGTATGGATCATAATAATGAAGAATATAATATATTTGATCATCAATATTTTATTGATAAAATTAACAGTTTGCCAAAGAATAATTTTGAAGTAGGTTATCATGGTTTGAATCATGGTATTTTTGGAGAAAGTAATAATGATGAGTTTGAAAGTTTAAATTATGAACAAGCTTTAAGTAAATTAACTATGTGTAAAAAAGATTTTAAGTCGTGTAATATAGATGTAAGAAACATATTTAGGCCACCAGCATTTAGACTCTCTCCAGAATCGTTTAAAGCGTGTTATGACTTTGGTATTGATTTAGTTTCTTTAAATAGTGGAGATATGTATAAAAAAGTTTATTGTGGTTTTGATGAGATGGATAAATATAAACACATGATTAATTATGTTGATTGTTTTCCACCATTTGTTGGTTTGTTTAAAAAGGACAGTCTTGAAATAATGTATCATGCTTGTGAGTGGGATAAGAATTATTTTTCTGATGTTTTTGTTGATAATTTAATTAATTTCATTAATAAGTCTGATGATGTTGAGTTTGTGTTTATTAATGATTTAGTTGGGGGGTAATAATAAATAATGTCTAAAAAAGTTGGAATTGTTGGCTATGGTTATGTTGGTAAAGCGATGTATAATTTTTTTAAAGATAATTATGAAACTTTTGTTTATGATGTGGAATTTTCTAGGAAGGATAAGGGATATGATTATCTTTTACAGAATAAATCTGATGGGTTAACTATTGATGTTATAGCAAGTAAAGATAAGATTAATGAGTGTGATTTGGCTGTAATTTGTGTTCCTACTCCTATGAATGAAGATGGTACATGTGATATTTCTATTGTCGAAGATGTTGTTAGTTGGGTTAATACTCCATTGGTTTTGTTGAAAAGTACAGTTTCTGTTGGTACAACTAATTACTTGGTTGAAAAATATAATAAAAATATTGTTTTTTCTCCAGAATATTGTGGGGAATCTTCTTATTGGTCAGAATATAAGTTTCATACAGATATAAAAGAGACACCATTTTTTATTTTTGGTGGAGATAGTGATTCTACTAGTGAGATGGTTGATTATTTTTTGCCCATAACTGGCCCCACTAAAATTTATAAACAGACAGATGCAAAATCTGCTGAGGTGGCTAAGTATATGGAGAACACTTTTTATGCCACTAAGATAGCTTTTTGTTATGAAGTAAATGAGATGTGTGAACATTTTGATGTGGATTATAATGAGGCTAGGGAACTTTGGTTGTTAGATCCAAGAATTAATAAAATGCATACGGCTGTCTTTAAAGGTAATGAAAGACCTTGGCATGGCAAATGTTTACCAAAGGACTTGAGCGCATTTATAAAAAGTGCTGTGGCTGTTGGGTATAATCCAGAATTATTAATGGAAGTCTGGAACTCCAATGAGAGAATTGGTAAGGTAAGGAGAGAAAAGGGTAATAATGTTTAATTAATTTATTTTAAATTTTTTGGAGGGTTTTTTAAATGGATAGTAATGCTGCATTTAATTTTAACAATGTTTATGATGGCGTAGGTAAAAAGAAGTTGTTATTTATTACTGATGATCCAAGGGGCTTATCTGGTGTAGGTATTCAAGCAAATTTGCTTATTAGGGGGTTGCTTAATACTAAGAGGTATAAAGCTATTTGTCTGGGTGGTGCAATTAAACATGCTGATTATACTCCCGTTAAAGTTCCACCATATAATGATGATTTTATTATTTTACCTGTAAATAATTTTGGCACAAAAATGCAGATTAGATCGATATTAGCATCAGAAAAGCCTGATATGGTAGTTTTATTTACTGATCCAAGATTTTTTATTCATATTTTTGAAATGGAAGATGAAATAAGAAGTGTTTGTCCTATTGCTTATTGGAACATTTGGGACAATTATCCAGAGCCAGATTTTAATAAGCCATTATATATGAGTTGTGATTTGTTGAATTGTATTAATAAAGTTTCTTTTAACTCTATTAATAGCATGGGGTTGTCTGATAGAACAAACTATATTCCACATGCATTTCCTGATGATATGTATAAAAGAATTGATAAGGATAAGGTGGCTAAATATAAGGAACAGATTTTTGGTAGTGATAAAAAAGATTGGTTTATTGTTGGCTGGGTTAATAGAAATGCAAGGAGGAAACAGCCTAGCGATCTACTGAAGGGCTGGAAAATGTTTTTGGATAAGTTATATGAAAAGGAAGGTCATAAAAACGCATTGTTGGTTATGCATTGTGATCCCTTTGATTCAGAAGGCCCACTACTTCTCTCAGTTATAGAAAAGTTAGGGGTAAAGGATAATGTTTATATTTCAAAGGACAAGTTACCACATGAACAAATTAATGTTTTGTATAATTGTTTTGATTGGAACATTTGTATATCTAGTGCAGAGGGTTTTGGTTTAAATATCTTAGTTTCAAAACTTTGTGGTGTGCCATCAATTATACAAAAAACTGGTGGTATGGCAGATCAAATTGTTGATGATGATGGTAATTCTTATGGTATCTTTAGAGAGCCAGATGTTAAAACATTGACGGGAACACATCAGGTTCCATATATCGAGGATAATTTTTTGAGTTGGGATAGTATTTCTGATATGATTTTCGAAGCACACAGCATGTCTGATGAAGATTATGATAAGCTTTGTGAACTTTGTTTTGAAGATGCAAAAAATAGGTTTGGTTTTGATAGTATGATTTCTGATTGGGACAAGTCTATTAATGATTGTATTGATAAGTTTATTTTTAATAAGGGTGCGCCAAAATATACAATTGAATGTATTTAAATGGAGGTTTGTGTACTATGTCTAATAACGATAAAAATGATAAATTAAATAATAAGACGGTAGTTTTTAGAGCACCAGTCTTAAGTGTTTCTGGTTATGGTGTTGCATCTAGGCAGGTTGCTGTTATGTTACATAGGTTATCCGAAAAGTATAATTGGGATTTATATTTTGAGATAACTCCTTGGGGTAAAACTCCATTTTTGATTAATGACTTTAAAGAGAAGAGTATTGTTGAGAAACATAATAAACCACATAATATTAATCAGTTTGATATCTCATTCCAGCATATTTTACCAAATGAGTTTGATCCAAAATTGGCTAAATATAATGTAGGCATTACTGCTGGTGTCGAGACAGACATTTGTAATCCTGAATGGGTTAATGCATGTAACAATATGGATATTATTTTTGTTCCTTCTAATCATACCAAAAATACCTTTAAGAATTCTGGCCCTGTTGGTGTGCCAATTTATGCTATTGGTCACTCGTATGATGAGTTAGTTTTTAAGGAGAATTTTGAATATAATTATAACAACTTAGAATTTGAAACTGATTTTAATTTCTTATCTGTTGGTCAATTAACTGGAGATCCTAGAATTGATAGAAAAAATATATTTTTATTAATTAAGACTTTTTGTGAAGCGTTTTCAGGTAGAAAAGATGTTGGCTTAGTTTTGAAAACAAATTCTGCTGGCAACTCTATTGTTGATAAGGTTGTTACTACTAGCACAGTTAAATCTATGATCAACAGCGTTCGACCTTGGGGAAAGTTTCCAAAAGTTCATTTAGTTCATGGTTATATGTCAGATGTTGAGATGGCTGCTTTATATAATCATCCGAAGATTAAAGCCTTTGTTATGCCTACTAGGGGAGAAGGTTTTTGTATACCAGTTTTAGAGGCGGCTGTTTCTGGATTGCCAGTTATGGTTACTGATTGGTCTGGGCATAAAGATATAATTGATTTATATAAAAAGTCCTCTAGTAGATTGCCATATAGTTTGGTTAATGTGCCTAAAGAGAGGATTGATAACAATATTTTTGTTAATGGGGCTAAGTGGGCAGAGGTTGATATAAACTCTTTCAAGTCTAGCTTATATGAGCTTTTTGAGAACCATGAGTCTTATTTGGAATCGGCTAAAGTTTTGTCCAAGAAGGCTAGAGGAAGATATGCCCTTGATAATATATTTAATAATTTTGAGAAAATATTAACCTCTAAGTATAAATAATTATAAGTTTTTTGCAATGGAGTGATTTAATAATGTTTGTATTATTTTTAGTTTTATTTTTAATTTCTTCTATATTTAATATTGTTTTATTTTTATATCTAAGAAAGTCTGCGGTAATGTTGTTTAATTTTGAGGATGCAATGAAGAGGATGGTTTCTAATCTTGATCGATCTAAAAAGAACTTAGAAAATATATTAAATAGGCCAGTGTATTCCGATACTCCAGAGATAAAGGCTGTTGTCAATGAAGTAAATAGAGCTATTAATTTTTTAACCTCTATTTCAGTTAAAAGCTCAGGTGATTCTAATAATTTAAGTTAAAAGTTGAATTGAATGGAGTGTAATATTAAATATGTCTAAGAATGATTATTTCGATGGCAAGACTCATAAAGCTATAGTAGACTTTAATGATGAGTGTGATTTTGCTAAAAAGCATAAAATTTATGATGAGCGTATAAGGGAGAGTTTTGAAAATCTTGTTAAAAATTTATTGATGGTGTACAAGTTTAGTTGTAATAATGAAGTTTCATATGATACGTTAGTTGATGATTGTGTGTCATATTTATATGAAAAGTTGTATAAATTTGATCCTGATCGTGGTAGCAAAGCTTTTTCCTATTTTAATGTTGTGGCTAAGAATTATTTGTTGGCTAAACAATATAAGGAAAGTAAGAAAAGGAGAAGAGAAATTTCTTATTCCGAAAGAAATAGCTCCTCAGAAACAGACAACAGATATAACTTATTGCAGAGGGTTGAAAGTCCTTATGAGGAAACATTAATACAAAGAGAAGAGATAAATGAGACAATGGAAGAGATTAGGAATTGGAAGGTAAGGTATAAAAAAGATAGTGAGGTTAATGTTTTAGATGGTATTATATATTTGTTAGAGCATTCTAATGAAATAGATATAATAAATAAAAAATCAATATATTTATATTTAAGGGAAATAACTGGGATGTCAACAAAACAAATAGTAGCACAGTTAAATAAGTTTAGAAGATCTTATGGGTTTTATAAAAAAAGAAAGAAGTATTTTAAAGATTGTTGATATTTAAATAAAACAATGTATTATTTTTTTGGAGATTTTAAATAAATGGTAGATAAAATTACATTAAAAGAGTTATATAATATAATTTTTAATAACGCTAGTGAAGATAGAGATAAGGCCCTTATATTATATAAGAGTATTTTACAAAAGATAGACAAGGATAAGGATCATCATTCATTACTTGGCCCAGTTATTGTAAAGTACCTTGAGAGATCTAATAAAACTACAGACCAACTACTTAAGTTGGCAAATTTAATCCAGGATCATGAAATGGATGATTCTTTTTCTGATGAAGAGAAAGAAAAGTTGTTGGATGAAATTAATGAAATTAAAAGAGAAGCGGGGGAAGGAATTGAATAATGATGATAACAATATTGGTGTTAGTGATTTAAAGGAGTTAACTAGTGCAGACTTACAGTTAAATATAAAAACACTTTTAGACTCATATGTTGTACAAGCATCCGTGGCTGAAAAGGTTTTGGTGGAGTTGGTTAGTACCAGGAATATTTTAGAATTATTTTTGCTGGAAATGATTGAGAGGGGTGAGAGTGTCGAGGAGTTAGCTAGTAAGTTAGATAAGGTTAATGATTCTTTGACCTCTACCGCTAACGACAACAGCAATAACAATGATCAAAAAACTGTATTTTTTAAAGAGAAAAAGCACATAGGAAATGTTGAATAATTGTCACATCCAACTCTCAAAGACTTTGTAAGAAACGTTGATGGTCTTCTAGACAAAGAGGCTAGAAATAATTTTATACAAGCATTATATAATTCATTGCCTGACTTAATTAAGGCTGTAAGCTTTTCTCCACAAATATACAGGGCTAAAGTTTTAGATATAGATTTTGATGGGAATAAGTTTTATAAAAATAGTCCAAGAAACTCCATTCGAGCACAAGTATACGTTCCAGAAAATTCACTGGTAGACATAAAGAGTCCATTGGGGGCAGTTTTTTATTCTGCTTTTGATCCTTTCTTCATGGTTCCTATTAAGAAGGGTGAGACTGTTTGGGTTATGTATGAAACTGACAAGTCGCCTGAGTTATATTGTGGGCTTTGGTTGTGTAGAGTTTCAGAGCCATTAAATAATCAGTTTGTTAACTTCATTAATAGTACTGATAAGTTTTCTGTAGAGTTATCTTCTGACGAAAAGCTTGAAAAAATTATGAAAGAGGTGGAGCTTATAGATGATGGCTCTGTTGGTAACTCATTGGTTGCAACATATGATCACAGTAAGCCATTTAACTTTATTGAATCTGCATATGGTGATGCTTTTTTAGGTAATGATGTTGACTTGTCAAGAAGGTCTAGAAGCATCTACGAGGTTGTTCCAAGGTTTATTAAGCGGGGCGATGAACTAGTTCTTATGGGGTCTAATAATAATATGGTTATTTTTTCATCTGGGCGAAAAGAGGACATTAACAATAGTGTTGGCCCTGGTGCTGGTTCTGTTGGTATGGTGGTTGGTAGGTATGGTGCTAGACAAACTGTTGATGGAAAACAAATTACTGATGTTGGTAATGGCAGTTTTGATGTTAGTAATGACGAAAGGTTTAATTTGTCTGAGGGTGCTTTAGACTTCTTCAATGATCGTGCTTGTTGTTATTCTTTTATGAATTTTGATGGTGATAATACGTTTTTTGTTTTAAATCATCTCAAGAAGCAGATTGATAGTGTTGAAAATCTAAACGAAGGACTATCAGGTCCAGAGCAAGCTATTTTTAATGGGACTGTTGATTATGATGTTGACTGGCAGATAAAAACTGATGGTAATATAAATTTGTTGACTGACAAGTTGTCTTATTTTGTTAATAAGGCTGATTGTGTTAGATCTATAGCGAGGCATTCTGTTGTCCTACAGAGTATGAATCAGGGTGTTAATACTGACATTAGTAATGAAAACTTGAAGTTCTTCTCTCCAACAAAAAACAGTAATGGTGTTGAAAATATAGGTAGTAGCGTATCATTATTGCCAGATGGTATTATTTTGATTGAGACTCAAAATAAGTTATCTCAAATAAAAATAGATCCTACTTACAATAATGACAATGCCATTACAATTGATGTTAGAGATAAGCCACAACATATATCTGAGTCTAAGGTTGTTGGCTCTATTGTTGTTAAAAATGATGGGTCAGTTATTGTGAATAGTGATAATATTAGCTTAGGTAACGGTGAATTAGAAAAGGCAGCTTTAGGTGAAAAGTTAGTTGATTTTTTGCAAAAGTTTTTGAATCATACTCATACTGTCACACCAGATAGTATTGCAAAGGGCACCACTCAGATCCCAATAGAAAAAGCCATGCTTGAAAGCCTAGTATTTGATATTTTGTCTAATAATATAAAATATTCTTAATTTTTTTAATGGTTTTTCTGTTGTTGTTAGATAATTAAGTTTGATGGCTATATCATTTAATAGTGTTGGTAAGCGAAAATCAGAGCGCCTTGTTGAGCGTGATGAGGGTGCTGTAGGTGTTGTTACGCCTTTGCGTAATAGTGCTAGGTTTGGCACAATTGATATGCACACTAGATTGTTAGATCAAATAAATGATAATTTAAAAAATTTGATATTGACTAATAATGGGGAAAGGTTAGTTCTTTTTGATTTTGGGGCTAATTTAAAGAAGTTGTTGTTTGAACAAGAAAGTGATGAGTTGGAAGAGAGAATAGCTGTTCATATTAATGAGGCTGTTTCTAAGTATATGCCGTTTGTTAAGTTGGATGAGCTAGATGTTCAATTTTCAAACAATGATATAAATGAAGTTAGTTATGCAATTGTTAAGATTACATATAATGTGCCAAGCATTAATGATAAAATTTTTAGTCTTGAGTTGGGAGTTGCTCAATAAAATAAGGAATTTTTTTAATGTCTTCTAAGAAAAAAACGTTAAAGTATTTAAACAAAGATTTTAATTCTTTTAGGAATGATTTAATTGAGTATGCAAAAACACACTTTCCTGATGCCAACCAGGACTTTAGTGAATCTGGTATTCCTGGAATGTTTATTGATCTGGGCGCATATGTTGGTGATGTTTTATCCTTTTATTTGGATCATCAGTTTGGTGAAATGTTTTTAGAATCTGCAAGAGAGCTTAAGAGCGTTAAGAGAATAATTAAGCAGTTCCAGTATAATGCTACCCCTCCTACCCCAAGTGTTGTTAATTGTATGTTTTCCATAGAGGTTCCAGTTAATAATGTTAATAATAAGCCGGACACTAAGTATTTGTTAACACTTAAACGTGGAACACTTTTATCTTCTGACTCTGGTGTGGTTTTTGAATTACAGGATGATGTTGATTTTTCTGATTATAGTATGGATGCATTAACAATATCAGAAGTTAATTCAACTGGTACGCCTACTAGTTATATTATAGAGAAGGGTGGACATTGTATTTCTGGCCAGATTACTACTTATAATTATGAGTTGGGTGATTATGAAGACTTTAGGAAAGTGGAGCTTGATGATGAGGATATAACATCTGTAATATCCGTCACTGATTCAAATGGAAATGAATATTATCAGGTTGACAACTTGTCTGAAGATACTGTTTTTGAGGCCGTTGAAAGCTTGGACGATGCCTCTGGGTTGGTTCCATATGTTTTAAAGCTTAAATATGTACCATTCAGGTTTGTTTCTGTATATGACATTGAGAATAGGAAAACAACATTACAATTTGGTTCAGGTAAGCAGAGTATAGTAGATGATGATATTGTTCCAGATCCATCACAGTATGCAGTTCCTATGTATGGAAAATCTACTATATCAAGCTTCTCTATAAATCCAAACCAGTTTTTAAAGACTAAGACTTATGGCATTTCACCGTATAGTACAACACTTACGGCAAGGTGTCGTGTTGGTGGGGGGTTGTCTCATAATGTTGCCGAAGGCTCTGTAAACACTATTGACAGTGCATTGGTAGAATTTCCATCAGTTTCTGATGTTAGTAATTCTGTTAAAAATATGGTTTTTTCGACTTTGAATGTTAGGAATGACATTGGTGCCTCTGGCGGGGAAGCAAGACAGTCACTAGATGACATAAGAAGAACAATGGGCGGTCATTATGCTTCACAGAAGAGGATTGTTACTAGTGAGGATTATTTAGCGAGAGTATATTCTATGCCATCTAAGTTTGGGAGAGTTTATAGGGCCATGGTTAGCCCATCAACGATACCATTTGTCACTGAGTTGAGAGTTTTAAGTAGAGATTCTGAAGGAAACTTAATACAAAGTCCTACGTTTTTGAAAAATAATTTAAAAACTTATTTAAGTAGGTATATATCAATTAATGAACATGTTGAAATTTTTGATACTAAAATAATTAACTTAGGGTTAAATTTTAACATATTGGTAAAGTCAGGCTTCAATAAAGATGAAATTTTATCTAACGCATTGTCAGACTTATATGACTATTTTAATGTCATGAATTTTCAGATTGGTCAGCCGATATTATTGTCAGATGTAGTTGATGTTATATATAATTTAGATGGTGTTATATCTGTTTTTGATTTAGAGTTTATTAATTTGTCTGATAATTTTGATGGTAGAAAATATTCAGATGATCAATATAATATTAATGTTAATAAGAATGTGTTGTTGTGTCCAAGTGATTCTATGTTTGAGTTTAAATATTTAGAATATGACATTAAAGGGAAGGTTAGTTAATGTATAAATTTTTAGATTGCGATAAAGATACATTTATAACAAACAAAGTTGTTAATAATTCATTTAGAGTGACAGATGCAAACGTGGGTCGTGCTGGCGAAATTAGCTTGTTCAAGTTGTATGATGAGTCAGTGATGGCAAGTACTAGCAGTGGTATACATGAGAGGTCTAGAGTTTTATTAAAGTTTGACTTTGATCCTATTAGGGAGTTGACAGGTTCTGGTGGTTTGTTGTCTGGGACAAAACTGTCTGATGTTAATTTTTACCTTAAAATGTTTAATTTATATCACAACGATATTGTTCCATCTAGCTTTAATGTTGTTTTGTATCCACTTAGCAAGTCTTGGTCGGAAGGCCCTGGTATCGATAGTGAGGAGTATAGGGATTTGGGGGTTACAAATTGGGTTACTGCTAGTGGGTTTAGTGATGGTTGGAATGGGGAGGGTGCTTCATCTGGCGGGTATTTGGGACAAGAGAGCATTGATTTCTTAACTGCCAGCAGTGTCTTAGGTGATTTGTTTGTTGTGCATAATTTTGATGATGGTACTGAAGACTTGTCGATGAATATAACAACAATATGTAGTGCGACGGTTGCTGGTCAAATACCGGATCATGGCTTTGTGATCGCATTTTCTGGCTCTGAGGAAACTGATAATTATTCTAGATGGATTAAAAAGTTTTATTCTAGGCATTCTAGATACAAACAGTATTGCCCTAGAATTGAAGCATATTGGGATGATTCACTTAGGAACAATAGAAGTAATTTTTATTTTGACAATACTGGCTCTTTGTTTTTCTATAATATCGTTAGAGGTCAGTTAACTAGCATTTCATCAGCTTCACAGAATCAAGATACTTTGTCGGTAGAAATTAAGGCTAAAACATCTTCTGTTGGCTCTACTAGCATTTATGAGAGCACTGTTTTTGCTAAAGAGGTATATACTGGAATATACTCTTGTTCTTTTGCTATAGATAGTTTTCAAACTGAAATAACAGGACAAATTGATTTAAATTCGTCAGCTTCTTTTTATGATTATTGGAAAGACTTAAGTGGAAATAAGGCTTATATGACTGGAACTTTTGATATTGCAGAGCCAGATCGATCTACATATGTTAAACAAAAAAGATATGTATTTAATATATCGAACCTTAAAAGTGTTTATTATAGTGACGAAGACAGGGCTAGGTTTAGAGTTTTTGCCAATGAAGTTTCTTTCTCAACTGATAGTAGCAAATTGCCATCAGACTCTCAGTCGTTATTGTTAGATAAGGCCTATTATCAAATAAGACATCTTAATTCTAATGATATATTAGTTGCATATGAAACAACCGATGATTCTACTAGGCTATCGTATGATTCTAATGGTATGTATTTTGATTTAGATATGAGTGTTTGTAAGCCTGTGGGGGAGTTGTTTAAAATAGAGTTTATGGTAAATGATAACGGTATAGAGCATTATACTGATGATTATTTTGTTGTTAAGGTAATAAGTTAAATATAAGCTGGAGTATTAAAATAATTTGGCAAAATCAGAAAGATCTTTAAAGCCACCACAAATAACTTTTGACCCAAAACTGTTGATTAAAAATTGGGCAACAAATAGATTTAAGTCTTTAGATAGTTTGGCAGAGTATAAGGAAAATAGTAAAAGTATATTAACGTCTAGTATATATTTTGGTCAAAGTACTAACGGTTTACTAAGTACACAACAATTAAAGGTTGATTTTTCTGAGTTTCAAAATCATACATTTTTCAATAGTGCTGAAGTTAATGTTAACGTTGCTTTTGATAAGGTTATTAATTATTATCCATTCGATGGTACAAGAGATGAGTTGGTTGTTTTTTTTGAGAAATTGTCTGGTTATGAAAAATATATTTTTGATGATTTGTGGCCAAAATATAATGGATATGTTTTGTTAAACAGTTCGTCAAAAAACTATGTAAAAACAGCAGATTATGCTGGTTCAAATTATAATTTAATTTCTAAAAAGCAAACTGGTAGATCTAAGGTAATACCATCTGGAGATAAGTTTTCAGTTGAGTTGTTTGCATATGTTTCTGGTGGAGTAGATCATCAAACGATCTTTCAGAAAAAGAATGATTCTTATAACAATGGTATAGTTTTAGCAGTAAGTGGTACGGAGGCAACTGAGAACAATTACTCTTCTAGTTTATACTTTAAGGTTGCTAGTAGAGTAAAAAATACGGATGAGTCTTATGATAATGTTACAATGTCAGCCTCTTGTGAATTTCCAACAGGCTCTTGGCATCATGTTTTTGCTGAGTGGGATAGAAGTTCTGATGAGCATAAGTTAAGATTATATGTAGATGGAAATGTTAAGGTGGTAAGTGATAGCTTTTATATATCATCAATTGAAAGCTCTAATTTTGATATGGATTATATTTATGTTGGTTCTGGTTCGTCTTGGGTAGATGGTGATGACGTGTCTGGTTATTATAATGGTGCTCTTGATGAGGTCAGGGTTTGGAACAGGGACAAAAGTATATCTGAGTTATTAAAGTATAAAGATAGAAATGTTTTTGCTCAAGATGGGTTGTTGTTGTATTATAAATTTAATGAGCCAAATGGCACTGCCAAAGAAAGCTTGGTTTTAGATTATTCTGGAAACTCTTTACACGGCGCAATAACTTCTGATGATGGTGTTATATCTTCATATGAAAACATAAGGCTGCAAAATACTGCTAGTGGCGATAATACGCTTTCTCATATGACTTATGAAAATGATTATTATTCACCTATATTGTTTCCAAGTTATGACAGTTTGGTTGACTTAAATACATTGTTACTTAGTAGTGCTTCTGTTTATGATAACGTTAACCCTTCTCTTATAACTAGGATGGTGCCAGAACATTATTTTGAGGAGGCTAGTTATTTTGAGTTTGGTGATGAATCAACTGCTCCATTTGGAACTGACATATATGAAACTTCAAGGTTTAATAGGAATAGCACTGTTGGCTCTCATATTTTGGCTGGATTGTTATATACATGGGCAAAACATTTTGATGAGATAAAAATATATATTGATCAGTTCGTAAATATGTTATATTTTGGCTTTGATGATTATGATCAAGCTCCAGATATTTTCGCCAAAGAGGTTGCTAATTTTTATGGGTTTAATTTGCAAGGATTTTTTGATAATGCATCTTTCTCACAGTTTTTTGATGGTAGCGGTGTGACTATTGATGATCAATGGGTTTTTGAAACAATGACCTCAGTTAGAGACAAGTTGTGGGAAAGGGTGTTTCACTTGCTGCCACATATATATAAAACTAAAGGTACAGTTGATTCACTTAAATCTTACATAAGAGCGTTTGGAATAAATCCAGATTCAAACTTTAGGTTTGTTGAGTATGGTGGAACTAACTACGTTGTTGATCTTGAAGATAAGAGGCAGGATAGATATGAGATTGCTGGCATTTTAGATATGAGTGCTAGTAATTCTTTAATATATAGTTCTCCATTATCAAGTTCGTTTTATAATTCCGAAAACAATGCGTTGTTAACTAGCCAATCGTTTTCTGTTGAACAAATAGTTAAGTTTCCAGCTAATATTGAATATGCTAGTACACAGAGTATGTGTAGATTGCATGTTACCGGATCATCTGCTAAATCTAATTCTGGGGTTATATTTAACTTGTTGGCGTTATCGTCTTCATATAAGCAAAACATATCTTCATCTATAGCTTTATATGGTAGACCTTCAAGTTATAATGACTCTGTAATATCACCAACATTAGAACTGAAGTTGACTGGTGTTAATGTTTTTGATGGTGAAAAATGGAATATTTGTTGGGGGAGAAACAAATCAGATAATCATGTTACAAAATCAAGTTATTTTTTGATGGCAAATAAAAACAACTTTGGGTCTTTACTAAGTAGTAAGTTCACATCATCATTTTTTAAGGAGGTTGTCGGGGCTTCTGAGACATATAATGTGTTGGAAAACATTGTTGATGAATATAACAACAGTGGTTCGTTTATAGTAATTGGTAGTCAAAGCTTGGATGCTGGATCGTCATCTGACTATGGGTTCTTAAATAACACAACTGATGTTCCATTAGCAGTTTCAAGGGTTACTGAGTTTTCTGGGCAAGTTTCGCAGATTAGGTTTTGGTCTAAAGCTTTATCACAAGAGGAATTTTCAGAACATACAAAGAATTATAAGTCAGTAGGTATGCAAAATCCTGATAAGTTTAATTTTAGTGCATCTTTTTACAAAGATGTTTTAAGTAGCAATCCTTACACAGATGACTGGGCTAGATTAAGGTTAGATGTTTCTTGTGATCAGGATGTTGTTAGTTCGAGTGCTGGAGGTATTATTAATTTAGTAGATTATTCTCAAGATAAGTTTCCTGTTGGTATTAATAATGAAGTAATATGGACTGGCTCTAAAAGTGAAGTTGTGTGGGATAAATCTTATATGTATGGCCAGGGTTTTGAGTTGGCTACACCTGTGATAAAGAATGAGGATTATTTTTATTCTAGTATTTCACCTTATTGGGATGAGCCAGCCAATGGCGATAAGGTAAGCATTAATGAGTCTAGTGTATACGAAGTTGATTTAATGTCAGAGAGAATTGTTGATGATAGATTTTCTGTTGAGTTTTCTGTAGTAAGGGCGTTAAATGATGACATTGTTAATATTTTTTCGACAATAAAAGACATGACTAATTATGTTGGTAGTTATAATGATATGTTTTCTAGCACTTATTGTAATTTAGAATCATTAAGAATGACTTACTTTAATAGACTTAGAGGTAAAATAAATATAAAAGGGTTTTTTGACTTCTTTGTTTGGTTTGATCAAAACATATTTAAATTTGCAAAGCAATTAATTCCAGCAAAGACTAACTTTCTTGGCAATAATTTTGTTATAGAGAGTCATATGCTGGAGAGAAATAAATATTTTTATAAGAATTTTTATCAATATGTTGGCAAGGACAGTTTATCTGTTGGAGAAAAAAACATTATTGATAATAATATTGTTCAGTGTAATATTGATGTTGATGTTGTTGATTAACAAATTAAATTAGATAGGTAATAATATGGCTATAAATGTTGCAAGTGGTACAATTATTATAAAGTCTCAAAAGGCTCAAGATGGTATATATTCAGATAAAAGAATGGTGGGAAATAGCGGGTTCTCAGGACCAGCAATAAATGCGCCAACACAAAAATTTTACCATTCCTCAAAAAACTATTCTGGTTCGTATGGGTTTTTCAATGAAGAGTTCTCAGGTAAACTATATAATAAGATTTATGATGATGATTTATATGATGGTTGTGTTTTTCTTGGTCAAGATGATATTGTAGATTCAATTAGTTATGATGCAGATACTTTCAACGTTTTTAGAGATGATGATCAATATGGTGTAATAACTAGCTCTAATAAGTATTTTTATAATAGGTTTAGTCTTGAAAATAATTCAATTATAGAGACATACCCTATAAGATACGATGATTATATAGGTTTCCCATTTTTTGCTAGAGGCACCAAGGGCGAAGGCATGTTAGGTTTGTCTGATGGTGACGATATTGTATATACACATGTAGACTCTAATAGAACTATGGAGGCCAAGGAACGTGGTTTTTATAAGGATGCATATTATTATGGTACAGCGTCTATTAATAAATATGGACATATTTTTGAGGAATATGTTCCTGGTGGTGAGGCTGAGCTAGTTGGGTTTTTTAACGATGGATATAAAAATTATATATATACATCATCAACAATATACCCAATTATAGGTAATGCCATGATGCAAGAAAGTTCTTCTTTGGGTACTAGAACTTTCAATAAAACTAGGGCACAAAAAATATTATTATCAAAAACTTCGTCATCTCCATTTAATAGTGTGAAAATGTATACTGTGGGGAATGACTATAATTTAATTGGTTTAGATGAGTTAGAAATATTGCATCAGAAGTATAATTGGCACTTTGTTTCATCTAAAAGTAGGGATCGTGGAGATTGTAATATTATTTCTAATGATGCCGGAAAACAAGAATGGACATATAGAAATTCCCCATTTGATTCTATGCAAAGAATTGAGTCTGATTATAATTTATTACCACCAATAAGGAGAAAGTATTCTTACGATATAAGAGACTATGATAATGTTAATAACTATATTGACACTAGTGTTTATGGGTCTACTGGATATAAGACTAAGCATTGTGGGTATAAAAAGTCTGCTGCTGATCGTGTTGTTTGGGATGTTGGTGTTGACTCCTTAACTACTACAGATAATCAGCAATTAATATCTACAGCTATAAATGAAGTGGTCGGTGATGAGTTGTGTGAGAGGAATATATATAAGTTCTTTGAGTCGTTGAAGACAATTAAGTTTTTGGTGTCTTCTTCATTGACACCATCCATTGTTAATGAGGTTAGGGTTGGTTGTTCACCACTTCAGCCAGTTAGACCATATGAAATGGTAAAGTTTCCATCATGTTCATTTGCTTTTGGTGATTATAGTAGAGTACCTATTGGCCCATATGATATGCATAATATTGAGCCTAATGTTGGTAATGAAATATTTGAGCCTAATAGGACACAATTGCCAAGGATGTTTGTTCCAGAACATTATATAACTGGCACATTAGGTGGTGCTACTAAGGACAACGATAATACGACATATAATAGTGCCTGGGCTGCTGCCCCGGAAGGCGGGAAGGTAATATCTCATTGGCAACCACATAACGTTTCATTTACTGCTGGTTCTAGCAATATCAGAGCAACATCATCATTTCTCAATGCTCCAGGTGCATATAATGATAACCTTATTAGTGGTGATGCTCTTTTTCCATCTATTAAGAGCATGAGTGAGATAAATGATTATTGGTTTAGAAATAATCAAAAATATTCTGTTGTACATAAACAGACTTATAACCCAATTAGTGGTTCTGGGCTTGCATTAACATCTTCGTTGGACAATGTTTATGTGGGACATAAAACTCCAAGTGATGCTGGTAAGATCAATGTTGGTGCGTTATCTGCATATACATTTACTATGTCTATAGACTTTTATAGCTGTAGCAGTGGTGTTGTAGCTGCATCTAAGTCTTTTGGTCCATATTATAGTCAGCCAGAATTTATATACAATGCGGCTGGTAGGTTAGCCAATGTAGATTTGCCCGATGGTTATTTTGGTCAGGTTCCTACGGGCTTAGATCAAAACAGTAATTATATTTGGTCTTTTGGACATTCATCTAGTTATGATGTAGATTCTTATGGTTACTATAGGCGAATTTCTTCAGTTGTGTATGACAATTTTTCTGAATTTAATTTATCAACAGCTTCAATTAAAGTAGAAGCTATCTTATTAACATCTAGTAGCGATATAGTTAGAGATGTTAGTTTATTGGATTATAACACATCATCAGTAAGGTTTGATTTTGATGATGTGTTTTCTGATAATAATTTCTTAAAGAATAGCCTAGATAGGCGAACAAACAATATAGGTTATAAAAACTTATATAATAACTTGGTCGATAAGTCAAATTTTGATAATAGCCCTTCACCATTTAGAACATCGTTGCTTAATTATTCTGTAGCTACTAGAGGGACAATTGAAATATTTGTGCTTGGGATTACGGCTAGCGTTGATGGTCCTGCTATTAACAATGCTTTTGTGTATGATACAGTTAGGGGTAGGACTAGTGGGCTTTCTGATAATTTTGGAAATACAGATAATTTTCCAAATGCGGCTATTGTTCCTGGCATCAGGCCATACAGGGAAGACAAGAATTTATTTGATTCTAAAGACGATTTGTTGACCATGGGATCGGTTCGGTGGCAGAACTCTAGTATGAGACATTTTATGGGAGGGTCAACATGGGAGTTTGATCCTGGTGATGATATTGAGTCGTATGCTAAGACTAAATATGAGTATGATCCGGCTAATGATGCTTTGTGTGAAATTAGTGATGATAATACTAATAATAGAAATTTCTTTGGTGTTGGTTTAGAGGGTTTTTATGGGTTTAAGAATTATATAGTTAACGAAGGCGTGTTGCATAATAGTAATTTTTACGATACTATACTGGATTTATCTTCAAATGATTATCCTACATGGAATGATGATGAGTTTACAATATATCAATATACTAAATTTTATGGGCTTACAGATGCGGAAATAGATCAATTGGTTGATGTCGCAAATGCTAATAATGAGGATTTCTTTAGTGTTATTACTCATGATATTAGCGATTATTATAACTTAACTTTTTATAAAAGAATACCGCCAGATGAATATTCTAATATGTTTTATAGTGTATATTTACAATATCCAAAATCTTATGTTACTGCGTCATCTGTCATAAATGCAGTAACTTATTCGTTTGATAGAAGTGGCCCTGAAGACTCTAGTTTGTTTAACAGGTTTTCTCTAGATGGTATTAATGATTTTAATAGTAAGCCAGTTAATTTGTTGTTGATGAGTGAAAGTAGGGATGCTGCTAGCGAATTGTTGACTGATGACAAAAATTGTATTTATTTTAGAAATGAGAAGTCTAACTTTGTTTTTGTACAAGATAGCGGCTCAGTATCGTCAGCCTTAGAAGATAATGCGTCATGCGTTATGCCTCAGTCAACTTATGCAAACTTGTTGACCAATTCGTTTGGTGATATATCTGTTAGATCTAGCTTGACTGACAAAAGATTGTATAATGCTAACACTATGTCTATGACACCTTTAGATAGTGATCCAATAGGAACTGGCGTTGGTAGGGATTGGAATATTAATAATAGAGCACCGTGGCTTATTAATAAAGCTCAAATAGGATATCAGTTAACTTCTAGTGTTGTGTCCGAATATGGCGTTGAGAATAAAATAGTGGAATCTGGTGAGCCTAATTATGATGCAGCTATAGGCACTAAAGGGTATTTTAAAACTAAATATCATGATAATATTTCTAGCGGTGTTACTGGCAGCATAACTAGGCGAGTTATTGAAAACTCTTTTGCTGATTTGTCGTTAGCTAAGCAGTTTGATTGGGTGGCAGAAAGCCCAATGGTTGCTAGTCAAATTAATACATGGGCTGGATCAGCAAGAATTATAGCTACTGCTTCTAGTAATTTAAATTATGTTACTAGCTCTAATGGGCATGTATATCCATCTAGAGGCGCAGGCGATGTTTTTGTAAAAACTGATGCCTTTGTTAACATTCCTGTGATTAATGCTTCGTTTGCAAAAGCAATTATTGACAATGGTGCTTATACGCCAGGGCTTAATGGTGATGTTAGTTCTACAAAAGGACAGCATTTAAGTGCAAGCTTACTTTACGATAAAACGGGCAGCTTTGTTGTTGGTTATAAAAATTCTGATCAATTGTTCGGCAATGTTTTCTTAAGAAAGTTTAAGTTAAAACAATATGAGAAAACTTCTAATGGTTATGGTGACGAGGATTATATTAGAAAGGTAAATCAAAAGTTTTATCATGATTTGGGTAATACATATTTAAGTGATGATTATAGTTGTCCTGATTATCCGTCATCTATTGATGCACCATACATGTTAAATAGTGCTAGTGGTGATTTTAATTATGTTTTGTATGATTATAGTAATGTACTTATTGATAGCAAACGTGCTGGCAACAATGTTTTTGAATTGGCTAATGATGTTCATAATATTTCGTCTAGTCTTTATTATCAAAATAGGGAGAGGATTGTATTTTATCCATTTAGCTATGGTCAATTTAGACATATTTTAGAGCCAAGGATTACTACTAAAACTTGGCAAAATGACAAAGAGTACATTGTGTATGTACAAACAGGCAATATTAGTTTTGAGCAGACAGCAAGTTCTCCTTATTTTGACATAATCGACAAATAAGAAAAAAAAGTAAGGGCTTTTAATATTTATTAACATGACTGGAATTTTAAATAAAAAAGAGAGAGTTTTAGATTACAATACTACTTGTAATGATTCTAAGAACAAAAGCGAGGCACTGAAGATTGCTTTCGGCGTGGATAACAATGAAGTTTGCGTTGGGGTTTCAGATAAGTTTGCATTTTATTATAAAGAGTTGTTTGATAATGTTCCTGTTTTTGAATCATTAGGAATGGCTTCAGAGATTATTGATGGAGGTGGTAAATTTGTTGATTGGGATGGTGATTTCGGCTTTGTAATGTTAAACAGTTCCTCTGTTGACAATGCTATTAAGAAGGGTTTTGATTTTTACAATGTTAATTCATCTAGTTTATCAAGTTGTATTGATGATAGCTTTGTTGTTTCTAGTGTGTATAACAAACTAAAGGGTCATTTTAATTTACTGACTGAACAGTTAAAGGATAGAAATAAAAGCTTAGTTTTGTCATCAGATTTATTAGAGTTTAATTTTGATGATGCTGTTTTTGACATTGGTAAGAATGTTGATTATGATTCTTTGAGCGATAAAGCTTCTATTAACTATATTATGGCGTCAGACTTATATTCTTTTAATGGCGTGTTTAACAACTATGCTTTTTTACCTCCCTTGGGCATTGATTATTCTGATTCTGGTTATAGTAGTTTTGAAGACAAAAAGAGTGAGCAAAGTTTTTATAATATTTTTGACAATAATACACCAAAGGTTGTTAATTTTGAGAACACCAGTGAGAACAATAATTGTATTATAAGTTTCTTTAGGAATAAACAAGCTTCTGATTCTGATATCTCTACAGTTTCTAATATTGATAAACTGGATTTTGTTAATGTTGGTAATGGTGTTTATGTTGTTGGTAAATTTATTGTAGATGCAGACATAGATAGTGTTTCTAAAGAAAGTAATTATAATGATTATGTTGGGCTTTTAGACTATTATTATAATGGTAATGATGTTTACATTGACTCTCCAGGCTTTGATGCCCCAGGCGCATTGATTAAGTTTATTAAGTATTTTATTGTGGAATTTTTTTAAATGGCTAAAAATAAAAATAGAAAATTTTTAAATAGTAATAATTCTGGACTTTATAAAAATAAAGGTATTGATAATAAAAATATTTTTAATTATATAGATGTTAAAAGTAAGGTTGAGCCTATTGATTTAGCAATAGAGTTGAATGAGCAAGAAAGCAATGGTGAGCAAAATGTATTCAATGTCTTTGTTTCTTTGCCTGAGAGCTATGTTATGGATTATATAAATGGCATCTCAGAGCTATTCTTTGGGTTGTTTGATGATAATAATGATTCTCTTTATGATAAATTATATAAGTTTGTTTATAAGGATAAGTTTGGTTTCAAAGACTTAGATTCTTATAGAGCACATGTTAACACAATTTCTAAAAACTTTACTGTTGTTAATAACTTGTTAAATGTTTTAAAATATAACAATAATATTTCTTCTAACTTTGGCTCTATTGGTTTATATGGCTTAGTTAATAATGAGTTTTTGTCTAACAATATTAATGTTTACGAGCATGAAGCTGGCAGACTTAGTAATAAAGCGCAATCGCCAAAGGATAGGGTAGCTAACAATATTACTAATGTTGATTTGTCTAATAGATATATTAAGAACAATGTTGATAAGTTGAGGGTAATTAAAAGTGATGTTAACATTGCTGCTTCTAATAAAAAGTTTTTGCCAATTTTAAATTATTCTGATTATAATAATGTTTTGTTAGATAAAAACAGATCTAACACATCAAATGAAAACGTTTCAATTAATGATAATTATTTGCGTGTAGATAGTTATGCCGATGACTTAAAGCTTAGAAGTAATTCTGTTTATCTTGGCGATAGATTCTTTAAGAGTTTTAATGAGGCATATTTTCACATGTTACTTAATGGCAAGTCTATATCTAATATTTTTAGTAATGATGTTGTTTGTGATGTTTATGATCTTCTTGTTGGTAATTTAGATAAAAAAGCCTTAAGATCGGTTAGCAATGTTAACAAAAACGGCAATTATGTTTTTAATGATTATGATTCTAATAAATACGGTATTGATTTTGGTGAATATAGGGTTGCATCATCGAACACGTTTGGTAAAAATAGGTATGTTGCTGGTAAAAATAATAGTATTAAATTTGTTGTGCCTAAAGACATAAGTATTAGTAACATTGGCAACAATATAAAAGTTTTTGGTGATAATAAAGATGATAGATCGAGCGTGCCTAATAATGTAGTGAACCTATCAGATTTAGGTGTTCCACCTAAGCCAGTAAGTCATGCTAGTAGTGTTGTTACTAGCTTTGGTAATTTAAGTATAAATATTTCAATAGATGGTGTAAAGTGTGACTTTATTAAGATCTATAAAAGAAGATTAGGCTTTAATAATAAAAAGATGAAAACAAAAATGGATTTTGTTAGTAATGTTAGTGTTGAAAAGGATTTGAGCAAATCTAAGTTTGTTAATTTTGTTGATAAGAAATACAATTATAGCGGTGATATATTTGAATATAGGTTTATTACTGTTTTAAATGGCGTTGAGTCATATGATTTTTATGATATGGTTGCAAAAACATCTAATGGTGACTTTGGTTCTAAATATAAGAGGGGGTTGGTGCAGAGTAAGCCAAATATATTTGTCAAGGAGAACGGTAATAAAATAAATGTTGATATTGAAGGCATAGCTGGTGAATTTGAGTTTGCAAATCTATTAAGACGTAACGTATCTAGGTTCGAAAATAAATTTAATGAATGCGGTAGTGCGAAAAACATATCAAAGAGTGGGAAGGTAAGTTTTGTTGACAACAATTTAACTGAATATAATATATATGAATATTCGGTTAAGGTTTTTGATAGGTTCCATAATGCCTTTGAGGATAGTGGTAATTTTTCAACTATACAATATAGAAGAAATGTTAGGACTGATCAAGATGGTAAAATATATGATGTAAGGGCTGATGTTAAAGTGGGCAATAAAAATGATATTAAAATTAATGTTGACACAAAGATTGATGACTCAGCATTTGATGACGAGGGCGTGGCTGCTATATTAATTGACTCCTTAAAGAATAAACAAAAGTCAGACGAAGTTGTTGTTAAATCGTTCGCAGAAGAGTTGGAGCGTGCAGATATAAAGGAGTCATTATCTAAAAAATTACCAGCATATAAAGTAGAGTTGGTTAATAAGGATAATGGTGAAGTTTTTAACTCTAATTTTGTTATGGGAAATAAAATTGATTTTTCCAGGATTAAGAAATTAGGGAATATCAATGTTGACAATACTAATTATAAGGTAAGGGTGAGTACATCTGTTGTCAATTTAAATGAATTTATTGATACTGATGAGAGAAAGAAAAAATATATGATAGATAGAAGTGAGATACCGAATATTGATAATATTGCATTGAATGTTTTAGATGAAAATGTTGTTAATGAGTTAGACATAGAGTTGCCTGCAAAAAGGATTATAAAGCTTAAATATGGCTCATTGTTGATAAGAAAGATTGCCTATCTATATGAAATTTCATTAGAAAGCGTTATTGATGATGATAATGTTGATTTTTATGTTTTAGAGCAAAGAGAGTCTGGAACTAGTATGCCATGGCAGTACGTTGGAAAAAGTATAGATGAAAAGTTTGTTATAGATGTTGGCATTAATAACATAAATAGGAAATTTGAATATAGAATGAGGCCATTTATGCTTGATAATAACTTTGGTTCAATTATTAAATAAGGAATTGTTATGGGTAAAAAAGATGTTGAATATTTAATTGACAAGTACTATGCTAGCCATTTTGATCCGCTATCAAAACTAAAGGGTAAAGATGGTGGATATGTAGAGGTGGATTTATCTTCTGATAAAGATGTGCTTGATAGTGAGATTAATATATTTAATGATACTTTCGTGGATGGAAAGGTATACCAAGACAAAACTCTTCAGCCAGTTATGTTGGGGGCATTTAATTATTTGTCAGTAAACAATCCGTTTTATAAAAAAACATTTGATTTAATGTGGTTATATAGGTTTTTTGAAAGTGATAAAATGGTTAAGATTTTAGATAAGTTGAATTTGCAAGCCTCTAATTTTGATATATCTAACTATATTAATGATAGTTACTTAAACAATTTGAGACAATCAATTTATAATAATAATGCAACACATGAGTTGTTTAGTAGTGATGAAAGTTGGGGAGCGTTGTTTCAGCTACTAAAAAGAATATATTATGAAGATTTAGTAAGTATAACTAATGTAGTTAATAAAAATTACAATTTAAAAGATTTGTTTCTTTTGGATAAAAACTTATTTAATATCTTAACATCTGTTGACACTAATGAGTTAAAGCAGTATCAGGAGATATATGATTTATATAATGATACTGGAAAGTTTGATTTAAGTATTTTTGGTAGTTTGGCTGGAGATCCTATAAAAAATAACTTTGAGCGTGCGTTCGAGAAATCTATTGATATTTTATATGGCAAGAGATTGTATAATAAGCCTATTAAACATACTAGTGAGTTAGATATATTTGATTATGAAGATAGGTTATATAAATTAGATGATGATGTTATTGATATATCTAGGTTTCTAACTAATAGAAATGTTATTTTTGATGAGGGGGTGAGGTTTGATAATAATGATTTAAAAATGAGAGAATATCTTAATCAAATTGTATTTTTATTGGTAACTGAAGTTTTCTTTTCAGATAATGAAGAGTCTTTGGGTTCTGATGTTGATTCTGTTGAAAATTCTTTGCAAAAATTGCTTGGTAGTTTTGTTAATGTTGCTGGAAATGATGTGCGAGAATTCGTATTATTACTTATGGGGTTTAAAGATTCGAAAACAAAAAGTGATTTACTTAATTTTTCTAATAAAATTACATCTTATTTAGGAAATAAAAAGTTTGTTGGTGAGTTTAATAAATTGCAATCATATGTTGTTAAGTTAGTTAATAAATTTTTGACAGCAAAGAGTGGTTTTTATTCTGACGAGACTTCAAGTAGCAATAATTTTGCGCTTAAGGATCTTTTTGATGTTAATGATCTTATTGACGCTAAGACATTAGATGGCTTTATTAAGTTTGGGGATAACACTGAGCAAACATCAAACTACATATATTCAACATTACAAAACAACACTCCTCCGGCTCAATGGAACGATAATGGCCCTATGCTTTTAGAGAAGTTTGCTGATAAAGATTTAAACTTTTCTGTTATGTCTATGATGTCATATTATAATAATAATGTTTTTTTGAAAAAAATGTTTTTATATTCAACTTATAAATATTTGAAAAACAAGGACGATTTTGAAAAAATATCAGGCTTTAGTGATTTAGGTGAATATGTTGAAAGTGAAAAAAGTTTTGTAAGTTTGTTTGATGTTGATATGAAGTTTAATACAAATGATGGAAAGTTTGAATATACTAATTATGGTGAAGGTTCATATGCACATACAAAGTTTTTTGGTTATTATTTACATCATGTGTCTAAACCAGACTATACACATCAACTTAACAGGGTGCATTGGGTAAAAGATGGCTTAAGTTTTTGTAACGAAATTTCTGACTGTGGTGTTTTTGAGAACATATTAAATTATTGTTATAACATGTTTAATGACATAAAATCCTCTAGTTCTTACTCTACTAAATATAGAAATATTAGTTTCTTTAATTTAGCTTTTATGTGCTATGATTTGTTTTCAAATATATATAAATTATATTGGCCATATTATGTCAGACAAGCTTCTGGAAATAGGCTTTTATATGAGATAAGAGATTCCGCCATGGATTATAATAAGCCATCACAACTTCCTAATGTTGATAATATCACCAAAGTACTTCCAGATGACCCGGACGGTGAATATATTTTAGAGCCTCAAGAGCCATTCATTTCTTATATTAATAATAGCCCTTATGATGATGTTATGATTAACAAAATTAAAGGTAGCATTAATAACAATAATTATGGTTTGTATGATAACAATTTAATGAAGTTTTTTCCAGCAGATTTTATTGGCAATAAGTTTGCTGATGATCATTATTTTATTGTTGATAATTTGGCTAAATATTTGTCTGTTGTAAAAAATGAGTTTATTATATATCTTGATAGTTTGTTAGGGCTTGATACTAAAATTTTGGAGTTGGTTGAAGGTATTAATGAAAATTTTGAGTTAGCTTCTAATTATTTAGATAAGAGCGAGATAAACATAGATAAAAATTTATATAATGAGCTTGTGTTTCCATATAGTAGTGCTCCTATCCAATATGATAGTACACAATTTTTTAGGCTTAACAATGTTGCAGTTACTGACAAAAAAGAATATAAGTTAATTAAGAGTAAGGTAGGGGATTTTAATAATGGTAAAATATTGGCAGTTGGTATACCAAATGGCCTTGTTGAATCATTAAATAATAACTTGTCTTCTAAGATAAAGATTAATGTGTTTAAAAAGAACTTTAATAAAAGTGGTGATGAAAGTGTTGATAATGTTGGATCATATTTGTTTGATTTGAAATATAGGTATATTAATGAATATGAGGATGTGGTTGGCTTTGATGATGGTGGTAGTCATAGTGTTAGTGAGCTTGATGATAATTTAGAGGAGGTTAACGAGCAACTATCCTGTGCGCTTAAAAAATATGTAGAAGTTATGTATTCGGCTAATTTTGACGAGGATATATTTTCTAAGACTGATAATATTGCTAAGATAGATAATATTAGTGATTTAAATAGGTTTTTTAATAATGAGGTTGTTGATGAAATATTTGATAGTTTAGATTTTGAATTAGACGAAAACCAAAATTATATAGGTAAGAATGACATTGATAATATAAATAGGAATATGCTTAAGAAGGTTCTTTATTGTATATCAGGTATGCCTAAGAATGTTTTTAGCAAGCTGTTGTCTGAAAAATATTTTAGGAAGGTATATTTCATTCATGTGCCTGATAATGTTAACTTGCAAGAGTCTGTTAATTTAGACCAGTTTTTTGTTGAAATTGAAAAAGAAAAGCATGGTAAGGATGTTGGCAAGTTTAAAGATATAAAGAGTGGGATCGATCTTAAGACAAAGTTTGTTGATATTGATTTGTAATTATGATATGGGATTTTTAAATGAGTGATATAAAGAAAGTTGTTGATGATTTGGTGAATGATTTATTAAATCAGGAAGAAGAATATTCTGATGTGTCAGTATCATTAGTTAGTAATCCAATTACTTCGATAGGTGTTGTTCCTGTTTTTGTTAATGAGTATAATTTTATATATAATTTTTATGATAAATTTGAGCGTGACAATGATGATTCTAGAGTTTTTAAGAAAGTTTGGAATGATGAATTAAAGAAGTTTGTTTTGAGCGAGGATCAATTTGAAATTTCTAGATACAACAATATAAAGTTTGTTTCTAAGCCTAGTGTTTATTTTGACAAATTTAAGAATGTCACTACAGTATTAGAAAAGAATAATTTTGACATTAGTTCTACACCAATAGGTGATATTAATAATATATCTGTTGGTGATTATTATATTAAGTCTAGGTTTCAAAATAATACTGACTTTAAATTTGTTTATGAATATGATGATAATGTTAAATCAGGTGATATATTTTCTTATCTGGATGATATGGTTGGTTTAAGTGATTTAAATCTCGACATTTCTTTTAAGTATGATTTTAATAGCGATATAAACAATTTATTCTTTTCTGGGTATGGTGGTAATATTGTTATAAGTGATTTTATTAGATATATATGTTTTAAAAATGAATTATTGTGTGATAGTGGTAATAATGCAAGATTTTATGAGTTTTTTACTACATTTTTAAAGAAGTTTAATGATGTTACATATGCAATTGCGTCTAAAAATATAAACACATCAGGACTTTCAGGTGAACTGGCCGACAAGGTAAAATATGATAAGTATCGATTTGATATGTCATCTTTACCAGCCTCAATAGAAACTGTCGGTAATGTTGATTTTGTAAACTCTAATGTGTCTGTTGATAGTTATGGTGAGGTTATAGTTTATTATGTTGGAAATATGATTAGGCGTAAGTTTAAAGATCAAGATGTTAATGATAATAACAAGGGTGAGTTAATAGATGTTATTTTTGGTGATGTTGATAATAATGTTATTAGTCATAAGCAAACTTATGATGACATTTATATAAAATATGGTTTTAATTATGAATATTCTGTAAGTCCGTTATTAGAGATGCATCAAGAAACAATATCAGATAATGATGGTACGTTAAAAATTATTAAAAATTACATAGAAGGCCCAATTAGCAATAGAATTAATATTGTTACAGAAGAGAAACAAGCCCCTATGTCTCCAAAAGATGTTAGTGTTATTTTTAAAAATGAAAATGATTTGACCTTACTTTGGTCCTTGCCTTATAATCCACAAAAGGATATTAAGAAGTTTAATATATATAAAAGGTCTAACGTTAATGAACCATTTTCATTGTTGAGGCAATATGATTTTAGGGATTGGAAGGGTGTTTATGGGGTTGTTGATGAAGGTTTTGAAAAGTATGGCACTAAAGATGGGGTTAGAGTACCAAATAATTTTGAGCAAATGAAAGATGCTAAATTTGACTTTAGTGTTCAGTATGGCATTGGGGATATATATGCAATTACTTGTGTAGATGCTCATGAGATAGAGTCAAATTATTCAGAACAATTACAAGTTATTTCTGACACAAATATTTATGGAATTAAGAATAACATTAAACAAGTTTGCAAGGCTGGTGCTCCATTGGCATATCCTAACTGGTTTATGCCAATATTTGACAAGGTTAATAATTTTATTGATGTTTCTGGTGTTAAGGGGGCAAACATTTATTTAACTCCAGATGTCAAAAATGTAGATGGTACTAATGAGGGACTTAGGGTACATAACTTTGATAATAATGAATATATATTAAATATTGTTAATACAGATATAATGGAAGAGAAAAATTTGAAGATAAGGGTAAAAAAAACGGAAAATAACTAAGATTTATAATAATTATAATAATGGAACACTTTGTTTGCTTGGAGGATTAAGATATGGGTCATTTAGATTCAACAACGGTTAATATTTATGTTGATGCAGTTTTAACGGATTTGGGTAGAAAATACTTAGCTAGGAACGATGGTTCGTTTGAGATAACTAAATTTGCATTGTCTGATGATGAGATTGATTATACTTTAATAAAAAAGCATGGTCTTATTGCCGGGAAAGCTAAGATTGAAAATAATACACCAATTTTAGAGGCAATCACTAATGAAACTGTAGCACAAAAATATAAATTGGTTTCACTGACTAATGCTAGATTAACAAAAGTTCCCAATTTAACATTGGCATCTACTATTGATGGTGCTGGGTCACACACATCAGATCAAGTTAATTTGAGCCTTGGAACTTCAGGGCAAGAAAGGGCTTCGTTGACTTTACAGCAACAGTTAACTAACCTAGCCTTCGATTCTGAAATGCAGGATTATAGTTTTGAGGTAGAGGCAGATAATGAGCTTATCGAGGTTATGAATGACACGCCAGTTACTATTAATGCTGTAAATAAAAAGGCTAAATATTTCTTACCTAGAACTTCTGGAGATTCAGCGAATGGCTCATCTATAAGGCTAGATGTTAAAGCTAAGTCTATTAGCAATTTAACCTTTCAAAAGAGGGGCACGACACAGAATAAGAATGTTATTGTTACATATGTTAAGGTTCGTGGGGTTAATACTGGCGCTGAAAAGAGTATTAGAGTAGAGATAAGTAAAACTTAATAATATTGTTTATTTTTTTCTGGAGGTGTATATAATATGGCAACGTTTAAAACTTTTAACCCTGAAGATATTAAGACTAGCAGGTCTTCATTAAATCAGTTGATCGATATCGCTGGTGAGGATGTTTCTGGCTCTGCGGTAAATACCAGAAGGAAATATGTACATTGGGCATCATCTAGTTATGATGCTAAATCTGCTGATTCATGGAATAACTTATATTCAGTCACTAGTTCATTGTGGCAAACATGTTATGACAATGATTATACATTAGCTACATCAAACCCGATTCTTGATGTTTCTGTTGGGTTACATGTTGATTCAACAATTGTAACAGATCTTAACCCAACTTTAGATGATGATGGGCTTTATATATTTAAATCTACTACAGCACAAATGAGAGAAAAACTGTATATGTATCAGCAATATGCACAAGTTCTTTTAGGGGATAAAGATGCACAATTTGTGTCACCATTAAATTCAGACACGGAAACTGATATTATCAATGAGGCTTTATTTATTAATGTTAAAAGGTTGTTTTCCCGTGATGGCATGAAGAGGGAAACAGTTTATTTTAGAACAGCGTATAGTGCATCTCATGATTCAGTAGATACACCAGAGTATAATAATATGTTTAGAACGGGTTCTTTGTTTAGAACATACTCAGACGTGGATTCTAATGACAATAAGTTGGTTACATATGGCGGAAATGTTGCAAACATTTATCAGTCAAATGATACTGATAATTCAGTTGGTCTTGTATTTATTGATCAGGGCATATTAATGTTTGATCTTAAAAAGACGTTCCAAGCTGATCAGCCGATTACTGGGACGTTAGCTATGCAGAATGCATCCAGCAATACGTCAGAATTTACTGGTTCGTTCGTTAACGGTACGATGTCTGAAGAGACTTTGATTGGTCAGAATTATTTCCTAGCATCTGGTACGATTGACAATATATTGGATCATGTTTTATCGTCAAGGGTTGCTAACTCTACTGATGCACAGCTAAGCTTTCAGAATAAAACTAACTTAAACAGTACGTTGTTTTTCTGTAAGATTGACGCATCAGAGTTTAACTATTCCTCAAACCCAACTTTTATTGATAGTGAACAAAACATTGTCGTTATTGAAGATGATGATAATGATAAAAGTTTTGTGTATACTACTGGTATTGGTCTTTATAATGCCAATAATGAACTTATGGCTGTAGCTAAATTGAGTCGTCCTGTGTTGCTTAATGATGAGAGAGCGTTAACTATTAGAGTTAGAACAGATTGGTAATTAATATTTAATTTTTATGATGAGAAAATATGACTCAATTTTTAAAGTTAGACAAAAGTAATTTTAGAAATCTATCAATTAGAACATATCCAGAAATTTCATTTGTGTCATCAACGTTAGGAATTACGGGAACTAAGTATTTATATCCGTATACATCTAGTGCTGAATATGTTCAGGTTGTTGATAATGAAGTTTCTAAATATCCTAGTGGTAACTGGTGGGGCAAAGATTCAGATTCTGCTGGCAAGTTGTCTACTTGGTTTAGTGGCTCTACTGATATTAATCCTTCAAAAATAGGTCAAGCAGAAGCCCTTCAGGGTAATTCTATACATAATATTGACTTAATGGACTCTGATGAAAAGTATTTTATTGCTAAGCCAAATAAAAGCTTTAATATAACTAGAGAGACACCAGTTTTGAGTTGTGAAAATGAAAATGTTTTAAATGATGGCGATGTATATACTTGGAAAAATGATAGCAATAATGGTTATAGAGTTTGGGAAATTGATAGTAACATAGCTTTATATTCTAGTGATAAATGGTACGAAAATCTTTCTTTTGGTCTTGATACCGACGTTACTGATTTTTATAATGCGGTTGGTAGCTATCCTTTTGACGATGGTTATGTTTCAAATAACTCTAGTTTTGTTGTGGGTGAAGAAAAATCAATTTATAGCAATAAATTGTTACATAAGTTGTGTAATTCTAACAACCAGAAGTTTGATATGGTGTATAATAGTTTAATGCCATATTATATTGTTGAAATGCCTACTGCTGAAAATAGTTTTACAAATTATAGCTGTTTTAACTTCTTCACTTCTAGCGCAGTCCAAAGTGATACAGCATTTGTGTATAAGTCTCCACAATCAATAGCTAACAATGGTTCTGTTGAGAGTAAAGAGCTTGACTTTGGTGTTTCTAGTTCATTTTGTATTGAATTCTGGCTTAAGCCTACAGGCCCTCAGACAGATGCTGGGACAATATTGCATTATAGCGGTAATTATGCCTTATCGTTAATAACAGCCTCTAGCGACTCATATCAATATGATGGTGATAATAGATATAAACTAATGTTACAGTTAAGCTCATCTACTAACACTGCTCCATCTTTAGCTGTTGTTGATTTTGATCAATCGGAAAACTTAGTTTTTACTTCATCTAATTATTTAAAAGAGAAGCATTGGCATCATGTTGCGGTTAGGTGGGATAAAAATAAAAATAATGTTGGATCATTGGCTAGGGGTGATTTTATTATAGATGGTAACATTGATACTAATTTTTATATTTCTAAAGATGTCTTGTCTGACGAAGCTAACAATGATGAATTTTGTGGTCTTAGGTCTTGGTTGTTTAGTAGGTATGATAGTAGTAATGTTGAGTTAAACGATCCGTTGCAGTTGGTGTTAGGCAATTATTTCGAAGGTAACATAATTGGTAGTTTTGGTGGGTTTAATAATGCGTTTTTTAACACATATGCTTCTAATGACGAAGGCTTGTCTGGTATGACAGATGTGTTGTCTAAAGATCCACAAAACATTATATTTAATTATCCGCTTAATGCTGAGTTGCATGAGGTCAGGGTGTGGAAAGACTGGCGTTCTATTGAAAATATAAGGAACATGTCTAGTTGTGGGCTGAGCAATGATATAGTGTCAAATGCGTCAGCTAGTGGCCTTAAGTTTTATTTGCCATTATTGTTTGTTGAGCAAGTCTCACAGCAAGATAAATATAAATACACAACTAATTTATATCAAGAGGATATTACGGGGGACGTAACGTTTGATAATGTGGATACTGAAATTCATCCGTATCCAATTAATGTTCCTTTGGCTATGGGTGTAAATGCTTTTGAGGTTAATGTTCAAAACTTTGCTAGGGACTTTGCAAGAATACAAAAAAACTCTAATAAGTCAGGTATGCCTAGATTGTATAATTTAACTGCCTCTGCTACTGAGTTAAGTGATCAGGAGTTGGTACAGCCTGCTAATGACTTATTAGAGTCTCCAAAAATGTTAAAAAGAAATTTAACTGTTTTACCTTGTGATAATGGAAAGTTTGTTCCTAACTGGAACTTGTGTTCTTTGTTAACAGCTAGTCAGAGTGATGATAGCAATATAACATATCCGTTTTCTACCAATTATAACGATATGTATATTAAGAATTATCCTATCCCAACATTTGCCAACCCTAAACCCAACTCTCCAGATGTTGATTATTCATCTATTAATTTGGATAAGTTTTACATTGCCAGATCTAATAAGCTAGTTTATGACAATAAATATTTTAACTTCATCGATGAGTTGGATTCATTTGCTTCTCCAAAATATCCTAACAATACGTCATTATATATTGTTAATGATGGCCTTGGTTCTAGACCACTGTATTATATTGGAGAGGTACTTAGCAGTTCTAGGTCACAAAACTGTTGTTTGTTTGATATGTCTAATATTTTTTATGGGAATCAAACAAAGAGGGGTTCTATGTTATTAATTGACTCTAACATTACGGGATCGGAGTCTGTTTTTAATATTACATTGAAAGATGATGGGTATGGTTCCTTATATCGTGCTGATGCTAAGACTGAACATGCAACATTTAACAATGTTGGTAATGTTTTTTATAATGAAGGTGTTATGTTGGTTAAATCTCCATTGTTGTATAACTTTGGTAAAGACAAGTTTGACATACAATTTAGTGGTACAGTTGACATTAACACAAGAACTGTTGAGTTTGAAGTGCCAGCAGAGTTTGCGAACTCATCATCAAACAAAAGGTTTGTTGAGTTTGTCTCTGATTCTCCTGAGAAAAGTGAGTATAATACTATAATTTCTAACTTTAACTTTTATGATAAGTATTATAATATAGTAGGTAGGTGTAACTTAGCGCAACCTATTGCGAAGGAGCGGGATAAGGATCGATTCTTCTTTAGATTCAAGATAGATTATTAAAAGTTTTGAACAATAAAAAATATGCTTTAGGGTTAGATATATCAACTTCTAATATTGGATTTTGCCTTATTAATAAGTCTAATTTGGATCTGGTTGATATAGGTGTTTTAAACCTTAAGAAAATTAATGATATATTTGAAAAAGTTGACTTCTTTAAGAGTTGGTTGCTTGGGTACAAATATATTAATAATACAGACATTATTGTTATTGAGGCCCCATTAAAAAGGTTTGCTCCTGGCAAAAGCAATGCTAATACTTTGTTCAATTTATATTCTTTTAATATGTTATTGCAATATGTTTGCAAAAAGGAGTTTTTAGATATTGAGCAAATTGTTTATAATGTAATGAGTGCTAGAAAGGGTTGTAGTATTATCGTACCCAAAGGTTTGAAGTATAAGGAGCGGAAGCACTTTATTTTTGAAAAGGTTAATGATATAATTAACTATGATGATTGGACATATAGCAAATTTAACAATCTAAAAGATGAAAATTATGATATGGCTGATGCATTTGTAATTGTTTATGGTTATTTAAAAAGAAGCGGTTAAAATACATGGTAAATAATGATGATTTCCTTACTTTAAAACAAGTAAAAATATTAGAAGAGTTTTTAGGTAATTGCGAAAAAGAGCGTAATGAACTAGAACTAATGTTTTATTGTCCTTTTCACAACAAGAATGAGCAATCAAACCCCAATCAGAAGAAGTTGGCGATACATATAAGTGGTGTTTGGCATTGCTGGCATTGTGGCAAAAGGGGTAAAAATGTTAATTATATATTAAAAAGGTTTGCTAGTGATAGACAAACATTAGAATTTAAGTCTGAGAAGAATAGTTTTGTTATAAGTGGTGATGGCACGTCAGATAGGGATAGCAATATAGATTACAAGAAGGCTTTATATGATAGGGTTAGTTTTCTTTATTGTAAGGGGTCGTGTAAAAACAATGATATTGGTGAAAAATTAAGACCCCCGGATGGATTTAAGTTGTTGATGTATAAAAGTTCTGATCCAAATGTAAATAGTGCAAAAAAATATTTATATAAACGTGGTATTACTAGAGATGATATTATCTTTTATAAGATTGGTTTCTGTGTTTCAGGTAGATATAAAAATAGGGTGGTATTTCCATCATTTAATGTAGATGGTGATATAAATTATTTTGTTGGGAGGAAAATATGGGATGAATTACCTGGAAATAAATACTTAAACAGTAAGGCAAGTAAGAATATTGTTTATAATGAGCTTTATGTTGATTATAATAAGCCAATAGTTATTACTGAAGGTATAATTGATTCAATAAAGTGTGGCAAAAACTCTATTCCTATTCTTGGGTCTTCAATATCTAAAAACAGTGTTCTCTTTGAGAAGATAGTTAAAAGTAAGCCAATGGTATTGTTAGCTTTAGATAGGGACGCTTTGAAGAAAAGTTTTGATATAGCAGATAATTTAATTAGTCATGATGTTGATGTTAGGGTTGTATTTTTTAGTGGGACAAAATATAATGATTTTGGCGAAATGTCCAAAGAAGAAGCATTATATTATCTTAAAAGTAATAATAAAAAGTATAATTCAATGATGAAAATTCTATTCAGATAAAAATGAGGTTAAATGATTAAGATAGCACATATATCTGACTTACATGTTAGAAATTATAAGTTTTATAATGAGTTTGATAAAACAATAAATAATTTAATTGTCGAATTAGAAAAAGTTAAACCTGATTTAATTGTTTTTACTGGCGATTGTTTTCACACAAAAATACAAATATCTGGTGAGGCAATTTTATTAGCGCAAAAGTTTTTTTCTGGTTTAACTAAAATAGCGCCCGTCAAAGTGATATTAGGCAATCATGATATTAATGTTAATAATTCCAATAGAATATCTCCAGTTATACCAGTTTGTAATGTGATGGAAAATTTAGAGTTGTATTATGGTTCTGGATTATATAATTGTGAGGTTGCTGGGAAAAATGTATGTTTTGCCGTTTATTCCATTGTTGATAATAATGATGTTGGCATAAAAAATATAAAAAATAACAAACAAATAAAAAAGTCTGATATTTCTATTGGCCTTGCACATATATGTGTTCGTGGTTCTGATAATGAGACTGGTTTTTTGTTTACTAGTGAGCATGATCTTTCTATGTTTAATGGGCTTGACTTTGTTATGTTGGGCGACATTCATAAACATCAGTTTTTAGATGAAGATAAGCGATGTGCATATGCTGGCAGTTTGTTGCAGAATAACTTTGGTGAGAGTTTAGATAGCGGGTTTTTATTGTGGAAAATTGACGATAGGGATAGTTTTGATACGGAGTTTGTTGTTGTTGATTCACCATTAAAGTTTTACACTATCAATGTTGATAAAGAGTGTAAGATTCCATCGTGGTTTAACCCTAAACCAAACTCTAGGATTAGAATAGCTATTGATGATAATGTAAATTTTGCTAAATTAGCCAAGTTCAAGTCTAAGATTATTAGTAAATTTAAGCCAAAAGATATTAGAGAGATTCATAGCTCATCTATGAGCTTTAATAGTGATGATTTTGAAAGCCTAAAGGTAATATCAGACAATATTAGAAATAGAGATGTCCAGTCATCGTTAATAAGGAATTATTTTAAGAACAAGGATATTAAAAAGAGTGTTATAGATAGTGTTGTTAAGTTAAACTTAGATTTAGATGATAACTTGTCTAGTGATGGTTTGGTCAGAAATGTTGTTTGGGATTTTGATCGTTTAAGGTTTGGAAATTATTTTAATTATGGTAGAAGAAATATAATAAATTTTTCAAAACTAGACAATAAAATAAATTTAATCTCTGGCCAAAATGCAATTGGTAAGTCAGCAGCAATTGATACCATTTGTCATATCATGCATAATACAACTAATAGGCTGGTTACAAAAAATATTGAATATATTAACTCTAGGGCTAAAAAGTGTTTTGGTGAGTTGATATTGAAGGTTGGTGGAAATAAGTATAAAATTGTTAGGACTGTTCAAAAAATCAAAAATAGTAGTGGTGTTATACAGTCTAAAACTGATTTAGATTTTTTTAGAATTGATAGTGAGGGTAATGATATATGTTTAAATGGTGAGCAAAGGTTTGATACTGAGAAGAATATTAGATCTATGTTTGGTTCTGTAGATGATCTTTTTCTTTCATCAGTGGCATCTCAGGGTGATATCATGTCGTTTATTAACAAGGGCGCTACTTTAAGAAAAGAGATTATTATGAAGTTTTTGGATCTATATTTTTTTGAAGAAAGATATGATTTAGTTAATGACAATTTTAGAAGTGTTAAATCTAAGTTGAAACAATATGATGACATTGACTTTGATGAAGAGATAGAAGGTTGTAAATCTAGGTTGGGTGAGTTTGAAAAAGAGTTAAAAAAGAATAATAACATATATGTTAAAGAGTTAAAATGTCTTAATGATATAGATAAAAAGGTTAGTGCTCTTCATTCAAAGGTAGTTGACGTAGATTTGATTGATATTAAAGATGTTAATATAAAGCTGGGGAAGGCTGATGATAAGATTAATGGCATGGTTGATGAGATTTTTAATGTTGAAAATAGCCTTCTTAGTGTTAATGAAAAATTAGACATTAGTGCTAAAATTTTGAGTGAATATAATTTTGAGGAAATGAAAACAAAGAAGTCAAATTATGATTCGTTACTTAATGATGTTGATAATTTTGAAGGTGAAAAGGGGTATAAAAAAGATTTTCTATGTGATATTGAAAACAGGGTAAAGATTCTTAGTAAAATTCCTTGTGGTGATTTAAGTGATTTTAAGGATGTGTTCTCCAAGTGTCCTTTAATTTTAGATGCTGTTGCTTCTAGGGATAAGCTTGAGGGTGTGAGGTTAGAGTTAGAGGAGCTTGGTGAAAATATTAATGAATGTAGTGTCGAGATTTTTGAAATAGAAGAGAGTGGTTTTGTTGGTAATTATAATAAAATAGAAAAAATAATTTCAAATGAACACAAGTTGAATAAGAGTAAGTCAGAAATATTAAATGACTTAAGTAATAAAAAATCTATTGTTTCCAAGTTAAAAGAGTCTAGGTTGGAGTTGTTAAAAAAGGTTGAAGTTTATAATAATGATAAGAATCAAATAGAGTTAAATAAGGAATTAAATGAACAAATAAGAGTTTTGATGGCAGAAAGGCCAAATAAAGCAAAGGTGATTAAAAAAGCTAATGAAAACATTGCAGATCTTAACAAAAGCGTTGGATCTGTTGTTACGACATTAAATGAGTGGAAAATAAAAAGACTTGATTATGATAATTGCTTAAAAAAGTATAATGTATATAGCTTGTTATCAGATTGTTTAGGTAAGAATGGTATTCCAAAACAAATAATTTCAAAAAACTTGCCAATTATTAACAACACAATTAACTTGTTGTTGTCAGATGTAGTTTCTTTTAAAATATTATTAGATTATGACAGTAACAGTAATATATTTATTAATCTTGTATATCCAGATACTGATCCCCGTCCTGTTCAAATTGCCTCTGGAATGGAAAAAACTATTTCATCAATTGCAATTAGAGCAGGGTTATGTTTGGTTTCAAGTATTCCAAGATCATCTTCATTTATAATTGATGAGGGGTTTAGTGCTCTTGATGGCAATAAGGTTGAAAGTATGTCTGATATGTTAGTAAAGCTTAAACAATATTTCAAGAACATTATTATTGTTACGCATATTGATTCTTTGAAAGACGTTGCTGACAATATTATAGATATTGATTTAGATCAAAATCATAATGCAAAAATTGTGATTTGAAAACTGGGGGTTTATATGTCTGATTGTTTACATGATGGGTTTATTGAAGACTTGGGTAACGGTAAGGTTCGTGTTTGGAAAGACAATGGTAATGGGGGCGGTTTTTGGTCAACTATGTCAAAGATGAGGTTAGATAAAGATTTTGTAGAAAACAAGGTTCCGTCACGTTGCCCAGTTTGTCACAGGCCAATGATTATTGATGTAGATAAAGGTTATTATTTTAGGCACAAGTGTTGTTTTAGTTGTTATATTTATTTTGTAGAAGGCAGAGAAGATGATTGGGATAAAGATAATTTAAAACAAATGACTGATGAAGAAGTGATTGTTTATGACAAGTGGCGTGATAAAAAATAATTAATAATTTTAGTGGTTTACGTTTTTTAATTTTAGTTATTGAGAGGTTTTGTTTTGACAAATAATGATAATAATGTTATGAAAGAAAATATTGGGTATATATATGAAAGTAAAGTTTTTGAAAGTATTGCTTCTTGTGGTATTGGTGGTGTAATATCTAATAATGCAAAAAGTTCTACAGGTGCGGATCTTGATTTTAAGATAAATGATGTTTGTTACAATCTGGAAGTTAAAAACTCTATTAGCGATTATATGGGTTCTGGTATTTTGAGTGGTAATTTATATGACTTACAATTATCTGAATCATTAAGAAAGATGGATGGTAATATTTCTAAATATATTGTTGGTAAAATTAATGAGAAAAGAGGGTTGTTTGTTAAAGTTTTTGATGATATTGTCTCTATGAAGTATGATATTGGGGTGGATGACGGTGACTTTATTGGCAAGAGTGCTGTAGACAAGTTTGTAAGGTTTGGTTATAATAAGTTTCCTGTTGTTACAACAAGTAATGCTTGGAATTATTGTGGCAACAAAGGTACAAACTCTAGAAGACAAGCTGATATGTATGGTAAAAATAATTCTATAGTACTTGATAGTAGGTTTGTTGTTGACTTGTATAATAATAAAAATGTTTTTTATATTCAGATAGGTGGTCATGGATTATATTATTTGGGTAAAGATCCAGCAAGTCTTAATGAGGTAGGTGTGAATAGTTTTGATGTTCCGAAGGTTAATATTGAGGTTAGGATGGGAGCTTATGGTAGAAAAAGCGGGATGTCAAAAAAAATGGTGAATAGTAGCATTAAAAATAATAACTTTTTGAGTGACAAGGAAAGGGCGTGGTTGTTAAATAAGTTGGAAGAAGATCCTAAATACTTTAGATCCGCTGCGCTTAGGGTATCAGCAAGGGTAGACAACAAGTTAAGTATAGAAAAATCTGCTTATAGCCTAGACTCAAAAGATAGTGTTAGTTGTTTTTTGGAAAATATTCAAAAGTGCTCTTGACAAAACATAGCTATCTATTATATTATGATTATAATTTTTGAAGCAAATAATTTAAATTTAGTAGGAGGTTTTGAAATGAGAAACAGAATGAGAAAAATGGATGGAACTGGCCCTAATATGTGTGGTCGTGGCCGTAAGTTTGGTGATGCCTTTGGTGTAACTTGGCCTGAAATGCAATCAAGCCTATTTAAATTTTTTGATGATGATGGTAATGTTAGTCTTAATGATCAGTGTCAAAGTTATAAGTATTATGTGGATGATCATGGACTTAATGTCGATGTCCCAATTCCAGGTGTTGAAAAGGAGTGGGTTAAGTTAAGTACAGAGGCTGATTGTAATGGGGATAATGTTTTGATCTTTAAAGTTGACATTGGCGATAAGAATCCAGAAGAGTTTAAGGGTTTTGCTCCAGATCTTAAGGTTAATAAAGTTTGGATTATTGACAACATGTATGATTGTTCAAAGGTTTCTGCTGAAGTTGTCAATGGTGTTCTTAAGGTTTTCATCCCAAAAGATAAAAAGCTGGTTGCTGCTATGGAGCCAAAAGAAATTACAATCAAATAATCCTTCGCCTAAAAACAAAAAAAATAAAAAAAACTAGTAAATAAAAGTTTCTAATTACTAATTATATTTAATAGTTGTTAAAACTCAGCAATATAATTTGTTTGGGAACTCTTTATGGCTAAAAAAAGTAAATTACAAATAACTCAGGAAATAATAAGATCTGGAAAGGATGTTAATTATTTCTTAAGAAAATATGGTAAAATTCAACATATTACAAGGGGTATAATTCCTTTTGCCCTATTCGACTATCAGGAACAATTAAATAAAGACTTAATAAAGCATAGGCATAACATTGTGCTTAAGGCTAGGCAACTTGGTATCTCTACTGACGTGGCTGGCTTTATTCTGTGGTTTACTCTTTTTCACAAAGATAAAAACGTGCTTATTGTTGCAAACAAACAGGGATCAGCCAGGAACATGCTTAAAAAGGTTCGCATCATGTATAATTTGTTACCAAATTGGCTAAAAATGTCAGAGATGGTAACAGATAATAAAAATCAGATAGAGTTTTCAAATCGGTCTGCAATTAAGGTGGAGGCAACAACTGGGAATAGTGGTGTGTCTGAATCATTATCATTGTTAGTAATTGATGAAGCAGCAGTGATTCAAGATTTTGGTGAATTGTGGGCATCAATTGAACCCACTATTTCAACTGGTGGTAGGTGTGTTATTGTTAGTACTCCGAGGGGTGTTGGTTCAACTTACCATAGATTGTGGAAAGAGGCCGAGGTTGGTAAAAATAGGTTTTTCCCGACAAAATTAATGTGGGACGTACACCCAGAAAGAGATCAAGCTTGGTTTGATGAAGAAACTAAAAACATGATAGATCAAAAAAGAGCTAGAGAGTACCTATGTTCATTTGAGCAATCTGGAGATACATATTTTGGGGGATCAGATATAAAATTTGTTGGAGATAACATTTTTAACAAGTTCACCTCAGCATCATTTGAAGATAATTTATGGTATTTTATAGAGCCAAAACAAGACATTCAGTATTTGTTGTCTGCTGATGTTGCTAGGGGTGATGGAAATGATAATTCTGCATTTCATGTTATTGATATGGCTAGTAGGGAACAAGTTGCGGAATATGTTGGTAGAATACCTACGGACAGATATGCTGAATTAATTAATAGGACAGCAAAAATATATAATAATGCGATAGTTGCAATTGAGAACAATAGTTATGGTTGGGCTGTTCTTAGTAAGCTAAAAGATTTAGAATATAAAAATATTTATTATTCTCATAAGTCGAAAACAAAGGGTGGTGTTGGAATGTTTGCCTATGAGGGTAGAAAAGATTATGTAATGGGCATACCAACATCAGCAGGATCTAGGCCATTATATGTTTCTAAGTTAGAAGAAATGGTAAGAAATAAGCAAATTAGAATATATAGTGAAAGAACGTTAGACGAAATGAAGTCGTTTGTGTGGAATAATGGAAGGCCTGAAGCACAAAAAGGTTGTAATGATGATACTATTCTTGCAATGTCTATAGCAGCTTGGTTGTTAGATGTTATTTTTGCTGGAATGTTAAATCAAGAAGAACTAGATAAAGTTTTTGTTAGTTGTATTTCAATGACTAGTTCTGACTTTGAGTCAATTAAAGAGCTTTCAGGGATATCAAATTCGTTAAATATGGCAGAAAGTGCATTGTTTTTTGGGAATGTAGACATTAGTAATAGTAAGAAAAGGTTGATAAAAAAAGAACTAGGTAATTTAAATTGGCTTTATTAAGTTTTAAAAGATAGTTAAGTTATGATAAAATAATAAATAATATAATAATGTTTTAGAGGTTAAATATGGCAGATAACGAAAAAAATAAAAAAGATTCTAGAGTCAAGAGAGCGGTTAATCTTTTTACAAGGCTTAATAAGATGTTTAGGGATGGCCCAATTATTAAAACAGCCTTATCAGGTGAAATAGATACTGGCTTCTCAAAAGCGTCAATGGCTCATATGATGAACAGTTCTATTTATAATAGTTCTACAATGTTTAATACGGCTTATGATAGAATGGCAAGGTATTCGGATTTCGCAGAAATGGATTCAGATCCAATTATTTCAGCAGCATTAAATTTATATTCTGATGAAAGTGTTACTTATGACGAAAATGGCAGTGTTATGAAGATTTTGACGGATAATGATCGAATTAAAGATCTTCTTGAAACATTGTTTTTTGACACTCTTAATGTTGAATTTAATATGTGGGGTTGGACAAGAAGCTTATGTAAGTGGGGAGATTGTTTCTTGCTTAACCAAGTTGATCCTGATTATGGGATTGTCGGGATTCTACCAATTCCAGTTCAAGATGTCGAGAGAGAAGAGGGGTTTGATCTTAAAAATCCAATGGCTGTTAGATATCGATGGGCAACACAAAATAAAGTTTTACAAAATTGGCAAATTAGCCACTTCAGGTTGAATGGTAACGATACGTTTGCTCCATATGGAATGTCCGTTTTAGATGGTGCTAGAAGGATTTTTAGACAATTAACCTTGTTGGAAGATAGCGTTATGGTGTACAGAATCGTTAGGAGTCCTGAACGACGTGTATTCAAAATAGATGTCGGAAATATTGCACCTGATGAAGTTCCAATGTATATTGAAAACATTAAAACACAATTAAAGCGAGATCATGTTGTTGATTCATCTAATGGTCAAATTGATTTAAGGTATTCTGCTTTAAGTACAGAACAAGATTATTATGTTCCTGTTCGTGGTGACAAATCTACAGAGATTGAGACATTGGCTGGTGGAAGCTATACTGGAGATGTTGAAGACATTGAATATTTTAGGGCGAAACTATTTTCAGCTTTGCAAGTGCCAAAAACGTATCTTGGCTTTGATGATACAATGGGCAAGTCAACGTTGTCTGCTGAAGATGTTAGGTTCAGTAGGTCTATTCAAAGAATTCAGAGGGTAATAGTTTCTGAATTAACAAAAATAGCAATAATTCATTTATATGCTCATGGTTTTGAGGGAGAAGATTTAATTGATTTTGAATTAAAGTTGACAAACCCATCAAATATTGCTGAACAACAAAAGTTAGAACTTTGGAGAACAAGGTTTGAGATTGCTGGTATGGTTCCTGAACATCACATAGATCGAAAATCCTTGCAAAAGAGAATTTATAAGTTATCTAGTAAGGAAATTGAAAAGATTAATGAAGGTCTTAAGGAAGATATTTTACTGAATGCAGAGTTAAATGAGTTGTCTAATGGTGTTGAGGATGTCGGCGGTGGTGATGACTTTATGGGCGGTGGGTTTGGCGGCGGTGGTGGTGGTTTTGACGAAGAGGATTTCGGTGATGAAGATGTTGGTGAGCCTGTAGAAGAGTTGTTTGGTGCTGACGAAGGTGGGATGGCTGCTGCTGGTGCTGGTGATGTTGGTGGCGGAACGGAGCCTGCGGAGGTCGGCGGGGGAGGCTTGTTTGCCTCTAAGAATATTGTAGGCGGTGATTTGTTGGTTGAGATTGAAGATGATGAAGAGAGTGACGAAACAGAAAAAGATGAACGGACTTCTGCTGATCGTGGTGAAGAGTATAGGTTGAAACATAACCGTAATCGTCGTGAACATCACGGCCCAGAAAGTTTAGCATCGTCTGATCTTAATAACATTGCTGATTTAAACACAAGCATATATTCAAAACGTAGTAGAAAGAACTTGTTGGAACCTGATATGTCTGTTGAATCAGAGGAAGTAGTTGGTTCTGTTTTTGATGAGGAATATGTAAAAAGAAGTGATTTTGAGGTCAAGCGATTAATTAATTCTCTGAAAGATGACACTTCTTTTAATAGTAGAGTAAAACAATTGAACGAAGATGAAAATAACAATAAATTGGAGGAAGAATAGAAATGGAAAAATCTATTTCTCATAATAAAAAACGAAACGTTGCACTTATTTGTGAATTTTTTATTAGGTATGTTTCTAAATGCTTAATAGACGAAGATTTCCATGAGGCTGAGAGGGCTGTAGAAGTTTTCGATAGAAACTTTCATGATGACTCATTAATCAAGCAAGAGTTAAGAATTGTTTCTGCTATAACTGACACAAACATAAAGACAAAAGAAGCTGCATATAGAATCCTCTCAGAAATTAAAGGGGCAGTATCTAAAGTTAATTTTAAAAGGGTAGAAAAAGAAAAGAGCAAGTTAATTAAAGAGATTAATTATAGCTTTGGTCCATCTTTTTACAATGAGCGGGTTGACAATTATGATAAATTTGCCTCTATTCATAATTTATTAAATGAATATAGGGGAAATGGAAGTATTAATAATAAAGCGCATATTGTTAAGTTTGAAGAAGATGTTGTTGAATATCTTTTAAAGGAAGACAAGGTTGCAAGTAAGTTTGAGGTCAGCAACAAAGATGTCTATAATAATGTTGTTATTTCTGTTATGAAGAAAAAGTTTTTTGAAAAATATAATAACAAGTTAAATGATGTTCAAATTAGATTGTTGGCTGCAAAGACTGGTATATTAAATGATTCTATTGAGAATGTTGTTGTTGAATCAAAAATAGAAATAAGGAAGGCTTTAAATGTTTTGAAGGAAAGCAATGATATTCTTGAAAGTGATATAACAATGAAGGCTATTAACGAGGTAGAGGGTTATTTTGATAATAATGACATGAAGATTGGCAGTGAACAATGTGTTAAATGCTGGCTTAATGCAGCAGAATTTATTAACGAAGCAAATAAATAAGAGGAATATATAAGATGAATAAGAAAGAAAAGAAATTTTTAAGAAAATTGTTTGAAAGTGCAATTGAACAAAAAAATGAAATTCTAAATGAAGAGAAGGTTGTTATTAATAATAAATTGTTGGCTTCTGTTGGCATTATTAAGAGGGATATAAATAAAAAGGAAAGGGCTTTAATTGAAAATAAAGAGCTTAACCTGTATGAAGTCATGTTTATTACTGAAGATAACAAGGAAAAGATTTTAGTAGTGCTAGCTGAATCAGTTGACGACGTAGAGGGTAAAATAATGCAAGAGAATTCTAGTTGTGAAATCCTTGCTATTGAACAGGTGGGTTAATATTATGAGTAATAATGATCTGAATTTATCAATAAAGAGTTATTTTGAACATATCTTAAATGAACAAGTTGTTTTTGATAGCACACCAAACTTTGAAGAAATTACAGCAAGGTTGTCAAAGCAAACATTAGCCTCAAACGCTCAGTTGAGAGATTTGTTGGACGGTGTTTTGTTTGCAAAAAGGGAGGCTTTGGCAAAGGCCATTGAGATTATAGAAGAGAAGGTTGACAATAGACGAATTCAGGTTTGTGGTATAAAGACAGATGAAGAAACTGATGTTAACAATCCTGTTGTTTATTTTTCTGTAGAGCTTATAGACACTGGAGAGGTTTTTGCTGGCTTTAATTTACATGTTGATTATGATGATTATATGGTGAAGGTCAATTATGATAAAGCTGGACAAAAAAATAGATTAAAGAATATATCATCAATCTATGCTAAGGATGTTATTGATAAATTAGGCTCGTTAGAAAGTAATGAATTGTTGGAGATAGACTTAGTTGTTAAAAGGGTCAAGAAGAGGGACAACTATATTAATTCTTATTATAAAAAAGTTGATAAATTGTTGTCAGATATGAGTTATTTTGAAATTGCTTTGGTTAAATATATATTGCAGAATGGATATAAAGGAATCAAATAAATGAGTATTTTGTTAGAAAATATTGATATGCTTCTTGTTGAGTCAAGGGTTAGTGATGCAAAAGAAAAGTTCCCAGAACATAAAGAGAAGGTAGATTATTTTGCAGAATATTTACCTGGAAATAATAAATATTTGATGTGGGCAATGAGAGAGTGGGTTAAAGATCCAGGCCAAAGTTTATATATTGTTGATGCTATTAAAAGATTTAATGATAATGTTCAAAGGTTAACAAATAAAGATATTAACTCTTATAAGTCTTTGGTCGAATTAAGAACAATGTTGAATAATCTAGATAAAACTAGTAAAGAAAAAAAAGAAGAGTTAAAAATAAGGATGACTGAAAATGCACATATAATTTATAACGATAAAAATTATATGGTTGTGCGACCATTAAGTGAAGATGCTAGTTGTTATTATGGAAGGGGAACGCAATGGTGCATATCATATACAAAAAGCGAAAATTATTGGAATCAATATACTTCTAAAGGGAAGGCGTTTATTTTTGTTTTTAGGAAGAGAGTTATGGGTAATAAGGAGGAAGATGATTTAGGTTATGGTGGCAAGGTAGCTTTAGTGTTTGATGCCAATGCCGATCTTGAAACTGCTTTTGATGTCTTAGATAGAGAGATAATAGGTCATAGTTTGGGTGGCATATTGTTTGATTTGTTTGATGAAGATGAAGAAATTGTTGATATAGTTGAGGATGGCATCAATCAAAGTTTTGACAAGGAATCTCCTGGTAAGGCTATAGAGGAACATTTACAGCAGTTAGTTAATGCCTTTGAACAAGATAGTAATGGTTATGTTATGCTGGATTATGATGAATATGATGCTGGGAGGTATGATTTCAGGGGGTATGGTTCCTTTCAGGTTAAGTTACAAAAGGGAGACAGATTTAATGAAAGTGGTGCTGGTGAAATTGATGGTACAATTAGTGGTATTTTAAATAACAATTATATTTATACAAGTGATTATATTGAGGTTGATGAGGAAGGAGACTTTATAAGTGTTAGGTTCGATTTTAATATGGAACAAGATGATGATTATGAGGAGTTTGCTGAACGTATGAAAGAAACTGATGATAGCATAAAAGATATTGTTGAAAATGGGATAGTTTATGATGCATTGGTTGATGAAGGATATATTATTAGCAAAGATGTTAATCAAGAAAGGTTGATTAGGGGTTTATTTGGAAAGTCTAAAAAGTTAAAGAATATAGAATATAATGGTGAAGATTCTTTATATAAATATTTTATGGGTTTGGAATTTAAGTTTGATTTAGAGGAGTTGGCAAGAAAAAAGGGTATAGGTAATTTTAATGCAGATGAGTTTGTTAGTAGTCAGCTAGGTGTGTTTTTAAGTAGTGTATTTAAAAACGTTTTACATGATAGTGTTATGGGTATGTTGATTAATTTTTCTAAAAAAACATCTTCTAAAGAAAGACAACTTTTTAAGGATAAGATGGGTGAGTTAGAGATTAATTCTTATTTAGATCCTGCTTCAATAGATAAAAGCGATTTAGATATTACTACTAATGTAAAGAAGACTATGTATAGCGCCAATTGGAATGCAGAATATATTATTAAAAATAAGGGTATATATGAAAATGTTTTTATTGAATTAAAAAGAAAGTCACAAAGAGACATAAATAAGGTTTATGGGTATTTAAATGGTATTGTTGGGTTGGATCAAAATATAAATATATTGTATGATGATTTATATAAAAAGTTATTAACTTTTATTGATGTGGCTATGTCTAATTATGTTAAAAAAGAGAATTATGAATTTAATAGAGAGTATAAGAAAAATCTAATTAACTCTAAAATTATTGGGAGATAAAAATAAATGAAAGTAAAGCTAACAAAAGGTGAACTTAAAGATATTTTAAAGGAAGAGGTTAAGTATAATGCAAATTTAGGTTTGGATGCATTTAAAAACAGTCCTGATTTTAAGAGTGTTATTGAGGATGTGATTATTGCGATGAAAGGTTTTTCAAACACAACCCCAGTTGGGTTCTTTGAGTTGGTTAAACAAAGATATGAAATTGATCTTTATAAGACTTTTAGTGAATTTAATGATAATTTAAAAGATACATATAATAATCTTTATGGTGATGTGTTTAAAAGGGAAAAAATTAAACAATCAATTGAAGATAACAAGGTAGGGGAATAAATAAAAATGAAAATTAATGTAAGTGAATTTGCAAATTTTTTAAAAGAAGAGTTAAATAAAGCTAAAAAAAGTGGCAAACTTGATCAGGCATTGAAAGTTGTTAATGAGTTTAAAGAAAAGTTATATCCTGGCTTTGGTCCTGAAATTGAAATTGAGTTCGATAATTTTCCAGTTTCTTTTTATGTTGTTGAGAAGATTGGAAGGACTGATTCACCTAGCTTGGGGGATATTGTATATGAGTCTAACATTGTGCAATTAATGAGGGCTGCAAAGGGTGGACTAGATCCAGAACATATTCATGGTATATATTTAAGCAAAGATGATGCCCTGAAGAGGGCTAAACAATTAATTTCTGGAGGAAATGAAGATGATGTTTAATAAAGATGTTGGTATGATTGATTATCAACAATCAGCAATTAAAACAATTATAGACAGTCTGGAAAGTATGAACCCAAACATAGGCATCCAAATAAAGTTTGATAATGATGGGTTTGTTTTATATTATATTGTTGCTGATGTAATTGATTATAAGGGTTCTCCAAAATATAAACAATGTTTTGAACAAGGTTATGAGATTTTGGATGATACTGAAAAAATTCTCAAGAAAAAATATAAAGAGTCGGTTGGTGAAACTTTAAAAATTAAGCAAGAAAGTGAGTCAGAATCGTTTGAGGCGCTTTCTCCTGCTCTTAGTAGGTACTACATTAGAATTTTTAGAAAATACATTGTGAGCTAAATTTGATTTTTTTGGTATTGATATGGAGGCTTATATGTGTAATAAAAAAAGGTCAATTTTAAACTTGTGATAAGAGGTGCTTCTTTGTGAACTTATTAGAAAAATATATTAGATTATTGTTGGCTGAGGGAAGGTTGGAGGATGTTCGGAATAAATATTTTAACAACAAAGATCTTGTTAACAATTTATCTAGTCAAGATCCGTCAGGTAACAATAAATATCTTTTATGGATGACTCGACAAGTTGTTTATGGTGGGGAAAATGAGGCGAGTGTTATTGACTTGGTTAATAAATTTCATAAAAACACTCAAAGGCTGAAGGGTGATAAGAAGGACTTATATAAATATAATAGTTTGAGCGATCTTGGAAGTGAATTAAGCAAAGTTTCAGACTCTTCAAAGCGTCAACAAAAAAAAGCTGTAAAGAAACAGGGTGCAGACATTGTATTTGAGAATGATGAAGTTGTGGTATTAATTCCGAAGACTCATAAAGCCAGTTGTTATTATGGAAGCAATACGAAGTGGTGTACGGCATGGAAGAACAACTCAAGTCATTTTGAAAAATATTTAGGAGAAGTAACATTATATTACATATTGCCAAAAGATGGTGGGGAGAAGGTTGCAGTTGCGGTTGGTGAGGGTGATAGCAAAGAGGTGTTTGATTCTAAGGATAATGAGAAGAATTTAAGTTGGCTGAAAGGCAAGTTGCAACAATATAACATTCCAAGTTCGATATTTAAGTATGTTCCATTTACGGGGATGATAAGAAAGGATGATGGGACAATATTGTGGTATCTAAATGGACTTCTTCATCGAACTGATGGTCCTGCAATTGAAACTCCTGGTGGATTGAGATCGTGGTATCTAAACGGAGAGCGCCATCGAGAAGATGGTCCTGCAATTGAGTGGGCTGATGGAACAAAAGAATGGTGGTTGAATGGAAAGCTTCATCGAAAAGATGGTCCTGCTATTGAAGACTCTGATGAATCAAAAAAATGGTATTTAAATGGAAAGCTTCATCGAACTGATGGCCCTGCTATTGAGTGGTTTAGTGGAATAAAAGAATGGTATCTAAAGGATAAAAGACATTCAGAAAGTAGGTACTGGCAAGAAGTGGGGTTAGATAAGAAAGAAGAGTATTATAAGGGATTAAAAAAATAAAAAGTAAATTTAATAAAATTGAATATAATTATAATTAGCTGAGGAATTTAAGTATGTCAAAAAAACTATTAATAGATGATTTCTTTATTGATGTTAAAAACAACACTGGCCTTATAAAAGAGTCTATAGAGAATGGGAGAGACTTTATATTGACTGGTGTTATACAGCGGGCAGATTCTGTAAACGCTAACGGTAGAATATATCCTAGACATATTTTAGAGGTTGAGGTTGATAATTACAAAAAGATTATTGCAGAAAATAGAGCTTGGGGAGAGGCAGATCACCCAGATGATTCGACAGTATCATTAAAGTCAACTGCTTTAAGGATGTTAGATATTTGGTGGGATGGAAATGAAGTTTGGGGTAAAATAAAAATATTGCCAACAAGAGTTGGAAAAGATATTATGGTTATTGTTGAGGATAGTGGTGTTATTGGGATTTCATCCAGGGGCGTTGGTGAGACAAAAAGACAGAATGATAATGAAGTTGTAACTAGTTATACATTAGTTGCTTTTGATCTTGTATGTGAGCCATCAACAAACAATGCAATAATGAAACATAATAATGCTGTTGAGTTGAAAAGAGAACAAGTGGAAAATATCTTAAATAAAACTTTAAACAAGTCAGATAGAGTATATAGAATTTGTAATAGAATATTAAATAGATGTGATACTTATAGTTGTGAATTATAAGGAGTTAAATAGGTGAACTTATTAGAAAAATATATAGAGAATATAATTAAAGAAGAATTTAAGTTTTACAGGTTTGATCCTAAGTCTATGCAGATAACAGGCATGTCAACTAGTGGTGATATTGGTTGGTATGATGATATTGATGATATGTTGGCAGGCGGATATGGCGATGCAGGGGGTGATTACGGAGATGATGGTGGTGGTGACGATGATGGTGGTGATGATGGAGGAGATGGAGGAGAATAATTATGGGTGACATTAAATTTGAAAGACGATTGATAAAGGAGTTTTTTGATAAGCTGGATAGAGATAGGTTTTTACCACCAACAGAAGATGAGGAAAAACATCCTTATTTAAGTGTTAATGAGGTAGAGGAATTGGGAAGTTTATTGTCAGATATTAGTTCTGCGTTTATAAAGTTAGAAAAAATAGGCATTACAATTGGTAGTGATTTGTTGCATATTTTTAATCCACAAGAAGTTGATTCTTTTTTGAAAGAATTAGATGGGTTTTTTGACGAGTTAACAATAATTAAAGATGACATTGAAAATAAATTGTCAGGGAGAGAATAAAAATGGGACTTGGAACACCTTACTTTGGTCCGAATAATGTTGATGTATATAGAATGGCAAAAGACCCTTGGGTAACTTCTTCAATTGCGACCGCAAACGCCAACAGGATTACATTTGATAGCAAGGTTACTGGCCAAATTATGCTTCACAACACAGGAAGCTCAGATACAATCAGAATGGGGTTTACAGAAAATGGCGTAAATGGTAACAATTATGTGGAGTTAGGACCGAATGATTCATTAACGTTAGATGTTAGAATCTCAGAGTTATGGCTTAAGGCTCTTGGTGGCAGTGCTCCATATCAGCTATTTGCAGGGTTGACAGTGGTAAAAAGTCAAAATTTTTGGACTATCACTGGCTCAACAAATAATACAAAGGAAACTGGTTGGGGTGGCGTTGGTTAATATTTCTTTTCAATTTCAAATATTTTTTTGTCATTAATTAATCTTTAAAACTATATATATTAGAGAAGCAAATTATTTTGTTGTAGGAGAATTATACACATGGGATTTGGCGATAGCTTTCATGAAGGACAATTAGAAGTTCCCGTTTCTACTGGCAACTCTGGATTTAAAGATGGTGATATATGGTATAGATCAGACTTAGAGCAGCTTAAAACTAAAGTAAGCGGAAGTGTTTATACGTTAAGTGTTGGTGAAGATGATAGTGGAGATCCTGTTGTTATTTGGAACAATGGTGGAAATAAAATAAATACGACATCTTCGGTTGCAATAGCAGGCAACGAAGGAGATAGTTATTACGCAGATTCAGCCGGATCTGATCTGTTGTTGTTTGTTTCTGGTGCAATTGGTGGAAAAACTAGGGGCGAAGGTGTTGCTTTATTTGGTGGTGATACGGTTCATTCTGGAACAATATATGGTAGATATCCTGTTGCAAATGGTACAGAGTGGGTTGCAAATGTAGTTGGGCCTAATGGGGTACAAATTGACTCTGGTGTTAGTGGTCACAGGGTTATTGTTGGTAGTAATATGAATCCAATGGGACCACCGGCTTCTGATGCATACCTTTCAGTTTCTGGTTCTGTTGGAGGCAAGGCAAGTGGTGAGGGTGTGGCATTATTTGGCGGGGATACTGTTGTTTCTGGTACAATATATAATGCTTATGGAAGTCAATATACAGCAGGAATTTTAGATGTAAAGACTAAAACCTCTGATTATACGTTGCAAATTAATGATCAAGCGGTGTTTTTTGATGTTGGGTCAGGTGCGGCAACAGCGAGTTTGCCAAATGTTGGTGATTGTGAAGGTAAGGTTTATCATATTAAAAAGTTAGATGGTAGTCCAAATAGTCTATTAATTGAATCATCTATAGGTGAGAATATTGATGGTTCTGCTGGCCAAACAATAGTTACACAATTTAATTCTATAATGTTGGCTCATAGTGGGTCAGATTGGCTGATATTGTAAGGGGATAATTTATTATGTCGTATTTTAATTCAGTTAGTTTAGTAAGTGGTTCCACTGTTGCACATATTGATAGTGAGGTTAAGTTTTTATGTGTGGATAGTCCACTTCATTGCAAGGTTCATTGTGGCGATTTTTATGTAGCAACTGATATTGATGGTGATGTGGATTCTGGCTCTCCCAAGTTGTGGTTGCTTCAATGTCCTGCCGCAGTCGAGGTTCATGCTAGGATAGGAGTTAGTGCTAGTGATGAAATAGTTGTTAAGTTTTATGAAAACCCTATAGTGTCTAGTAGTGGTTCAAATGCACTGGTCAGGAATTATAATAGAGAATCTACAAACACTGGTTCTACTGGGCTGTTCATGAGTAACCCAACAGTTTCTAGTAATGGGGACATTTTGTTTGTAGAGTTGGTGGGTTCGTCTGCTAAAAAAAGTAATGTTGGAGGCTCATCGAATAATTTTGCAGAATGGGTGGGAAAGCCAGATACAGCATATTTGGTCGAAGTTGCCGCTACTAATGATAATACGAAGGCTAGTATACAAATTTCATTTTATTTAATTGACGAGTAGTTTTAATTATGGCTTATAAATATGATAAACAAAGGCAAAAAATGATATATCCATTTGTTGGATATAGCAAAAAACCTATTTTAAGTGAGGAGCTTGATGTGACAATAGATAAAGGAAGTATAAGTTTTACAAGTAGTGACTCTGAATCTGAAACATTCACAGAAGCTTTTACAAGTGTGCCAAAGGTAACACCAGTTCCCGTTGGTTCCGATGACACTGTTAATGTTAATTTGTATATCACTAGTGTTTCAACATCGGGATTTACTGTTGAGGCTAGTGCTCCATTTACTGGAACCGTTGATTGGATTGCTGTTGGAGATTAATTAAGTATGTCTACATTTAAAACAACTGATATATACGTTAGTAATAATGCCCATATTTCGGGAACATTATATACAGATAGTGTTGAGTTTGAACAGCTAGTTGTTTCGAGTTCAGTATATTTTCCTAACAACCTGTATGTTTCTGGAACTTCTGAGTTAAAAGATCTAGATGTAGATACAATGTATGTGTCAAATAATGCTTATTTTTCTGGAACTTCTGAGTTAAAAGATCTAGATGTAGATACAATGTATGTGTCAAATAATGCTTATTTTTCTGGAACTTCTGAGTTAAAAGATCTAGATGTAGATACAATGTATGTGTCAAATAATGC